>Ga0307499_10000084_pt1 | contig 32468 bp, 27 predicted proteins | sample 13_S_MG_FD_201363 | JGI IMG/M metagenome (GOLD analysis project Ga0307499, IMG submission 201363) | Soil microbial communities from Populus trichocarpa stands in riparian zone in the Pacific Northwest, United States - 13_S | ecosystem: Environmental > Terrestrial > Soil > Riparian zone > Trees... | reverse complement strand
GCCCGGGCCTGGCCGGCGGGCGTACGGTGGCGGCATGAGCGAGCTTGCGAGCGAATCATGGGCACCGGGCGCTTGGAGTCTCGTGCCGGGTCCGCGCGCCGGCCATGGCGCGGCGCCCGCTGTACCCGGCGCGGCCACCGGGGCGGAGCCGGCATGAGCGCACCGGCCGGAATGGTCGACTGGGATCTCGCGGTCGCGACGGCGACGCGGTTGCTGTCCGCCGGCCCCGAAGTCAGCCGGAGCGAGGCCGACGCGGCCGTCGGGTCGTTGCGCCAGCTCACCGACGTGGCCGTCGACCACGTGCAGGAGATCACCCGGCTGGAGGCGACCGGCCCGGTGCCGCCGACCCGGGTGGTCGACCGGCCGGCCTGGGTGCGGGTGAACGCCGACAGCATGGCCACCTTGCTGACCCCCGTGGTGGCGAAGCTGGAGCAGCGCCGGCCGCACCCGCCGGGCCGGATCGGCCAGGCGATCGGCCCACGGGCGACCGGATTACAGGCCGGCGGGGTGCTGGCGTTCATGGCCGGCAAGGTGCTCGGCCAGTTCGAGTTCTTCTCCCGGGAGGGCGGCCAGCTGCTGCTGGTCGCGCCGAACGTGGTGGAGGCGGAGCGGAGCCTGGGCGTCGACCCGCGCGACTTCCGGCTCTGGGTCTGCCTGCACGAGGTCACCCACCGGCTGCAGTTCACCGCGGTCCCGTGGCTGCGCGGGCACCTCGTCGACGAGATCAACGCCCTGGTCGACGCCACCGACCTGGATCCGGAGGCGCTACGCGAGCGGCTGGCGACGGTGGCCCGCGAGCTGGGCCGGGTGGTCCGGGGTGAGCGGGAGCAGTCCGACGGCATCCTCGGGCTGGTGCAGAGCCCGGCGCAGCGTGAGGTGATCAACCGGCTGACCGCGTTCATGAGCCTGGTCGAGGGGCACGCCGAGTGGGTGATGAACGCGGTCGGCACCGACGTGGTGCCCACGCTGCCCACCATCCGCGACCGGTTCGGCCGCCGCCGCCAGGGCGCCGGCCCGCTGGACCGGCTGCTGCGCCGGCTGCTCGGTCTGGACGTCAAGCTGCGCCAGTACGCCGACGGCAGCAAGTTCGTCCGCGCCGTGGTCGATTCGGTCGGCGTGGACGCATTCAACGCGGTGTGGTCGTCCGCGCAGACGCTGCCGCGCCGGGCCGAGCTCGCCGCGCCGATGGACTGGGTGGAGCGGGTGCACGGCTTCCGTCCGGCCGCCTCCGCCTGAGCCGCGGGGCCGTAACGCGGGTGGCTGGTCCGGATCCCGCTGTCGCCGCGGTCCGGGTGGCGGTACGCCGCGCCCTGCGACCGCTGGCCGTCGCCGCCAGCCGGGTGCTGGTCGCCTGCAGCGGCGGCCCGGACTCGGTGGCGCTGGCCGCCGCCACCGCCGCGGTGGCCCGTGCCCTCGACCTGCCGGCCGGCCTGGTCACCGTCGACCACGGGCTGCAGCCCGGTTCGGCCGACCGGGCGACCGCCGTGGCCGACCTGGGCCGGCGGCTGGGCCTGCACCCGATCCGGGTGATCCGGGTCCGGGTCGGCACCGCCGGCGGGCCGGAGGCGGCCGCCCGCGCGGCCCGCTACGCCGGGCTGGCCGAGGTCGCGGCCGCCACCGGCGCCGGGTACGTCCTGCTCGGGCACACCCTGGACGATCAGGCCGAGACCGTGCTGCTCGGGCTCGGCCGCGGCTCCGGCCCGCGCTCGGTGGCCGGGATGCGCCCGGTCGACCCGCCGTGGCTGCGGCCGCTGCTCGGGGTCCGCCGCGCGGCCACCGTCGGGGCCTGCCGGGCGGAGGGCCTGGCCACCTGGGCCGATCCGCACAACACCGACCCGCGCTACACCCGGGTCCGGCTCCGGCAGGAGGCGCTGCCGCTGCTGGAGGACGTGCTGCGCGGCGGGGTGGCCGAGGCGCTGGCGCGCACCGCGACCCTGCTGCGCGAGGACCTGGACGCGCTGGACGCCGAGGCGGGCCGGGTGGCCGCCGCGGTCACCCTGCCGCCGGGTGACCTGGTCACCGCGCCGCCGGGTGCGCCGCCCCGCGGCCCGACCCCGCCGCCCGGCGTCCCGACCCCGCCGCCGGGTGCGCCGCCCCGCACCCCGCCGCCCGGCGTCCCGACCCCGCCGCCGGGCGTTCTGACCCCGCCGCCCGGCGTCCCGACCCCGCCGGTCGACCCGGCCGCCGGCCCGGCCGCCGAACCGAACGGCAGCCCGGAGCTGCCCGCCGCGCTGGCCGCGGCCGCGCTGGACGCCGCCGCGCTGGACGCCGCCGCGCTGGCCGAGCACCCGACCGCGGTCCGGACCCGGGTGCTGCGCGGCTGGCTGGCCGGCATCGGCGTCGGCCCGCTCACCTCCGCGCATCTGGACGCGCTGGACGCGCTGGTCAGCTCCTGGCATGGGCAGGGTCCGGTTGGGCTACCCGGCGGGTTGGCCGCCTACCGGCGGCATGGCAGGCTGCATCTCGGTCGCCCGGCCGGGTGAAGGCTGGCGGCCCGCGGACGACCGCACCCGCCCGCGGTCGCCGATCCACGCCGAGTCGACCGGGAGCGACTGTTTTGTACGACGGCGAGATTGACGAGATCCTCATCACCGAAGAGGAGATCGCCACCAAGATCGCGGAGCTGGCCGAGCAGATCTCGACCGACTACGCCGACCGTGAACTACTCCTCGTCGGCGTGCTCAAAGGCGCTGTCATGGTGATGTCTGACCTGGCCAGAGCGCTGTTCCGGCCGGTCACCATGGAGTTCATGGCAGTGTCCTCGTACGGTTCGTCCACCTCCTCGTCCGGCATCGTGCGGATCCTCAAGGACCTCGACCGGGACATCTCCGGTCAGCACGTGCTGGTGGTGGAGGACATCGTGGACTCCGGGCTGACCCTGTCCTGGCTGCTGAAGAACCTGTCCACGCGGCAGCCGGCCAGCCTTGAGGTGGCCGCGCTGCTGCGCAAGCCCGACGCGGTGAAAGTGCCGGTCCCGGTCAAGTACGTCGGCTTCGACATCCCGAACGAGTTCGTCGTCGGGTACGGGCTGGACTACGGCGAGCGGTACCGTGATCTGCCGTACATCGCCCGGTTGAAGCCGGAGGTGTACACCCGCTGACAGCGGGCGCGCCCCTGGATCGGCTGTCCTGGTTCCGTTGCGGAACACCCGTTGCTCCCGGTCCGTTGAGCGCTCGGGGTTACCGTCGCCGGTGGCCCTGCGCCGCATCGGTTACCGGTGTACCGTCCTGCTATTGGATGATCGCCGGCGCGGGGTGGCGCCCACCACGCAGAGCAGGAGGGACGAGGCGCCGGTAGGGCGTTCTCGCAAGCCATATGGATCGCAGACGCATAGTCCGGTCGCCGTGGTTCTGGATCGTTGCGGCGGCGATCTTCTTCTTCGCGGCGCAGGGTCTGTTCCGCGGCAATGGTGGGTTCAGCGAGGTCGACACTTCGGTCGCGCTGACCCAGCTCGACAACGGCAACTACAGCAAGGTCGTGCTCAACGACCGCGAGCAGACCATCGACCTGACCTTGAACAACCCGGTCGGTGGGCACAGCAAGATCACTGCGTCCTACCCGGCCAACTCCTCTGACCGCATCTTCAACGAGCTGGTGCAGAAGAAGGACAAGGCCTTCACCACCAAGGTCAGCCGGGACAACATCCTGGTCAGCCTGCTGTTCAGCTTGCTGCCGATCGCGATCGTGGTGTTCCTGCTGTTCCTGGTGATGAACCAGGTCCAGGGCGGCGGCAGCCGGGTGATGAACTTCGGCAAGTCCAAGGCCAAGCTGGTCAGCAAGGACACTCCGAAGACCACCTTCGCCGACGTTGCCGGCGCGGACGAGGCGATCGAGGAACTCCAGGAGATCAAGGAGTTCCTGGAGAACCCGGCCAAGTTCCAGGCCATCGGCGCCAAGATCCCCAAGGGCGTGCTGCTGTACGGCCCGCCCGGCACCGGCAAGACGCTGCTGGCCCGCGCGGTCGCCGGCGAGGCCGGCGTCCCGTTCTACTCGATCTCGGGTTCGGACTTCGTCGAGATGTTCGTCGGTGTCGGCGCGTCCCGGGTGCGCGACCTGTTCGAGCAGGCCAAGGCCAACGCGCCGGCCATCATCTTCGTGGACGAGATCGACGCCGTCGGGCGGCACCGTGGTGCCGGCCTCGGTGGCGGCCACGACGAGCGCGAGCAGACGCTGAACCAGCTGCTGGTCGAGATGGACGGCTTCGACGTCAAGGGTGGCGTGATCCTGATCGCGGCCACCAACCGGCCCGACATCCTCGACCCGGCGCTGCTGCGGCCCGGCCGGTTCGACCGGCAGATCGCGGTCGACCGGCCCGACCTGCTCGGGCGCAAGGCGATCCTGTCCGTGCACTCCAAGGGCAAGCCGCTCGGCCCGGACATCGACCTGGGCGTCATCGCCCGGCGCACCCCGGGCTTCACCGGTGCCGACCTGGCCAACGTGATCAACGAGGCGGCGCTGCTGACCGCCCGGCAGAACGGCCGCTTCATCACCCCGCAGGCGCTGGAAGAGGCGATCGACCGGGTCATCGCCGGCCCCGAGCGCAAGACCCGGGCGATGAGCGACAAGGAGAAGAAGGTCACCGCGTACCACGAGGGCGGGCACGCGCTCACCGCGTGGGCGCTGCCGAACCTCGACCCGGTGCACAAGGTGACGATCCTGCCGCGCGGCCGCTCGCTCGGGCACACCCTGGTGCTGCCCACCGAAGACCGGTACAGCCAGACCCGGTCGGAGATGATCGACCAACTGGTGTACGCGCTGGGCGGCCGGGCCGCCGAGGAGCTGGTCTTCCACGAGCCCACCACCGGCGCCAGTGACGACATCGACAAGGCCAGCCATCTGGCCCGGTCGATGGTCACCGAGTTCGGGATGAGCGCGAAGCTGGGCGCGGTGAAGTACGGCCAGAAAGACTCGGAGCCCTTCCTCGGCCGCGACTACGGCCACCAGCGCGACTACTCCGAAGACATCGCGGCCGAGATCGACACCGAGGTACGCAGCATGATCGAGGCTGCGCACGACGAGGCCTGGGAGATCCTGGTCGAGCACCGGGACGTGCTCGACGATCTGGTGCTGGAGTTGATGGAGCGGGAGACGCTCAGCAAGGACGATCTGGCCCGGATCTTCGCTCCGGTGTACAAGCGGCCGTCGCACAACACGTTCAGCGGGTTCGGCAAGCGCACCCCGTCGGACAAGCCGCCGGTGATGACCGCCGCCGAGCTGTCCGCGGTCGGTGCGGGTCTCGGCGGGCCGAACGGGTCGCACGGCGGCGCGTCCGCCGCCGCGCCGGTGCCGGCTGGCCAGGCCGGCCCGCCGATGCCGTCGCCGTACCCGCCGGCGAGCCAGAACTACCCGCAGGCCGCCCCGGCGCCGGAGTACGACCCGGCGCAGGCCGGGCCGAGCTTCGGCGGCCAGGCCCCGGCCGGTCCCGGGTACGGCCAGGCGCCGCCAGCCGGGTACGGCCAGCAGCCCGGCTATCCACCGCCGGCCGGCCACCCGCAGCACGGGCAGCCGCAGCACGGGCCGGCCCAGCACGGGAATCCGCAGAACGGTGGCGCCGGTTGGCCGGGCGACCCGTGGCAGCCGCCGGGTAACGGCGGGGCCCGCGGGTGACAACGCCGGCCTTCGACTCGGTCCGGGTGGAGGCGGCGATCCGGGAACTGCTCGCCGCCATCGGGGAGAACCCGGACCGCGAGGGCCTCAAGCGCACTCCGGAGCGGGTCGCCCGCTCGCTCGCCGAGCAGTTCGCCGGCCTGTACGTGGACCCCGGCGAGGTGCTGGAGACCAGCTTCGACGAGGGCCACGAAGAGATCGTGCTGGTCAAGAACATCGAGATGTACAGCGTCTGCGAGCACCATCTGGTCCCGTTCCACGGTGAGGCGCACGTCGGCTACATCCCGAACGAGGACGGTCGCATCACCGGGCTGTCCAAACTGGCCCGGCTGGTCGAGTTGTACGCTCGCCGGCCGCAGGTCCAGGAGCGGTTGACCAGCCAGATCGCGGACACCCTGGTGGCGCGGCTGGAGCCGCGCGGGGTGATCGTGGTGGTCGAGGCCGAGCACCTGTGCATGTCGATGCGCGGCGTTCGCAAGCCGGGTGCCCGCACCGTGACGTCGGCCGTCCGCGGCATGTTCTCGACCAGTGCCTCGACGCGGGCGGAGGCGATGAGCCTCATCCTCGGCCGATGACCGGGAGCACGCCGAACCCGCCCGCCGGGCCGCGGCCGGCCCGGCGCGGCCCGCTCGGGCTGGCCGACCCGGGCCGGTGCGTGGTGATGGGCGTACTGAACGTCACGCCCGATTCCTTCTCCGACGGTGGCCGCTACACCGACCTGGCCGCCGCGGTCGAGCACGGGCTGGCCATCCGGGCCGCCGGCGCCGACCTGGTGGACGTCGGTGGTGAATCCACCCGTCCCGGCGCCGACCGGGTGGACGCGGCGCAGGAGGCCGCCCGGGTGCTGCCGGCGATCCGCGAGCTGACCGGCGCCGGCGTGCCGGTCAGCGTGGACACCACGCGGGCCAGCGTGGCCGCGGCCGCGATCGAGGCCGGCGCGGTGGTGGTGAACGACGTCAGCGGCGGGCTGGCCGACCCGGACATGGCCAAGGTGCTGGCCGCGGCGGAGCTGCCCTGGGTGCTGATGCACTGGCGTGGGCACAGCCGGGACATGCAGCGGCTGGCCAGCTACCGGGACGTGGTCACCGAGGTGGTGGCCGAGCTGTCGGCCCGGGTGGACGCCGCGGTCAGCGCCGGCGTCGACCCGCGCCGGCTGGTGCTCGACCCGGGGCTCGGGTTCGCCAAGACCGCCGAGCACAACTGGGCGTTGCTGGCCCGGCTGGACGAGCTGCACGCGCTCGGCCTGCCGGTGCTGCTGGCCGCCTCCCGCAAGTCGTTCCTGGGTCGCCTGCTGGCCGGGCCGGACGGCACCCCGCGCCCGGTCGACCAGCGCGAGGACGCGACGGTCGCGACCACGGTGCTGGCCGCGCTGGCCGGTGTCTGGGGCGTCCGGGTGCACGAGGTGCGGCCCAACCTGGACGCGCTGCGGGTGGTCCAGGCGTACACCCGGGCCAGCGCCGGCCCGGCTGGCCAACCGGCCGGCAGCGGCGACCGCGACCGGGTGACGCTGACCGGCCTGCGGGTGACCGGCCGGCACGGGGTCTTCGCGCACGAGCGGCTGGCCGGCCAGGAGTTCGTGATCGACGCGACGCTCGAGCTGGACACCGGCCCGGCCGCCCGCTCCGACGACCTCGCCGACACCGTCGACTACGGCACGCTGGCGCAGCGGCTGGCCGCCGTGGTGGCCGGCGAGCCGGTCAACCTGATCGAGACGCTGGCCGGCCGGCTGGTCGACGTCTGCCTGCGCGACCCGCGGGTACTGGCCGCCGAGGTCACCGTGCACAAGCCGGCGGCCCCGATCCCGCTCACTTTCGGCGATGTCGCGGTCACCGTCCGTCGGGCCCGGCCATGACGGCCGTCCTGTCGATCGGCTCCAACCTGGACGACCGGCTGGCCCACCTGCAGGCCGCCGTGGACGGGCTGGGGCCGGCCGTGGTCGCGGTCTCGCCGGTCTACCGGACCGCGCCCTGGGGCGGCGTCGAGCAGGACGACTTCCTCAACGCGATCGTGCTGGTGGACGATCCGGACGCGGCGCCAGCCGAGTGGCTGGCCCGGGCCCGGGCGGCGGAGCACGCCGCCGGCCGGGTCCGCACGGTCCGCTGGGGCCCGCGCACGCTGGACGTGGACATCGTCACGGTCGACGGGGTCCGCTCCGACGACCCGGAACTGACGTTGCCGCACCCGCGGGCAGCCGAGCGCGGGTTCGTCCTGCTGCCCTGGCTGGACCTGCAGCCGGGCGCCACGCTGCCCGGGCACGGCCCGATCCGGTCGCTGATCGACCGGCTGCCGGCCGCCGAGCGGGCCGGCCTCCACCGCACCGACCACACCCTGCGGCTGCCCACCCCGCCGGCCGCGGCTCAGCCGACCGAGCCGGCATGACCGAGCCGCGCGGTTCCGTCAACCCGACCAGGGTGCGCGACCTGCTGGCCATCGCGGTGATCGCCGCCGGCCTGGGCTGGCTGGCGGTCCGCGGCTGGTACGGCGACCTGCCCCGGCTGCGCTGGTTCGTGCCGCTCTCGCTGGCCCTGCTCGCGTTCGCGGAGGCGGTCACCGGCACCCAGTTGCGGGCCCGGATCCGGCGCCGGCCGGGCACGGTGCCGGTGCCGCCGCTGGCCGCGGCGCGGGCTTTGGCCCTGGCCAAAGCCTCCGCGATTGTCGGCGCGGCGATGACCGGGCTGTGGGCGGGGCTGCTGATTTACACGGTCCCGAAGCTCGACTACCTCGCGGTGGCGGGAAATGACACCCGAACGGGGGTAATCGGAGTCAGTGCCGCGGTGGCCCTGGTTGGCGCAGCGTTGTGGCTGGAGTTCTGCTGCCGTACACCCAAGCCCCCCGATGAGCGCACCGAGAGGGCGCCGAACGGCCTAAGACCGCCTGGATAGCATTTTCGTCATATGCCAGGTGGCGACGTGAGCATTCCGGACCGTTAGTCTGGCGCAACCGTCTCCGTGTCCCCGGACGTTCGCGCCAGAGCGCCAGCCGACGGCGGCACGGCGGGGCCGTTGCGTCGGCAGGCTGCCAGAGCACTTCCGATGGAGGTGACAGGTTCGGATGGGCAGGCACAGCCGCGGCGGCATCGACGATGATGCCGAGGGCAACGATCCTCCCGCTGGTCGCGCAGACGACAACTTCCGGGTCCTGATCGACCTCTCGCCGGACGCCATCTACCTGATCGTGGACGGTCGGCACGAGTTCGCCAACGCCCGCGGGCTGCAGCTGTTCGGCGCGACCAGCATCGAGGAGCTCCAGGCCAGGCCGGCGCTGGACTTCATGCACTGGTCGGTGCGGGAGGCCGCCGAGATCCGGCTGCACGACATGGTCAGCCGCAACCAGCCGCTGGAGTACGTCGAGGAGAAGATCGTCCGCCTGGACGGCGCGGTGGTCGACATCGAGGCCTCCGGCCGGCCGATCTCGTTCGGTGGCCGGCGGGCCGCGCTGATCGTGGTCCGCGACATCACCGGCCGCCGGCAGGCACAGGACCAGCTGCGCGCCGCCGAGGAGAAGTTCCGCGCCGCGTTCAAGTACGCGCCCACCGGGATGGCGATCATCGACGCCACCGGCGGCTTCGTGGACACCAACCCGGCGCTGGCCCGGCTGCTGAACCAGCGGCCGGGCGCGCTGCTGGGGGCCGCGCTCTGGGACTACGTCGACCCGGACGGCCTGGACGAGCTGCACGAGGCGTTCCTGCGCCTGGTGGAAGGCGTCGACCACGAGCTGGCCACCACGTTCCGGTACCGCAACGGGGTCGGCGCGGACGGCTGGATGCGCATCTCGGTCGCCTCGCTGGCCGGCACCGACACGTTCATCCTGCATCTGCTGGACGTCACCATGCAGAAGCAGACCGAGGCCGACCTCAGCCGCAAGGCCACCCACGACCTGCTCACCGGCCTGCCGAACCGCGGCCTGGTGCTGACCCGGTTGGGCGCCGCGCTGCGTTCGCTGCGCGGCGAGCCCGGCCAGGTGCACACCCTGTTCATCGACCTGGACGGGTTCAAGCGGGTGAACGACCGGCACGGGCACGCGGTCGGCGACCGGGTGCTGCGAGCCGCGGCGGAGCGGATGAAGGCGGCGCTGCGGCCGTCCGACACGATCGGCCGGATCGGCGGCGACGAGTTCGTCGTGATCATCAAGAGCCTGCCGCACGAGACGCCGGTCGAGGAGGTCGCCCACCGGCTGGCGCAGGCGGTGGCCGCCCCGATCGCCCTGGACGAGGGCATCGTCACGGTCGGTGCCAGCATCGGGCACGCCTCCACCGACGACTCGGACTACCCGGCGGCCCGGCTGCTCGGCTCCGCGGACGCCGACATGTACCGGGCCAAGCAGGCGATCCAGCGGGCCGCCGGCAAGGCCGCCGGCAACACCACCCCCGCCGGCCTGCGCGCCGTCAAGTAAGTTCAGACCGCGCCGGCGGTCTCCGGCTCCATGTCCTCGACCGAGCGGCGCAGCGCGGCGTGCAGCGACTCGGGGGTGAGCACGCCGAGGAACCGGTCCCCGTCCAGCACCGCGACCCAGCCGGCGTCCTCCTGCAGCATCACCGAGAACGCGTGCTTCAGCGTCGCGCTGACCGGCACCCACGCCTCCATCCGGCGCAGCCGGTCGGCCACCGTGCCGCCCGCCCCGCCGGCCCGCTCCCGGGACAGCCAGCCACGCAGCGAGTCGTCGCCGTCCAGTACGACCGCCCAGCGCGCGCCGGACCGCTCCATCGCCGTCCGGGCGTCGGCCAGCGGGTCGGACAGCCGCACCACCGGCGGCTGCTCCAGGTCGTCGACCGTGATCGGGGTGACCGCGAGCCGCTTCAGGCCACGGTCGGAGCCGACGAAGTCGGCCACGAAGTTGGACGCCGGCGTGCCGAGCAGCGTGGCCGGGTCGGCGAACTGCTCCAGCTTGCCGCCCTGCGACAGCACCGCGATCCGGTCGCCGACCCGGACCGCCTCCTCGATGTCGTGGGTGACGAACACGACGGTCTTGCGCACCTCGGCCTGCAACCGGAGGAACTCGGCCTGCAGCCGGTCCCGGGCGATCGGGTCGATCGCGCTGAACGGCTCATCCATCAGCAGCACGACCGGGTCGGCGGCCAGCGCCCGGGCCACCCCGACCCGCTGCCGCTGGCCGCCGGAGAGCTGGTGCGGGTACCGCTTGGCGAACACCTTCGGGTCCAGCCCGACCAGTTCGAGCAACTCGGTCACCCGGGCCGCGGTGCGCCGCCGGTCCCAGCCGAGCAGCCGCGGGACGGTGCCCACGTTCTCCCCGATCGTCCGGTGCGGGAACAGCCCGACCTGCTGGATCACGTAGCCGATGCGGCGGCGCAGCTTGACCGGGTCGACCCGGGTGACGTCCTCGCCGTCCAGGATGATCCGGCCGCTGGTCGGCTCGATCAGCCGGTTGATCATCTTCATCGTGGTGGTCTTGCCGCAGCCGGACGGCCCGACGAACATCACGACCTCGCCGGGCGGGATGTCCAGGCTGAGCTCGCCCACTGCCACGGTGCCGTCCGGGTACCGCTTCGACACCGCATCGAGCCGGATCATGGCTTCGGCGGTAGCGTTCACGTCGTGGTTCCTCTCGCGGCAGGCGCCCCGGTCGGGTCAGGGGGCGGGTTTCCGGGCGCCGGCGAGCGGGTGCTGGCCAACGACAGTAATTCGCTCATCTGGTGGCACTACGTCCGGTTGCACCTCGACGACATCGGCACCGCCCTCGGCCAGCACATCCGGCTGACCGCGATAGCGGTGGGCGTCGGGCTGCTGGTATCGGTGCCACTCGCCCTCCTGGCCCGTCGGTTCCCGCTGCTGGCCGGTCCCATCCTTGCAGTGTCCGGTGTCCTCTACACGGTTCCGTCGATCGCGCTGCTCTACCTGCTCGGCCCGCTGACCGGTTTCACCACGCTGTTCACCGTGGAGACCGCGCTGGTGACGTACACCCTTCTCATCCTGGTCCGGAACATCCTCACCGGCCTGGACGGGGTGAGCGACGACGTCAAGGAGGCCGCCCGCGGGATGGGCTACACCGACCAGGCGATGCTCTGGCGGGTCGAGGTGCCGCTGGCGCTGCCGAGCATCATGGCCGGAGTCCGGATCGCCACGGTGACCACGATCGGGCTGGCGTCGCTGGCCGCGCTGCTGGCCCAGGGTGGCCTCGGTGACCTGATCCTGGACGGGATCGGCCGGCGCTTCTCCACCCCGCTGATGGTGGGTTCGGTGCTGGTGATCGCGCTGGCGGTGGTGGCCGACCTGCTCCTGCTCGGTGTGCAGAAGCTGGTCACCCCCTGGTCGCGGGTCCGGCGGTCGGCATGAACGTGCTGGACTTCCTCACCGACGGCAGCCACTGGCACGGCACCGACGGCATCCCGCACCGGGTGCTGGAGCAGCTGTACCTGACCGGCATGTCGATGCTGATCGCGGTGCTGCTGGCGGTGCCGCTGGCGCTGACCCTGGGGCACCTGGGCCGGGGCGGGTTCATCGCGGTCAACACGTCCAACATCGGCCGGGCCATGCCCTCGCTGGCGCTGCTGGGCATCTTCTCCCAGGTGCTGCCGCGCGGGTACGACAGCGCCTGGCCGTCGATCGCCGCGCTGGTCGCGCTCGGCGTCCCGCCGCTGGTCACGAACACGTACGTGGGCGTCCGCGAGGTGGACAAGGACGTGGTCGAGGCGGCCCGCGGGATGGGGTTGTCGGCCGGCCAGGTGCTGCGCCGGGTCGAGCTGCCGCTGGCGCTGCCGCTGATCATGGCCGGGCTGCGTACCTCCACCACGAACGTGCTGGCCACCGCGACGCTGGCGGCCCTGTTCGCGCAGGGCGGGCTGGGCCGGTTCATCGTGGACGGGCAGGCCACCAGCGATGAGGCGCAGATGTTCGCCGGGGCGCTGCTGGTCGCCGCGCTGGCGCTGCTGGTGGACGCCCTGCTGGCGCTGGCCGCCCGGCGGGTCAGCCCGCTGGTCCGGTCCCGCCGGCTGACCCGCCGGCAGGCCGCTGAGCTGACGTTTTCGGCCTAGACGGCGGCCCGTGCCGGGTTCTGATCCGGCCCCGATGCCGAGATGTGGTTGTGACGTGTAATTGTCGGTGCCCCGTGGTTGGCTTGCGCGATCAGGGGCACTCCTCTGCCCGACACGCGGTCGTCCGGGGCGACCGGGACACAGAAGGCGGTTCCGCTGTTATGCGCACATCCCGAGCTCGTCGCGGCGTCCTGCTGGGCGTCGCGTCCGCCGCCCTGGTGCTCACGGCGGCGTGCGGGAGCGACGACTCACCCGGGTCCGGTTCGACTGACAAGGGCAAGATCACTGTCGGCTCGGCCGACTTCGGCGAGTCGACGATCATCGCCAGCATGTACTCGCAGGCGTTGAAGCACGCCGGCTACACGGTCACCGAGAAGTTCAAGATCGGCAGCCGGGAGGCGTACATCAAGTCGATCGAGGGCGGCGAGATCGACGTCGTGCCGGAGTACATCGGCACGCTGACCGAGTTCTACAACGCCGAGTTCAACGGGCCGAACGCGCCGACCGAAAAGCCGCTGGCCAGCACCGAGGTCGACACCACGTTCGGCAACCTCAAGACGCTGGTGGCGAAGAAGAACCTGGTCGTGCTGACCCCGTCCAAGGCGGCCGACCAGAACGCGTTCGCGGTGAAGAAGGAGTACGCCGACACCAACCAGCTGGTCAAGATGTCCGACCTGGCCAAGCTGAACGGTCAGCTCATCCTCGGCGCCGGCGCGGAGTGCGAGAAGCGCCAGTTCTGCCTGCTCGGCCTGCAGCAGACGTACGGGCTGAAGTTCAAGGAGGTCAAGAAGCTCGACTCCGGTGGCCCGAAGACGCTGGCCGCGCTCGCCGACGGCAGCATCAACGTTGGGCTGGTCTTCTCCTCCGACGGTGCGGTGGCGGCCCAGAACCTGGTCGTGCTCGAGGACGACAAGAAGCTGCAGAGCACCGACAACATCACCGCGCTGCTGCGCAGCAGCGTCCCGGCCGAGGCCCAGGGGGTCATCGACAAGGTCGACCAGGCGCTGACCACCGAAAAGCTGCAGGAGCTGAACAAGCGGTTCACGGTGGACAAGGAAGACGCGAAGGACCTCGCCGAGCAGTTCCTGAAAGATGCCGGCTTGATCTGATTTAGCCTCGCTGCGGCGCCGGTCGGGGGTCCGCCCCGCCGGCGCCGCGGCACGCCCAACGACCCGCCATTCGTGCGCATTCCGTCCGGACTCCCACCGATCACCCGTATGGGTAGCTGCGCGTGGCCGTACTGTATTCGTTATGGCACGCGGGCCGGGCGGGAGCGCCGACGGAGGGCGCGGTGGCCTGCGCGTCTTCGTCCTCGGCCTCGGGCTGGTCTTCGCCGCGAGCGCCACCGGCGTGCTGGTGGTCACCGAGGATCCGAAACTGCTCCGGCTGGCCGTGGTCGGCGCGCTCTGGGCGTTCGTGCTGGCGACCATCGCCACCCCGCGCCGCCGGGTCGACCTGCCGGCCGAGTTCAGCCCGCAGCACGAGCTGGAGCTGCGCCGTACGTACGAGCTGGAGCTGGAGCGGGAGGTCGCGGCCCGCCGCGAGTACGAGATGCAGCTCGAGGTCTACCTGCGCCGCGAGCTGGACAGCGGCATGCGCGAGCAGGTCGAGGCGCTGCGCGACGAGGTGCAGCGGCTGCACGGCGAGGTGATCGACCGGCTCGACGGCGAGCTGCGGATGGAGCGGATCGAGACCACCCGGCTGATCGGCGGCAGCCTGCGGGCGCTGCGCGAGGAGGCCCGCCGGCTCGGCATCACCTTCGGCGACGAGTCCCGGTTCCCGTTCGACGAGTCCACGTACAGCGTGGAGGCCTCCGGCCGGGTCGAGCTGCCGGTCGGGATGGAGCAGCCGGCCGGGCCCGGCGCCCCGGCCGGCTCAGGCCCGCAGAGCGGCCCGCTGGGGCCCTCGCCGGGCCCACCGCCGGGCGGCCCGCCGGTGGACGAGCGGTCGGCCGGCTACCCGCCCGACCAGTCGAGCTACCGCCCGTTCCTGCCGGAGCCGGCCCCGCAAGCGGCCGGGCCGCCAGCCGGCTACGCCCCCGGGCCGCCGGCCGGCTAAGCCCCCGGGCCGCCGGTGCCGGCCGGGGCGGCCGGGCCACCGGGCGGCTACCCGGGCGGCCCGCCGGCCGAGGAGAGCTACTACCCGCCGCCGGCCGCCGCCGCGGCCCCGCCGGGCTATCCCGGCAGCGACCCGGTCGGCGACGCGGTGGGCGGCCCGGGCAGCTGGCTGCCGGACGCCCCCGGGCCGGACTACCCGGGCGACTACCCCAGCCAGGAGTACCCGGCCGCGGCGTACCCGGGCCCGGACTACAGCGGCGAGCAGTTCGACCCGGCGGACCGGGCCGGCTACCGGGTGGCCGAATACGCCCCGGTGGCCGAAGAGCAGCCGTGGGACGACACCGGCTACGGGCTGGCGCAGTACCCGGGCGACCAACCCCCGGCGCCGCCCGGTGGCAGCCCGTTCCGGTCACCGGGCCAGTACCCGGCGGAGCCGGTGTACCCGGCCGCGCAGCCGGCGGCCCCGCCACCGGCTGAGGGCTACGGCTACCCGGGCGAGTACGGCGGCAGCGCCGATCTGGACGACCACGGCTACCGGGACGAGCCGGACTACCCCGGCAACGCGCCGCGCAATGACGACGAGCTGAGCCGGATCCTGGCCGGGTCGCCGCCGCCGTCCCCCCGGTCACCGCGCGTTGACAACGAAGACACGGCAAGTGGGCGCAGGCGCCGATATCGGGACGAGGATGAACCCAATGAGGTCTTGTCCCGTCTGCTGGGCCGAAATTAGTCTTCGCCGGAACTATCACTAATCTTCACCCTAACGGCTTACAACTTGCTGCCGAGGGTCCCTGTTTGTACTCAAAGAGTGATCCGCCATGTGCATTACCGCTACGTACAGTTACAGTTTGGTAGCAGTACCGGACGTTGAGCTAAGGTATGCGCTGCGGGGGTCACGGTGAGGAGTCAAATCGGCGCCTCGTCCTGTGGCGAAGGCAAGTCCGCATTACCCCTGGGGCCGCATTTCTTGACGTGGAATCCGGTTTCCGGGGGCTGAGCTTCGGGTCCGCACGCAGGAAGGGGACGCGGAGGACGTGCCGTCCGATCAGCTAGCTCCACGCGGCACCCTGACCTGGGCCGGGCGCGAGGCCGGTGAGGCCTGGCGAGACCCCGACACCCGTCGCCTAGGACGCAGAGGACACGCCGTGTATCCCGATTCCACCCCGCGCGCGCTGGCCTTCTATGACGTGAGCAAGCGTTACCGGGACGGCACCGAAGCCCTCACCGACGTCAACCTCGACGTCGGCCCGGGCGAGTTCGTGAGCGTGGTCGGCCCGTCCGGATGCGGCAAGAGCACCCTGCTCAAGCTCGCCTCCGGTCTCTCCACCGCCTCCGAGGGCGCCCTGGAGGTGAATGCGGACAAGATCGGCTACGTCTTCCAGGACGCCACGCTGCTGCCCTGGCGGTCGGTCCGGCGCAACGTCGGCCTGCTGGCCGAGCTGGACGGCCTGAACAAGGCCGACCGCCGCCGGCGGGTGGACGAGTCGATCAAGATGGTCGGCCTGAACGGGTTCGAGCGGCACCGGCCACGGGCGTTGTCCGGCGGCATGCGGATGCGCGTCTCGCTGGCCCGCTCGCTGGTGCTGGAGCCGGACCTCTTCCTGTTCGACGAGCCGTTCGGCGCGCTGGACGAGATCACCCGGGAGCGGCTCAACGACGAGCTGCTGCAGCTGTTCCTGGCCCGCCGGTTCGCCGCGCTGTTCGTCACGCACGCGGTCGCCGAGGCGGTGTTCCTGTCCACCCGGGTGATCGTGATGTCCGGCCGGCCGGGTCGGGTGATCGGTGACTTCGCCGTCCCCTTCGACTACCCGCGGCAGCCCGAGCTGCGTTTCTCCGACGAGTTCGCGCACGTGGCCGCCAAGGTGTCCGGCTGCCTGCGGGACGCCGGCGTCTGATCCACCGGGCCAGACCAGCTTGACCGTCACCAGCCGCGGGTCGCGGCCGAGGGAAAGTGTGAGGGTGAACCAGCGGTGACTGCCGACCTCTCCGACCGGGTCCGCGGCGCGGCCGCGATCGAAGTCCGGATGCCCCGCCGGCGGGGCCGGTGGCTGGGCATCTGGATCCCGCCGCTCATCGTGTTCGGGCTGTTCATCGGCTTCTGGTACTTCTTCACCTACGTCGTGCTCGACTCCGACCGGCGGTTCCTGGTGCCGCCGCCGCAGGCGGTCGTGCAGAAGTCGTTCCTGGACGCGGACACCCGGGCGGTCCTGTTCCGGGCGCTCGGGATGACCACCTCGGTGGCGATGATCGGGCTCGCCATCGCGATGGTGGCCGGTGTCACGTTCGCGGTGCTGATGAGCCAGGCGCGCTGGATCGAGCGCTCGCTCTACCCGTACGCGGTGATCCTGCAGTGTGTCCCGATCGTCGCGCTGGTGCCGGTGATCGCGCTCTGGTTCGACTACGGCTACATGAGCCGGGTCATCGTGTGCGTGCTGATCGCGCTGTTCCCGATCATCAGCAACACCTTCTTCGGCCTGCAGGCGGCCGACCAGGACCAGCACGACCTGTTCACGCTGCGCGGCGCCCACCGGCTGACCAGGCTGTTCAAGCTGCAACTGCCGGCGGCGCTGCCGGCCATCATGACCGGCTTCCAGGTGTCCGCGACGCTGTCCGTGATTGGCGCGGTGGTCGCCGACTTCTTCTTCAAGCAGGGCGAGCCGGGGATCGGTATCGAGATCGACCTGGCCCGGTCGCACCTGAACAACGAAATGATGTTCGGGGCCTGCATCCTGGCGTCCGCACTGGGTGTCCTGGTGTTCTGCGTCTTCGGCGCGCTGAGCCGTCGGCTGGTCGGTAGTTGGCACGGCTCGACGGCGTACTCGAAGCACTCCTGACCGCTTTCCGCCGGGCCGCGAGCTGGCCTGGAATGGCTGACCGCGAGCGGCCGGCCCCGGGAATCCCGGGACCGGCCGCTCAGCTTTGCCGGCGGCGCCCGGACGGCTATGCCGGCGGTGCCCGGACGGCTTTGCCGCGGTGCCCGGACGGCTTTGCCGGCGGCGCCTGGACGGCTTTGCCGCACCATCCCGGGCCGGGTTAGCCGGTGCGCCGACACCCGCCCGGGGGCATCGCCGGGCCGGCGTCCGGACTGGCCCGGAGGTGTCCGGAAGTGTCCCCTGGAATTAACCGGACCGGGTGAATTTTCGGCCGCTGGTCAGGGTCCGGAATGACAAAGGCGGGGGCTGGCAGGTCACCCTGCCAGCCCCCGCCCGCCCGGCCGTGGCCGGAATAGACCTAGCCGGTCACGTTGGTCACGCCGCCTTCGCGGCCGGCCAGACGAACTTGTTGTTGCCGGTCGAGTCCAGCGGGAACACGGTGTGGAAGGCCCGGTTCACGAACTGCTCGATCACGCTCGCCGCGCCGGTGTTCTGGTGCGTCTCGTCGAACCGGATGCCGGTCCACGGCATGATCGTGCTCTGCCCCGGGATGTCCAGGCTGAGCAGCGCGGACCGGATCCGCCGGACATCCACCGAGGCCGCGTTGTTGATCGCGATGGCGAGGGTGAGCACGGCGGTGAAAGAGTCCGCCGCCTCCTCGGTCATGTCGGTGTTGAACTTGCTCCGGTAGAGGCCGGTCACCGCGCGGGCGGCCAGGTTCCGCTGGGCCAGCTCGCCCGACCAGCCGGTCTCCCGGCAGAGCCCGGCGGTGACCGGGCCGGTGTCACGCAGCGCCTGGTCGCTGATGTAGCCGGAGCCGTAGGCCATCACCGCGGCCGGCTTGTACTGCTGCTCGCTGAACGCCTGCACCATCAGCGGCATGGTCTCCGCGGTCGGCGCCACGATCAGCGCGTCCGGCTGGGCCTGCTTGATCTGCGCGACCTGGGCGCTGAGGTCCCGGGTGGTGGCCGGGTCGTAGCTGACCTCCTTGACGAGGTTGAACCCGCCTTCCTTGGTCAGCTCCTTGACCACCGCGTCGACGTCGTTGCCCACCTTGTCGGTCGCGAACAGCACCGCGACCTTGTTGTTCGGCAGTTCCGCGGTGTTGCCCTGGTTGCCTACGGCCGCCTGCTGGTCCCGCTGCTGGGTCTTCAGCAGCGAGAAGAACGCCTCACCCGAGGTCCGCACGGACGGGCCGAGGTGGAAGAACCAGTCCAGGCCGCGGTCGGTGAGGTAGCTCAGCGAGGTGTCCCCGTTGACGAACGGCACCGGGATCCGCTCGGCGGTCTGGCTGGCGGCCAGCGTGACGTCCGGGTCGTAGGCGCCGACAACGCCGACCACCTGCTGATCGGTGACCAGCCGGCTGACCGCGTTGGACCCGGTGGCCACGTTGCCCTTGGTATCCGACGTCACGATGCGGATCCGGGCGTTGCCGAGGTTGGTCAGCCCGGACGTCTCGGCCAGCGGCAGCGGGATCAGCGAGTTCAGCCCGTTCACCATGTCGGCGGCGAGCTGGGCGCCGCGCTGCGCGTCCTGGCCGGCGGCCTTGTTGGCGCCGGTCATCGGGGCGAGCAGGCCGATCTTCACTTCGGTCGGCGCGGCTGTGGTGGTGGAGTCTGAACCGTTGGTGCATCCGGCGGCGGCGAGAGCGACGGCAAGGACGACCAGGACGAGGCGGCGGTGGCGCCTACTACTCATGTCAGGCATCTCTCTGCGGGAACTCGGATCGGGCTGAGGTTGCTCCAGGCGCTCGTAACTGTCAAACGCCGATCGTCCCCGTCCCGCGCCGGCATCCGGCCGATCCGGGGTGCGCGCTCGGACCGGTTACCGGGGCGTGCGCACACTCTCTCATGCCGGTGAGAAGTAAGAGCGACGGCCTTTCCAGCCGGCTCTCGTTGCTATTAGTGATCGGCTGATCACGCAGTGAGATCAAGTACTCCGACTAACCCGGACTTCCGCTCGGGACGGCCGTTTTGGCCCCGTTGGCGGAGGGAAGTGGACGAGTAGTCATACCGCCGTTCACGTCCAAGGAGCCTGTGGCCCTATAGTGCCCCCCGGGGATACCGAACGCGTCGGGGCATGTGAAAGGTCGCGAGGGCTGGTGGACAGACTACCCACGGATCACGCATCTCATCCGGCACCTCCGTCTCTCGGGAGCGCGGCCGCACGGGGGCGTCACCGTGGTCTTGACGGTGGTCCGCCGCTTGACGGTGGGCCTTATGACCAGCCTGGTCAGGGGCGCGATCCGGGAGCAGGGGGCGGCCGGCCGGAGGCCGGTCAGGATGGCCGCAAGATGGCGTTGTCGCTGCGCCACTGGCGGGTGCGACCGAAGCTCACCGCCGTCCTGGTGGTGCCCGCGGTCGCGTTCCTGGTGCTGGCCAGCCTGAACCTCGGTGCGTCCGTCCGGAACGCCCGCGAGTTCGGCCAGGGGGCCGCGATCGCCGGGTTCGGGCAGCAGGTCACCGGCCTGGTGCACGAGCTGCAGCTGGAGCGCGACCTGTCCGCCGGCTTCATCGGCAGCGGCCGGCCGACCGCGATCAAGGACGGCGCGACCAAACCCGGCCCGCTCGGGGCCGACGGCAAGCAGACCCAGCTACCGATCCCGCCGAACGTGGCGAACGCGCTGGTGAAGCAGGAAAAGGTCGTCAACGACGCGCTGGCGGCGTATCACACCCAGCAGGACAAGGTCCTACCCGACCTGGACGACGTGGCCAAGGGCCGGGTGGAGCGGGCCCGCGGCCTGCTCGACAGCCTGGGCTCGCTGCGGAACGCGGTGATCAAGGCTCAGCTGACCGCGACCGCCGCGCTGGGCCAGTACAACACCATGATCGCCGGCCTGCTCGACATCGACGTGGAGATCGGCCGGGGTGGCGGTAGTACCGCGCTGACCCAGTCGGTGACCGCGCTGAACGACCTGTCCCGGGCCAAGGAGGCGGTCTCCCAGGTCCGCGCCAAGCTCTACAAGGTCGCGTTCGCGGGGAGCTTCGAGTTCGGCGAGTTCCAGGAGCTGTCCGGCCTGCTCGCCGAGCAGAACGCGGCGATCGACCGGTTCCGTACCGACGCTTCGGACACCCAGCGCACGCTGTTCGACGAACTGGTCAACGGCCAGGCCGTGCTGACCGTGAACCGGGTCCAGCGGGCCGCGGTCAACCGGCAGCAGACCGCCGACCTGGATCTCGACCCGGAGCAGTGGTTCAACGCCGCCACCACCCGCCTGCAGTTGATGCGCACGGTCGAGGCCAGCGTGCTCGCCTCGGTGGTCACCGAGTCCCGGGCGCTGCGGGATGACGCCCAGCAGTCGTCGATCACCACCGGGATCGTCATCCTGGTCATCCTGCTGATCGCGGTGCTCACCTCGCTGCTCATCGCCCGGTCGATGACCCGGCCGCTGCGCCGGCTGCGCGCGTCCGCCCTGGACGTCGCGGAGAACCGGCTGCCGCAGGCGATCCAACGACTGCGCGGCACCGACTCGGACCCTGGCGACATCGGGGTGGAACCGATCGGTATCGACTCCCGGGACGAGATCGGGGAGGTCGCCCGGACGTTCGACGCGATCCACGAGGTGGCCATCAAGCTGGCCACCGAGCAGGCCGCGTTGCGGAACAACGTCAACGCGATGTTCGTCAACCTGTCCCGGCGCAGCCAGGGCCTGGTCGAGCGGCAGTTGAAGCTGATCGACGAACTGGAGACCGGCGAGCAGGACCCGGACCAGCTGTCCAACCTGTTCAAGCTGGACCACCTCGCCACCCGTATGCGCCGCAACTCGGAGAACCTGCTGGTTCTCGCCGGTGAGGACGCCGGCCGCCGGTGGGGCCGGCCGATCCCGCTGGTGGACGTGCTGCGCGCGGCCACCTCCGAGGTGGAGCAGTACCACCGGATCCAGCTGACCGGCGTGCCGGACGTCGAGGTCATGGGCCACGCCGTCAACCACGTCGTGCACCTCGTCGCCGAGTTGCTGGAGAACGCCACGGTGTTCTCCTCGCCGGAGTCGAAGGTGCTGGTGCACAGCCAGCGGTTGTCCGACGGCGGCGCGATGATCGAGATCGAGGACCGCGGCATCGGGATGACCGCGCAGGAAATCTCGGACGCCAACGAGCGGCTGGCCAACCCGCCGGTGTTCGACGTGTCGATCTCCCGGATGATGGGCCTGTTCGTGGTCGGCCGGCTCTCCCAGCGGCACGGCATCACGGTCCGGTTGCGCCAGTCCGAGCTGGGTGGGGTCAGCGCGTTCGTCCGGTTGACCAGCGACGCGCTGGCCAACCGGTTCGACCAGCGGCCGGAGCCGATCGGTGCGGACGCCAACCGGCTGCCCGCCGGTCCCGGCCGCCAGACCGGCCCGACCAACCAGCCCGCCCGGTTCGGCCCGGCGGCCGACCTGCCGCGCCGGCCGCTGACCGCCCCGGGTGCACTGCCCGGCTCGCCCAGCGGTCCCGGCGGCCCCGGCGGGCTCACCGGCCCGGCGCTGCCGTCCGGCCCGGTTTTCCCGGCGCTGCCGCCGGCCGCCACCCCGCAGAACGCCGCGGAGAACGGCTCCTCGCCCAGCGGTACGGCACTGCCCCGGCGCACCCCGCCGGGCAGCGGCCCGAACGACCGGCCGACGATCGACGGTGTCGGCAGCTCGAGCAGCAGCGGCCCGGTCTTCCCGCCGGCGCCGGCCAACCCGGGCGCGACCAACCCGGGCATGCCGACCTCGGGGCCGCCGGCCGCGCCGAACCAGGGTGGTACCGGCCCGGGTGGCCTGCCCCGGCGACCGGTCGGGGGCACCCAGAACCCGCCGCAGTCGTCCGGCCCGATCTTCCCGCCGGCCGCCCCACCGATGGGCGGCGGTCCCGGCGGGCCCGGGCAGATGGGCTCGGGGCCGCACCGGGTAGGCCCGATGGGCGCGCCGCCGAACGGGCCGATCTCGAACGGGCCGGCCCCCAGCGCGCCGATGTCCAGCCCACCGGCGCCGAGCGCGCCGATGCCCACCGGTCCGATGTCCAACGGTCCGGCGCCGGGCATCGCGCCGACCGACAGCCCGGCCTACCCGGGGCAGGCGCATGGTGGCCCGACGCAGCCCGGGCCGACGCACACCGGCCCGACCCGCACCGGGCCGGCATACGCCGGGCCAACGCACAACGGGCCGATGGGAAGCCAGCCGGGGCCGAACGGCCCCCGTTCGATGGATTCCCCGGCGCCGGCCGGGCGGGACGGGATATCGTCCGGACCCCCACCCGCGAACACGCTCGCCTCGTCCTTCCGGTCCGCGCCGGGACGGGCCGAGGAGGAGATCCGGTTGCCGATCTTCGAGCAGCTGCAGTCGGAATGGTTCCGACGGCGTACCCCGAGCAACCGCTCGGCACCGTCGCAGTCCGACGCGCCAGCAGCCCGCCCGACCTCGGTGCCACGGCCGATCCCGCCGATGCAGCAGCGGCCAGCCGCGTCGGCGCAGCCGGCGCCGGCCCCGGCCCCGGCCCCGGCCCCGGCGCAGCGGCCGCCGATGCAGCCAGCGTCGCCGCCGCCGCCCCCGATGCCGCCAGCGCCGATGGCCCGGCCGCCGATGGCCGCACCCCGGCCGCCGGCCGCGGTGCCGCCGCCGGCACAGCAGCCGATGCAGCAGCCGCCGCCGGTACAGCAGCCCATGCAGCAGCCGGTCCAGCCGGCCGCCGCGGTGCCACCGCCGGGGGTCGACCCCGACACCTGGCAGTCGCCGGCGGACGAGGGCTGGCGCGCCGCCGAGCGGCTGCTCGCGCCGACGACCGGTGGCACCACCCGCGCCGGCCTGCCGATGCGGGTACCGCAGGCGCACCTGATGCCCGGCGCGGCCGAAACCCCGCCGGCGCCCGCACCCGTCCAGTCGGCGACTGCCCGGTCGCCCGAGGCAGTTCGCAGCCGGCTGGCGAGTTACCACCAAGGTGTGCGGCGTGGGAGGCACGCCGACCGGCGCGGCGACGTCGCCGATCACGACCAGCCCGATGTGTATGCACAGACCCAGGAGCAGACGTGACCTCGTTGAGTCCTGCCGCGCAGAACCTCAACTGGCTCGTCACCAACTTCGTCGACCGGGTGCCAGGTGTGGCCCATGCGGTCGTCGTGTCGGCTGACGGCCTCTTGCTCGTGTCCTCAGAGGGTCTCCCTCGGGACCGCGCTGACCAACTCGCCGCCGTCGCGTCCGGCCTCACCAGCCTGACCCAGGGGGCCGCCCGGTGCTTCGAGGCCGGCAATGTCGTCCAGACAGTGATCGAGATGGAACGAGGGTTCCTCTTCCTCATGTCCATCAGCGACGGGTCGTGCCTGGCCGTCCTGGCTGCTACCAGCTGCGATGTCGGCCTTGTCGGGTATGAGATGGCGCTACTGGTGGAACGCACCGGTGACGTCCTCACCCCGGCGGTACGAAACGAGCTGCAGGCCGTCCTTCCACGATGAGCAGAGGGCGCCGGGTTGAGTACGTACCCGCCGGAGCAGGGCCCGCTGGTCCGGCCTTACGCCATGACGGGCGGCCGGACCCGGCCGGACTACGAGCTGGCGATCGAGGCTCTGGTCTCCACGACCCGGCTTGGCGAGCGGTCGTCGGAGTCCACGGCTCCGGAGCGTCAGATCATCTGCGACCTGTGCCGGCGCGCCCGGTCGGTGGCGGAGATCGCGGCATACCTGCGTATGCCGCTAGGGGTGGCGCGTGTCCTCGTGGGTGACATGGCTCAAGAGGGCTTGGTCCGCGTCCACCAGGCGGCCGTCAACGCCGACCGACCCGATCTCGCTCTGATGCAGAGGGTGCTTAATGGACTACGAAACCTCTAGACAGGGGCAGTACGTCGTCGACTCCAGTGCGGCGACGACGTCCGCGAAGATCGTCATCGCCGGTGGGTTCGGCGTGGGCAAGACGACCCTCGTCGGTGCGGTCTCGGAGATCGAGCCGCTGACCACCGAGGCCGTCATGACCGAGGCGAGCTCCGGGGTCGACGACCTGTCACATACTCCGCTGAAAACCACGACCACGGTCGCCATGGACTTCGGCCGGGTGTCGCTGGACAGCGACCTGATCCTGTACCTGTTCGGCACGCCCGGTCAGCACCGCTTCTGGTTCATGTGGGATGACCTGGTGCGCGGCGCGATCGGCGCGGTCGTCCTGGTCGACACCAGGCGGCTGACCGACTGCTTCGCCGCGGTGGACTTCTTCGAGGCCCGCCGGCTGCCGTTCATCGTCGCGGTCAACCGGTTCAACGGCGTGCTCACGCATTCGGTGGACGATGTCCGGGAGGCGCTCGCGGTCGGCCCGACCACGCCGGTGATCACCACCGACGCGCGCAGCCGGGAGTCGACCAAGCAGACGCTGATCGTGCTGGTCGAGCACGCGATGCGGCGTACCCAGGAGGAACTGACCGGCGGCGCACTGCGGTGACGGGCGGCCGGCTCGACCGCCGGCCGCCGCTACTTGTCGATGTCGCCGACCACGAAGAACATCGAGCCCAGGATCGCCACCAGGTCAGGTAGCAGGGTCCCGGGCAGCAGCACCTGCAAGGCCTGGATGTTGTTGAACGAGGCCGACCGGAGCTTCAGCCGCCACGGCGTCTTCTCGGCCCGCGACACCAGGTAGTAGCCGTTCACCCCGAGCGGGTTCTCCGTCCAGCAGTACGTGTGCCCCTCCGGCGCCTTCACCGTCTTCGGCAGCCGGACGTTGACCGGCCCGCGCATCTGGGCCAGCCGGTCCAGGCAGGCGTCGGCCAGGTCGAGTGAGGCGTAGACCTCGTCCAGCAGGCAGCTGAACCGGGCATGGCAGTCACCCGCGGTCGCGGTGACCACCCGCAGCGCGTCGCCGAGCTCGGCGTAGGCCAGGTACGGATCGTCCCGGCGCAGGTCGAACGGCACCCCGGAGGCGCGCGCGATCGGCCCGCTGATCCCGTACCCGGCGATGTCGGCCGGGCTGAGCACACCGACCCCGCGGGTGCGGGCCAGGAAGATCTCGTTGTCGCGGATCAACCGGTCGAGGTCCGGCATCCTGATCCGGACCGCCTGGACGGCGTCCCGGACCCGGTCGGCCCAGCCGGCCGGGACCTCCTCCTTCAGCCCGCCGACCCGGTTGAACATGAAGTGCATCCGGCCGCCGGCGGCTTCCTCGAGCACCGCCTGGATCGTCTCCCGCTCCCGGAACGCGTAGAAGACCGGCGTGATCGCGCCGATCTCCAGCGGGTAGCTGCCCAGGAACATCAGGTGGTTCAGCACCCGGTTCAGCTCGGCCAGCAGCATCCGCAGCCAGACCGCGCGTTCGGGTACCTCCATCCCGAGCATCCGCTCGACCGCCATCACCACGCCGAGCTCGTTGCAGAACGCCGACAGCCAGTCGTGCCGGTTCGCCAGCACGGTGATCTGCCGGTAGTCGCGCACCTCGAACAGCTTCTCGGCACCGCGGTGCATGTAGCCGACCACCGGCTCGGCGGCCACCACCTGCTCGCCGTCCAGGGTCAGCCGCAGCCGCAGCACCCCGTGCGTGGACGGGTGCTGCGGGCCGATGTTGAGCACCATCTCGGCGGTGGGCAGGCTGGTCACGGCATCGCCGCCGAGCCCGGGCGGCGGGCCGCCCACCTCGGCTGCGCCGGCGCCCACGCCGACTGTCATGCTGCGCCGCCCGGCCAACTCGCTGCCGACGCCTACCGGCTCCCGATCGACCACGGTGTGCAGTCTGCCAGCATTCGGCCACCGCGACCGGATCGACTTCGCCGGTGGTTAGGACTGCCGTGGCGGCCGCGGCTCTGGCCGTCGGCCGGCGGTACCCGCCGGCCCGGAGCCGGGCCCGTCAGGTCCGGGAGCCGAGGCCGTCAGCTCCCGGAGGCGGGCCGTCAGGTCCCGGAGTCGGGGCCGTCAGGTGGAGAAGGGCCAGGCCTCGGAGCCGGACTGGGCGGACCGCTGCTGCTGGGCCAGCCCGGCCCGGTACAGCTGGTCGGTCGCGATCCGGATGGCCCGGTCGAGGTCGACGCCGGTCTGGTCGGCCAGGTTCAGCAGCGCGAACCCGATGTCGCCGAGCAGCCGCTCCCAGTCGGGCGAGCCGCGGAACGGCCGGCGACCCAGTTCGGTGGCGTGCTCGATCTCGGTGGCCAGCGCGCCGAGCCGGGCCTGCAGCCCGAGCACCAGGATCGGCGCGGTGGCGTGCAGCCCGAGATGGTCCGCGGTGGACGAGACGGCTCGTTGCAGCTCCTGCACGGTCTGGACGCTAGCGCAACCGGCCGCACCGCCGTGCTGCCGGTCGGCCCGGGTCACCCGTCCTTGGGACATCCGCCGGACTCCGGGCCCAGCGGCAGTGGCATCCCGACCGCGTGCAGTAGCCAACCGAACCCGCCGAGACCGGCCGGGTCGGTCAGCTCCGCCGCCGCCCCGGCCGCCGCCAACGCCCGCAGGTACCCGGCCGGGTCGGCCGTGGCCTGGGCCAGCGGCGGCCGGGCACCGCTGACGCCGAGTGCCCGCAGCGCGACCCGCTGGGTGGTGAGCAGCGTTCCCCCCGGCGGATGACCGTCCCCGCCCGCCGGGTGACCGTCCTCGCCCGCCGGCGCCTCGGCCGCCGGGTGACCGGCCTCGCCTGCCGGGTGACCGGCCTCGCCCGGCGAGCCGCCGGCGGCGGCGCGCTGGCCGGCGCGGGCGCAGGCGTCCAGGGCCACATGGGCGGTCAGGTCGCGGGAGCCGTCCGGGACCGGCGGCACCTGGTGGCCGGCGCGGTAGCCGGTGAGCGTGCCGCCCGGCGGCCGGGCGTTCCGGTGGTGCGCGTAGTCGATCGCGACGGCCACGCCGCGGAACACCCGACCGGCCGCGCCCGCCCACGCCTCGTCCCGCGGGCGGCCGACCTCCGCCCGCTCGCCGATCCGCAGCGGCCACCAGGTGCGCAGCCACTCGGCGTCGGCCGCGGCCGGTGCGCCGCCGAGCGATTCGGCGCCGGTCGGCTCGACCAGCACCAGCCGGGGCCCGGCGGCGGTCTGCTCGACCACATCCACCGGGACGTTGTCGAGCCACTCGTTGGCGATCATCAGGCCGGTGAGCCCGGGTATCCCGGCCGTCCAGCCGATGGCTGCGGGCAGCCCGGCCGGCCGGGGCGCCCGCTCGACCGCGGTCAGCCGCAGCCGGGCCGCGAGCGCCGGGTCGGCCGCCGCGGCGACGGCGAGCAGCAGTTCGGCCCGGCCGGCACCGACGTCCACCAGGTCCAGCGGGTCGGGGTGGCCGAGCGCGGCGTCCACCCGGCGGAGCAGCTCCAGGATCGCGCCGGCGAACAGCGGTGACGCGTGCACCGAGGTGCGGAAGTGCCGGCCCGGAGCGGCGCCGCCGGAATAGAACCCGGCCGGCCCGTACAGCGCGTCCGCCATCGCCGCCCGCCACGGCCGTGCCACCCCACCGTCCACGGCCGTCACGCTAGGACATCCGGGCCACCGGAGGCGGTTGTGAGCTCGGGCATAGGGACCTGCCAGGGCCGGTTGCCGGGACGTAACCTGATCACGACCGGTACCCCCCTCGAGGACTGGATCGCGCATGAGCGAGCTTGCGAGCGCAGCGACGCCCGGTGGCCTCGGCGGCACGCCGCCACCGCACCCGCGGGAGCGCGGGAACTCAGCAGCCCGGCCGGCGCGGCCGCGGTTGACCGTCGGCGTGATCGGCACCGGCCGGGTCGGCAGCGTGCTCGGGGCCGCGCTGGCCCGGGCCGGGCACCCGGTGGTCGCGGCCAGCGGGGTGTCGCAGGAGTCGGTCCGCCGGGCCGGGTCGCTGCTGCCCGGGGTGCCGCTGCTGCCCGCCGACGAGGTGGTCGCCGCGGCCGCGCTGGTGCTGCTCGCGGTGCCGGACGACGTGCTCGCCCCGCTGGTGGCCGGGCTGGCCGAGACCGGCGCCTGGCGGGCCGGGCAGCTGGTCGCGCACACGTCCGGGGCGCACGGGATCGACGTGCTGGCGCCGGCCGCGCGGGCCGGCGCGCTGCCGCTGGCGCTGCATCCGGCGATGACGTTCGCCGGCCGCCCGGAGGATCTCGCCCGGCTGGCCGACATCACCTTCGGGGTGACCGCGCCGGAGCCGCTGCGCCCGGTCGCCGAGGCGCTGGTGCTGGAGATGGGCGCCAACCCGGTCTGGGTCGACGAAGCGGCCCGCCCGCTGTACCACGCTGCCCTGGTCGTCGGCGCGAATCACCTGGTCACGCTAGTGAACGACGCGGCCGACCTGCTCCGCCGGGCCGGCGTGCAGCAGCCGGCGGCGGTGCTCGGCCCGCTGCTGGGCGCCGCGCTGGACAATGCCCTGCGGGTCGGCGACGCCGCGCTCACCGGCCCGGTTTCCCGCGGTGACGCCGGGACGCTGGCCAAGCACCTGCGCACGCTGTCCGCGCAGGCGCCCGAGTCGGTGTCCGCGTACGTGGCGATGGCCCGGTTGACCGCCGACCGCGCGCTGGCGTCCGGCCGGCTCAAGGCCGACCAGGCCGGCCCGCTGCTGGGTGTGCTGGCCGCCCGGACGCACGGAGCCCCGGCATGACCGCGCTCCTGTCCGCCCCGGCAGCCCCGGCGGGCGGGCCGGCGGCGCCGGCGGTGGCCAGCGACCGGGCGGAGCTGGCCGGCGAGCTGGCCCGGCTGCGGGCCGCCGGCCGCACCGTGGTGCTGGTGCCGACGATGGGCGCGCTGCACGAGGGGCACCGGGCGCTGCTGCGCGAGGCGCACCGGCACGGCGACGCGGTGGTCGTGTCGATCTTCGTCAACCCGCTGCAGTTCGGCCCGGCCGAGGATCTGGACCGCTACCCCCGGACGTTCGCGGCCGACCTGCGGGCCTGCGCCGAGGAGGGCGCGTCGCTGGTCTTCGCCCCCAGCTCAGGCGTGATGTACGGTGCCGGTGCGCAGGTCACCGTCCATCCCGGGCCGATCGGCGAGGAGTTGGAGGGGGCCAGCCGGCCCGGTCATTTCAGCGGTGTGCTGACCGTGGTGGCCAAGCTCTTCGGGCTGATCCGGCCGGACGTCGCGGTGTTCGGCGAGAAGGACTACCAGCAGCTGACGCTGATCCGCCGGATGGTGTCCGATCTCGACCTGGGGGTGCGGGTGGTGGGAGCGCCGACCGTACGCGAGCCGGACGGTCTGGCCCGGTCCAGCCGCAACCGCTACCTGTCCACGGCGGAGCGCGCGGTGGCCGCGCGGCTCTCGGCCGCGCTGCGGGCCGGTGCGGCCGCGGGCGTGGACGGGCCGGCCGCGGTGCTGGCCGCCGGCAATTCGGTGCTCGCCGCGGAGCCCGGCATCGGCCTGGACTACCTCGCGCTGCGCGCGCCCGACCTCGGCCCGGTGCCGGCGTCCGGCCCGGCCCGGCTGCTGGTCGCGGCCCGGGTCGGCAGCACCCGCCTGATCGACAACCTGCCGGTCCAGCTGGCCACGCCGGCGGGGCCGGTCGGTGATCCGGTGCGCGGGTGACGGCGGAGCCCCTCGTCCCGCGCCGGCTGCGTGCGGCCGAGCCGGGTTGGGTGATCGGGACCGACGTGGTGGTGGTGGGTTCCGGCATCGCCGGGCTGTCCGCCGCGCTGCATGCCCGGGCGGCCGGGTACGGCGTGGTCGTGGTGACGAAGGTGAACATCACCGACGGTTCCACCCGCTGGGCGCAGGGCGGCATCGCCGCGGTGCTCGACCCGGCGGATACGCCGGCAGAGCACCTGAGCGACACGATGGCCGCCGGCGTCGGGCTGTGTGCCGAGCCGGCGGTGCGGGTGCTGGTCAACGAGGGCCCGGCCCGGTTGCACGAGCTGGTCTCGCTGGGCGCGGAGTTCGACCGGGACGCGGCCGGCCGGTTCCAGCTGACCCGGGAGGGCGGGCACCGGCGGAACCGGATCGTGCACGCCGGCGGTGACGCGACCGGGGCCGAGGTGCAGCGGGCGCTGGAGGCGGCGATCGGCCGCGACCCGGGCATCACCGTGCTGGAACACGCGCTGGTGTTGGACCTGCTGACCGCGGCCAACGGCCGGACCGCCGGCGTCACCCTGCACGTGCTCGGCGAGGGCAGCCCGGACGGGGTGGGCGCGGTGCTGGCCCGCGCGGTGGTGCTGGCCACCGGCGGGATGGGTCAGGTCTTCGCGGCCACCACCAACCCGGCAGTGTCCACAGGCGACGGTGTGGCGGTGGCGCTGCGGGCCGGCGCGGTCGTCACCGACCTGGAGTTCGTCCAGTTCCACCCGACGGCGCTGTATCTCGGGCCGGCCGCGCGCGGGCAGCAGCCGCTGATCAGCGAGGCGGTCCGGGGCGAGGGCGCGGTGCTGGTGGACGGTGACGGCAAGCGGTTCATGCCGGTGCTGCACGAGCTGGCCGACCTGGCGCCGCGGGACGTGGTGGCCAAGGCGATCCTGCGGGTGATGCAGTCGCAGGGTCTGGACCATGTCTGGCTGGATGCCCGCGGGCTGGGCGCCGAGCTGCTGGAGCGCCGCTTCCCGTCGATCATGGCGCGCTGCCGGCAGGCCGGTGTCGACCCGGTGACCGAGCCGATCCCGGTGCTGCCGGCGGCGCACTACGCCAGCGGCGGCGTCCGTACCGACCTGGACGGCCGGACCAGCGTGCCCGGCCTGTACGCGTGCGGTGAGGTGGCCTGCACCGGGGTGCACGGAGCGAACCGGCTGGCCTCCAACAGCCTGCTCGAAGGGTTGGTGTTCGCCGGCCGGATCGGCGCCGACCTGGCCCGCGAGCTGCCGCCGCGGGCGGAGCCGGCGGTGGACGGCACGGTGCCGGCCGGGTTGGTCGACCCGGTGGTCCGGCCCGACCTGGCGGCCGCGATGTCGGCCGGCGCCGGAGTGATCCGCACCGACCGGAGCCTGGCCGACACGGCCATCGCGCTGGCGACGCTGGGCGGCCGGGGGGGTGCGGCGCCCGGGCCGGCCGCCTGGGACGTGACGAACCTGCACACCGTCGGCAGCGCACTGGTGGCCGCGGCCGCCCGGCGCGAGGAGACCCGCGGCTGCCACTGGCGGGAGGACTTCCCGGATCGCGACGACGCCCGCTGGCTGGGCCACCTGGTCGCCGCGATCGGCCCGGCCGGGGTGCTCACCGAGACCTTCCAGGCGCTGCCCCGATGATCGGGCTGCGATCGTCCACAGTGGACGCGTTGGTCGCCGCCGGCCTCGACCCGGAACACGTCGCCGACCTGGTGGCCCGCGCGCTGGCCGAGGACCTGGCCGGTGGGGTGGACGTGACCAGTGCCGCGACGATCCCGGCCGACCGCACCGATACCGGCGACCTGGTGTCCCGAATGGACGGTGTGGTGGCCGGATTGCCGGTGGCAGCGGCAGTTTTCGACCTGGCGGCACTCGGTCCACTTGGTACGTCCATTGGTGACAGTCCAATCAAGACAGAGTTGAGGGTGTCGGACGGCTCGCCGGTGCGGCCCGGTGAGGTGCTGGCCACGGTGTGCGGCCCGACCCGGGCGCTGCTGACCGCCGAGCGCACCGCGCTGAACCTGCTCTGCCACCTGTCCGGGGTGGCCACGTTGACCCGGCGCTGGGTGGACGCGGTGGCCGGCACCGGCGCGGCGATCCGGGACACCCGCAAGACCACGCCCGGCCTGCGGCTGCTGGAGAAGTACGCGGTGCGCTGCGGTGGCGGGGTGAACCACCGGATGTCGCTGTCCGACGCCGGTCTGGTCAAGGACAACCACGTGCTGGCCGCCGGCGGCGTGGCGGCCGCGTTCGCCGCGTTCCGGCGCGAGTTCCCCGGCCTGGCCGTGGAGGTCGAGTGCGACTCGCTGGCCGACGTCGAGGCCGCCCTGGCGGCCGGCGCCGACCTGCTGCTGCTGGACAACATGTCCACTGTGGATATGGCCGTGGCGGTCAAGCTGGCGGCCGGCGGCGCGGTGCGGCTGGAGGCCAGCGGCGGCCTGTCGCTGGCCGGTGCCCGCGAGGTGGCCGGCACCGGCGTGGACTACCTGGCCGTCGGCGCGCTCACCCATTCCGCCCCGGTGCTGGACATCGGCCTGGATCTGAGACCGGCCGGGACA
>Ga0307499_10000083_pt1 | contig 32527 bp, 24 predicted proteins | sample 13_S_MG_FD_201363 | JGI IMG/M metagenome (GOLD analysis project Ga0307499, IMG submission 201363) | Soil microbial communities from Populus trichocarpa stands in riparian zone in the Pacific Northwest, United States - 13_S | ecosystem: Environmental > Terrestrial > Soil > Riparian zone > Trees... | reverse complement strand
GCGCGAGATGGGCGCCCGGCTGCTGGTGCCCAGCGTCGCCTGCCGGCCCGGGCACCCGCAGCAACTGGCCCAGCTGCCGGACGGCCGCTGGCTGGTCGGCCTGCCGGGCAACCCCTACGCGGCGCTGGTGGCCGCGCTGACGTTGCTCGGGCCGCTGCTGGCCGGGCTCGGCGGGCGGCGGCTGCCGACCCTGCCGCTGGCCACCCTGCAGGCGCCGAGGTCGATCGCGTCCGAGCAGGTCACCCGGATCCTGCCAGCCCGCAAGGCGGCCGCCGGTGCGGTCGAGCTGCTCGGCCGGGACCGTCCGGCCAACCTGTGGGGCGCCGCGCAGGCCGACAGCCTGGTCGTCATCCGGCCCGGCTGGAAGGGCGAACCGACCCCCCAGCTCCTGCTCCCGGACGCCTGACCGGCGGAGCCCGGCGGCCGGCCCGGCCGGGGAGCGCACAGCGTGGGTGGGCGTGGCGCGCGGCCGCGCCCACCAGCGGCGGTGGTCGCCGGCTCAGTCGGTCTCGCCGCTGGTGGTGATGATCGCGAACGTGCCGCCCTGCGGGTCGGTCAACACGGCGAACTGGCCATACGGTGAGTCGGTCACCGGGACCGGCGCGGTGCCGCCCAGCGCGATCGCACGGGCCACCGCGGCGTCCGTGCCGGCTACCGCGAAGTAGGTCATCCAGTGCGGGGTGGCCGCGGTGCCCCAGGAGTCGTCCAGCTGCAGCGCGCCAGCCACGAGCTTGTCGTCGAGGTTCAGCGTGCGGTAGCGCATGCTGTCCTCGCCGGTGATCTCCAGGTCTCCGACGGTGAGCCCGAACACCGCCGCGTAGAACTCGGTGGCCGTGTCCAGGTCGCGGGTGGCCAGCTCGTTCCAGATGACCGTGCCGGGCTCGTTCACGATCTCGGCGCCGGTGTGCGAGCCGGCCTGCCAGATGCCGAAGGCCGCGCCGGTCGGGTCGGTGGCCAGCGCCATCCGGCCGGCCTCGAGCACCGTCATCGGCTCGATCAGGAAGCTGCCACCGTGCTCGCGGATCCGGGCCGCGGTCTTGTCCACGTCGTCGCTGGCGAAGTAGGTGGTCCAGACGGTCGGCACGCCGTCCGGAACGGCCCAGCCGCCGAGCCCGGCGACGCGCTTGCCGTGCAGCATGGCGGTCGTGTAGTTGGCGGTGTCCGGGTCGGGATTTACGTCCATTTCCCAGCCGAAGACCCCCGCGTAGAACGTGCGCGCGCCTTCTGGGTCACTCGTCATGAGGTCGACCCAGGACGGGGTTCCCTCCGGGAATGAGGTGCGCTCGCTCACTTTCGGCCTCCAGCCGGTAGGGGCTGTCTGATGGATTCCCGGTAGATGCCCGCCGAAGATCCGTCAGACACCCCCTGGCTCCTCGTTCGCTTGACGGCCAGCACCCTGACACAGCTCAGCGACAAAGACGAGCACGGAATTGCCGCGCTGGAACATTCGCCCGGCGGGTCCGATCCGGCCCGCCGGCCGGTCTGGTCCGGCGGTCCGGCCGGTCTGGTCCGGCGGTCCGGCCGGTCTGGTCCGGCGGGCCGACGGGCCGGTCCGGTCGGTCGGTCCGAACCGCCGGCCGGGCGGGCCGGACGGTGCCCGCCCGGCCCGGTCGGGCGATCCCGGCGATACTGGCCAGGTGAGCCACAACCCGATGCCGCGGCACCCACCCGTCGCCGAACTGCGCGCCACCGTGGAGAAGGGCGGTGCCGCGAAGTACCACGCGGCGAACGAGGCCAAAGGCAAGCTGTTCGCCCGGGAACGGGTCCGGCTGCTGGTGGACGAGGGCTCGTTCGTCGAGGACGGCATGCTGGCCAACGTCGCGGCCGGTGACCTGCCGGCGGACGGGGTGATCACCGGGGCGGCCCGGATCGACGGCCGGCCGGTCTGCCTGCTGGCCAACGACTCCACGGTGAAGGCCGGCTCCTGGGGCGCGCGCACCGTGGAGAAGATCATCCGGATCATCGAGCGGGCCTATGCCACCAGCGTCCCGATGGTGTACCTGGTCGACTCGGCCGGGGCCCGGATCACCGACCAGGTCGACCTCTTCCCGGGCCGGCGCGGCGCGGGCAAGATCTTCTGGAACCAGGTGCGGGCGTCCGGTTCGATTCCGCAGGCGTGCGCGCTGTTCGGGCCGAGCGCGGCCGGCGGGGCCTACATCCCGGCGTTCTGCGACGTGGTCGCGATGGTCGACGGCAACGCCTCGATGTACCTGGGCAGCGACCGGATGGTCGAGATGGTGACCGGGGAGAAGACCACGCTGGAGGCGATGGGCGGGGCCCGGATGCACTGCACCGAGTCCGGTGTCGGGCACTTCCTGGTCAAGACCGAACTGGCGGCGCTGGAGGTGATCCGGCGCTACCTGTCCTACCTGCCGACCAACCACACCGGCACCGCGCCGGCGGCCGAGCCGGCGGAGGCCCCGGGCGGCGACCTGCGCGCGCTGGTGCCGGACAGCGAGCGGCAGGCGTTCGACATGCGCCGGTACGTCCGGGCGCTGGTCGACGCGGCACCGGACGGCGGCAGTTCGCACTTCGAGATACACGCGCTCTGGGCCCGCGAGAGCACCGTCGGGTTCGCCCGGCTGGCCGGCGAGGTGATCGGCGTGATCGGCAACAACCCGATGTTCAAGGGCGGCGTGCTGTTCAACGACTCGGCCGACAAGGTGACCCGGTTCGTGCAGCTGTGCGACGCGTTCAACGTGCCGCTGCTGTTCCTGGCCGACGTCCCGGGGTTCATGGTCGGCAGCGCGGTGGAAAAGGGCGGGATCATCCGGCACGGCGCCAAAATGATCACCGCGATCGCCGAGGCGACCGTGCCGAAGATCTGCGTCGTCGTGCGCAAGGCGTACGGCGCCGGGCTGTACGCGATGGCCGGCCCCGGCTTCGAGCCGGACGCCACGATCGCGCTGCCCACCGCCAAGATCGCGGTGATGGGCGCCGAGGCGGCGGTGAACGCGGTCTACGCGAACAAGATCGCGGCGATCCCGGACGAGGCTGACCGGGCCGGGTTCGTCCAGGCCCGGCGGGCCGAGTACGAGCAGGACATCGATATCGTCCGGCTGGCCAGCGAGCTGGTGGTGGACGCGGTGGTGCAGCCGGAGGAGCTACGCGCCGAGTTGATCGCGCGGTACGCTGCCGCGCGCGGCAAGGACCGGCACTTCTCCCGGCGCCGGCACGGAGTGACACCGGTCTGAGCGCTGCCCGTTCGGGCAATCCCCCCGTCCGCCCGACCCACCACGCCGGGCAGTTCCGAGTCCTAAGGTGTGAACGTGCCCACCGTGCTGCTGGCCGAGGACGATTCGGCCATTTCGGACCCGTTGACCCGCGCTCTAGAGCGCGAGGGCTACGAGGTCATCGTCCGACGTGACGGCCCGACGGCGCTGACCGCCGCGTTGTCCGGTTCGGTCGCTCTGGTCCTGCTCGATCTCGGTCTGCCGGAGATGGACGGGCTGGAGGTCTGCCGGCAGCTGCGTGCGGCGAAGTCGACCGTGCCGGTGCTGGTGCTGACCGCCCGCACCGACGAGGTCGACTTCGTCGTCGGGCTGGACGCCGGCGCCGACGACTACGTGGCCAAACCGTTCCGGCTGGCCGAGCTGCTGGCCCGGGTCCGGGCACTGCTGCGCCGCCGCGGCGCGGACGTGCTGGAGGCGAACGCGGTCCGGCTGCAGATCTCGGCCCGCCGGGTCTGGCAGGACGAGGTCGAGCTGCAGCTGTCCAACAAGGAGTTCGAGCTGCTGCGGGTGCTGCTGGAGCACGCCGGCAGCGTCGTGACCCGCGAGCAGATCATGCGCGACGTCTGGGACGACAGCGAGGGCAGCGCCTCCAAGACGCTGGACATGCACGTCTCCTGGCTGCGCCGAAAACTCGGCGACGAGCCGCAGCAGTCCCGGCTGATCACCACCGTGCGCGGCGTCGGGTTCCGCTTCGAGCGGGATTGAGCCATGCGGCGGCGGCTACTGCTCTCCACGTTGGGCGTGGCCGCCGTGGCCGTGCTCGCGCTGGGGTTGCCGCTGCTGATGGTCACGCTGCGGCTGATCGACGACGCCTCGCGCAACGACCTGCTGCGTGAGGTGCAGACGGTCGCCGCGTACGTCGAAGACCGGCTGGACACCGACGACCTGGACGCGAACCGGCTGGCCCGGCTGGTGCCGGGGCAGTGGGTCCGGGTCGATCTGCCGGACGGCCGGGTGCTGATCGCCGGCGCGCAGCTGAGCCGCGGGGTCGAGGCGAGCGCGCCGATCCGGGACGGCGGCAAGGTGAGTGTGGCGCTGCCGGCCGATGCGGTGACGTCCCGGAAGGTACGCGCCACCATCGCGATCGGGCTGGGCATCTTCGCGTCGATGACGGTGGCCGCGGTGGTCGCGGTGTTCTCCGCGCGGCAGCTCGTGGTGCCGCTGCAAGCGGTTGCGGACCGCGCGGCGCGGCTCGGCGCCGGCGACTTCCGGCCCTCCTCGGTCCGGCACGGCGTGCCCGAGCTGGACCGGGTCTCCGACGTCCTCGATACCAGCGGCCGGGCCATCGCCGACCTGCTGCGCCGCGAACGCGACCTGGCCAGCGACATCAGCCATCAGCTGCGGTCCCGGCTGACCGCGCTGCGGATGCGGCTGGAGGAGATCGCCCGCACCGCCGACGCGGACATCCGCAAGGAGGCGGAGAGCGCGCTGGAGCAGACCGAGCGGCTGTCCGGGGTGGTCGACGAGTTGCTCGCGCAGGCCCGCCGGGCCCGCGCCGAGGGCGCCTCCGAGATCGACGTGGCGCACGAGGTCACCACCGTGCTGAACGAGCGGGAGCCGGCGATCCGGCGGCTCGGCCGCAACGTGGTGGTGGACGCGGCCCCCGGGCTGGTCGCGATGGCCAGCCCCGGCCGGCTGCACCAGGCGGTCGGCGTGCTGGTGGACAACGCGCTGGAGCACGGTGGCGGTGCGGTCACGGTCCGGGTCCGGCGGTCGGCCCAGCACGCGCTGGTCGAGGTCACCGACGAGGGGATCGGGGTGCCGGCGGAGCTGGTGCCCCGGCTGTTCGAGCGCGGCGTCTCCGGCGCCGGCGGCACCGGCATCGGGCTGGCCCTGGCCCGGGTGCTGGTGGAGACCGACGGCGGCCGGCTGGAGCTGCGCCAGCCCCGGCCGCCCATCTTCGCCGCCTACCTGCCGCTGGCCCGCGACGAGGCCTGATCAGGCGGCGGCGCGCTCGGCCGTGGACTCGGCGTCGGCCTCGTGGGGCGGAAAGACCCACCTCTTGTAGGACCAGAACCGGAAGATCGTGCCGAGGCCGATGCCGATCAGGTTCGCCACGTTCAGCGACAGCTTGCCGGTCAGGCCGAAGCCGTACCTGGTCAGGCCGAGCACCAGCAGGCCCATCACCAGCGCGATGCCGTTGAGCACGAAGAACAGCACGTACTCACGGGCGAGCCCGGTGCGGGCGCGGTGCGAGAACGACCAGTGCCGGTTGAGGAAGTACGCGCTGGTGGTCGCGACAGTGGTGGAAATCACCTTGGACGTCAGCGGGCCGATGCCGGCGCCGAAGTGCAGCGCGTTGAACAACCCGATATCGACGAACAGGTTGATCACGCCGACCACACCGAAGGCCGACAGTTCCTTGACCAGCACCCGCCACGGGGTCTCGACCCGGTCCAGCAGCGAACGGACGAAGCTCACCGGGTGGAGTGTACGGCCCGTTTTCAGGTGCCCTGACCGCCGCCCGCGCGGGCCGGCGCATGACACCATCGGGGTAACTGCCCGGACACCAACCGTCGGCACCCAGTGAGGGACGGTCACATGCCTGACTACCGGCTCAACGAGGAGCAGGAGGCACTGCGCGCGACGGTGGCGGACTTCGCCCGCACCGTGGTGGCGCCAAAGGCGTTCGACTACGACGAGCGCGGCGAATTCCCGTACGACGTGGTCAAGCAGATGGGGGAGATGGGCCTGTTCGGGCTGCCCTTCCCGGAGCAGTACGGCGGCATGGGCGGCGACTACTTCGCGCTCTGCCTGGCCATCGAGGAGCTGGCCCGGGCCGACTCCTCGGTCGCGATCACGCTGGAGGCCGCGGTCTCGCTCGGCGCGATGCCGGTCTACCGGTTCGGCACCGACGCGCAGCGGGAGCACTGGCTGCCGGCCCTGTGCGCCGGCGAGGCGCTCGGCGCGTTCGGGCTGACCGAGCCCGGTGGCGGCTCGGACGCGGGCGCCACCCGCACCACCGCCCGGCTGGAGGACGGCGAGTGGGTGCTCAACGGCACCAAGGCGTTCATCACCAACTCGGGAACCGATATCACCCGGCTGGTCACCGTGACCGCGGTCACCGGCGAGCTGAGCGGCGGCAAGAAGGAGATCTCGTCGATCCTGGTGCCGGTGCCCCGGCCCGGGTTCGCCGCCTCGAAGAAGTACTCCAAGGTCGGCTGGCACGCCTCGGATACCCGCGAGCTCTCCTTCGTCGACTGCCGCGTGCCGGCCGAGAACCTGCTCGGCGAGCAGGGCCGCGGCTATGCCAACTTCCTGTCCATTCTGGACGAGGGCCGGATCGCGATCGCCGCGCTCTCGGTCGGGCTGGCCCAGGCGTGCGTGGACGAGTCGGTGCGGTACGCCGCCGAGCGCACCGCGTTCGGCCGCAACATCGGCGCCTACCAGGCGATCCAGTTCAAGATCGCGGACATGGAGATGCGCGCGCACGTGGCCCGGCTGGCCTACTACGACGCGGCGGCCCGGATGCTGGCCGGCCGGCCGTTCAAGAAGGAAGCCGCGATCGCCAAGCTGTTCGCCTCGGACGCCGCCGTCGTGAACGCCCGGGACGCCACCCAGGTGTTCGGCGGCTACGGGTTCATGAACGAGTTCCCGGTGGCCCGGCACTGGCGGGACGCCAAGATCCTGGAGATCGGCGAGGGCACGTCCGAGGTGCAGCGGATGCTGATCGCCCGCGAGCTGGGCGTGACCTGACCCCCGGCCCCGCCGGCCGCTGACCTCACTTCTGGCTGACGGTCAGCTGGGTGGACGGGATCGCGGCGCTGCCCCCGTCCACCGTGTCGATCGAGCCGCCGAGCTTGCCCTCCGCCGGGGCGTCGGCAGCGACCATCACCTTCAACTGCAGCGTGCTGTCGCCCGGCGGGAGCGTGCCCAGGGTGCATTCGGCGCCGCCGTCGACCGCGCGGCACTTCCACTTCTTCCGCTTCGGCTTGGCCGGGTCGTCGGTGACCACGTCCGCGCCGCGGAGCTCGAAGCCGACCGGCAGGTCGACGTGCGCGGACAGGCCGGTGACCGGGTTCTCGCTGACGTTGCTGACCAGGATGGCCAGCTGCGCCTGCTTGCCGGCGATCAGGTCCTTGTTCGGGCTGGCCTCGCCGACCGCGAGCGTGGTCGGGGCCAACCGGGTTTCCGGGGCGCCCGGATCGGTCGGCGGCGGGGTGCTGGTGCCGGCCGGTGGGCTCGACCCGCCGGTGGCCGCGGTGGAGCCGGGTGGCTGGGCCGGCGAGTGCGCCGGCGGCGGGGCGGTCTCCGGTCCGGCCGGCGTGCCGGCCGTGCCTTCCGTGCCGGCCGGACCCTGGCCGGTGCGGGACGACGGCGGCGCCGTGGTGTGCTTGCTGACCGGCGGCGGGGCGGGCAGCAGGCTCGGCGCCACGATCTGGACCGGCGGTAACGCCTTGAGGTCCTGGGCCGGCGGGTGCGAGAGCGAGATGACCAGGCCGCCGGCCACCACGGCAGTTCCTATTCCGGCGCCGAGCTTGGCCATTCCGGGTAGCTGCAGGACCGCGGCCAGCAGGCCGAACTTGGCCGCCGCGGTGGCACCGGCCACCCCGCCGGCACCGGCCGCCGCGACCAGCCCGGACGGGTCCGCGATCCCGCCAGCCGCGATACCGCCGGCGATCCCGGCGCCGCCGGCCAGTGCCGCCCCGCCGGCCGCAGCGCCGCCGGCCGTCCCGCCAGCGGTGGCCAGCCCGGCGCCCGCGGTGACCGCCGCGCCGCCGGCGGCGGCCCCGGCCGCCCCACCGAGGGCAGCCGCCCCGCCGGCGGTCCCGGCGGTCGCCCCGGCGGCGACGGCCGCGTAGCCGGCGGCGGCGATGGCCCCACCAGCGGCGCCGGCGGCGGCCGGCCCGGCCATCGACGTGCCGAGGTAGGCCGCCGCCCAGGGCGCGCCGACGACCACCGCGGCCACCACGCCGAGCAGGCCGTGGTTGATGTCGGTGACCTCTTCGCTGAGCTGCTGGCACCGGGTGCAGCCGGCGAGGTGGGCGTCCACCTGGGTCTGGTCCCGGCGGGACAGGCCGTGCCGGGCCCAGGCGCCGAGCCGCTCGACCGTGCTGCGGCAGCCCTCCCCGGGCGACTCGGCCAGGTGCACCCGCAGGTACGCCTGCCGCAGGCCCTCGCGGGCGCGGTAGGCCAGCGCGGAGACGCCGTTCGGGGTCAGCCCCAGGATCGGCGCGACCTGCGCCGGCGACTCGCCCTCCACCTCGGTGTGCCAGAGCACCGTGCGCCAGCGTTCGGGCAGGCTGGCGAACGCCTTGGCGACGAGCTGGCTCTCCAGCTCCTGCACCGCGGTGTCGACGAACGGGACGCCCGGGTCCAGGTCGGTCAGGTCGCCGCTGTACTCGATCTTCTTGTCCCGGCGCAGCCGGTCGTACCGCAGATTGCGCAACGTCGTCAGCAGGTACGCCCGGAACGCCGCCTCCGGACCGCCGCCACTGCGCAGCGAGTCGAGCACCTTGGCGAATGCCTCGGAAACCAGGTCGTCCGCCTCAGCCTGGGACCAGGCCAGCTGCCGGGCCAACCGCTGGGCGGCGCCCAGGTGCCGGCCGTAGAGGACGCCGAACGCGTCCAGGTCGCCGCCGCGGGCGGCAATGATCATCTCGGCGTCGCTGGGACCTTCGGTGGTGCGCGGCAGACTGGTCATGCGCAGCGACTCCAGGGTCGTTGTCGTCGCTTTCCGTAATCGACCACAGCATCAGCGTAGCGATAACGGTTCTCGGTGGGCGGGAGCTTACGCCGTGATGCCGGGCGCGTACCCGATGTTGCCAATATCGGGTGACTCGCCGCGCCGCGTCATGCCGCGCCAGCGCCCGCGTCTCCCCTCCGAAGCCCTGGCAATCCGCCCGGGTCACCTAGCACCGTTCCACAGCGAGTGAGTCCGATGCCCCATGACACGAGCAGGTTCGACACGGGGGAACCGGCCGGCGAACTGTGCAACCGCTGGCGTACCACGAGCATTGAGGACGGCTGGCACTTCCCGGACGACTGGTGGGTGCCGGCCGTGGACGAGGTTGCCGAGGCGCTGTGTGACGGCCGTGACCCCGCCGCCCCATGCGCCGCGCTCGGCCGGGCCAGGGCGACCGCCGCCATTGGTCTGGACGAGGCGCTGGCCGACCTGAACGCGCTGTACCTGGCGGTCACCGGCGGCACCGAGCCGAACGGCGCGGTACCGCTCTGCGCCGCGCCGGCGCACCTGGTCCGGGCGCTCGCGCTGGGCTGGGCCGAGGCCATGACCGATCTCAGTGCCGGCACCTACTGTGAGGACTCGTTGACCGGGCTGGCCGTCCCCGCATACCTCCGCATCCGGCTCGGCGAGGTCTACCGCGAAGCGGCGCGGACCGGGCTGCCGGTGCCGGCCACGCACGCCCTGGTCGTCGCCGAGGTCACCGTCTACGGCGGCGGTCCGCTGACCGGGCTGGGTCGGGCCATGCTGCTCGGCGAATGCATGCGGACGACGTTCACCGGCGGCGAGACGCTGTGCAGCCTGACCCCGGGCCGGGCGGTCGCGCTGGGCTGGCGGGACGGCGGGCTCGCCGCGCGATCGGCCAGCCTGCGCCGGCTGCTCGCGGTGAAGTTGGACTCGTTCACCCAGCGACCGGCCCGGGTCTGGGTGGAAGGGCTGCCGGGCACGCTGCCGGCGGCTCAGCGACTGGTGGCCGACCTGGCCCGGTGACCGGCGGTCAGCCGCTCTGGGGCGGCCCGGCGAGCCAAGCGGGGGCGCCGGGCCAAGCGGCTGGCCACGACCGGCCGGCGATAGCCTGCGCGCATGCACCAGCGCACCGGCCTGCCCGTCGTCGGGATGGTCGGCGCCGGCCAGCTGGCCCGGATGACGCACCAGGCGGCGATCTCGCTCGGGCAGTCGCTGCGGGTGCTGGCCGCCGCCCCGGACGAGTCGGCCGCGCTGGTCGCCGCCGACGTGGTGCTCGGCGACCACACCAGCTACCCGGATCTGGCCGGTTTCGCGGCCGGTTGCGACGTGGTCACCTTCGACCACGAGCACGTGCCCGGCGAGCACCTGCGGGCGCTGGCGGCGGCCGGGCACGCCGTCCACCCCGGCCCGGACGCGCTGCGCTACGCGCAGGACAAGCAGCAGATGCGGGAGCGGCTCGGCGCGCTGGGGCTGCCCGTCCCGGCCTGGACCGCCGTGCGCGGCCTGGACGACCTGGTCACGTTCGCCGAGAAGGTGGGCTGGCCGGTGATGGCCAAGGCGGTCCGCGGCGGTTACGACGGGCGCGGGGTCTGGCCGGTGGCGACCCCGGAGCAGGCCGCCGGGTTGCTCGACACCGGCACCCCGCTGATCGCCGAGCAGCTGGTGCCGCTGCGCCGGGAGCTGGCCGCGGTGGTGGCCCGGTCGCCGTTCGGCCAGGGCGCCAGCTGGCCGGTGGTGCAGACCGTGCAGCGGGACGGCATCTGCGTCGAGGTGCTCGCCCCCGCCCCCGGTCTCGCCCCGGAGCTGGCCGTCGAGGCCGAGCAGCTGGCCCTGACCATCGCGGCCGAGCTGGGCGTGGTCGGCGTGCTCGCGGTCGAGCTGTTCGAAACCGACACCGGGCTGCTGATCAACGAGCTGGCGATGCGGCCGCACAACTCCGGGCACTGGACCATCGAGGGCAGCCGGACCTCGCAGTTCGAGCAGCACCTGCGCGCGGTGCTGGACTACCCGCTGGGCAGCACCGGGCTGACCGCGCCGGCGGTGGCGATGGCGAACGTGCTGGGCGGCCCGGCCGGCGGTCCCGGGCTGGACGAGCGGGTGCACCACCTGTCCGCCCGCTGGCCGGCGCTGAAGGTGCACCTGTACGGCAAGGCGCCGCGGCCCGGTCGCAAGCTCGGCCACGTCACCGCGCTGGGCGCCGACCCGGCCGCGGTCCGGGCGGACGCGGTCGCCGCCGCGGCCTACCTGTCCGGTGGTGAGCTGGTATGACCGTGCCAGCCCGGCGGACCCACGGCGCCGCAGCCGGCACCCGCGATGCTCACTCCGGAGGCCGCCTCATGACGGACCCGCTGGTCGGCGTGATCATGGGTAGCGACTCGGACTGGCCGGTCATGTCCGCCGCCGCGGCCGTGCTGGCCGAGTTCGAGCTGCCGTACGAGGCCCGGGTGGTGTCCGCCCATCGCACCCCGCGGGACATGGCCGACTACGCCGGGTCCGCCGCCGGCCGCGGCCTGCGGGTGATCATCGCCGGCGCCGGCGGCGCCGCCCACCTGCCCGGCATGGTGGCCAGCCTGACCCCGCTGCCGGTCATCGGCGTCCCGGTCCCGCTGTCCCACCTGGACGGCCTGGACTCGTTGCTGTCGATCGTCCAGATGCCGGCCGGCATCCCGGTGGCGACCGTGTCCATCGGCGGCGCGCGGAACGCCGGGCTGCTCGCGGTCCGCATCCTGGCCACCGCGGACCCGGCGCTGCGGGAGCGGGTCAGCGCCTTCCAGGCCGACCTGGCCGACATCGCGCGGGCCAAGGACGCCGCCCTGCAGGCCAAGCTCGGCACCGACCCGAGCTAGCCGGCGGACCCGCCCGGCCGATGGGTTCGGGCCGGGCGGCGCGGGGGTCAGCGGGGGCCGTGCGCGGGCCACTCGATGGCCGGGCAGTGGTCCATGATCACGTCCAGGCCGGCCGCCGCGGCCCGGTCGGCGGCGGCCTCGTCGATCACGTCCAGCTGCAGCCAGACGGCCTTGGCACCGACCGCGATCGCCTCGTCCACATGCCCGCCGACATCCTCGGACCGGCGGAACAGGTCGACGACGTCCACCGGGAACGGGATCTCGGCCAGCGACCGGTAGCCCGGCTCGCCGTGCACCGCGGCCCCGGCCGGGTTCACCGGCACGATCCGCTTGCCCTGCGACCGCAGGAACCGGCCCACCCCGTACGCCGGCCGCCGTGGGTTGTCGGTCAGCCCGACGACGGCCCAGACCTCGTGCCGCAGCACCCGCTCGATCGTTTCCACATCACCGCGCGCCACGGTCCTATCCCAGCACGTGCGGCGCGCGCCGGCCAGGCGGGCCGGGCGCCCGGCCGGCTCAGCCGAGCCGGCCGAACGCCGCCCGGGCCTGGTGCAGGTCGCGCAGCCGGCGCTCGTAGCCGGCCCCGAGCCCGACCAGCAGCGCGCCGGCGATCGCCAGCGGCACCCACCGCGGCAGGGCGGTGGCCAGCTGCAGTACCTCCGGGCCGAGTTCGTGCAGCGCGAGCAGCGTGACGGTGCCGCCGCCGAGCGCCACCGGTGCCTGCAGCCGGCGCCAGGCGCCGGTGAGCAGCACGCCGAGCGCGGCCAGCCCGAGCAGCAGCGGCCGGTGCCAGTCCGGTTCCAGCCAGGCGACCAGCAGGGACGGCGCGAGCGCCGCCGCCAGGCCCGGGCCGTAGGCCAGCCAGGACGACTCGGCCCGGCCGGCCCGCCGGCGCAGCAGCCCGAAGGCGAGCGCCGCCGCGGCCGGCGCGAGCGTGTACGCCTCGACCACCCGCACGCCGACGGTGCCGAGCGCGATCCAGCCGGCCAGCAACGTCGACGTCGCGGCGGCGGCGGCCAGCCAGCGGCGGTCCGGCCGCAGGGCCGCGGCGCCGAGGGCCGCGCCCAGCACGCCGAACGCCAGGCTCGCGGTCACCCCGGTTGCCGCCGCGAGCGCCAGCCCGGCGCCGGCCACCGGCACCGCGGCCACTTCCAGGGTGAGCGACTCGGCGACCCGGCGGCCGGCCGGCAACGCCGCCACCGCCAGCGCCGCGACCGCGACACCGAGTGGCCCGAACGCCGTCCAGTGCGCCGGCACGCCGGCGGCCAGGCAGATCGCGGCCGCCTCGCCCGCCGCCCCGGCCACCGCGACCGCGGTCGCCGCGACCCGCATCCCGACCCGGGGCCCGGCCCCGGCCCGGCCGGCGACCGCGGCGATGGCGGTGCCGGCGGCGGTGATCAGGGCGAGCACGGTCAGGGTGGCCGGCCGGGTGGCCAGCGACCAGGCCAGCGTGACGGTGCCGAACCCGGCGCCGGTCAGCGCCAGCAGCAGGCCCAGCGCCCGGTCGCGGACCGCGACACCGGCCGCGGCCAGCGCGGCGCCGGCGGCGGCCAGGACCGCGAGCGCGGCGGGGTAGGGCAGGTCCAGCGCCACCGGGGTGAGCAGCGCGGTCACCGCCGCGCCGGCCACCGCGACCGGGACCGCGAGCCGCCGTCCGGGCCGGCCCCGGGCCCACCCGACCGCGCCGAGCACCAGCCCGAGGGTGACCAGCGCGGCGGCCGGCACGGTCGCGGCCGGTGGCAGCCAGCTCACCGGTTGCGCCGAGACCAGGCTCCGGGCCTGTCCGCCACCCCCGGTCCAGGCGGCGCCGGCCCAGCTCAGCGGCTCGACCGCGACGATCATGGCGCCGGCGGCCGGCAGCACGGCGGCCGCGGCCAGCACGATCCCGCCGGCGGCCGCCGGCCCGCGCCGCCACCCGGCCGGCAGGGCGAGCGCCGCCGCCATCGCCGTGGCGCCGACCGCGGCCGGTGCGATCGCGGCCCACGACCCGAGCGGGGCCAGCAGCAGCGCGATCGCGCCGGTCGACGCGGTCAGCCAGCCGGCGGCGGCCGGGACCGTCCGGGCCCGGCCGGGCGGGTAGGTCGCGGCGAACCCGATGGCGATCGCCGCGGCCAGCCCGAGCAGCGCCGCCGCCCGGGCCGGTGCCTCGGCCTCGATGAGCGCGTACCAGAGCCCGTCGATGCCCTCCTCCAGCACCGCGATCAGCCAGCCGGCGACGCCCAGCACGACCGCGACCCGCGAGATCAGCCGGCCCGGCCCGGCCGGCCGGCGCCGGGCGACCGCCGCGATGACCGCGTCCAGGGTGGCGGTGCCGAGCAGGGCGAGCATCACGCCGTGCACGGTCTGCGCGTCGGCCGCCGCGGCGGCCAGCGGCAGCGGGAACTGGGCCAGCAGCAGCGCGGCCGGCCGGGGGCCGCGCAGCGGAACCAGCGCCGGGTAGCCGGCGCAGCCGGCGGCCAGCAGCGCGGTCAGGGCCGCCGCGTAGATCCGGCCGTCCACGGCGTGCAGTCCGGCCAGGTCGAGTCGCCAGGCGGCGTATCCGTCCAGCACGGCGAGCACCAGCGCGACCGGCCACATCGCCTCCGCGCTGGCCCGCAGCCCGCGGCGGACCAGCGGGGCGGGCGCGGCCAGCGCGGCGACGGTGAGGGCGGCCAGGATGCCGGTCTTGCCGCCGATCCCGACCCGCCCCCAGGCGACAACGGTGAACGCGACCGCGGCCACCGCGAGCAGCAGCGCGCCCAGGCCGAGCAGCAGGTTCTGCACGGACACCGGGGCGGCCTCCGGGCCCGGCGCCCGCTGCCGCGCCGGCGGTGCCGGCCGGTCCGGCGGTGCCGACGCTGCCGGCGGCGCCGGCCGCCCCGGCGGTGCCGGCCGCCCCGGCGGTGCCGGCCATCCCGGCGGGATCGGCGGCGGGCCGGCGGCCCGCCCGCCGCCGGCGCCGACCAGGGCCGGCGGCGGGACGGTCATCGTGTCCCGGCCGGCGCGCAGCGCGGCGACCAGGCCGAACCGTTCGGCCAGCAGCCGGTCGGTCCGCCCGACGAACAGGGCGACTTGGGCGTCGATCTCGTCGATCCGGTCGGCCACCGGCCCGGTGACGGTCACCCCGCAGACCTCGCAGCGGCCGGCCCGGGACGACATCGGGGTGGCGCAGGACGGGCAGCGCGATGTGGGCACGGCGGACTCCTCGGGCTGGGGCTACTGCCGCCAGCCTCGTCCGCCCCGGCCGCCGGGACAGCCGGGTGCCTGCTCAGCTGGGCTGAGCAGGACTACTCACCCGCGCTACGGGCGGCCCAGGGCGCGGTAGACCCAGCCGGCGGCGCGCCAGCTGACCGGGTCGAGCGCGTTGCGGCCGTCCACGATCCGGCGGGCGGCCACCACCTCGCCGAGCGCGTCCGGCGCCATCTCGCGGAACTCGGTCCACTCGGTGAGCAGCAGCACCAGGTCGGCGCCGGCGGCCGCGTCCAGCGCCGAGTCGGCGTAGGTCAGCTGCGGGTACATCCGGCGCGCGTTGTCCATCGCGGCCGGGTCGTACACGATCACCTGGCCGCCGTACCGCTGCACCGAGGCGGCCACGTCGAGGGCCGGCGAGTCGCGGATGTCGTCCGAGTTCGGCTTGAAGGCCGCGCCCCAGACGGCCACCCGGGCGCCGTGGAAGGACCCGTCCAGCAGCTCCCGGCCCAGGTCGACGGTGCGGGCCCGGCGCCGCATGTTGATCGCGTCGACGTCCTTGAGGAAGGTCAGCGCCTGGTCGGCGCCCAGCTCACCGGCCCGGGCCATGAACGCGCGGATGTCCTTGGGCAGGCAGCCGCCGCCGAAGCCGAGACCGGCGCCGAGGAACCGGCGGCCGATCCGGTCGTCGTAGCCGAGCGCCTCGGACAGCTGCGTCACGTCGGCGTGCACCACCTCGCACACCTCGGCCATCGCGTTGATGAACGAGATCTTGGTGGCCAGGAACGAGTTCGCGGCGACCTTGACCAGCTCGGCGGTGGCGAAGTCGGTCACCACGACCGGGGCACCGGCCTCGATGGCCGGGGCGAAGGCGGCCCGCAGCTGCTGCTCGGCCCAGACCGACCGGACCCCGAAGACCAGCCGGTCCGGCCGCAGCGTGTCCTCCACGGCGAAGCCCTCGCGCAGGAACTCCGGGTTCCAGGCCACCTCGACGCCGTCCGCCGGGGCCAGTTCGGCGACCAGGTCGGCCATCCGGGCGGCGGTGCCGGACGGCACCGTGGACTTGCCCACCACCAGCGCGGGCCGGCGCAGCAGCGGCGCGAGCGAGCCGAACGCCGCGTCGACATAGCTGGTGTCGGCGGCGTATTCGCCCTTCTTCTGCGGCGTACCCACGCAGACGAAGTGCACGTCGGCGAAATCGGCCACCTCCTGGTACGAGGTGGTGAACCTCAGCCGGCCGGTGTCCAGTGCCTTGCGCAGCAGCTCGGCCAGACCGGGCTCGAAGAACGGGACCTCGCCGGCGGCCAGCCGGGCCACCTTGGCGGCGTCCACGTCGAGCCCGATCACCTCGAAGCCCAACTCGGTCATGCAGACCGCGTGGGTAGCGCCGAGGTAGCCGGTGCCGATCACGCTCAGCCGGGGACGGGTGGGACCGCTCACGCGAGCCCTCCTTCTCTACATTGAGATTTCACTGCGTTTGAGATCGCTGCGCTGGCCTGCGGTAGCGCCAGCGGATGCCCCGGCGTGGTAGCGCCGGCGGGTGCCCCGACGCGGGTAGCGCCAGAGGATGCAGAGTACGGGACGCCGATCCGGGGCTGTGCGGTATCGCCGTAGGCTGGGACTTAAGGAGGTGGTGACTGTGGACCTTCGGTTCGACCGCTACCAGCTCAGCGACGAGCACCGGATGTTGCGCGAGACTGTTCGGCAGCTCGCCGACGACAAGATCGTGCCCCGGGCCGCCGAGGTGGACGAGACGTCCGAGTTCCCCTGGGACGTGTACGAGGCGCTGCGCCGGGCCGACCTGCACGCCATCCACATACCTACCGAGTACGGCGGTAACGGGGCCGACTCGATCGCCAGCTGCATCGTGATCGAGGAGGTGGCCCGGGCCTGCGCCTCGTCCGCGCTGATCCCGGCGGTGAACAAGCTGGGCACGATGCCGCTGCTGCTGTCCGCCTCGGCCGAGCTCAAGGCGCAGGTGCTGCCGGCGGTGGCCAGCGGCGAGGCGATGTTCTCGTACGCGCTGTCCGAGCGGGAAGCCGGTTCGGACGCGGCGGCCATGCGTACCCGGGCGGTCGCCGACGGGGACGGCTGGGTGCTGAACGGGACGAAGTGCTGGATCACCAACGCCGGCGTCTCCACGTACTACACGGTGATGGCGGTGACCGAACCGGGCGCCGGCCCGCGCGGCATCTCCGCGTTCGTCGTACACAAGGACGACCCGGGCTTCTCGGTCGGTACGAAGGAACGCAAGCTGGGCATCAAGGGCTCACCCACCTGCGAGATCCACTTCGCCGACTGCCGCATCCCGGCTGACCGGATCGTCGGCGCGCCGGGCACCGGCTTCAAGACCGCGCTGCGCACGCTGGACCACACCCGGCTGACCATCGGCGCGCAGGCGCTCGGCATCGCCCAGGGCGCGCTCGACGCGTCCATCGCGTACACCAAGGAGCGGCAGCAGTTCGGCCACCGGATCGCGGACTTCCAGGGCGTCCAGTTCATGCTGGCCGACATGGCGATGGCGGTCACCGCGTCCCGGGAGCTGATCTACGCGGCGGCGGCCAAGGCCGAGCGCGGCGAGCCGGACCTCACCTACAGCTCGGCCGCGGCCAAGGTGTTCGCCTCGGACACCGCGATGAAGGTCAGCACCGACGCGGTCCAGCTGTTCGGCGGCTACGGCTACACCAAGGACTTCCCGGTCGAGCGGATGATGCGGGACGCCAAGATCACCCAGATCTACGAGGGCACCAACCAGATCAACCGGATGGTGATGGCCCGGCAGTTGCTGCGCTGATTCCGGGGTGGGGCCGGGTCAGGCGGAGGCGGCCCGGCGGAAGGCGTCGGTGTCGACGGCGTACCGGTTCCCGCCGCCGCCCTTGGCGGCGTAGAGCGCCCGGTCGGCCTCGGCCAGCAGCTTGTCCGGATCGCTGTACGGGTCTTCGGTCAGGGTGACCCCGACGCTCGCCCCGGACCACGCGGTGACGTTGTTCTTCAACTGGTACGGCGCGGACAGCGCGGTGACCACGTGCTCGGCCAGCGCGGCCGCGGCGCCGGGCTGCAGGCCTGGGCACACCACGACGAACTCGTCGCCGCCGAGCCGGGCCACCGTGTCGCCCTTGCGGGCGGTCCGGCGCAACCGGTGCCCGGTTTCCTGCAGCAGTTCGTCGCCGGTGGCGTGGCCGTACGTGTCGTTCACCGACTTCAGGCCGTCCAGGTCGACCGCGATCACCGCGACGTGGCTGCCGCTGGTCTCGGCCAGCCAGGCCATCGCCTCGCGCAGCCGGTTCACCAGCTGCAGCCGGTTGCCCAGCCCGGTGAGCGGGTCGGTCAGCGCCATCCGGCGCAGTTCCTCCTGGGCCCGGTAGCGCTCGGTCACGTCCAGCGCGCTGCCCCAGGCCCGCTCCGGCCGGCCGTCCAGGTCGACCGTGACCTCGCCGGTGATCTGCAGGTTGCGCACCTCGCCGGTGGGCAGCACGGCCCGGTGTCCGAAGTGGACCTGGCCGCCCTCGGTGAACGCCCGCCGGCCGGCGGCGAGCACGTCGGCCCGGTCGTCCGGGTGGATGCACTCCAGGTACAGCTCGACGGTCACCGGCGCGAACTGCGGGGTGAGCCCGAGCAGCCGGTACATCTCGTCCGACCAGGTGGCCGAGATCGCGGTGCCGTCGGCGAGGCGCCAGTCCCAGCTGCCGACGTGGGCCAGCCGCTGGGTGGCGGCCAGCAGGCCCTCGATGTGCTGGCGCTGTTCGGCGTCCCGGCGCCGCTCGCTCACGTCGCTGATCGACATCACCGCGCCGCCGGGCCCGTGCTCCCGGGTCGGCAGCGGCGAGGTGGTGGTGTTCAGCCAGCGGATGTTGCCGTCCGCGCCGGTGACCCGCATCAGCACGTCGCGCACCGTGCGGCGCTCGTCCAGCGCCTTGCGCACCGGCCAGTCGTCGGCCGGCCAGCGGGACCCGTCGGTGCGGTGCAGCCACTCCGCCGGCGAGCTGCCGACCAGCTCGTACGCAGGCAGGCCGAGGATGCGCTCGGCGGCCGGGTTCAGCATGACCACCCGGTCCAACCCGCTGACCACGAGAATGCCCTGGTCGATCGAGGCCAACACGCTGCGGTACTTGGTCCGGCTGGCGTTCAGCGCCTGCTCGCTGCGCTTGCGGGCGTCCTTGGCGAAGGTGTAGTCGAGCCTGGCCCCGACCACCCGGGCCAGCCGGCGCAGCAGCAGCGCGTCTTCCTCGGCGAACACGGCCTCGTCCCGGGAGCAGACCAGCAGCACCCCGAACGGCTTGCCGTCCTGCAGCAGCGGCACCGTGATCATGGCCTTGATGCCGAGCGCGGCCGCCTGCTCCTGGTCGCCGCGCTCGTCGGTCTGCGCGTTGTGGGTGTGCACCGCCTCGCCGGTGCGGACGGCCAGCCCGCACAGCGAGCCGGTCACCCGCTGGCACTCGCCGAGCTGGTCGCGCAGGATCCCGGAGGTCGCCGCGAACAGCAGTTCCTCGTCGTCCTCGAGCAGTTCGACCGCGGAGCCGTCGCCGCGGACCAGCGCCCGGGCCCGCTCCACGCACAGCTCCAGCAGCAGCGAGGGCTGGGCCGGGGCGAGCGCGATCTCCTCGATCGCGTCCAGCGCGGCCGCGTGCCGGGCCAGTGACTGGGTGACCGTGGCCACGTCCAGGGCAGCGGCCGGGGGTGGCTCGGCAGAGCCACCGGTCGCCTCGCCGTCGCCTGGGATCACCGCACCCGTCTCCGCGAGACCTTCGTGAGGTCTGTGTCGTGCCCCGTGGCTGGTGGTGTCTGTACCAAAACTGACGCGGACCGACGTCCTGTCGATATCGCGTTGATGCCGGATGCTACCTCCGCCGGCCCGGGCCGCGACAGGCGTCCGGAACACCACATCGTGACGAGGGCCACAGCAACCTTGCGGTCGTCGCGTACGTAGGCACCCGCTCCACCGCCGGCCTACCAACCACCCAGCGGCGGCCCACCGGCCGGGCTCAGCTGAGCAGTTCGTCGGTGTACGGCATCCGCCCGTTCAGTCGCAGCCGGCGTAGCCAGGCCGCCCAGCCGGGCCGGTCGCGCAGCGTCCGCAGCGCCTCGCGGGCGCCGTCCCGGTCGCCGCGCTGCGCGGCGGCCAGCACCGCGTGCAGGTCCCGGACGCCGACCGGCGCCTCCTGGCTGAGCGTGTTCCAGTCGCCCGCCTCGTAGGCCCGCTGCAGCCGCAGCAGCCGGGTCAGCTCGGCGATCGGGTCCGGCGCGTCGTCCACCCGCAGGTCGACCAGCAGGCCGTCCCAGGGCGCGGCGTCGTCCCGGTTGCCGGAGACCACCAGCAGCGCCGCGGACTGCCGGCCGCGCAGGTCGCCGCCGGCCTCCTGCCCGGCGTGCAGCGCGGCCACCAGCCGGCTGGCCAGGTCGCCGCTGGCCGCCGCGTAGGCGTCGGCCAGCGAGGGCACCACGGACCGGGAGGCGAGCATGTTGCCCTGCACGGCGAAGTCGGCGCCGAGCACGTGCCCGCAGGCGGGCAGGCATTCGCCGCCGGTCCAGGCGGCCGGGCCGCCGCCGGCGCCGACCACCCCCACCTGCCGCTGGGTCACATCCGGATCGGCCTTCATCTGCTGGTCCAGCGCGTCGGCGGCCGGCACCCCGGCGGCGAGCAGGTCCAGTGACTGCGGGCCGTAGCCGCGGCGCGAGGTGGCCTGGGTGGCGACCGCGCCGATGCCGGCCCGGGCCCACGGGGCGGACCGGCCGACGGCCAGCGTGCAGGTGGCCACCGCCACGCCCAACTGCCCGGTGCCCGGGTCGCGGGCGACGAGGGAGAACGTCATACCCCGGCCGGCACCGGCATCTCGATCGGCTCGCCGTCCAGCGCGACCGGCGGCTGGGTCGCCTTCCGGACGTCGGCCACCGTCACCCCGGGGGCCAACTCGCGCAGCATCAGGCCGTCCGCGGTGACGTCCAGCACGGCCAGGTCGGTGATGATCCGCTGCACGCAGGTCTTCCCGGTCAGCGGCAGCGAGCACTCGTTCACGATCTTGTGCGAGCCGTCCCGGGCGACGTGCTCCATCATCACCAGGACCCGCTTGGCGCCGTGCACCAGGTCCATCGCGCCGCCCATGCCCTTGACCAGCTTGCCGGGAATCATCCAGTTCGCCAGGTCACCGCGGACCGACACCTGCATCGCGCCGAGGACCGCCACGTCGATGTGCCCGCCGCGGATCATCCCGAACGAGGCGGCCGAGTCGAAGAACGAGGCGCCCGGCAGGATCGTCACGGTCTCCTTGCCGGCATTGATCAGATCCGGGTCGACCTCGTCGTCGTACGGGTAGGGCCCGACGCCGAGGATGCCGTTCTCCGACTGCAGCACCACGTTGACGCCGGCCGGCACGTAGTTCGGCACCAGCGTGGGCAGCCCGATGCCGAGGTTCACGTACTGGCCGTCCCAGAGCTCCAGGGCAACCCGGGCGGCGAGCTGGGTGCGGGTCAGTGCCATCTCAGGCCTCCTGGCCGGGCCGCGGGCGGATGGTGCGGCGCTCGACCCGTTTGCCGTCCTCGCCGAGCGGGCCGACCACCCGCTGGACGAAGATGCCCGGGGTGTGCACGTGCTCGGCCGGGATCTCGCCGGGCTCCACCAGCCGTTCCACCTCGGCGATCGTGATCCGGCCGGCCATCGCGGCCAGCGGGTTGAAGTTGCGCGCGCTGGCGTCGTACACCAGGTTCCCGTGCCGGTCGCCGACCGCTGCCCGGACCAGCGCGAAGTCGCAGACGATGCCCTCCTCCAGCACGTACTCCTGGCCGTTGAAGGTGCGGGTCTCCTTCGGCGGGCTGGCCAGCGCCACCCCGCCGGCCCCGTCGAACCGCCAGGGCAGCCCGCCCTCGGCGATCTGGGTGCCCACCCCGGCCGGCGTGTAGAACGCCGGGATGCCCGAGCCGCCGGCCCGCAGCCGCTCCGCCAGGGTGCCCTGCGGGCAGAGCTCGACCTCCAGCTCGCCGGCCAGGAACTGGCGCTCGAACTCCTTGTTCTCGCCCACGTACGAACCGGTGGTGCGGCGGATCCGCTTCGCCCCGAGCAGCATGCCCAGGCCCCACTCGTCCACGCCGCAGTTGTTCGAGACGGTGGCCAGGTCGGTCACCCCGAGGTTCAGCAGCGCCTCGATCAGCGTCTCCGGGATGCCGCACAGGCCGAACCCGCCCACCGCCAGCGAGGCGCCGTTCGGCACGTCGGCGACCGCCTCCGCGGCGCTCGCCACCACCTTGTCAATCACGCCGCACCGCCCCGTCGCCGGCAGCAGTCCATCCCGCGTCCTCCCTCGTCAGACCCCGGTACGACTCTATCGACCCGGCCCGACTACAGGGTGCGCACGGCGGCGACCGTCACGCCCAGCGTCGCGGTCACCTGCTCGGCCGCCACCCGGGCCGGCAGCCGGTCCAGGTCCGGAAACGGGCAGAGCACCACCGATGCGCCGGCGGCCAGCGGGGCGAGCAGCCCGTCCACCCAGTCGGCCGGGGCGTCCCAGCCGGTCACGCTCAGGATCCGGTCGCCGGGCAGCAGGCCCAGCCCGGTGGCCCGGGCGGTGGCCAGCGTGACCAGTTCGGCGCCGCTGGTGTCCGGGGTACCGGCGGTGGCGTCGCCGGCCAGCGCGGCGGCCGTGGGCGGCACCGGCGGGCCGGCGAACCGGTCGCCCTGGCCGCGGACGTCCGCCGGGTAGTCCCGGGCGCCGGCCGGCGGCTCGCCGTCGAAGCCGCGGCCGAGCGGGGCCAGCGGCAGCGCGAAGATCTCCGGGACGCCGGCCGCGACGCACCCGGCCACTGCGTCAGCGGTGCAGAACGCCACCGTGGCCGCGACCGGGTCGGTGGTCAGCACCGCGCCGGCCGCCCAGCCGCCGAGCAGCACCGCCGCGGTCTGCCAGTGCGCCGGCAGCAGCACCGCGACCCGTTCGCCGGGCGCCAGGCCGACGTCGTCCACCAGCAGGTTGGCCGTCTTGGCCACCCAGTTCGCCAGCGTGCCGGCGGACAGTTCGACCCGCTCGCCGGTGCGGTCGTCGTAGTACGTCAGCAGCGGTCCGGCCTGGTCGCGCCGCAGCGCGCCGGCCAGCAACGAGTCGGTCGCGGCCATGCCCGCCAGCAGATCACGCCCGCCCGGCCGGCCCCCCGCCGGGGCGGGTCTGCCGGCCCCCGGCCCCGGCCCTGGCACTGCCTGTCTGCCAGCCGGGCGGGCCTGTCTGTCTGTCAGCCGGGCGGGCCGGCCTGCCCGCCGGGCGGGCGGGCCTGTCTGTCTGTCAGCCGGGCGGGCCGGCCTGCCGGGCTGGCAGGCCGGCCCGCCGGCTCTGGGTTAGTTGATGCAGCCGGTGTCGGCGGCGGTGCGGGCCGGGTTGTTGCCGTTGCTGGCGGTGGTCGCGGTGCTCGCCGGCGGCTTGGTGGCGGTGTTGCCGCTGGCCGACCGGACGCCGGCGAAGTCGGCCCCGAGCACCAGTTGCACGCCGTTGACCGAGCCCTGTTCCTGCAGTTCGGCGCCGGGGACCGCGGCGGCCAGCGTGTTGGCCTGGGCCAGGTTCTCCGGGTCGTACCGGATCACCGTCTGCTGGTAGTTGTTCCGGTCGGCGTTGCCGGTGCTGGCGACGGTGAAGCCGGCCGACCGCAGCTGGGTCGCGGTCTGCGTGGCCAGGCCCTTGCGGCCGGAGCCGTTGAACACCTGCACCGCGACCTGCCCGCGCGGGACGGTCTTGGCCGGCGCGCTGCTCTTGTTGCCGCTACTGGTGGAACCGCCCACCACGCTCTTGAAGAACGCCGGCAGCTTGGCGTCGTCCAGCAGCACCACGCTCTTGCCGTCCACATTGGACGGACCCTTGTTCGGCACGGTCTTGAACTCGAGGTTGCCGTTGGCCAGCCCGCGCACCTGGCGGGCCAGTTGCAGCGGGTCGAGCCCGGTGTCCATCCGGACCGAGGTGCCGATCGCGTCCAGCAACCGCTTGAGCTTCACCGGGTTGCCGATCACGCCGGCGCTCTTCATCTTGCGGAACGTGGCGGCGAGGAAGTACTGCTGCCGGGCGATCCGGTCCAGGTCGCCGTTGGGCAGGCCGTGCCGCTGCCGGACGAACGCCAGCGCCTGCTTGCCCTCGATGGTCTGCTTGCCCGCGGGCAGGTCGATGCCGGAGAAGCGGTCCTTGGCCGGCTGCTTCAGGCAGACCTCGACGCCGTCGATCGCCTTGGTGATGCGGTAGAAGCCGAGCAGGTCGACTTCCACGTAGTGGTCGATGCGGATGCCGGACAGCTCGCTGATCGTGCGCACCAGCAGCTGCCGGCCGCGGTCCGGGTCGGCCTTGCCGCCGGAGCCGTAGGTGCCGTCGGCGTACGCCGCGTTCAGCTTGCCCTTGCCGAAGCCGGGAATGTTCACGTACGAGTCGCGCGGGAACGAGATCGCGGTCGCCTTGCGGCCGTCGGCCGGCACGTGCAGCAGGATCATCGTGTCGGTGTTCTTGCCCGGGTCCATCTCGGTGCCGAGCTCCTTCAGCTCGGCCGCCGTCGCGGTGGACCGGTCGTCGTTGCCGACCAGCAGGATGTTCTCGTCCTGCCCGTCCGAGTCGGCCACGGTGGCCGCTCCGATCGCGTTGACCCGGCTGACCTTGCCGTTGAAGTCGCGGTAGAGGAAGTAGAGGAAGCCGCTGGTGGCCAGCAGCGCCAGCGAGACGACGCCGGCGATCACCTTGGCAGCCAGCAGGACCCGCTGCTTCGGCGAGCGCCGACCGTAGTTGCCACCGCCGCTGCCACCGGTCGGGCGGCGCGGTGGGCCGGGCGGGGCCGGCGGCCGTGGGCCGGCCGGCGGCAGGTTGGCACCGGGCCGGTCGTCGGACCAGCCGTAGAGGTCGCCGTACCGGTCGCCGCTGCCGGCGCCCGCGGATCCGCCCGGCTGGTAGCCGCCGGACTGGTGGCCACCGGGCTGGGCCTGGCCGTGGCCGGACCGGCCACGCGGGTCGAGTTCCGGCGGAAGTTGCCGGCGCGGGTCTATCGGGCCCGGTTCCCTGGGCGTACTCACGGCTGTCCTCGTGTCCTCTCCACGGATCCCACGGACGAGACGCTGTCTGCATCAGTCCGGTTCAACCGGGCCCCGCATGTCGGACCCGCTGTCGGGCCCACTCGCCCTGAAGGACGGCCGACACCCCCCGAAAGTTGCATTTGTAGCTCGACGTACTTGGCGCTGATACCGAGGGTAATGACGGCGGCCGGGCATGGCCCGCCAGCCGGTCTGAAAGACTGCTCGGCGTGTCGGTCCATCGCTGCGCCGCGCGCATCGGGCGCTGCGATGAGCCGGCCGGATCCGACCGCACCCTGTTCCACGGTGATACCCAACGAGGCGGAGGACTACCCGCATGCGTCTGTTCGTGACCGGCGGTGCCGGTTTCATTGGTTCGCATTACGTGCGCAGCGTGCTGTCCGGGGTCTATCCGGGCCTGGCCGATGCCGAAGTCACCGTCTACGACAAGCTGACCTACGCCGGCAACCTGGCCAACCTCGCCCCGGTCTCGGACAGCCCGCGGTACCGGTTCGTCGCTGGCGACATCTGCGACCGGGCCGCGCTGGACGCCGCGCTGCCCGGGCACGACCTGGTGGTGAACTTCGCCGCGGAGAGCCACGTCGACCGTTCGATCGTGGGCGCCGGAGAGTTCGCGTTGACCAACTTCGTCGGTGCCCAGCAGGTCTTCGACGCCTGCCTGCAGCATGGCGTCGGCCGGGTGGTGCAGGTCTCCACCGACGAGGTCTACGGCACGATCCCGACCGGTTCGTGGACCGAGCAGCACCTGCTGGAGCCGAATTCGCCGTACTCGGCCGCGAAGGCCGGCGCCGACCTGCTGGCCCGGGCCTACGCGCGCACCTATGGGCTGAACGTCTCGGTGACCCGGTGCTCGAACAACTACGGGCCCTACCAGTTCCCGGAGAAGGTCATCCCGCTGTTCGTCACCAACCTGCTCAACGGCCGCAAGGTGCCGCTGTACGGCGACGGCCTGAACGTCCGGGATTGGCTGTACGTGGACGACCACTGCCGCGGCATCCAGCTGGTGGCCGAGCAGGGCCAGCCGGGCGAGTTCTACAACATCGGCGGGGGCCGGGAGCTGACCAACAAGGAGCTGGTCGGCCAGCTGCTGGAGGCCTGCGACGCCGGCTGGGAGATGGTCGAGTACGTCGAGGACCGCAAGGGCCACGACCGCCGCTACTCGGTCGACCACAGCAAGCTGGCCGCCCTCGGCTACACCCCGCAGACCAGCTTCTCCGACGGGCTGGCCGCGACCGTGCGCTGGTACCAGGACAACCGCGCCTGGTGGGAGCCGCTGCGCGAGCGGGCCGCGCTGAGCCGGTGAGCCGCTCCCGCTGGCTGGTCACCGGTGCCGCCGGACAGCTCGGCTCGGACCTGCTCCGGGTCCTGTCCACTGTGGACGGCATCGAGCCGATCGGGCTGACCCGGTCCGAAGTGGACATTACTGTTCAGTCCGAAGTGGACGCCGCGGTTGCCGACGCCAGGCCGGCGCTGGTGCTGAACGCGGCGGCGTACACCGCGGTCGATGCGGCGGAGGCCGACGAGGCCCGGGCCACGCTGGTGAACGGGGTCGCGCCCGGGCTGCTGGCCGGCGCCTGCGGCCGGCACGGGGCGCGGCTGGTGCACGTCTCCACCGACTACGTCTTCGCCGGTGACCGCACCGAGCCCTACCAGGTGGACGCGCCGACCGGCCCGCAGTCGGCCTACGGGCGCTCCAAGCTGGCCGGTGAGCAAGCGGTCCGGGCCGCGCTGCCGGCCGCGTCCTACGTGGTGCGCACGGCCTGGGTCTACGGCGAGACCGGCGGCAACTTCGTCAAGACGATGGCCCGGCTGGAGCGCGACCGGGACACCCTCGAGGTGGTGGACGACCAGCGCGGCTCGCCGACCTGGTCCGCCGACCTGGCCCGCGGGCTGGTCGCGCTCGGTCTCTCCGCCGCCCCGGCGGGGGTCTACCACTGCACGAACAGCGGCGACACCAGCAAGTACGGCCTGGCCCGGGCGATCTTCACCGAGCTCGGCGCCGACCCGGACCGGGTGCGCCCCACCAGCACCGACCGGTTCCCGCTCCCGGCCCGGCGGCCGGCGTACGCCGTGCTCGCCCCGGACTCCTGGCTGGCCGCCGGGCTGCCACCGCTGCCACCCTGGCCGGACGCGCTGCACCGCGCCTTCACCGAGATCGGCCCCGCGCTGCGCCCGGCGGTCCGGACCGCCTGATCCCCACATTCCATCCGGGCCGGGAGCGCGGTCGCGGAGCTGGCGGCGCCCCCCCGCGGCGGGTGGCGCGGCGGGCTGCGGGTAGCGGTCCATGCTGCGGGTGGGGCGCTGCGGCCTGCGTGTGTGGCGGGCGGAGCGCTGCGGGCCGGCGCGCCCGTGCCCACCTGCTCTGGCGGGTGCTCGGGTGGCGGGGTGCTCGCGTGGCGCGTGGTGCGTGGCGGGATGCGTGGCGCGTGGCGGGGCGCGTGGTGCGTGGCCGGATGCGTGGTGCGTGGCGGGGCGCGTGGCGCGTGGTGCGTGGCGCGTGGCGGGGCGCGTGGTGCGTGGCGGGATGCGTGGCGCGTGGCGCATGGCGGGGCGCGTGGCGCGTGGCGGGATGCGCGCGTGGCGCGTGGCGCGTGGCGGGGTCGGCGGTGAGGAGTTGCGGGCGCGGGTGACGGGTTCGGGTGCCGGGTGATGAGTTTGGTGCGCGGGTGTCGCCTCTGCGCCGTCACCGGGGACCTGGAACTCGCCACCTGTCGAAGGGCGTCGTCACTCGCGCGCGCAACTCGTCACCCGTGCTGACTCACGGCACCCGCGGGGTACGTGTGGTGGTGGCTCGGCGGTGCTGGGGCAGACATGGGTGATGGCCTGGTTCCACCGGTGACGAGTTCGGCTGCTGGGTGTCGTCGGCACGCCATCACCGGCGTCGGCGAGACGTCACCGGTGCCGGTACGGCGTCACCGTGGTAGGTACGCCGTCACCAGCGTCGGCAAGGCATCACTGGTGCCGGCAAGGCGTCACCGGTGCCGGTACGGCGCCACCGTGGTCGGCAAGGCGTCACCGGCGTCGGCAAGGCGTCCCCGGCGTCAGCACGGCGTCGCCGGCGGGCCGGGTGCTGGCGCTCGAAGTCGTCACTCGGGGCCGGGATGACCCGGACCGGAGCGAGCGGGCGGTGACGTGGTAGAACGGCGTAGCTACGCTGCGTTATCGGGGGGTCGATCGTGCGTCGCCTGTTGCTGCCGTCCGCTGTTCTTGCGCTCGTCGTGCCGATGCTGGTGCCGGCCGGTCCGGCCGCGGCGGCGCCGCGGCCGGCCGCACCGGACCACCTGGCCGGGGCCGCGACGCCGGCCGTGCCGGCTTCCGGGGCGGTCGCGCCGCGCCTGACCGAGGTGCGGCTGGGCAGCGTCGCCGCGCCGGCGCCGGGTGTCACGGTCCGGGCCGAGCGAGGCGACCGCACGCTGGAGGTCTCGCGGGCGCGGACACTGGCGTACTCGGCGCTCGGCGTGACCTGGCTGGCCGACCCGGCGGTGCGGGATGTCCGGATCAGCGTCCGGCACCGGCTGGCCGCCGGAACCTGGTCCGGCTGGTCGGAGCTGGGCCCGGGTGACACCGAGCCGGACCCGTCCCGCCGCGGCGCGACCGGTCGCGGTGGTACCGATCTGATCTGGACCGGGCGCAGCGACGCGGTCGAGTTGCGGCTGATCGCGACCGGGCCGCAGCCCCGGGACGTGCGGTTGACCCTGGTCGACCCCGGCAGTTCAGCCGCCGACACCGTTCGCGCCCCGGCCTACCCGGCGATCCGGCCGCCCACCGCATCCACCCCACCGGCCGGCCCGCCCGGCCCGGCCGGCCCGCCCGGCCCGGGTGGTTCGGCCGGCCCGGGTGGTTCGGCCGGCCCGGGTGGTTCGGCCGGCCCGGAGGATGCGCCTGGCCCGGACGGGTCCGTTGGCCCGGCCGCACCACCCGGCCCGGGCGGCGCGGATGGTTCGGGTGGCGGCGGAGCGGTGCCGGGCGCGGGCGGAGCGGCGGTACCGCCGGGGTTGAGCGCGGCGGTGCGGCCGGGGATCTACAGCCGGGCGCAGTGGGGGGCCGACCCGCGGCTGATGGGCTGGGACCCGGAGTACGCGCCGACGATCAAGGCCGGGTTCGTGCACCACACGGTCGAGACGAACAACTACACCGCGGCCGACGTGCCGGCGATGCTGCGCTCGATCTACGCGTACCACTCGCGCACCCGCGGCTGGGGCGACATCGGCTACAACTTCATCGTCGACCGGTTCGGTCGGATCTGGGAGGGCCGGTACGGCGGTGTCGACTCGGCCGTGATCGGCGCGCACACCGGCGGTTTCAACTACCAGACGTTCGGCGCGGCCATGCTCGGCACGTACTCCACGGCGGCGGTGCCGGCGGTGGTGGTGAACTCGCTGGCCGTGCTGTTCGCCTGGAAGCTGGCGGCGCACTACCAGGACCCGAACGGCATCACCCAGCTCACCTCCGCCGGCGGTGGCACGTCCCGGTACCCCAAGGGGGTGGTGGTCAGCAAGCGGGTCATCTCCGGGCATCGGGACGTCGGCGCGACCGACTGCCCGGGCAACCGTGGCTATGCGACCCTCGCGGTGATCCGGGCCAAGGTGACGACGATCATGGGCACGGGGCTGCTCAACCCGACGGTCACCCCGACGGTGGTCGGCTACCCGGCCAACGCCAGCCCGCGGCTGACCGCCACGCTCTGGCGGCTCTCGTTCTGGACGGTGACCGTGACCGGCGACTGCCCGGCCGTGGTGCTGCGCCGCTACACCGGCAACAGCAACCGGATCGACCTGCGCTGGAGCCCGACCGACCAGGCCGGCCGGCCGCTGCGGCCGGGTAGCTTCCGGATCACCGTGACGGCCAGCGCCGCCCGCCGGCAGGCGGTGCCGTTCGGCGCGGCGCTCACCCTCCAGTCGTCCGGCAGCGCGCCGGCCGCACCGACCGGTACCCAGCCGGCGGCCGGGCCGGCCGGGTACGTGCCGATCGCGCCGGTCCGGGTGCTGGACACGCGCACCGGGCTGGGCGGCGGCCCCGGCCTGCCGCTGACCCCGGGCGGCCGGGTGGACGTGCCGGTGCTCGGCGTCGGCGGCATCCCGGCCAGCGGCGTGGCGGCGGTCGCGCTCAGTGGCGGCGGGATCTGCTCGACCGCCGGCAACTGGCTGCTGGCCTGGCCGGCAGGTACCCCGCCGCCGGTCGGCGCGGCCCGGCCGGCCGGGACGTTCCCGGTGCCCGGCCCGACGGTGGTCGGCGTCGGCGCGGACGGCCGGATCAGCGTGGCGGTGCTGCGGCCGATGGCGGACGTGGTGCTGGAGGCGGTCGGCTACCTTCCGCTGACCGCCGCCGGTCCCGGTCCGGCCGGCGCGGCCTATCACCCGGTGCCGCCGCGGCGGATCTACGACACCGCCTGGGGTGGGGCGCGGCCGCTGACGATCAGGTACATCGACGTTCGCGGGTTCAGCCTCGGCGCGGTTCCGGCGGCGGCGACCGGCGTCTCGCTGACCCTGCACGTCGGCCCCGGTGGCAGCGGCGGCGTGCTGCGGCTCTTCCCGCACGACCAGGCACCGCCGGCCGCCGCGACCCTGCGCTACCAGGCCGGCTGGACGCAGTCGGTGCACGTCGTAGCCGGGCTGCCGGCCAACGGCCTGATCGGGATCCGGTACGACGGCCCGGCGACCCCGCGGTACTTCCTCGACCTGGACGGCTGGTTCGGCCCGGCCGGCGGCGAACCAGGCCAGGAGTTCACCATGGTGCCGCGCCGCCGGGTGGCCAACCTGCGGATCGGCCCGGGCGCGACCGGCGCGCTACCGGTCACCGGCGTGGCCGGGCTGCCCACGCCGCCCGCCGGGACGGCCGGGGTGATGTTGCAGGTCACCGGCCTGGCCAGCACACACACCTATCTGACGGTGTTCGGCGCCGGGCGCCGGCCGCCGGTGCAGCACATCGATCTGCTCGCCGGCGACTGGGGCAGCAACCTGGTGTTCGCGCCGATCCGCCCGGACGGCCGGGTCTCGGTGTTCAACGGCTACGGCACGGCTCAGGTCGTGGTGGACGTGCTGGGGTACCTCGCGCCCGCGGCGGGCTGAGCCTGCGGCCCGGGCCCGCGGCCGGCGGGTCGTCGGCGGCCCGGCAAGGTGCGGCTCCGGCGGCCCGTGCCGGGGCCGCCCACACCCCGGCACCCCACCCAGAGATATGGCCGGTCAGGCGGGCTTTACGCCGTGCCAGCAGATGAACATGAAGTCGGGGAGGAAGCCGTAGCGGCGGGCTTCCCGGCTGTCGGCCACCGGGGTCATCTTGTCGGCGTCGGCGTGCCGGAGCAGGTCGACCTCGTCGCAGTCGTCGCCGCCATACCCCGAGTCGATGTCGCCGGACCGGACCCGTTCGGCCAGGTCGGCGGTGACCAGCGCCTCGGTCTCGAAGCCGGCCGCGATCAGCTTCTCCCGCAGGTCCCAGCCGAATCGCCAGTAGACCAGCGTGTTGTCGCCGTGGTACTCGGGCTTGTCCGCCGGCGGCGGCGCGGTGACCCCCTGCGGCATCGGGATCTCCAGGAACAGGTGCCCGCCCGGAGCGAGGATCCGGTACAGCTCGGCGAGGCTCTTCTCGGTGTCCGGGACGTGTTCGAGCACGTGCGGGGTGAGCACCGCGTCCACGCTCGCGTCCGGCAGTTCGATGTTCTGGATGTCGAGCTTGATCATCGCCCGGTGCGCCGACTCGTCGTAGTCGCTGGCGGTGTACTGCACCCGCTGCCGCATCACCTGGCGGTACCGGTCGTTCAGCCGCGGGCTGGTCTCCAGCACCCGGTCCTTGCCGCGGTAGTCGGTGCGGTGCGTCCAGCACCAGTAGAGGAAGCGGTCCCGGGCGATGCTGCCGCAGCACGGACACAGCGCGCCCTCGCTGTGATAGCCGGACGCGAACTCGGTGCCATGCCAGCCGCAGATGTTGCAGACGCTCTGCCAGCCGTCGGTGGACGTGGCCGTCGCCTCCGGCCAGGCGCGCAGCCGCGGGTCGCCGGACTGCTTCCGGTGCACCAGGACCGCCCGCAACCGGTTCCGGGCTGCTGCGTAGATGGACACGGTTCGGCACCTTCCTGCTCGGGCGCCCCGGCGTGGTCTGTGGACTCACCGGTGGGGCCGCTCACCTTAATACGTATGCGGTGGCCGCTATCGCGCGGTCAGCCGACCGCCTGCCGGTAGGCCGCCGCGGTCAGCTCCGCGCAGCGCGCCCAGGTGTGCGCGAGCGCGTGCCGCCGGCCGGCAGCCAGCCGGTCGGCCGGGGTCGGTTGGTCCAGTTCGGCCCGGAGCGCGGCGGCGAGCGGCTCGGCCGCGCCGGCCGGCACCAGCCGGACCAGCCCGCCGGTCACCTCCCGGACCGCGGCCAGGTCGCTGGCCACGACCGGCACGCCGGCCGCCATCGCCTCCAGCGGCGGCAGCCCGAAGCCTTCGTACCGGGACGGGAACGCGAGCAGCCGGGCGCCGGCGACCACCCGGCGCAGGTCCGGCTCGGCCAGGTAGCCGGGCAGCCGGACGGCGGCCGGCGGCAGCCCGGACAGGTCCAGCTCCGGGCCCCAGCCGGCCGGCCCGACCAGCACCAGCGGCGCGACGTCCGGGTCCGCCGC
>Ga0307499_10000082_pt1 | contig 32531 bp, 23 predicted proteins | sample 13_S_MG_FD_201363 | JGI IMG/M metagenome (GOLD analysis project Ga0307499, IMG submission 201363) | Soil microbial communities from Populus trichocarpa stands in riparian zone in the Pacific Northwest, United States - 13_S | ecosystem: Environmental > Terrestrial > Soil > Riparian zone > Trees... | reverse complement strand
GTCATGCTGACGCAGATGATGTCGGCGGGCGCGATGGGCGGCGGCGTTTCTTCCGCGATCAGCCGGGCGATCGGCGCCGGCGATCGCGACCGCGCCGCGACGCTGGCGCTGCATGCCGCGATGATCGGCGCCTGCGCCGGAATCTTTTTCACCGCTGGCATGCTGACCTTCGGCCGCGCATTCTACACGCTGCTCGGCGGGCGCGGCGGCGTGCTCGAACAGGCCATGCAATATTCGCACGTGCTGTTCTCCGGCGCGATGGCGATCTGGCTGGTCAACACCCTGGCTTCCGTGGTGCGCGGCACCGGCGACATGCGGATTCCATCGGTAACGCTGATCGGCACCGCGTTTGTCCAGATCGCGGTCGGCGGCGCGCTGGGCCTCGGGCTGTTCGGCCTGCCGAAATTCGGCATGGGCGGCGTCGCCGCGGGCCAGCTCACCGCGTTCACGCTCGGCGCGATCTTCCTGGCGTGGTATCTCGTCAGCGGCAACAGCCGGCTGACACTGAACTTTAAGGGTTTTAGATTCCAGCGCGCGATGTTCTTCGACATTCTTAAGGTGGGTGCGGTGTCCTGCCTGTCGCCGCTGCAGACCGTGCTGACGGTGCTGATCTTCACCAAAATCCTGGCCGGCTACGGCACCGAGACGCTTGCCGGCTACGGCATGGGCTCGCGGCTGGAATTTCTGCTGACGCCGATCGCGTTTGCGTTCGGCGTTGCCTCGGTGCCGATGGTCGGCATGGCGATGGGCGCGGGGCTGGTGACGCGCGCGCGGCAGGTGGCGTGGACCGCCGGCGCAGCGGCCGCCATCACCGTCGGCAGCATCGGGCTGATCGTCGCAGCGATGCCGTTCCTCTGGGTATCGCTGTTCACCAGCGATCCCGGCGTCACTGCCGCGGCGTCTTCCTACCTGATGTTGGCAGGCCCGCTGTTCGCCTTTTTCGGGTTGGGCGCCTGCCTCTATTTCTCGTCGCAGGGGGCCGCGAAGGTCGGCGGTCCGGTCATGGCCGGTACCGCGCGGCTGCTGATCGTCGCCGGCGGCGGCTGGTGGCTGGCCTCGGCGGGCGCGCCGGCATGGACCCTATTTGCGCTGGTAGGCCTCGCGATGGTCGTTTACGGCCTGGGCACGGCGCTTTCGATCCGCCTCACCCGCTGGGGCAAATGATCGGTCAGGTTGCAAGCCAAACTTAATGTGAAGTTGCACGAATCTGATTTGTTGCTATGCAAGCCTGCTTTTTTGGGGAATGAATCATGGCTTGCAGGACGGCTTTTATCATTGCGATCGCGGCGGCGTTGCTGGCCGCCCCATCGGCTCGCGCGCAGGGCGCCGGTGAGCCGACCGGCGTATGGCTGACGCAGTCCGGTGACGCACGGGTCAAGGTCAGCAAATGCGGCGGCGGCATCTGCGGTGTGATCGTCGGCCTCAAGGAGCCGATCGATCCGGCCACCGGCAAGCCCCAGGTCGATGACAAGAATCCCAACCCGGCGCTGAAGAAGCGGCCGATGATCGGCCTTTCGCTGTTCAGCGGTATGCAGCCCAGCGGCCCCAACAAATGGTCGGGCCAGATCTACAACGCCGATGACGGCTCCAGTTACGCCAGCAGTGTCTCGGCGGCGGGCCCGGATACGCTGCGGGTGGAAGGATGCGTTGGCGCGCTCTGCGGGGGCGAGACCTGGACGCGGGTGGGACGGTAGCGCAGATCGCGATCGCGTAGGATGGGTGGAGCGAAGCGATACCCATCATTTGCGACGGGAACAGTGATGGGTTTCGCTGCGCTCTACCCATCCTACGGATCTGCGGATCCATCACTTACGCCGCCATCGCCTTGAGCGCGGTGGCCGCCGAGGCATAGCCGCCGCGGGCGCCGTCGATGAAATGGACGTGGTCGCTGCGCATCACCGAGGGCGTGAAGCAGGTCATCATTGCCGCGTCCTGCCGGTGCAGGCCGTAGCGCACGACCCGCTCCGAAGCCGCTTTCGCCAGCAGTGCTGCCAGCGCGCGCTCCAGTTCTTCCGTGCAGTCGAGGATCATCCGCAGGCCGTCGTCATATTTGCGGAAGTCGGAATTCTCCACCACCTGCTGCACGTAATTCTTCGGCACGAAATTGCCGACCTTGATGCCCAAGCGCATCACGACATAGGCCCACAGCGTCACAGCGAGAACGACGGTGCGTCGCTTCAACAGCGGGCCGCCGCGCGCGGCGCGCGCCTCATACTCGATGCCGGCCGGCGGCCAGCGCAGCGGCGGCCCGCCCGGCGGCACCGGCCGTCCGGCATCCGGAGACTGTTCGACCAGGCGGATGATGTCCTCGATCACCTTGCGAAACGCGCGCGGATCGGCAGCGCTGGTCGGCACCACCAGCACCGACAGGATGAGCCCACGCGTGGAAGGAATTTCCTCGAACCGGCAAGAAAGCCCGGACAGATCGGGCTGCGTGCCGGGTGCCGCCGCCGCGACCGCGAACTCGCCACGTTTCATCGCGGCATCCGCCCATCCCAGACCGCCGCCGGAAAACATCGCATAGGAGAGGTTGGGCGACGGCCCGAAACGCGCCACGCGCACGTCGAGGCCCTGCGCCCGCACCGTCCGCACCGGCACCAGCGCCACCCGCATCACGAGGTTGAGACTCTCCTCGACCCAAACCGCGGTCGCCGCCAACGCCTCGCGCGCCCGCTCCAGATCATCGGGCGACACCGCAAAGCTCGCGCCATCGCCGCCGAACACGAACGGGAATTCGCGTCCTTCGAGCGCGTTGGCAACCGCGGCGATGACGGAGGCACCGGCCATGTTGACCGCCTTGTAGCGCTGGTTTGCAATCGCCTTGGTCGATTCCACGATGTCGGCGACGCCGAGGGTCCAGTCGTCCGGCAACGGCGCATACACCGCCGGGTCCATCAGGCTGCCAAAGCCGCGAAAGACCGGGATCGCGCCGTAGAAAATGTCGGTGCCGTCAAGCGTCGTCATGGCGATGAGGCTGCCCCGGAGTTCCAGCTTTCCAGCAGATACGGCGGATTTTGAAATTCGGTTCGCGACAGATCGTCCTATCCCTTCACGATTCCGCGCAGCACCAACTGGTTCAGCCGGTTGGCGAATGCCGCCGGGTCTTCCGGCAACTCGCCATCGAGGATCTGCGCCTGCTCCAGCAACAGGAACGACAAATCCTTGGCCGCCTCCTTGTCGCCGGTGATCGCCGCGACCAGGGGATGGCGCATGTTGATCTCGAGAATCGGCCTGGTGGTGGGCGCCTTGTTCTGCATCGCCAGCAGCCGTTCGAGCATCCGGTCATGGGCGTCACCGCCGGCGACCAGGCATGAGGCGCTCGCCGTCAGCCGCTGCGAGGCGCGCACGTCGGAGACGCGCTCGCCGAGCGCATCCTTGATCAGCGCGATCGTCGTGGCCTCGTCGGCGGCAGGCTCGTCTTTCTTGTCATCGGCCTTGTCATCCAGCAGCGGGATCAGGGCGAAATCAATATCGCCCTGGCTCAGCGACTTCAGCGGCTTGCCGCCGAAATCGAGCGGCGCCGAGGTCCAGAACGCATCGACCGGATCGGTCAGCAGCAGCACCTCGATGCCGCGTGCGGTCGCGGATTCCAGTTTCGGGTTGGCCTTCAGCCGTTCGACACTCTCGCCGGTGAGATAATAGACGTCGGTCTGGTTCGGCTTGAGGTCCTCGGCATATTGCTTGAGCGAACGCTTTTCGCCGTTGGTGGTGGTGAAGCGCGACAGGCCCAGCAATTTCTCGCGGCGCTCGAAATCTTCCCAGATACCTTCCTTGATCACGGGGCCGAACGCGTCCCAGATTTTGGCGAACGCTTCCGGCTCCTTCTCGCCGAGGTTTTCCAGTTCCGATATCACGCGGCCGGTGACGGCTTTGCGGATCTGGGTGAGCTGCGGATTGTTCTGCAGCATCTCTCTGGAGATGTTGAGCGGCAGATCCTCGCTGTCGATCACGCCGCGGATGAAGCGCAAATAGGCCGGCAGGATATCGGCGTCGTCGGCGATGAAGACGCGGCGGACATAGAGCTTGACCTTGCCCTTGCGCGCCTGGTCGAACAGGTCGAACGGCTTGGTCGACGGCGCGAACAGCAGCACCGCATAGGACTGCCGGCCCTCGGCGCGATAATGCAGCGTCATCGCCGGCTCGTCGAAGGCACCCGCGATCGACTGATAGGCCTGCTTGTAGTCCTCCGTCGAGAGTTCCGATTTCGGCCGCTGCCACAGCGCGCTGGCCGAATTGATCTGGCGCGGCTCGCCCTCCTCCGGCACCAGTTCGATCGGAAACTGGATGTTGTCGGACCAGGCGCGGACGATGCGCTCGATCTCGTGGGTCTCGAGATATTTTTGCGCATTCTCTTTCAGATGCAGGACGATCTCGGTGCCGCGCGTCACCCGCCCGGCATCCTCGTCGCTACCTTGCGCAATTTCAAATCCGCTGCCGCCCGAGGACGACCAGACGAAAACCTGATCCGAACCGGCGCGGCGGCTGGTAACGACGATGCGATCGGCCACCATGAACGCCGCATAGAAGCCGACGCCGAACTGGCCGATCAGATTGGTGCCGTCCTTGGCCTCGGTCAGGCGGGACAGAAAGGACTTTGTGCCGGAGCGTGCGATGGTGCCGAGATTGTCGATCAGCTCCTGCCGGTCCATGCCGATGCCGCTGTCGACCACGCCAAACGTATTGGCCGTCTTGTTCGGCACGATGCGGATTTTCGGTGGCGCGCCGTCGGCAATCAGCTCGGGCGCGGATATCGCCTCATAGCGCAGCTTGTCGCAGGCGTCGGATGCGTTCGAAATCAGCTCGCGCAGGAAGATGTCGGTCTCCGAATAGACCGAGTGCACCATCAGGTTCAGAAGCTCGGCGACCTCGGCCTGGAACGGCTGGGATTCGGGGGCGGTGGTGGTTGTCATCAGGGGCTCGCAGTAATCAGGGCAAAAGCAAAGCCCTGATATAGCGATACCATCTGGGGTGGCAAGATTTAGCGTCGCTGCAACCCCATACCGCCCCCCTCACCGCTCGACAAAGGCGCGCTGGAACTGATCCAGGATCGGCTTGAGCAGATAGCTCAGCATGGTCCGGCTGCCGGTCTGCATGAACACTTCCGCGGGCATGCCCGAGCTTAGCTGCAGCCCGGCCAACCGCCGGCGCTCCTCTTCCGGCAGCATGATGCGGACCGTGAAATAGGACGTGCCGCTCTGCTGGTCCTTCGTGGTGTCGGGCGAGACATAGGACACCTGGCCGATCAGCTGAGGTGTCACCCGCTGGTTGAAGGCCGAGAAGCGGACAAAAGCCTGCTGGCCCTTGCGCACCTGGTCGATGTCATTCGGCTGCAACTTGGCCTCGATCTGCAGATCATCGGAATCCGGCACCACCTCCATGACGGCGTCGCCGGCGCGAATCACGCCGCCGATGGTGTGCGCGTTCAACTGGTGGATCACGCCCGACGCCGGCGCGCGCATCTCGATGCGCTCGAGGATGTCGCGGGCCGCGACGCTTCGTTCGCTGAGTTCGGCTTCCTTGCCTTGCGCCTCGCCGAGATCCTTGACGACTTCCGTCCGTACATCCTGGTCGAGCCTGACCAGCTGCAGCTTCGCCTCGTCGACCTTGGTCCTGGTTTCGGCGATGGTGGAGATCAACTGGCCCCGTTCACCCTCGATCCTGGCGCTCTCGCGCTGCAAGGCCGTGAGCCGTGCGATCGGCACCAGACGCTTATCGAACAGCTCCTGCACGCCCGTGAGTTCGCCCGTGATCAACTCCAGTTGCTTGGCCTTGGATGCGACCTGCGCCTCGAGGCCCACGATCTCCTCGCCAAGCTGCGATACCTTGCTCTTGAGCAGTTCCTTCTGGCTCTCGCGGGCGGTCGTACGCGCCCGGAACAGCGATGCCTCCGAAGCCAGCACCGTCTTGACATTGTTGTCGTCCAGCCGGCCCGACATTTCCGGCGGGATCGCCGGCCGGGGTAAACCATCGCGCTCGGCGACCAGCCGCGCGCTCTTCGCCCGCACTTCGTCGAGTTGCTTGCTGACCACCTGGAGGCTGGCCTGCGCCTGCGTCGAGTCCAGCCGCAGCAGCAGATCGCCGGCATTGACCCGCATGCCGTTATGGACCGGGATCTGCGCGACCACTCCGCCGGTCGGATGCTGGACGGTCTTGACGTTGGATTGCACCACCAGATTGCCCGGCACTACGACGGCACCCGACAACGGCACCAGCGTCATCCAGCCGCCCGCCACCCCGCCGACAATCAGCAGCGCCCGCAGGCCGGTGCGCAGTTCGCCCTCGTAGGCGCGGCCTGCGCGCTGCACGATGCTTTCGCCGGGCGCGCCCGCCATATCCCTCGATCCATCGCGGTCGGCGAGGAATGCGACGCCGGCCGTCAGGCCGTTGCGAACCACGTTAGCGACCGAACGGTCGCGCGCGATCGGACCAGCGGGGCTCGGCGGCGCCAGTTGCGGCGCCTCGACGCGCGGCGGCCGCATCTCGTCGATCGGAAGAACCTCCGGCCGCGACCTCTGGTAGTTCATCAACGACGGATCGTCAGGCGAGATGATTGGACCGCGCGCCTGCCGCTCGTGCCGGGGCGTGCGTGGAGAGGCATACTCCGTGGGACCGCGCATGCCGCCTACCGGCGGCGTGCTCATGAACTGCGGGTCGCGTGTGCTGCGTCCACTGCGCGGCAGCGGCGGTTCCGGATCGAGAACCTCGGACTGCGAACCGAACGGGCCGAGCCATTCCAGCACCCGCCCCATCTTGCTCTTCTTTTTCGACCGTTTTGGCCGGGCCTGCCGCGGACGCCGCGAGCCCGGACGGCCCTCGTCATTCGCCGGCCGGCGAAGCGGCGGCCGCTGGTCCTGCTGATTGTCGAGCTCGAAAGCCTGCCGCAAGCGCTGCAGTTCGAGAATCAGCGCCTGGCCCTGCGGTGCCGCGGCGTCCTCATCCGTTCCCTCGAACCCGCGGCGCGAAACTCTTTCGTCGGCATGCACGTGATCGAAACCCTTCATGATGGAACGCTTTCGGCAAGCGACGGACGCGGCTCAGCCTTCGCCTGCGGCGCAGGCTGCGGCGCGCCTGGTACCTTGCCGCCGGCGTTGCGGACGCGCGCGAACACTTCCGCGCTCGGGCCGAATGCGATCGCCTTGCCTTCATAGAGCACCATCGTCATGTCGAGCGCGGAGAGCGCGCTCGGCCGATGCGAGATGACGACGACGATGGATTTGTTCTGGCGCATGATTCCGATGGCACGCGTCAAGGCGTTCTCACCGTCGGCATCCAGATTAGCGTTGGGCTCATCGAGCACGAGCAGGAAGGGATCGCCGAAGACCGCCCGCGCCAGGCCTACCCGCTGCTTCTGCCCGGCCGAGAGCGACATGCCGCCCTGCCCGATCCGCGTCGCATAACCCTCCGGCAGGCGCAGAATGATGTCGTGGACCCCGGCGATCTGCGCGGCTTTCAGGATGGCGTCCGAGTTTGCGTTTTCGTCGAAGCGGCAAATATTTTCCGCCACGGTGCCGTCAAACAGGCCGACATCCTGCGGCAGATAGCCGATATGGCGGCCGAGATCCTCGTTGCGCCATTGATCGAGCGCCGCGCCGTCAAGCCGCACGGCGCCGCGATGCGCCGGCCAGATTCCAACCAGCGCCTTCGAGAGCGAGGTCTTGCCCGACGCGCTCGCGCCGAGCAGCGCCAGCCCCGAGCCGGCCTTGAGCGAAAACGTGACGCCCGACACGATCGGCATGTCGAAACCCGGTGCCGCCACCGCGAGATTTTGCACGGACAATTCGCGGCCGGGCCGCGGCAGCTTGACTGGCGGCGCCGGCGGCGGCGCGGTCGCCCTCAAGATGTCGCGCAGCCGCGCAAGGCCCTGGCGGGCTGCGGAGAGTTGCTTCCAGGTGCCAAGCGCGATTTCGACCGGCGCGAGCGCGCGCCCCATCAGGATCGAGGACGCAATCATGATGCCGCCCGACGCCTTGTCGGCGACGACGAGATAGGCGCCCATGCCCAGCATTCCCGATTGCAGGATGTAGCGCAGCACCTTCGCGCTCGAGCCGAGATTGGCGTAGACGTCGGTGGCGCGGATGTTTTCCTGCAGATAGCGTTCGTTGGCCTGCGCCCAGCGCGCGGTCAGCCGGTCGGTCATGCCGAGCGCCTTGACGATTTCCGCGTTGCGTTGCGTCGCATCCGCCAGCACCTGCCGTTGCGCGTTCAGGTCCGACGCCGCCTTGGTCGCGCCGCGCGAGATCCGCTCGGTCACCAATGTCATGGCAATGATCGCGGCGGTCCCTAGCAGTGCCGTGAAGCCGATCATCGGGTGAAACAGGAACAGCCCGATCAGAAACACCGGTATCCAGGGCATGTCGAGGAACGCCGTCGGCCCCATGCCGGACATGAAGGTCCGCACCTGGTCGAGGTCGCGCAGCGGCTGCTGCATCAGGACCGGCTTCACGCCACGCAATGGCAGGGCGGCGAGCGCCGAATGGATCGCCTCCTGCAGGCCGCCATCGAACAGCGTCGCGATCCGGCAAAGCATCCGCGACCGCATCGCATCGAAATAGCCCTGCACGAGATAGGCGATCAGCACCATCAGGGACAGGCCGAACAGTGTCGCGAGGTTCCGGCTCGGAATCACGCGGTCGTAGACCTGCAACATATAGAGCGAACCCGACAGCATCAGGACATTGATAACGCCGCTGAACAACGCGACGCCGATCATGCGGCGCGCGCTGTCGCGAAGCGCGTTCGCGACCGGATCGCCGGCATTCAGCGTCGACAGCAGACCTGAAATCGCGCTGGGCTTCGCCGCTGCCCGCGCTCGGTTCTGTGCCTGCCCCTGAGCGATACTCATTGAACTGCCCTTCGACCCGCGCGAGCGTCGGGTTTCCCTGCAAGCCTCCTTGCCGCGCGATGCAGACCATTTTTCGACGAGAATGCGACGAATGCCGATTGTTCAAGTTCGCTCGCGGGTAGAAAGGTGGCAAACGCCGCGTTGTCGCCTGTCCGAGTGGCGTCGCTGAGCAAAATTCCAGCACGGGAGAGTCGGTCATCCGGATTCGCGCAGAGGATGTCGATAACGGCTGCAATTTCCTTCCCTTGCGCGGGTTTCATTCGCCTCTTTTCGGCGCGGCGCGCGTCATGGATTCGTCCGTCTATGACCTTGCTTCGGCGCTCAATGGTCGCCGTGTGGGCCGAATGACGCCACGAAGCTAAACGATCCTTCACCGTGCGCACATCCTGCTCCCTGGCGGATGACGGCGGTCACGCGTCAATGAATTCGACTGGATGACAGGGGACCAAGAATGGCTCGTTTCACTCTTAAGGGAGATCAGCGCCGCGTCGATCTCGAGCAGCCGATCGACGAGGCCCCGAACCCGCCGGTCGCCCCAGCTCCGCCGTCCGCGACACCGCCGGAGGAAGCGCCTCCGCTCATCGATACGCCCTCACCATCCACCGCTCCGACTTTCTCCGGGCTCGGCACGACCTTCAACAATGCCATTCAGGCGCCCGTGAGCAGCCTGCCGCAAACCCAGGTTGACCAAGGGACGGGCAGCGTCAACAATTTTGCGAACGAACTCACGACGGTGCATAACGGCGTGTTGGCCGAGGTCAGCAAAGGGCAGCTATCCGGCGCCGCGCTCGGCCATGTTCAGGCCATACTGTCCGACATCAACACCGCGATTTCGACGGCCAACGCCACGGCGAACAGCGCCATCGCGGCCGGCAATACAGCCGCCGCAGCGCAATCGCTTCGCGCCAGCAATCTGGAAATTGTAAATACCGTCAATACGGTCAAGACCGATGTCGCACTGACCAACCTCGCACTTGCGTCGGCGCCGGATACCCCCACGGCGCCAGATGCGCCGCACGCCAATCTCGCGGAGATCGGCGCGATCTTCAATGACGCGGCCGACAAGATCCTCGGCGGCGTCAACGACGCCAACCGCGCCGAGATCACCGACGACATCAATGCAGTGATCACGGACATGGTGGCGTTGATCAGCGCCAACCCGCAGCTGTTCGAGGGGGCGACCGGCGAGCATGCCGACGCGGTGGTGCGCCAGCTTCAGCTCGAGCTCACCTATATCAACGACCCCAACATCAGCCCCGATGCGGCACGCGCCAGCATCGACAACATCCTCGACATCATCGATATCGTTCAGAGCGACCCCAACCTGGCTGACATGGCGACGCAAGGCGGCGTCAGCGGCTTCTCCCCGCTTCCCGGTGCCGCAAATCCGGCCCCGGCGCATCTCGAAAATGATGTGCAGACGGTATTCACGGCCGGTTTCATCGCGCAGTCCAATTCGCTCGGACAGCAGGCCATCGACCTCGTCGGCAGCGGCGACACCAAGGCCATTGCCGCGCTGATCGCCGACCTCAAGGCATTCGAAAAGTTCGTCACGGATTTCGACGCAGCTCAGGGCGGCAACGCATTGCTTGATGCGACCGGCGCGCTCGGCGCCGAGGTTGCCGCGATGATCAAGGGACTGCAATCCGGCGACGTCACCCTGGTCACGGCGGCTGCGGACCAGATGCACGGCAACGCGGCCGATGTCGGCGGCGGCAACCTCTCCGTCATCGGAAGCCACTACAATACCGATGGCGTGACTGTTGCCGAAGTCCTGGCGACGTTGCCGGCGGCCGAAACGCCGGCCACCGCCCCCGCAGCAGAGCCGGCCCCGGCACACGCTGCGGCCCCCGCCATCAACGTCGAGCCGGTCATCGTTGCGACGTCCGACGTCACCGTCGGGGTCGAGGACCATGCGAATTCGGGCATGCCCGATCTGGCGCATCATCTACACCACACGTGGGGATAGCGGCGCGCGGCGCGGCCTCCGACGTCCCCGATGCTCCGGGGATGCCGGAGGCCGATACATCGAGTCAAGAACGCGTTCGCCGATCCGGCTCGCGCAACGGACGCAGAGAAGAGGCTTTCGCCCGCATGCGCCCGCAAGGAACGATGGCCCCCGATGTCGGCTTTGGGGAGCATCATTGGAACGGCAGCGACATCGGCGGTTGGTGGAATCGGCGCCGTTGCTGTTCGGCAAGTGAAGTAGCGGGGCGTATGTGTGAGGCAGCGTAAGACGGACTATGGGACCATCATTCTGCACTGGACGTTCGTGGCGGCCTTCGCGGTTGCGCTCGTTACCGGTTTACGCATTGCGACTGAAACTCCCGACCGGACCTGGATCAACTGGTTCGACGCCGTACTGCCGCGCGGCAGCGCATGGGTCGCCCATATGCAGGCCGCGGTCGTGCTGGTGTCGGTCGCGATCGGCTACGTCGTCTACATGGTCCGCTCCGGCCTCGGACGCCGCGTCCAGCTCGACAGGGTTCGGCTGCGCGGGCTGTTCCGCCGCGGGCAGGTCAGGTTGAGCGCCATGATCGCCCTGACGTACTGGATTTTCTTTGTCACGATGTCGGGGCTGTTGATCAGCGGCGGGCTGCTCTATTTCGGCTTCTACTCCGGCTACGACGTCGCCATGCTGCACTGGGTGGGAACGTGGGTGATCCTCGCCTTTGTCGTCCTGCATGTCCTGACCCAGTACAGGAGCGGCGGCGTTGCGCAACTGCTGCGCATCTTTCGTCCCGCCCCGCTGCCCGCGCCGCCGCCGCGGCTCGATGCCATCGAACTCCTCGGCATGCTGGCCGAGCAGTCGGCGCGCGCATCGGAATCCGAAAATTTTGGCGCGCCGCCCGAGGTCCCATCCCATCCGCTGCAGCCGCGCCACGATCGAACGCGCGAGCCGGACCCCACGCTGCACCCCAAGGCCGGCCCCGCGCGATCGCGAAACCCTACCCTGCAGGCCAACGCGTTCGTGGTCGCGGTCGCCGCCGCAATCACCGGCGGCTCGCTCCTGGTGGCAACCGATCGGCTGTCGGTCGACACTGTGCAGATCCGCCGCATCAATCCCGCCGACGCACCGCTGCTCGATGGCGACACGTCCGATCGGGCGTGGCGCGGCGTCAAGCCGTTCTCGCTCTTGACCGGCGAAGGCGGAAATTTCGACGGCAAAGGAGAAGCCAGGATAGAAATCCGCGCGGTGCATGACGGCACCTATGCGTATTTTCTCTTCACCTGGCAGGATTCGACGCGCTCGCTCAAGCAGCTGCCGCTCGTCAAGGAAGCCGATGGATGGCACCTGCTGCACTCCGGCTTTCAGCTCGGCGACGAGCATCAATACAATGAAGACAAGTTTTCGGTGCTGCTGACCACCATGGATGTCACGCTGGCCGGCGGCCGGACCTTTCATCCGGGGCCGCAGCCGGTCGCCGGTGCGCCGGCCACCATGAGCGGCCGCGGACTGCATTACACCGAAGCCGGCTATGCCGACGTCTGGCAGTGGAAGGCGACGAGCAGCGCGGCCGGATGGATGGATGACGCCCATTTCGGACCGCCGCTTGATCCGACCCCGATGCAGGCGGCCAATGTCCTCCCCTACAAAGGCGGCTTCGCGACCGACCCGGGAACGGCAAACTACCGGGACAATTTCACCGTCGAGGCCGACACGTCAGGCGGTCCGCGCCGCAGCCGCCTGGTCGCCCCGCTGCGCCTTCCCAAAGTCGTCGCCGCCACCACCGACGCGATGGGCGATATCGATCTCGATCCCAATCATGGCGAGAGCGACGGCGCGCGCTGGTACATGACCGATCCGGATTCAGTGCCCTATTCGACCGATGCCGACGGCCGCATCCCGACCGGGACCGTGATCCCAGGCGTCATCCTGGGCGGCGAGTTTTCAGGCGATCGCGCCGACGTTCGATGTGCAGCCCGCTGGGCCTCCGGCCTTTGGGCGATCGAGGTGAAACGCCGGCTCGACACCACAAGCAAGTTTGACGTGCCAATCAAAAGCGGCGTCTTCATGCGGGTCGCCGCGTTCGACCACAGCCAGATCAGACATACACGGCACGTTCGGCCGATTCGTATCGAGGTGGAATAAATGTCAAAGCTCTGCAAAGTCACGATCAACGACGAACCGTTTCTGGCGAATCGCGGCGAGCTTCTGCTCGATTGGGCGCTGATGAACGGCGTCGATCTTCCGCACGATTGCCGCTCCGGAATCTGCGGCGCCTGCCGCGTGCGCCTGGTCGACGGACAGGTGTTCGGCGGCCACAGCCGGGGCGACGACATGATTCACGCCTGCCAGGCCCGGATCGTCTCCGATCTGGAGATTGCGATCGAGGCGGCGCCCGAACCGGTGGCGTTGTCGGCGGAAGTGGCGCAGACCGTTCAGCTCGCGCCGGACGTGATGGGCGTCGACATCGAACTGCCGAAGCCGCTCGACTACCTTCCCGGCCAGTATTGCAAGCTGCAGTTTCAGGGATTCCCGGCAAGGCCCTACAGTCCGACCTTTCCGCTGGAAGGCTCGCCGCACGATCACCTGCTGCACTTTCACATCCGAAAGGTCACGGACGGACAGGTCTCCTCGGCGCTCGGCGAAGAAATCCGCCCCGGGCACCGCGTCAAGCTGACGGGGCCGTATGGCCGCGCCTTTTTCAGGCAGGGCCATTCGGGGCGCATCGTGCTCGTCGCCAGCGGCACCGGCTTCGCCCCGATGTGGTCGGTCGCGGTTGCCGCGATCATGGAGCAGCCGCAGCGCGAAATGGTCTTCATCGTGCAGGCCCGCAGCGTCCGCTCGCTCTATATGCATGCCGCGCTGTGCCGGCTGGCGCTGTTTCCCAACGTCACCCTGATTCCGATGGTATCGGAGCCGCAGCAGATCTCGCACGCCATTCAGGGCGGCCGGCCGACCGATCATCTGCCGACACTCACGCCGGACGACGTGGTTTATACCGCGGGCGCGCCGGCCATGACCGATGCGGTGGCGCGAATCGCAAAGGCCGCGGGCGCAAGGTGCTACACCGATCCCTTCGTGCAGGAGCCAAGGACTGCGGAACAGGCGGGCCTGATGTCGCGTCTCACCGGCTGGCTCAACGAGCCCAAAAGTGGAAGCATCCCGGCGCAAAAGCCGGCGCCGATGCCGCGAGGCGTAGCCACGGCTGGCGCCGGCAACCGCTAGCCGACCAAGGCTGAGCGATGGTCATGCGGAATTTTCAGCCGGAGATCGCCGCGATATAACGCCGTACGGACATCTCGAACGCCGCCTTGGCATTGTCGGCGACGTTGCGGCCCCACCAGGCGCCATAGATGCGGTCGAACGCCAGCGGTTCGACCGCGGCCCAGATCCGGCGCACCGCCACGGCATTGAGCGGAATGTAGTTCGGAAAGCTGTACATGAAGCTGAGCGAGCGGCGGTCCGCCGCCACCATCGCGACATCGCCGGTGAGCAGCGCACCGCGGCCCTCCGCGCCGGCACGCCAGTGCATTACCGTGGCACCGGAGAAGTGCCCGCCAGTGCGGATCAGAAGGACATCGTCCGATATGCGATGACTGTCGCCGGTCCATGGCACGATGGTTCGATGCGGCCGGGTGACGAAGGCGCGATCGTCGCCATGCAGATAGACCGGTACGCCGCTGAACGCCTCGCTCCAGTCGGCGACCGCGCCATAGAAATGCGGATGCGAGACGGCGATTGCCTTCAGGCCGCCGAGCGAGCGGACATAATCGACCGCTTCGCGGGTGACCAGCGGCACGCAATCCCACATCACGCAGCCGTCTGCCTCGGGCACCAGAAGCGCACGCTGCCCGATCGCAAAGGCCGGCTCAATGGCAATGCCGGGAATGCCGAGATCGTCGCGCCAGACGAGCTTTCGGCCTTTCGCCAGTTCCTCGCGCGCGAGCCAGGCTTGTCCCTTCCAGTTCACAAACTGCCGCTCGTCCTCGCAGATCAGGCAGGCTTGCGGCGGATCAGTGCTTTCGGGAAACTGGGCCCCACATTGTTCGCACGTCCATAGCGGCATGGCGGTTGCTCCTGTTCAAGCAGGATAACACTGAGCGGATCGAACCCGCACTCAATATGCCGCTCCGCCAGGCGATCAACCGCTTATCACCACGTCTCCTTGAAGGGCCGTATCTCCATTTCGAAGGTCCAGGCGCTGCGCGGCTGCTCGTAGAGCCGCCAATAGGCGTCCGCGACCGACGCCGGCGGCATGAGGGCGTCGGGATCCTTCAGCGCATCCGGGCCAAGCGCTTCGATCCGCCTTTGGCGAACCCATTCGGTGTCGACGCCGGAATCGATGATGAGATGGCCGACATGGATGTTCTGCGGCCCGAGTTCGCGCGCCATCGCCTGCGCCACCGCACGCAGTCCGAACTTGGCGCTGGCAAAGGCCGCATAGCCGCGGCCGCCGCGCAGGCTGGCGGTGGCGCCGGTGAAGAAGATGTTGCCCTGGCCGCGCGGCAGCATCAGGCGTGCGGCCTCGCGGCCGGCCAGGAAGCCCGAATAGCAGGCCATTTCCCACACCTTGCGGAACACCCGCTCGGTGGTATCGAGGATCGGGAAATTGACGTTGGCGCCGACATTGAAGATGCAGACCTCGAGCGGCGCTTCCTTGTCGGCATCGCCAAGGAACGCCGTGATCTCCTCCTCCTTGCGGGCATCGAGCGAGCGCGCAAAAATCTTGCCGCCGCTGGCCTGAATTTCATTCACCAGCGGGGCAAGCTTGTCGCCGTTGCGGCGCCCGGCGAAGACCGTAAAACCCTCGGCGGCGAATTTCTTGGCAATCTCGGAACCGATAAAGTCTCCCGCACCGATGATTGCCGCGGTCGCATTTCTCTTGGCCATTGGTCTTCTCCTGTTCGCTGCCTGCGGAAACTCTCGCGGCGGCTGATCATGTCAGCCGGCGGCCGTCGCCGGATCTATCTTGCTCTCGTTCGCGATTTCCCGCAGCTTGTGTTTCAGGATCTTGCCGGTCGACGCCGCGGGTAGCGCGTCGAGAAACAGGATTTCGCTCGGCCGCTTGTAGGAGGTCAAAAGCCCTGCCGAGTATGATTTCAGCTCGTCCGCGCCGATCCTGGCGCCGGGCAGAAGCTGGACGAACGCCACCACCTCCTCGTTGCCCTCGACATTCCGTCCGACGACCGCCGACTGCACCACGAGTTCGTGCGCGTTGAGCACCGCCTCGACCTCGGCCGGATAGACGTTGAAGCCAGAGCGGATGATGAGTTCCTTGGTGCGGCCCTCGATATAGAGATTGCCCTCATTGTTCATCCGCGCCAGGTCGCCGGTGTTGAACCAACCGTCGCGGTCGATCGCAGCGGCCGTCTGGTCCGGTGCGCGATAATAGCCCAGCATCACGTTGAGACCGCGAACATGCAGTTCGCCGACGGAGCCATCGGCCACCCGGTTTCCGTCCCGGTCGACAATTCGATGTTCGATGCCCGGGAGCAACGGCCCCACGGTTTCGTCCCGCGCGGGCTGGGTCTGCCGCACGCCGGCAAGGCCCGGCGAACACTCGGTGATGCCGTAGCCGTTGAGCAGCGGGATGCCGAACTCGTCCTCCATGCGGCGCTTCAGCGTGAGGTCGAGCGGCGCGCCCGCCACGCACATCATCCGCAGGCTGCCACGCGCGAGGCGCGAGATGCCTTTCACAGCCTTGTATTCGAGCAAACGCTGATAGGTGGCGGGCACCCCGTAAAGCGTGGTGATCCCATCGTTGGCGATGGCTTCGGCCAGCGCCGCAGGATCGGCTTTCGCAACGACGTGCAGCGTCGAGCCATGCATCAGGGTTGCGATCAGCAGGATCGAATAGCCGACGATGTGCGACATCGGCAGCACGCCGTAGACCCGGTCGGCGGGCCCGCTGTTGCGCAGGAGGCCGGACGTTTTCGCCGCGACCAGCAGGTTAAGGTGGCTGAGCATCACGCCCTTCGGCGCGCCTGTCGTGCCTGACGTGTACATCAGCGCCGCGACCTGGCGCGCGGCGTCCGTCTCAACAGGCTCGGCCCGTGTTTCCTCGTTCAACGGCCCGACGGCCAAGCCGCCGAACGGCCCGATCGAACGTATGGTCGCGCCTGTGCGCGAGGCATGATCGGCGGCCTCTTTCGACAGGGCCGAATTGAAGATGACAAGCCGTGCACCGCTGTGGGACCGGATCTGCTCGAGTTCGCGCGCGCTGAGACGTGGATTGACCGCGATGGCCCAGGCGTCGAGCTTGCCGGTGGCGAACAGGATCGCGGCAAGCGCAACGCTGTTCTCGCTCGCCACCATCACCCGGTCGCCGGGCCTGACCTGCAGCTCGCGCAGATCGCGGGCCGCGGCCTCGACGGCATCCGAGAATTGCCGGTAGCTCCACGTCCGTCCGGCTTCGATGAACGCCGGATGTTCAGGAATTTGCTGCGCAAACCTGGCGTAGACTTCGTGCACCCGCGAAGGCAGGCCCTCGATCAGGTCGTTCACGGTGATGTTTTCGAGAACAGTCTGCACGGGCGCCCTCCCCTCGATGACGAACCTGGTCGATGCCTGCTACGGCGGCTTGCCGCGAGTGTTCAAGACGCGCGGCGGCTCTTCGGCAGGCCGGAAGGTTCCATGGCGCGCTGTTGCGCAAGGATTTCCTCTTCGACGTCGCGAAGCTGGTCCTTGCCGAAGAACATCTCGTCGTTGACGAAAAATGTCGGTGAGCCGAACGCGCCGCGATCGACGGCGTCCTGCGTCAGCGCCATCAGCCGGTTCTTGACGGCGGGATCCTGCGATCTGGCGACGATCTTGTCGGCATCGATCCCCGACGAGATGAGCGCTTCTCGCATCACGCCGGGATCGTCCATCTTCTTCGGCTCTTCCCACATGTGGTGATAGACCGCCTGGAAATACGGCCGGAAGACGCCTTCGGCTTCCGCGGCTACGGCGCCGCGCATCAATTGCAGGGTGTTCACCGGGAAGAACGGGTTGCGGCGGTAGTTGGTGATGCCGTGGCGCCTGATGAAGCGCTCGGTCTCCAGCGTCATGTAATCGGGCTTGTTTCTGATGCCCTTGAGATAATCGGCGGGCGAACTGTTGCCGGTGAGCTTGTAGATGCCGCCGAGCAGCACCGGCACATAATCGAATTTGGTCGCAGTACGCCGCTCGATGTCCGGGATCACGCGGGCCGCCAGATAGGCGTTCGGACTGCCGAAATCGAACAGGAACTGGACTTTTGGCGCGCCTGCATCGCTCATTCGACCCTCCCTCGTCTGAATTCTTGCCCCGCAGGGTTCGTTGATCGTTATAGTTCTAAAAAAGAACTGTCAAGTCGATTGCGATTTATTTAGTATTTCAGCTACGACGGAAATAGCTTATTCCATGCATTCTGATTTGGAATTCATGGACTATATCCTTGTATCGATTGATCATTGCCGGAGAGCGGGATGCGCTGGGACACCCTTGAAGAGGAGCAATGCTCGCTGGCGCGCACGGTTGCAGTCATTGGCGACCGCTGGAGCCTCTTGATCCTGCGCGAGTGTTTTCTTCGGGTCCGCCGCTTCGAGGCGTTTCAGTCGCGGCTCGGTATCACGCGGCATCTGCTGGCGGACCGGCTGAAGAAATTCGTGCGCTACGGCGTGTTGCGACGCGCCCGCTATCAGGAAAGCCCGGCCCGGTACGAATACATCCTGACGCAGCGCGGCCTGGATTTGTATCCGGTGGTGATGTCGATCGTGCACTGGGGCGATATGCACATGGTGGACGAGCGCGGCCGCCCGCTGCTGCACCAGCACAAGAATTGCGGAAAACAGTTTGACCCAGTGATGGTCTGCTCCGAATGCGGCGAGCCGCTTCACGCCAAAGAGGTGCATGTGCACAGCGGGCCCGGAGCGCCGACATCTGCCGCCGCGCCCGGCGCTCAGTCGCGCCCCAGATCGACGTAGACCGCGCCCTCCTTGACCGTGACGTTCGCCGGGTGCGCGCAGGCGCGCCGGCGTCATGGGTCCGGCTAGTTCATCTTGATCCCTGCCGCCTTGACCGCCTTGTCCCATTTCGCGATGTCCTTGACGAGCAACGCGCGAAACTGTTCCGGCGAGCTGGCAAGGGGTGTCGCCCCCTGCTTGGCGAGGATTTCCTGAAAGTCAGCCTCCTTCAGGATTTCGGCCACGTCGGAATTTATCTTGCTGACGATCGACGGGCTGAGCCCGGCCGGGCCGAAGATTCCCCACCAGGGATTGACATCGAAATTCTTGACCCCGCCTTCGGCGATGGTCGGCGTATCCGGGGAAATCGCAACGCGTTGCGCACTGCTGACGGCGAGCGCCCGCACCAGTCCCTGTTGAACCGCCGCGATGACTGATGGCGCGCTTGCGAATGCCGCATCCAGGTGACCGCCGATCACATCGGAAATGGCCTGCGGCGCTCCCTTGTAAGGCACATGCGCGATACGGACGTCGGCCTCGACCTTGAGCATCTCGCCGAGCAGATGATTGACCGAGCCGTTTCCTGCCGAACCATAGTTCAGCTTGTCGGGATCGGCGCGCGCCAGGGTGAGAAATTCCTGAAGCGTCTTTGCCTTGTTTTGCGGGCCGACGATCAACAGAAACGGCGTCACGCCGATGGTGGCGATCGGCTCGAAATCCTTGACGGAATCGAAAGGCAGCTTCTCGTAGAGGCTGGGATTGATTGCCTGCGAGCCCTCGTAGGTAACCAGCAGGGTGTATCCATCCGCCGGAGCCTTCGCGACCGCCTCGGTGCCGATGATGCCGGCCGCACCGGCGCGATTCTCGATGACGACCGGATGCTTCCAGCGCTCGCTGAGCTTCTGTCCGATCGCGCGGGCGAAGGTGTCGGTGGCGCCGCCAGGGGATTGCGGCACGACGATTCGGACCGTTTTTGTTGGAAAATCTTCCGCCAGAACGCATGACGGCCAAGTGGCCAATGCGACAGCAAACGCCGCCATAAGCGATCGAACAATGCTCACATTTTTCTCCCATGGCAGCCGTGTCGAGCCAGCCGCTCTATTGCCGGAGCCGATCCCTCTCGTCTTCCGGAAGGATCGGCGCTGTGCCGACCGGCCACTATAGGCCCGGGTGCGACCGCAGAGAAAGTCTGCGCCGGTCTAAATCATGGGAGGGGCGCGGCCGGGCTTTGTCCCCCGCCGGCCGCGCACTGACGGACGCCATTCGGAAATGTCTGAAACGGCAGGCGCCTTAGACCCAGCGCTTGCGGCGGCGATACGACTTCATGTCGCGAAAGCTCTTGCGGCCCTCCGATGACATCCCGAGATAGAACTCCTTGACGTCCTTGTTGTCCGCCAGCGCCCTGGCCGGACCATCCATCATGATGCGGCCGCTTTCCAGGATGTAGCCGTAGTCGGCGTATTTCAGCGCGACGTTGGTGTTCTGCTCGGCCAGCAGGATGCTGACCCCTTCCTTCTGATTGAGGTCGCGAACGATCTCAAAAATTTCCGCCACGATCTGCGGGGCGAGGCCCATCGACGGTTCGTCGAGCAACAGCATGCTCGGCTTCGCCATCATGGCGCGGCCGATGGCGATCATCTGCTGCTCGCCGCCCGAGGTGTAACCGGCAAGGCTCGAGCGCCGCACCTTCAACCGCGGGAAGTAGGCGTATATCCGGTCAAGCTCCTCGCGCAGCTGCGCCCGGCTGATGGAGCGCGCGTAGGCGCCGGTGATCAGGTTCTCCTCGGCGGTCAGATGCCCGAAGCAATGCCTTCCCTCCATCACCTGCACAAGCCCCATGCCGACCAGTTCGCCCGGCGTGAGCTGATCGGTTCGCTGCCCGCGGAATTCGATCGATCCCTTGGTCACCGCGCCTCTCTCCGAGCCCAGCAACGTCGAGATCGATTTCAGCGTCGTGCTCTTGCCGGCACCGTTGCCGCCGAGCAGCGCGACGATCTTGCCCTGCGGCACTTCAAGCGAAACGCCGCGAAGAACCAGAATCACGTGGTTGTAGATCACCTCGATATTCTTCACCGCCAGGACAGGCTGCGCCGCGGCTTGAACCGCTGCGGTTCGATCAACGGCCGGTGCAACGGTAACGTTCATGGCAGCCTCCCTTTAAGCCAGATCTGTCCGAGGGATGGATGCGGACCATCCCTCGGATATCGCGCGAGACGCGCTTGCAGCATGTCCTGTCGATCAGGAGCACGGGCGCGGCGTGATGTTGTTCTCGGCGGCGTACTTCGCGGCCGAGTCTTCGATCAGCTTGCGGATGAACGCCGGATCGGGCGCCGCCACCCAGTCGGTCAAGATCTGGAACTTCTTGCCGTCCCATTGCATCACCTTGAAGCGCTCGGAACCGTCGTGCTTCGCGCACGACATCTTGAACGGCGCCGACATGCCGAGAATGCCGATCTCCTTGAGCTTGTCGTCGGTGATATCGAGCGCCTCGTAGCCATCACGAAACTCGTCACCGTTGACCGTCTTGCCGACCTTGTTGTGGATCTTCTGCGCATTCCTGAGTGCTTCAATCCACATCGCCGCCGCGCCGACCCCGCGATTGTAGTAGACCGTCCCGACCCGCTCCGGGTTCTGCATGTTGCCCTTGCCGACGCCGTAGACCACCTTCAGGATGTCGGCAATCAGCGGGTAGTCTCTGCCGGGCGCCGCGTTGGCGGCGACATAGGTGCCTTTCGCCGCGTCGCCGGCCGGAATCATGTCCTCCTCGGCGCCGCCGAAGGTGACGTAAAACATCTTCTCGCGGGGAAAGCCGACCCGCGCGGCGGTGGTGATCGCGGTCGAGTTCATGCCGGAGCCGGCGCCCCAGAACGTGACCCAGTCGGCCTTTTCTTTACGGATCTGTAGCCACTGCGACTGCTGCTCCAGACCCGGCGCCGGCACGGCGATCTCGATCAGCTTGAAGTCCCAGTCCTTGGCGATCTGGCGCATCGCCGGCAGCGGCTCGCGGCCATAGGCCGTGTCGATGTGCAGATGCACGATCGTCTTGCCCTTCATCTTGTCGACGCCGCCTTCCTTTTCGGCGATGTAGTTCATCTTGACCGCGATCTGCCCCCAGTAGTGGCCTGCCGCATTGAACACCCACGGCCAGACGCGTCCGTCGGCCGCATCGGTTCGCCCGTAGCCGTACTGCGCCAGCACGACGTGGTCCTGCGCCATGCGGCCGATCACGGCGTAGGCGCCCGGCGTACCGAGCGTATCGAACACGACCATCTTCTGGTCGCCCTTGTTGAGCAGGCGCTGGTAGCACTCCACGGTGCGCGCGGCGTTATACTCTGTCTCGCACTCATCATAGGTCAGCTTCACGCCGTTGACGCCGCCCTTCATGTTTACGTAGTTCAGATAGTCGATGATGCCGCCATAGTAGCCGGTACCCATGGCCGAGTACGGCCCGACGCGGCTGCTCGGAATTCCGAAATACTGTTCCTGGGACTCCTGCGCCATCGCAGCCGTGGATGTGGCCGCGATCGCGATGAAGGTGGCAGCGGCCGAGATAGCTGGGACTACACGGCGAAGCATCTTGTCGGTCAACATTTCTTATTCTCCCCTTGCTGCGTTTATCGAACGTACTGAATTCCTTCGGATGATTTCCCTCAGTGCTTGAACGGCCATAGCCGCAGGCGCTCCTTTGTCAGTTGCCAGAGCCGCGCCAGCCCGAGCGGCTCGAAGATCAGGAACATGATGATCATCACGCCGAAAATGACCTGCTCGAGCGCCGAGGTGATGGTGGCATCGACGGATTTGCCGAACACGGTGTGAAAGAAGATATTGAGGAAGATCGGCATCAGCAGGATGAATCCCGCGCCGAGGAACGAGCCCATGATGGTGCCGAGGCCGCCGATGATGACCATGAAGAGAATTCGGAACGACAGATCGATGCCGAAGGCCGACGGCTCCACGGTCTGCAGATAGGCGAACGCGAACAGCGCACCGCCGACGCCGCAATAGAACGAGCTGATGGCAAACGCCTGCAGCTTGGTGCGCAGCAGTGAAAACCCCATCACCTCGGCCGCGACATCCATGTCACGCACCGCCATCCAGCCGCGCCCGACGCTGCCGCGCGCCATGTTCTTGGCGAGAAGCGCCAGGACTGCGACGATCGCAAGCACCACCCAGTACTTCTCGCGGGGCGTTGCAAAATTGTGGCCGAACATGACGATCGGCTGCGCGGTGATCACGCCCGCCGGATCGTAGTTCTTGAACCAGCCGAACTTGTCCAGCGCCCAGACGATGAAGAACTGCGATGCGAGCGTCGCGACCGCGAGATAGAGTCCGCGGATACGCAGGCTCGGCAGACCGAAGACGATGCCGACGAGAGCCGCGCAGACGCCGGAAAGCGCAACGGCCACAACAAACGGAATGCCGTCGATCCGCAGGATCAAATTGTAACAGGCGAACGCGCCGACGGCCATGAAGCCGGCCGATCCGAGCGAAAGCTGACCGGCATAGCCCATCAGGATGTTCTGCCCGAGCGCCACCAGGGACAGAACGAGCCATGGAACAAGGATCGCGCTTAGCCAGTAGCTGTTGGCGACGAACGGAAGCATCACCGCCGCGGTCAGTATGATGAAGATGCCGACGCGATCCTGACGTAGCGGAAAGATCTGCGAGTCCTGCGCGTAGCTGGTGCGGAACTGTCCGGCTTCTCTGTAGAGCATGGAACGGAATCCTCGGGGTTGCGGGAAGTCAGACGCGCCGGATGATCTTTTCGCCGAACAGACCTTCCGGCCTGATCAGCAGGAAGAGGACGGCGAGCATGTACGGCGCCCAGCCTTCGATGCCGCCGCCGACGAACGGGCCGATGAAGACCTCGCCGAGCTTTTCGAACGCGCCGACGATCAGGCCGGCGAGGATGACACCGGGGACCGAGGTGAAGCCGCCGATGATCAGCACCGGCAAGGCCTTCAGCGCGACCCACACCAGCGCGAACTGAACGCCGCTGCGCGCGCCCCACAGCATGCCTGCAACGAGCGCGACGACGCCCGCCGTGGCCCAGACGAGCATCCAGATATGCTTCAAGGGAATACCGATCGACAGCGCCGCGGCGTGGTCGTCGGCGACCGCGCGTAGCCCACGCCCGACCTTGGTGTGCGAGAACAGCAATGCCAGTGCCGCTACCATGATGCCGGCGACCACCGCCGCCGTGACGTCGAGCTGGCTGATAAGCATGCCGGTATTGTCCATCACCCAGTTGATCGGCTCGTCCCGGATGCCGAGATCGAGGCGCCGCACGTCGACGCCCCACGCCAGCTGCGCCACGCCTTCGATGACGAAGGCGAGACCGATCGTGGCCATCAGCAGCGTGTCCTCGCTCTGGTTCACCAGCGGACGCAGAACGAAGCGTTCGGTGCCCATGCCGACAAGGATCATCAGGCCGACGGTGACGGGCAGCGCCGCCCAGAACGGCAGCCCCAGCTCCATGAAGCCGACAAACGACAGCACGGCGAAGAACACCATCGCGCCCTGCGCGAAGTTGAACACCGACGAGGCCTTGTAGATGAGCACAAAACCGAGCGCGACCAGCGCGTACATCGTTCCCGAAAGCAGGCCACCGACCAGAACCTCGAGAAAAAACCAAAAGTCCGGCATTGCCTGTCCTTTAGTGTGGGACGCCGAGATAGGCGTCGATGACGTTCTGGTCCGACCGCACCTCGTCAGGCGTGCCGTCCCCGATCTTCTTGCCGTAATCCAGCACGACGACGCGGTCGGAGATGTCCATCACCACGCCCATGTCGTGCTCGATCAGCACGATGGTCGTGCCGTAGTGGTCGTTGACGTCGAGGATGAAGCGGCACATGTCCTGCTTCTCCTCGATGTTCATGCCGGCCATCGGCTCATCGAGCAGCAGGATGGTCGGTTCGGCGGCGAGCGCACGGCCAAGCTCGACGCGCTTCTGCAGCCCGTAGGGCAGGCGCGCCACCGGGGTCTTGCGGATGTGCTCGATCTCCAGGAACTCGATGATTTCCTCGACCGCCGCGCGGTTTTCGGCCTCCTCGCGACGGGCACGCGGCAATTGCAGCGCCACTTCGAGAAAGCTTGCATGCATATGCAGCTTGCGGCCGGCCATGATGTTGTCGAGCACCGACATGCCCCGGAACAGCGCAATGTTCTGAAAGGTGCGGGCGATGCCGAGGCGGGCGGCGTGCGTCGGCCGCATTTCCGACAGGCGCTCGCCGCGAAAGGTGACGCTGCCCTCCTGCGGCACGTAGATGCCGTTGATCACGTTGAGCATCGAGCTCTTGCCGGCGCCGTTCGGGCCGATGATGGCGCGAATTTCGTGCTCGAGCACGTTGAAGGAAATATTCGTCAGCGCCTGCACACCGCCAAAGCGCAACGAGATCGAGTCGAGTTCGAGGATCGGCGGACCAAACGGAAAGGCGCGCTGCGCCGATTGCAGAATCGAGGACTGTACCGGTATCGTCATTTTCAGGCGGCTCTCCGGGTCTGCGCAGAAGCGACGACTTTCGCGTCGCGAATTTTCACTTCGGTGGCCTCTTCGCCGCTTCCGGCCTCGAAACGCACGTCGGTTCGGCCGTCATACATCGCGTCCACCAGCGCCCGGTATCGCGCCGCGATGATCTCGCGGCGCAGCTTGCCGGTGCGCGTGAGCACGCCGTCATCCGCGCTCAACTCCTTGTTCAGGATGACAAAGCGATGGATCTGCGATTGCGCCAGCGCGGGCTCGGACGCCAGTTGTGCGTTCACCGTGGCGATACAATCCGCGATCAGCGCATATACTTCGTCGCGCGAGGCGAGATCGGCGTGGCCCGTATACGAAATGCTCTGCTTGTCGGCCCACCGGCTGGTAGCGGCCATCTCGATGTCGATGAGCACGCAAACCATGTCGCGACCGTCGCCGAATGCGACCGCTTCCCTGACATAGGGCAGGAATTTGAGTTTGCTTTCGAGCAGCCGCGGCGCGTACGGCGTGCCGTCCTTCAATGCGCCGATATAGGCCATGCGGTCGATGATCCGCAATTGCCCGTCGGGGCCGAGGTAACCGGCGTCGCCGGTGTGAAACCAGCCCTCGGCGTTCTTTGCCTGCGCCGTCCGCGCGGCGTCGCCGTGGTATTCCCTGAAAAGGCCGGGTGAGCGCACCAGGATCTCGCGCTGCGGCGTCATTTTCAGTTCGACGCCTTCGACCGGCGACCCAACCGTGTCCGGCTTGACCGCGCCGTCGCGCTGCATCGCGACGAAGAATCCGGTTTCGGTGGAGCCGTACAGCTGCTTGAGGTTGATTCCCAGCGCGCGAAAAAACATCAGGAGATCGGGATCGACCGCATCTCCGGCCGTATAGGCCACGCGCACCTTGCTCATCCCGAGCACGTCGCGGAGCGGGCCGCGCATCAAAAGATCGCTCGCCATCGACACCAGCCGATCTCGGACCGAAAGGGGTTCGCCGGCCAACGTCCGCGCACTGACCCGCCGCGCGACTGCCATGCAGTAACGATAGAGGCCCTGATTGAAGCCGCCGGCCTCCTCCATTCGGAGCGACACCTGCTTGGCAAGCGTCTCAAGTACGCGCGGTGTGGCAAGGAAATATGTCGGACCCATCTCGCGCATATCGGCAAGCATGGTGTCGGATGATTCGGGGCAGCAGATACAGTAGCCGACGACCATCGGCTGGACGTAGCCAAAGAGATTTTGGCCGATCCATCCGGGCGGAAGATAGGCCATCGCCACGTCGGTATCCTTCAATTCTCCCATCGACGCGGCGACGCGCGCGCGATCGATCAGCGAGGCGTGGGTGAGAACGACACCCTTGGCGGGCCCGGTCGTGCCTGATGTAAAGAACACGAACGCAGAATCCTGGCCGCTGCCGCGCGCGGCCTCGGCTTGCAGGAAGTCACGCTTTTCGGCGGCGAGTTCCCGGCCCTGCTGCAGCAGGGAGGCGTAGCTGACGAGTTCGCGCTGCTGGTAGTGGCGCATGCCGCGGTCCTTGTCATAGACGATGCATCGCAGCGTGGGGCAGCGCGGCAATATTTCGAGCAGCTTGTCGACCTGTTCCTGGTTTTCAGCAAAGACGTGGGTGACTTTCGCGCTCTCGATCGACGACGCGATCTCGTCAGCCGTCGCATCCTGATAGAGCGGCACCACGATGGCGCCGAGCCACTGCGCCGCGCACATCGCCGCATATAGCCGCGGCCGGTTGTCGCCCAGCAAGGCGACATGCGCACCGCGCGCCAAGCCTCGCTCCGACGCTGCGGCGGCAAGTGCGGCGGCTTCTTCCGCCAGTTCGCGCCAGGTTACGGTGCGCCAGATGCCGCGGCTCTTTTCGCGGATGGCCGGACGTTCACCCCGCTCCCTGGAGTGATGGGCGAGCAGCTTCGGAAAAGTATCGAGGTCCAAATTCCCAGTTGTCATTTGCCGCGTTCCCCAAAGCCCCCACAGCCGCCGTGGCGCGCAGAGTGCGCCTGGCGAAGTCACCCACAGAATGTCGGAATACAGCGATCCGACGCGCCGCGATCGGCGTGCACCAACAGGCAAACCCGAGCGCCATGTGCGGCGCGGGCCGACATAGCGCACGATGTTTGCAACCATATCGGCCGGTGCGAGGATCGGCCTGATGCCCGGTCCTTATCGGTGACGATGTCCCTTCGTCATCGATGACAGGAATCGAAGTGTACGCAAGCCACGACCCGAACTCAGGATCGCCTCGCACTCCCAGACTCCTTCGCTCCGTTTTCGCCCGCATGTTTTCCTCTGAGCCATGCTTACGCACGGATCGCGCCACTCTAGAGTTTAGACAACATGCATTATCAATCATGCAGAGTCGATTTCAGTTTGGATTTATTCCAAGTGCGCGCTCGATTGACGCGGGCCGGGCATAGGCAAAGCCTATGGGCGCACGATTCTCATCGTCGACAGATTGGGAATCCAGATGGCGTCATTTGAACGATCGATCGAGCGTCGGACTTTAGTTTGACTCATTCGTTTGATAGTCGCGCGTCCGAACGACGTTGAGGTGGGGAGTGGTGAGGACTATGCGCTGCGGCGAAGCGGTTGGGTTCGTTGCGATATAACGTCGCGACAATACAATCCGATGACTCTCCCGACCCGCGAAGTCGGCGAGGCCTGCAACCAGGCGCGGGCCGATGCCCCGCTGACATCACGTGTAAGGACGCCTGACCGGTTATCCCAAAAGAAAACCCCAGCCGGGAGGCTAGGATTTTTACATTGTATTCGGTTACGGGGAGAGAATTTGAACCTCTGACCTTCAGGCGACGAGCTACCGGCCTGCTTCACCCCGCTTAAACATCTGGACTGCCTTCGAAATCCGGACCGGCAACGTGTCGGTGCGCCTTCAGGGTTTCGGTCGCCGCCTCGGGCGCTATTTCATCTTGACGCGCGGCTCGCGGCTCCAGACCCGAAGCTGGCCAAGCTTGCCGACAAAGCCGGCGACATCCTTCGATGACGCCAGCGCAATAACACCATCGTCGAAGTCCGCCTCGGCAATACCAGCTTTCTCGAACAACGGCACGGCCGCTTTCACATGCCCGATGAATTTGCAGTGTGCGAAGGCGTCAGCGACGAAATCACGCACCGTCGACTCCTTCAACAGATCGTCGATGGCATCCGCCCCCGGCAGCAGCGCGATGGCGTCGTACAGCACCGATGGGCCGCCGTCGATCATCTGGTCGGCCTCGATCCAGCTGCCGTCACTGGCCTCGGCACCGCCCACTTTGGGTGCGATGATTTCGAAAGTCGCCCCTTCCTTGGCGAGTGCGGCCTTGAGCGCCTTCAGGACCGCAGCATCGGCGCCATCCGAGACAAGGATGCCAAGCTTGCGCCCCTCGAAGCGCTGGGGTCCGTTCTCGACGATGCTGAGCTTGGCCGACCCATCGAGGTCCTGCCGGGTCGCCACCGCCGCATCGGCTGCCTTGGGCATCGCCTGCAGCCCGAGCCCCGTGCCGACCAGGTTGGCCAGCGTATCGTCGATATTGAGCAGATGCGACACCACCCGCTCCCGGATCACCGGCGTCTTTACCTTGCTGAGTTCGAAGATCAGGGCCGCCGCGATGTGATGCTGTTCGCCCTCAGTCTGGCTGATGAAGAACTGCCGGGCCTGGCTGTAGTGATCCGCAAAGCTCTCCGCGCGCAGTCGGCGCTTGGGGCCGCCCTCAACGTCGGCAAACGGCGTGAACCCGCGCTGGGGGGATTCGCGCGGCCCCTCGCCGAAGGAGTTCGGCTGGTAATTGACGCGCCCGACGGGATTGCGCATGGCCATGTGGCCGTCCTGCTGGAAATGATGGAACGGGCATTTCGGTGCATTGATCGGGATATGCGTGAAATTTGGACTGCCGAGCCGTTTCAATTGAGTGTCGAGATAGGAGAAGTTGCGGCCCTGCAGCAGCGGGTCGTTGGAGAAGTCGATCCCGGGCGGCACGTTCTGCGTCATGAACGCGACCTGTTCGGTTTCGGCGAAGAAGTTGTCCGGCATTCGGTCCAGCACGAGCCGGCCAACCGGGATCGGCGGCAGCACTTCTTCCGGGATCAGCTTGGTGGGATCCAGAACATCGAATTCGAAACTGTCGGCGAAAGCCTGATCGAACAACTGGAACTGCAATTCCCATTCCGGAAAGTTGCCGGTCTGAATGGCGGTCCACAGATCGCGGCGATGGAAGTCGGGATCGGCGCCGTTGATTTTCACGGCCTCGTTCCAGAGCACCGATTGCATGCCCAGCTTCGGCTTCCAGTGAAACTTGACGAACGTCGATTCGCCCTTCGCATTGACGAGGCGGAAGGTGTGGACGCCAAACCCTTCCATGAAGCGGAACGAACGCGGGATGGCGCGATCCGACATCACCCACATGATCATGTGCATGCTTTCGGGCGTCAGGGTGATGAAATCCCAGAAATTGTCATGCGCTGATTGAGCCTGCGGAAAAGCGCTGTCGGGCTCCTCCTTGACCGCATGAACCATGTCCGGAAACTTGATGGCGTCCTGAATGAAGAACACCGGAATGTTGTTGCCGACGATGTCCCAGTTGCCTTCCTTGGTATAGAGCTTGACGGCAAAGCCGCGCACGTCGCGCGCCAGGTCCGCCGAACCCTTGCTGCCGGCAACCGTGGAAAACCGCACAAAGGCCGGCGTTTTCTCGCCCGCGCGCTGGAATAGATCGGCGCGAGTATACTTCGTCTGAGGCTTGTAGTTTTCGAAGAAGCCATGCGCGCCGTAGCCGCGTGCGTGGACGACGCGCTCCGGGATCCGCTCATGGTCGAAATGGAAGATCTTCTCGCGAAAATGAAAATCCTCGATCAAGGTCGGACCACGCGGACCGATCTTGAGCGTATTCTGGTCATCAGCAATCGGACCGCCCTGGGCGGTGGTCAACACCGGGATATCGCCACTGGCGGTCTGGTGAAGTTCACCCCCTTCGCCGCGGCTCATTTTCTGATCGTGAATCGTCGCCGATCCGGCCGCCGCCGTTTTGCCGGCTGTCTGTTTGGTTGATTTGGCCATGAGGTTTCCTGCGATTATTAGAGCTGAAGTGAGAAAACGTCAGGCCGAACCCAATCGCGGCTCACGCATGACGTCGTCCCGGCTTCAATTTTTGCTACGTGCGAAAAAATACGAACCAAACAATCGCTAGAGCAGCGACTGCGACACTGATGCTCACGATGAGAATTAATAGAATGGACGGCCCGGGCTCGGCTTGCCGGGCTTCTGTTGGTGTTTCGATAATTACGCCGTGCTTTTTGACAACCATCAGCACCCCTAGATCTTCGGCGCGAGGTCAGCCCGGTCGAACACTGGCACTGTCTCAACATCCTCGGGAGACGCCCCAGATGGGGTATCTTCCGCAGCATGGCGCAATGCCTCGTTGGTTGCGTCCAAACCATCCGTCGTTTCGTTTGCCCCGCTTCCGGCGTCATGACGCCTCGGCGGAACCTGCCTTCCTGCATCGACGGCCGCAGTTGGATCTGTCTTGTCCATGTTCTCACCCTCTGTAGGAGACCAAGCCGCCCGCACAGGGATGGTTCCTGAAGCTCTGAGCTTCTCGATCAAGCGGCGTAGATGCTGGCAATGCCGCCTAACGCTCCGGTGAAGTCTCCTTCTCCTTGGACCGAAGATCGCGCGCGATGCTCTCGACCGCGATATCTTCCGCCAACTCTTCAGTCTCCGCGTCCGTCGACAGATCGATCTGGAGATGTTTCGCTATTTCGCTGAGAGCCCTGAGAATGCTTGTCGCCTCCTTTTCCGCCAGCAGATTGATCTGCAGGTCGAGGTGATTTCGCCGCTCCGACTGGCGATCCATCGAATTTTGACGGATCAGAACGAAGGACGTCAGCAACACCGCTTCAAGGGCCAGGACCGCGGAAAGAAGCGGAAATGGATAGGGATCGAAAGACCGTACAGCGAAGGCATTCCACAAGAGCCACAGCAGGACGAAGACCGCCTGAAGAAGCACGAAATAAATTGTTCCGACGAACCAGCCCACCTTGTGGGAAACGCGGTGGAGAGAGGACAATTTTTGTTCATCATCCTCTTCGAGCTTCAGAATAGCTTCGATGTTCTTGGTAATGGTCCCCCGGTTAAACGGTCCTGTGGCGCTGACCTTCACGGCCGCTATCCGGTAACGCGATCGGCGGCCAGCTTCGCCTTTTTTCCCGTCCGCTCGACCGATTCTTCACCGGCCTTCTCGGCTTGAGCCCGGCGCTCGCATTTGGTGCGTATTTCCTCAAGTTCATCATCGGAGAGATGCTCGATGCCAACGAAGGAATTGTGCGCGGTGCTGACGCGGATCAGTTCGTCAAGCTTGACCTGGATGGCGGCGCTGTCCCGGTTCTGGGAGTTCTGGATCAAAAAGACCATCAGGAAGGTGACAATCGTCGTACCGGTGTTGATGACGAGCTGCCACGTGTCGGAATAATGAAAAATCGGCCCTGATAGCGCCCAGATGAGGACAACGCCTGCGGCCGTTAGAAATGTCAGCCCGCGCCCCGCCGCCTGGGATGTGCGGTTTGCAATCTCGCCAAAGAGATGCGCTGCTCCATTATTCGAGTTCGCTTGGCCCTCGCCATTAGCCTTCCCACGCTTTGGCGCCGGCATCCACGTCTCCCGTTTTGTCGATCAATCAGGCGTTCTTCGGGCTAACGTGTGCAAAACCATGGGGTTCCAAGGCGGAAACGTCGAAAGGGGCCTGCCGTAGACCTTCAGGAGTTCACCGCCGAATACCCGGGGCCCGCCGAACCCGGCTGTGATGGGTCGGTTGGCGAGCAAATCCCTGAAGCTGCGGCGACATGGGCGTGGAACTCCACCCACGATGGAACGTTGCTGCGCCGATATCCAATGGAGGGTGTAGATATGTCACGCGGGTTTCCATCGATGACAGCGTTACTGGGCCTGCTAGCGATTGCGGGGTACCAGAATAGGGACAAACTTGGAGAGTTGCTGAAAGGCGCGACCGGCAATGCACCGGCAGGCGCGGGCAACCAGCAAGGCCCCCTGGGTGGCCTGCTCGGCAATCTAGGTGGAGCCCTGGCCGGCGGGGGTGCGGGAGGTCTGCTTGGCGGCGGACTGAACGAGTTGCTCGAACGGTTCAAGCAGAACGGGCAAGGCGACGCGGCGGAGTCCTGGATCAGCAAGGGTCCGAATAAGGAGCTTCCTCCCCCTCAATTGAAACAGGCAATCGGGGCCGATGTGTTGGCCGCGCTGGAGCAGCAGACGGGCCTGTCTCAGGAAGAACTCCTGGCGAGACTTTCACGAGAGCTTCCTGCAGCCGTTGATCAGTACACACCTGACGGACGCCTTCCA
>Ga0307499_10000081_pt1 | contig 32621 bp, 24 predicted proteins | sample 13_S_MG_FD_201363 | JGI IMG/M metagenome (GOLD analysis project Ga0307499, IMG submission 201363) | Soil microbial communities from Populus trichocarpa stands in riparian zone in the Pacific Northwest, United States - 13_S | ecosystem: Environmental > Terrestrial > Soil > Riparian zone > Trees... | reverse complement strand
CGCCGGAGGCGACCGCGGTGGCCTGTGAGGTGCCGCTGCCGCGGATGAACCGGGTGCCGACCCGGCCGGCCGGGTTGTTCTGGTCCACGTAGCTGTTCGGGTCGCGCAGGCCGAGGACGTGCACGCCGGGCGCGATCACGTCCACCCGCCGGGCGGTGGTGCCGCGCTGGGCGAACGCCGGCACGGTGTCATCGCCGGTGGCCAGCGTGCCGTTCGGGTCGTCGGCGCCGACCGCGACCACGTACGGGTCAGTGGCCGGGTTGGCCAGTTCGGCCCGGTTGGTGCCGTCGTTGCCGGCCGCGACCATGACCACGATGCCGTGCTTCCAGGCCTGCTCGACCGCGTAGGACAGCGGGTCGAGCAGGTAGCTCTGCACGCTGTCGGTGCCGTACGAGAGGTTCAGCACCCGGATGTTCAGACCGTCGGTGTGTGCGTGCTGGGTGACCCAGTCGATCGCGGCGATCACCTGGGAGACGTCGGCGGAGCCGTCAGAGGCGGCCACCTTGAGGCTGATGATCCGGGCGTCCGGGGCGACCCCGGTGAACTTGCTGGCGTCCGCGTACGAGGCGGGCGTGCCGGCGGCGTCCCGGCCGGCGATGATCGAGGCCATGTGGGTGCCGTGGCCGAAGGTGTCCAGGTGCCGGACGTCGGCGTGCTGCGACTCGAAGGAGAGGTCCGGCCCGTTGATCACGTTGCCGCTGTTGAGGCCGGCCACCGGCGAGGTGCCGGAGTCGACCAGGGCGACGTCGACGCCGGCGCCGGTGATGCCGCTCGCGTGCACGTCGTCGACGCCGAGCAGCTGGTTGATCCAGGGCAGCGCGCCGGAGTCGGCGGCCGGGTCGTAGCCCAGGTCCGGGTCCATCGAGAGCAGGTGGCCGCCGGCGTTCGGGGTGATCGACCGGACGCCCGGCCGGGCGGCCAGTGCCGGCAGCGCGGCCACCGGCACGGCGGCGGTGAACCCGTGCACGATCGGCAGTTCGGTGCCGACCGTGCCGCCGGCCGCCGCCACCTGCGCCGCCAGGGCGGCGATGGCCGGGGTGCCGGTGCCGGCGGTCATCGTGACGATCACGTCGGCCCGCGGGCCGACTTCGTCCGCGGGCGCGGGCCTGGCACCGACGGTGGCACACAGGGCGGTCGCGGTGAGCGCGGCAGCGGTGCCTGCCACGGCTCTGCGGGCGACACGCAGCGTGGGTCCGCGCACGGGTCCTCCTTCTGGAACTGGCCGGTTCTCGGGTTGCTCCGGCGCGGCGATGGGCCGGTGGATTCACCGGCAAGCACTTATCGGCACATTCACCCGGGCCTGACAGCGCTGAATGGCGGCCTGGTGACTACGCCGAACGGCGCGGGTCCATTTCGGACAGTCGGCCAGTGCGGGTCGGCGGCAGGGATAGACGGGCCCGTCCCGGGGTACCACTGCTGCGATGCCGGGGGGCGGGGATCGTGGAGGTGGTGGCGGTGTCGCGATGGCGGATGGCTCGGCCCGGTGTGCTCAGTGAGGTGGACGAACAACTGACCAGCCTCGCCGAGCGGTTGCGGGAACTGCGCCAGGTGCCCGGCCAGCCCGAGGACGAGATGCTGCTCTGGTGCCACATCGACCTGCTGCTGGACGAGCGGCAGTCGCGCTGGCCGGGCGCCGGGCCACCGCAGCTGGAACAGGCCGCTACCCCGTCATGACGGGGGAATCAACTGGATGACCCCGCACGGCGGCAGCACCGGACAGACCACCGGCCCCGTCGGTCGACGGGGCCGGTGCTGTCGGTAGCTGCCGGGTGGGTCAGGAGACCAGCGCCTGCCAGGTGTTCGGGCCGACGATCCCGTCCACGGTCAGGCCGCGCGAGGACTGGAACGACCGCACCGACGTGTTCGTCCCCGATCCGAAGTTCCCGTCCACCGAGGTCGCGATGCCGTGCGCGGAGAGTTGGCTCTGCACCGCCCGGACCGCGCTGCCGGTGCTGCCCTGCTGCACCGTGACGATCAGGGCCGCCCAGGTGTTCGGGCCGACGACGCCGTCCACCGCGAGGCTGTGCGAGGTCTGGAACGAGCGGACCGCGCTGTTGGTGGCCGGGCCGAAGTCGCCGTCCACGGCCAGGCTGGAGCCGCGCTGGTTGAGCAGGTACTGGATCGACTTGACCCGCTCGCCGGTGGCACCCTGCCGTACGGTCGGCCAGGACCCGCCGCCGCCACCACCGCCACCGGTGGTCCACAGGTACGTGACGTCGACGAAGCCGTTGTTGGTCATGCCCAGCCCGTCCCAGAACGTGCCGTCGGCGAGGTCGATGCCGGCCGGGTTGGCGACCGTGCGGCCGAACTCGTCCTTGCCGCCGTTGTAGCCGCTCTGGAAGGCGGCCTGCGCCTCCGGCCGGCCCTGTGGCAGGTCCTGCCAGCGCTGGCGTTGCGACGACGGGTTCCAGTAGTCGTCGGTGGTGTTCCACGGGCCGACGTCCCAGACCGGCGCGGTCTCGCACCGGCCGTTACCCGGGTTGCACACCCGCACCGAGAACGAGGTCGAGCCGTTGGGGGCCAGGCCGCGGCGCGACGGCAGCGCGACGAAGTGGTCCCGGGAGCGGATCACATGCCCGTTCGCGGTGGTGCCGCCGACCAGGCCCTCGCGGGTCGCGAAGACGTGCGCCGTGACCGCGGCGGTGATCACCGGCGGCACCGCCAGCGTCGTGGCCGCGGCCGGCTGCGCGGTCAGCGCCAGCGCGGTCACGGTGGGGCTCGCCCCGTTCGGCGCGGCCTGCAGGGTGAGCCGCACCTGCACCGCGGTGGCCGGCGCCGGCAGTTGAGCCGGCGCCGTGCCGACCGCCTCGCGCCACTCGGTCCAGCCGCCGGTCGCCTGCTGGCCACGCACCTCGACCTGGACGCTGCCGCCGGCCGGCACGTTCGCGGCCAGTTCGGCCCGGACGCTGCTGGTCGGCGCGGCGCGGGAGTGCGGGGCCAGCAGGTCGACCGCGTAGCCGCGGCCGGGCGCGCCGGCCAGCGCCGGGCCGAAGCCCGGGTCGGCCACGGTCAGCCCGGTGCCGTGCCTGAGGTTCACCTCGTCCACGCCGGCCCGGGTCAGGTCGGCGGTCCACCGGGTGCCGGTCCCGCCGGCAGTGCTGGCCGGGTCGGCACCGGCCGGGCTGCTGAGCAGGGCCGCCACGGTGGTGCCGGCCAGGGTCAGGGTCGCGCCGGCGGTCAGCCAGCGACGCCATCGGATCGTCACGTCCACGCACCTCCGTCCCGCCCGCGGCGGTCGGAGGGGCCGTCCGTCGAGGGCTGGACCATCTGGAATCGTGCGGGACGGTAGCGATCGGCTGTCCGGATTACTAGCCCTTACGACGCTTGGGGGTATACGAACGCTCTGTCGCTTCTCACGGCATAACCTGGCGGCCGTCCGTTGACCCTTACGGGTATGGGTATGGTCGCGGGTAGCGGGAGGCGGCGGGCCCGCCAGTCGACAGTGCGATTCCTTCCGCGAGGGGAAAGTCCGATGACGACGGAACACCAGCCGCCAGGTGAGCCCGCCGACGACCCGGTCGGGTCAGCCGCCGAACCGGCCGAGCGGCCCATCGGGTCAGCGGCGGAGCCCGCCGACGGGCCGGCCGCCTCGACCACCTCTGCTTCGTCCGCCACCTCCGCTGGATCGGCTGAGCCGGCTGCGTCGGCCGAGCCGGCTGGATCGGCCGGGTCGGCTGCGTCGGCCGGGTCGGCCGGGTCGGCCGGGTCGGCTGCGTCGGCCGGGTCGATTCCGTCGCCCAGGTCGGCTTCGTCAGCCGGGTCGGCTTCGTCGGCTTCGTCGGCGGGGCCGGCCGGGTCGGCTGCGTCGGCCGGGTCGGGCCGGCCGGCTGGGGGGACGAAGCTGGCCGGGGGGACGAAGCTGGCCGAGACACGGCCGGCCGAACCGCTGCGACCGCCGGTCCGGCCGCCGCGGCGGCAACAGCTCGGCTCGGCCTGGTGGCAGGGCCGGCCGGGCGTGATCGCCGCCGTGGTGCTGGGCATCCTGATCCTGATCCTGGTCGTGGTGACGCTGGACGACGGCAGTTCACCGGCCCCGGGCGCCGTCCCGGTGAACGGCAACCCGGCCGAGCACGCGATCTCCGCGCCGCGCGGCAGCCTGGCCGCGTCGACGTTCTCGCTGCTTTCCGGGGCGGCCTCGGTGACGGTGCGGACCGCCGACATCGGCGGCGACCTCTACCGGGTCAGCACCCCGGTCGACTCCGGCCTGCTCCCGAAGGCGCTCGACCGGGACGGCCGGGTCGAGCTGCAACTGGTCAACGACGGCCCGCCCGGCGCGACCGCGGTGGACGTCCAGCTCAGCGCACAGGTGAAGTGGTCGATCCGGATGGCCGGCGGGGCCACCCAGGAGGCGCTGGAGCTGGACACCGGCAAGGTGGCGGCGGTCGACCTCGTGGTCGGCGCGACCCACATCGACGTGACGCTCCCCAAGCCGACCGGCACTATCCCGATCCGGGTCACCGGCGGCGCCAGCGACCTGGCCGTGCACACCCCGGCCGGGGTGCCGTCCCGGGTCAGCGCGAACAACGGCGCCGGCTCGATCACGCTGAACGGGGTGGCCCGCAGCGGCATCTCCGCCGGCACCGTGCTCAACACACCCGGCTGGGAGTCCGCCACCGATCGGTACGACGTACAACTGGTCTCCGGAGTCGGGGTGCTCACCGTCGACAACCGCTGACCCTGCTCCCGGCCCCCGGCCGCGCCGGCCCGAAAGTGGACGGCGCGGCCGTTTTTCGTCCGCATTCGTCCCTGTCGACTACTCGGACATTGGCGCCTAGGCTGAGGCAGCGTTCCGTAATAGGGCGAGCACGCACTGTTGCGGAAGGGCGGCGGGAAGGGGGCACCATGGCGGCATATCCGGGCACCAGGACAGGCACCAGGACAGGGTTGGCGACCGCCCGGCCGGGCTGGCGACCGGAACTGACCGGCACCCTGCTGGTGCAGTGCTCCCCGGCGGAGGCGATGCCGGCCGCCGCGGTAGCCGACCGGCCGGGTGCCGGGCTGGTGCTCACCCGGCGGCTGACCGACCGCAACGGGTCGGCGGCGGCCGAGGCGATCCGCCGGCTGCGTGACTCCGGCTACCGGTGGCCGATGCTGCTGGACTTCGGCCGGTACGCCGGCCCGGTGCGGACGCTGGCCAGCGGCCCGTTCTCGCTGGACTGGATCGCCACCCAGCGCCGGCTGCGGCTGCCGGTGCTGACCGACTCCGGCTACGTCGCCGGTGACGACCTGCTCGGGCTGACCAGCATCCTGGACCGGGCCCGGCTGCTCGGCGACGTGATCGCGGTGCTGCCGCTGCACCCGTCCTGGCTCAGCCAACGGGGCCGGCGGATGTACCTGCTGGACCGGATCGAGCAGGCCGGCGTCCCGGTCGCGATCGTGCTGGAACACAGCAAGGATCCGCTCGGCGTGCAGGGTGTGCTGGCCGGCCTGCTGGAACTGCTGGCCCTGCCGGTGCCGGTGTTGCTGCTGCGGTGTGACACATCGGCGCTGGGCGCGCTCTGCTTCGGCGCCATGTCCGCGGCGGTCGGCACCACGGCCTCGTTGCGGCACCTGTTCCCGATGCCGCGCACGCCCGGCCGGCCCCGCCCGGCCGACGTCGCCGCCGTGGTCAAGCAGTGCCTGGCCTTCGTCGCGGTGGACCGGATCGCCACCGCCACCCAGACCGACCCGGACGACCCGATGTGGACCTGCGGCTGCGGCACCTGCAAGCACCGCACGCTGGACTGGCTGGCCACCCTGGAATCGCGGACGGTGCGGGAGCGGGCCGCGTTCACGCACTCGGTCGAGGTGCTGCTCGACCTGCGGGACGAGTTGTGCCGGCCGGCCTCGCCGGCCGACCGGCAGGCCAGTTGGCTGGCCCACCTGGCCACCGCCGAGTGCCGCTACGACCAGGTGGACGCCGATACCCGGGCGCTGGCCCGGCCCGGGTTCGTGGGCTCCTGGCTGGCGCTGACCGCGGAGGTCGGGCTCAGGCCGCGAGCACGCCTGCGCTGAGCAGCCGGCCGTACAGTCGCTCCTCCAGCCAGCGGTCCAGCGTCCGCCGCCGGGCCTGGCCCGACCGGCCGGGCCGGCCCGGCGCGACCAGCCGCACCTCGCCGTCCGCGGCGGCGGTGATGGCGATACCGGCGTAGCCGCATTCGAGCCGGCACAGCTCGGACGGCTGGTCGGCGGGCAGCACGATCGCGGTCGCGCCGAAGCCGGCCCAGCGGCGGGCGGTCGCGGCGGCGGTGGCCCAGGATCGGCCGGCCGGCACCAGCACCCCGCGCAGCCGCACCACGCTCGGCGGGCAGGCGTCCGCGGCCTGCGGCCACTCCCAGACCGCGAGCGTGTCGGCGTCCAGCATCGGCGTGGCGATGCCGCGCTGCCGGCGCCGGTCGTGCGCGGCCGTGTCGACGGTGAGCACCGGCGCCACCCGGGTTCCGAGCAGCCGCATGATCGGCAGGACCAGCCCCGGCCAGTCGAGCACGGCCGCCGCGGCGGCCAGCCCGGCCGGGTCGGTGACCGCGCCCGGCGACAGCGTCCCGGCTGCCGCGGCGCTGGTGTAGTGGCTGGTCACGATGTGCCTCCGCTTCCCGCCGGCCGATCGGCCCGCCCACGGCGGTTGTCCCCGCTTCGGCCCACAACGATGCCCCATCCCACACCGTCTGCGACGGCAGGGTGCCGCGGTACCCACCGGATGGGTGAACCTTCGGTGCGCGGCCGGTGGCCGGGCTCGGTGGAGCCCGGCCACCGGCCGCCGGCCCGGCGGGGTCGGCCGGGCCGGCCGATGCCAGCCAGATCGGCCAGGTCGGCAGTAGGTGTGGTCAGGCCGGCACCGGGTCGGTGCTGATCCGGCCGTTGACCCGGCGCGGGATGCGTAGCGGGTTGGCGTTGCGCAGCGGTTCGGGCAGCAGCGCGTCCGGCAGGCCCTGGTACGCCACCGGGCGCTGGAACCGGCGCACCGCGGTCACCCCGACCGAGGTGTGCAGCGGTGCGGTGGTCGCCGGCCAGGGCCCACCGTGCTGCTGGGCCCAGGTGACCGCGACTCCGGTCGGCCAGCCGCCGAAGATCACCCGGCCGGCCCGCCGGGCCAGCCGGGCCAGCAGCCCGGCCGCCAGCACCGGCTCGCTGTCGGCCTCGGCGTGCACGGTCGCGGTCAGCGTGCCGGGCAGCACCTCGAGTGCGGCGATCAGGTCGACGATGGAGCCGTACTCGACCAGCAGCGCGGCCGGCCCGAAGCACTCGGTCAGCAGTTCGTCCGGCCGGGCCACCAGGTCGACCGCGGACACGCTCAGCAGCGCCGCCGGCACCCGGTAGCCATCGCCATCCACAGTGGACGGCGGCACCACGGCCCGGACGCCCGGCACCGCGGCCAGGTCGGCGGCGGTCCGCTCGAACCCCTGCTGCAGCCGGGCGGACAGCAGCGGGCCGACCGGGGCGGCGGTCACCGCCTGCGCCAGCGTCTCGGTCAGCCCGTGCCCGGCCGGCAGGAACAGCAGCCCCGGCTTGGTGCAGAACTGGCCGGCGCCCAGCGTCATCGAGTCGACGAACGCCCGCGCCAGCGCCGCGCCGCGGGCCTGGACCGCCCCGGGCGTCAGTACGGCCGGGTTGAGCGAGCCGAGTTCGCCGTAGAACGGGATCGGGTCCGGCCGGGACGAGGCCAGGTCGAACAGCGCCCGCCCGCCGGCCAGCGACCCGGTGAAGCCGGCCGCGGTGATCGCCGGGTGGGTGACCAGCGCGCGGCCGGCGTCCAGCCCGTGCACGATGCCGAAGCTGCCCGCCGGCGCACCGGCCCCGGCCAGCGCCGCGCTCACCAACCGGGCACAGTGGACGGACAGGCCAGGGTGGCCGGGGTGCGCCTTCACCAGCACCGGGCAGCCCGCGGCCAGCGCGCTCGCGGTGTCGCCGCCGGCCACCGAGAACGCCAGCGGGAAGTTGCTGGCCGCGTACACGGCGACCGGGCCGATCGGCACCAGCATCCGGCGCAGGTCCGGCCGGGGGACCGGCAGCGCGGCCGGGTCGGCCGGATCGATGATCGCCTCCAGCACGGTGCCGTCCTCGACCACGCCGGCGAACATCTCCAGCTGCGCGGTGGTCCGGGTCAGCTCGCCGCCCAGCCGGCCGGCGCCCAGCCCGGTCTCCGCGTCGGCCAGCGCCACGATCGCGTCCCGGTCGCCGGCCAGTGCCGCCGCCACCGCCCGCAGCAGCCCGGCCCGCTCGGCCAGCGACAGGTCCGCCAGCGCGCCCGCCGCGGCCCCGGCCGCCCGCGCCACACCGTCCACTTCGGACGGCGTGCTGTCCGGAACCGGTCGGCCGACCGGCTCCCCGGTGTACGGGCTGTGCCCCTGCACGGCCGCGTCGGTGGTCACGGCGGGCGCTCCTCTGTGGTCAGGAATGGTCGCTGCTGGCAGCCGCGGCGGGCCGCAGCGGGCCGGTGCCGGCACCGCTGCGCTCGATTCCGGCGGCGATCTCGGCCAGGTCGGCATCGGTCAGGATCAGTGCCGCGGCCGGCAGCCAGTCGTCCACCTGGGCCGGTCGGCGGGCGCCGACGATGGCGCCGGTGACGCCGGGCCAGGCTAGCGTCCAGGCGATCGCGACGGCGGCGACGCCGACGCCGTGCCGTTCGGCCACCGGCCGCAGCGCCGCGACCAGTTCCAGGTTCGGCCCGAGCTGCGAGGTGAACGCGGGCGCGGCGTGCCGCCAGTCGTCGGCCGGCAGCGCGGCGGCCCGCTCGGCCGTGAACGCACCGGACAGCAGCCCCGACTCCAGCGGGCTGTAGCCGATCACGCCGACCTGATGCTCCGCGCACCAGGGCACCTCCGCGGCGGCCGCGTCCCGGCTCAGCAGGGACAGCGGCGGCTGCAGGCTGTCGACCGGGCCGAGCCGTGTCGCCGCGGCGAGCTGGTCGGTGTCGTGATTGGACAGCCCGATCGTGGCGACCTTCCCGGCGTCGCGCAGGTCGACCAGTTGCTGCCAGTAGACGTCCAGCGCCGGGCCGAGCAGCGGGGGCCAGTGGATCTGCAGCAGGTCCAGCCGGTCGACGCCCAGCCGGCGCAGCGAGTGCTCGACCTCCCAGCCGATCCGGCGGGCGTCCCGATCCGGTGGCAGCTGGTGGTCGGCCGGGTTCCAGATCAGCCCGCACTTGGTGAACACGTAGGGCCGGTCGGCGGCGGGCAACCCGGCCAGCGCCGCGCCGATGACCTCCTCGGAGTGGCCGTGCCCGTACACCGGTGCGGTGTCGATCCAGTTGATGCCCTGCTCGATCGCGTGCCGGATGGTGGCGATCGAGTCCCGATCGTCCTGCGCGCCCCAGGAATGCTCCCAGCCGAGGCCGCCGATGGCCCAGGCGCCGTACCCGACGGTCGTGAGCTGCATGCCGCTGCGCCCCAGCGGCCGGGTGGGCAAGCCCACCGGCGGTCACCTCCTACCCAGATGCTGGCTGCCGGCGAGCGTGCCACTTGTCAGATAGCCAGACAAGCCAGCTGCGGCGTTCCACGGTCGATTGTCCGCAATCGGACAATGATCCGCCGCTTGGCTGTCTGACAAGTGTTGCCAGCCTGGGCGGCGGTCGGCACGATGGCGGGCATGGCCGGGGTCACGGAGCGGGTGGTCCGCCGGCTCGACCAGTTGGTGCTGGCCGAGCTGGAACCCGGCGCCGAGCTGCCGTCGGAGTCGGAGCTGGCCAGCGAGCTGGCGGTCAGCCGGCTCACCGTCCGGGAGGCCGTGCGCTCGCTGCAGGCGCGTGGCCTGGTGGAGACCCGGCGCGGCCGGCGGCCCCGGGTGGCCTACCCGAACGCGGCACCGGTCGGCGACTTCTTCACCTCGGTGATCCGCCGCGACCCGCGCCAGCTGCTCGACCTGCTGGAGGTGCGGCTCGCGCTGGAGGTGCACATCGCCAGCCTGGCCGCGCAGCACGCCAGCCGGGCCTCGATCGCCGCGCTGGAGCTGGCGCTGGCCGCGATGCGCCAGCCGGCCGACGCGTCCACAGTGGACAACCCGGACGCGGTGCACGCCGCCGACCTCCAGTTCCACCAGGCCCTGGCGGCCGCCAGCGGGAACCAGCTGCTGGATTTCCTGATCGAGGCGATGGAGGGCCCGCTGCATGCCAGCCGGCTGCGCAGCCTGCGCGGCCACCTGGCCCGCGGCGGCACGGTGGCCGACGTGATCGAGCAGCACGCCCGGATCCTGGACCGGGTGGTCGCCCGGGACGCGGCCGGCGCGGCCGCCGCGATGCGCGACCACCTCGCCCAGACCGCACGCGACCTGCGGGTCGCGTTCGCACTGGAAGACCCGCAGGGAGGCGCCGGACCGGCATGAAGATCACCGAGGTGGAGACCGTCGTCGTCGGCACCCCCTGGCGCGAGCTGACGTTCGTCGAGCTGGTCACCGACAGCGGGCTGCGCGGGGTCGGCGAGGCGCGGCTGATCAACAAGACCGACACGCTGGTGGCCTGCGTGCGCGAGCTGGCCGACCGGTACGTGATCGGCACCGACCCGTTCGACGTGGCCCGGCTGGCCTGGCGGGCCGGCTGGGAGGAGTACGGCCGCGCCGGCGAGATCACCCAGACCGCGCTGGCCTGCTTCGACCAGGCCTGCTACGACCTGCAGGGCCAGGAGCTGGGCGTGCCGGTCTGGAAGCTGCTCGGCGGCGAGTACCGCGACCGGGTGCCGGCGTACGCGAACGGCTGGTACCAGGGCGACCGGGAGCCGGCGTCGTTCGCCGCGATGGCGGCCGCGGTGGTCCGGCGCGGCTACCGCGGGCTGAAGGTCGACCCGTTCGGTGCCGCGCACGCCGAGCTGGACCACCGCCAGCTGGGGCTGGCCGTCGACATCGTCGCCGCGATCCGGCACGCGGTCGGCCCGGACACCGCGCTGATGCTGGAGCTGCACGGCCGGTTCACCGCGGCGACCGCGGTCAAGGTCGCCCGCGCGCTGGAGCCGTACCGTCCAGAGTGGATAGAGGAGCCGGTGCCGCCGGACCAGGCCGGCGCGCTGCGCCAGGTCCGCGCCGGCACCCCGCTGCCGATCGCGACCGGCGAGCGGATCCACGGCCTGGGCGAGTTCCGCGAGCTGTTCGAGGCCGGCACCGTCGACATCGTGCAGGCCGACCTGGGTCACTTCGGCGGCTTCACCGGCATCCGCAAGCTGGCCGGCTGGGCCGAGGCGTACGGCCTGCTGCTGGCGCCGCACAACGTGGCCGGCCCGGTCGGCACCATGGCCAACCTGCACTTCGCCATCGCCTGCCCGAACTACAAGGTGCTGGAGCACTTCAACGACTTCGCCGACCCGTGGGTGGCCGAGGTGGTGCACGGCGCGCCCCGGGTCGACCCGGCCGACGGGTGCTTCGGCCTGCCTACCGCGCCCGGCCTCGGCGTCCGGCTGGACCACGCCCGGGCCGCGGCGCACCCGCGCACCCGGGCCCGGTTCAACCTGGTCGCCGACGGCTGGGAACGCCGCACCGGCGACAGCTGACCCGGGCCGGGGCGGCGCCGGCCCGGGCAGCGCCAGCCCGGGACGGGCCGGCCCCGCCCAGGCAGGGCACCTCGCCGGGGCCGCGGCTGCCTAGAGCTGGAAGTGTGCGAGCAGTTCGCGCAGCGTGGTGCTGGTCTGCTGGACGCGGCTGGCGGCCGTGCGGGCCTCGCCGACCCGGGCGGTGGTCTCGTCGGTCGCGGTGGCGACCCCGCCGATGTTCGTGGCGATCTCGCTGGAGCTGTCGGCGGCCTGCGCGACGTTGCGGCTCATCTCGTTCGTGGTCGCGGTCTGCTCCTCGACGGCGGCGGCGATCGTGGTCTGGTAGTCGCTGATCCGCCCGATCACCGCGCTGATCCCGGCGATGGCCTCGATCGCGCCGCCGGTCTCGGCCTGGATCGCCTCGACCCGGCGGGCGATGTTGCCGGTGGCCACGGCTGTCTCCTGGGCCAGGTCCTTCACCTCGCTGGCCACCACGGCGAAGCCCTTGCCGGCCTCGCCGGCCCGGGCCGCCTCGATCGTCGCATTCAGGGCGAGCAGGTTGGTCTGCTCGGCGATGGCCGTGATCGCCTTGACCACGTCGCCGATCTGGTTGCTGGACTCGCCGAGCCGGGACACGGTCTCGGTGGCGCCGGCCGCGGCGTCGACCGCCTCGGTCGCCACGTCCTGCGCGTGGCCGGCGTTCTGCGCGATCTCCTGGATCGAGGCGCTCATCTGTTCGGCGCCGGCCGCCACGGTCCGGATGTTGCCGGAGACCCGATCCGCGGCGACCAGCACGATCCCGGCCTGCTCGGACGTCTGCCGCGCGCCGGATTCCAGCGCGCCGGCCAGGCCGCTGAGGTCGCCGGACGCTTCGGCCATCTGGTCACTGGCGGCCGCGATGCTGGTGAGCGTCCCGCGGACGCGAGCGACCGTGGCGTTCAGCGCCTCGCTCATCTCGGCCACCTCGCCGCCGCCGGTGACGGCAAGGTGGCCGGTCAGGTCACCCTCGCCGACCTGACGCAGCGCCGCGACGGTCCGCTTGAGCGGCCCGACGATGCTGCGGGCCAGCAGCCAGCCGGCGACCGAGAGCACCAGCACCGCCAGGACCAGGCTCAGGATGGCGGTGCGGACGATCCGGCTGGCCGCGTTGTCGACCGCTATCCCCGCGGCGGCCGCCCGGGCCGTCAACGCGTCCTTCGCCGCGTCCACCGCGTCGTCGGTGATGTCGTTGGCGGTCTGGATGTCTTCCCACTTCGCCCGGGTCTTCACCTGATCGGCGATGGCCGCCCGGACGAACTTGTCGATCGCCGCGATGTAGACCTCGTACTTCGCCGTCAGGTCCACGATCTCGGCGGCGCCCTGGCCGGTCAGCCCGAGGGCGTTCAGTTCGGCGAGGAACTCCCTCGGCGCGGCGGTGTCGTCGGCCAGCTCGGCCAGTTCCTCGCGTGGGTCCGGCCGGACGATCGCCTTGTAGCCGTCGACCTTCAGCTCGCTGGCGCGGGTGTCCAGCCGCAGCACGAGCTGCGCGGCCGTGTTGGCCCTGGCGTCGTCGGCCCGCGCGGTCCGCACCCCGGATGCGCCGGCGATCGAGACGGCGGAGACCGCGATGGCGGCAAGCAGACCGAGGCCGGCAAGAAGGGTCATTTTCTGGGCGACCCCGGACAGGATTCGTCGGGACATGGCCTCTCCTCGATGCGCGCTGCGGTCAGCAGCAGCATCGGCCGAGCGCGGCCGGATCTTCGCCATTCCGTCCCCGACCATCGGCCGGACCGCCCGCTCTGCCGTTCGCCGGGCCGCGGCGGCCGCGGGCGGGCGACCCCGTCCCGGGCCGCTGGTGCGACGTCGGCCGCGGGTCAGCTCCCGGGGCGGACGCTGACGGCGAGGCCGGCGGCACCCGGCCCGGAGCCGAGCGCAGCGGAGCCGCTGCGGCGCAGCAGGTCCAGGCCGAGCCGGGCCCGGCGGACCCGTTCCCGGGACAGCAGCACCGTGGTCTCGTCCAGATGCCCGCCGGACGGGTAGACGTCCGGCGCGTTGCGCAGCCCGAACTTCACGTACACCGGCGCGGCGACCGCGATGATCCGGGGCAGTTCGTAGTGCCGGACGAAGCCGCCGAGGTTGTCCGGCGCCTCGATGTAGATGTCCACCGGCAGCGGCGTGGCCGACCGGATCGCCGAGATCTGCGGCATGGTCAGGTCGGTCGGCAGGTTCAGCGTGTCGGCGCCGAGGTCGGCGAACAGCCGCGCGGTGACCGGGTTCGCCACCGGCAGCATCACCGAGACCTTCGCCTGCATCTCCGCCGGCAGCGCGCCGGCCGCGCGCAGCCGGCCGAAGGTGGCCAGCACGCCGACGTCGGAGACGAGCACGCTGCGGATGCCGAGGTCGGCGGCCCGCCGGATCTCGTCGATCACCGCGGCCAACTGATCCTGACCGCGGGCGGACGGGGCGAGCAGCGCGCCGGCCGAGGACCGGACCATCGCCGAGGTGTCCCAGCCGGCGCACGGCCGGGCGAACAGGCTGACCTCGACCCCGGCGGCGGCACCGAGGTCGACCATCTCGTCGATCTCGGCGTCGGTCAGCAACCCGACACCGGTGCCCTGGGAGACCCGGGCGACCGGGACGGCCAGCCGGTCGGCCTCCGCGAGCACCGCCTCCAGGCAGCGCGGGCCCTCCACGCTCGGGATCTCCACCCGGTACTGGGAGCCGTCGGGGAACCGCTGCGCCGAGGCCGGGAGGTCGTGGCCGTCACCGGTGGGCAGGCCCAGTCCGGCCAGCAGGTCAGCCGTACTCAGATCGGCGGTCAGTCCGGTCATCGGTTCCCTCCGCCGGGCGACCGGCACCGCCGGCCAAACTCGCCAGGCCGGCTCGGAGCGGGACCGCGGAAGTGAGTACAGGAGAGAGGTTCGCTATTGTGAATCCAGTTCGACATGTCGAACGCGGCTAAAGCTAACCTTCGACGGGTGCCGCGTCAACGGCCACGCCGCGGTCGGCCACGTCGTAGCGTGCCGGTGGGAAGGGCGAGGTGAGTGAGATGGGCCGGGCTGTCCCCGCGGTCAGTCGGGCGTTGGACATCCTTGAGTTGTTCCTCGAGCGTCCCGCGCTGTCCGCACCACAGATCACCGAGCAGCTCGAACTGCCGCGCACCACCGTGCACGAACTACTGTCCACTTTGGTCGATCGTGGCTACCTGGACGCGGTGCCCGGGGCGCCGATCAGCTACCGGCTCGGCATGCGCACGTTCCAGTTGGGCAGCCAGTTCGCCGACCGGCTCGACCTCGTCCGGGAGGCCCAGGAGGCGGCCGCCGAGGTCGCGCTGGTGTGTGACGAGACCGTCCATGTTGCCGTGTTGGACGGCGGTTCCGTCGTCTATGTGGCCAAAGTGGACAGTACCCATCCGGTCCGGATGGTATCCGCGGTCGGCCGCCGGCTGCCGGCGCACTGCACCGCGGTCGGCAAGGTGCTGCTGTCCGCGCTCACCGCCGACGCGCTGGAGGCGCGGTATCCGGCCGGCGCCGTGATGCCGGCGATGACGCCGCAGAGCATCACCTCGCCGGCCCGGCTGCGGGCGGCGCTGCGTGAAGTGGCCGCCGCCGGCGTGGCCTACGACGACTGCGAGTCGAACGAAGCGGTCCGCTGTGTCTCGGCGCCGGTGTACGACCACGGCGGTCGGATGGTTGCCGCGATGAGCATCTCCACCCCGACGATCCGGTGGACCGACCAGCGCCGGACCGAGTGGACCGGGCTCGTCCGGGCCGGCGCCGCGGCCCTGTCGGCCCGGTTGGGCCACCGGCCGCAGCCGATCGCCGCCCGCGCCTGACACCCCCGACCACCGCGAAACCCGGCCCCGGCGGCCCGCCGGACCTGCCGCCCTGGCCAGCCAGGGCTGCCGTCCCGGCCCGCCGCCCCGCCGTCCCGGCCCGCGAGGGCTGCCGCTCCGGCCCGCCGGGCCGGCGGCTCTGCCGGCGACCCCGGCCAGGCCGCCCGGATGACTGCGGAGCGCTGCCGGATTGGCCGACAAGATCGCCCGGCTGGCCGCTACCGGTGCCGCCCCGGGATCGGAAGCATGCCCCTCAGATCGGTCGTTTCGGCGCAGTGACAGCGTGTATTGACTTCGTTTCACGCATCATCTACCGTCGTCGGCCAATCGACCTGTCGGACGCTGTTCGTAATCACGAACAGCTCTCTTCTCGCTCGGAGGGGCTCCGCACCACGAGCTGACGGCGACTCCGAGTGCGCGTCATTCGAACGGCACCGTTACCAAGACATGCCGGCGGAGGAAGCCCATGCAGGCAAGGAGCAAGTCTCGGTTCACCGGTCTCGCCAGGCGGGTCGGCAGTGCGGCTCTCGTGGTGGCCGCCGTCGCAGCCCTGGACACCGGCGCGTCCAACGCGGATTCCGGGAAGGCGGCGTCCACCCAGGGGTCCGGGCACCGGGCACCGACGATCACCAAGGATGCCTTCGGCAGCACCGCCGAGGGCGCGGTCGACCGCTACACGCTCACCAACCCCAGTGGGATGCGGGTCCGCATCATCACGTTCGGCGGCATCGTGCAGAGCATCGACGTGCCGGACCGGAACGGCCACAACACCAACGTGGCACTCGGCTTCAGCACGCTCACCCCGTACCTGACGAACCCGGCCTACTTCGGCGCGCTGATCGGCCGCTACGGCAACCGGATCGCGCTCGGCAAGTTCACCCTGGACGGCGTCACGTACCAGTTGCCGATCAACAACGACCCGAACAGCCTGCACGGCGGCACGGTCGGGTTCGACAAGCACATCTGGGCGGCGACCCCGTTCCGCAGCGGCGACAACGTCGGCCTGGTGATGCGGCTGACCAGCCCGGACGGCGACCAGGGCTACCCCGGCACGCTGCGGGTGCAGGTGACGTACACGCTGACCGCGGACAACAACCTGCGGCTGGACTACCGGGCCACCACCGACAAGGCGACCGTCGTCAACCTCACCAACCACTCGTACTTCAACCTCAACGGTGAGGGCACCGGCAGCATCTACGACCAGAAGCTGCTGCTGAACGCCAACCGGTTCACCCCGGTCGACTCCACGCTGATCCCGACCGGCGTGCTGCAGCCGGTCGCCGGCACCCCGCTGGACTTCACCCGCACCACCGCGGTCGGTGCCCGGATCCGGGAGCCGCACCAGCAGATCCTGTTCGGCCAGGGCTACGACCACAACTGGGTGCTCAACCGCAGCGACAGCACCTCGCTGGTGCTGGCCGCGCGGATGTCCAGCGACACCAGTGGCCGGGTGCTGAGCATGTTCACCGACCAGCCCGGCATCCAGTTCTACTCGGGCAACTTCCTGGACGGCACGCTGGTCGGCACCGGCGGTCACGTCTACCGGCAGGGTGACGGCCTCGCACTGGAGACCCAGCACTTCCCGGACTCGCCGAACCACCCGAACTTCCCGTCGACCGTGCTGCGGCCCGGCCAGACCTACCGCTCCACCACCGTCTACCAGTTCAGCACCCAGCACTGAGTTTCCCGGCGCCGGGCCAGGTCTCCTGGCCCGGCGCCGTTCCAGCACCCACACTCCTGATCAGCCCAGAACGCGATCAGCCTGTACGGCGGAGGTCAGCCCATGAAGAAAGTCCACCCGAAGGTCGAGGAGGCTGTCGACACCCTCGACCTGCCGGCGGTAACCCGGCGGCGACTGCTGTCCGGCGCCGGCCTGACCAGCGCGGGGCTGGCCGCCACGGCCCTGCTGAGCGCGTGCACCAGTGACGACAACAAGGCGGCGGCCGGCACGGTCGGCGGCGGCGCGTTCCCGTCCACGCCGAAGTGGAAGTTCGTGTTCGTCAACCACGTCACGACGAACCCGTTCTTCACCCCGACCCAGTACGGCGCCGACGACGCGAGCAAGCTGCTGGGCACCTCGTACCAGTGGACCGGGTCGAAGGACTCGATCGTGTCGGAGATGGTGAACGCGACCAACACCGCGGTCACCGGCAAGGCGGACGGCATCGCGCTGGCGGTGGTGGACAAGGACGCGTTCAAGTCGCCTGTGGACAAGGCGCTGGACGCCGGTATCCCGGTGGTCTCCTACAACGCCGACGGCGCGGTGGGCGACCCGGGCACCAACCGGCTGGCCTACATCGGCCAGGGCCTGTTCGAGTCCGGGCAGGCACTCGGCCAGAAGGCGCTGGAGAAGGTGGACTCCGGCGACATCGCCGCGTTCATCGCGACCCCGGGCCAGCTGAACATCCAGCCCCGGATCGACGGCGCGAAGCAGGCCATCGAGGCGTCCGGCAAGGGCATCAAGTTCACCGCGGTGGCCACCAACGCAGACGTCACCAAGGGTCTGTCCATCATCGACGCCTACGTGCAGGGTCACTCCAACGTGGCCGGACTGCTCGCGGTGGACGCCGGCTCGACCCAGGCGGTCGGCCAGGTGGTGGCCAAGTACAAGCAGCGGGACAAGGGCCTGAAGGTGGCCGGCGGCTTCGACCTGGTGCCGGAGACGCTGGCGTCCATCAAGTCCGGCGACCTGGACTACACCATCGACCAGCAGCCGTACCTGCAGGGCTTCCTGCCGGTGCTCTACCTGTACTTCTACAAGCTGACCGGGGGCCTGCTCTTCCCCAGCCAGACGAACACCGGCCTGCTGTTCGTGACCAAGGACAACGTCGACCCGTACCAGACCACGAAGTCCCGGTACGAGGGCTCGGACACCGGGCAGAAGGTACTGTCGCGCAGCGGACCGATCGCACACCCGTAACAAATTCGGGATGACCGGAGTGGGCAGGCCGATCGGCCTGCCCGTTCCGGCATTTCGCGGCCGGGCGGAAGGCACCGCCGCCAGGCCGGCGGTGTCGGGCGGGGCCACGCCAGGCAGGGCCACAAGGAAGGCGGGATGGCGTGAGTGAAACGATCGAGGTGACGCAGCGCCCGGCGCCGGAGGAGCAGCCCGGCCCGGCGACCGGATCCCGGCGGGCGCTGGGTGTGCTGAGCGACGCGTTCCTGCGCCGCCGGGAAGCCAGCATCCTGCTCGTCGCGATCGGGCTGATGATCTACTTCCAGCTGTCCAAGTCGAACTTCCTCAGCAAGAGCAACCTGATCAACCTGGGCCAGGCCACCGGGCCGGTCGCGATCGTGGCGGTCGGCATCGTGCTGCTGCTGGTGGCCGGCGAGATCGACCTGTCGGTCGGCATGGTGTTCGCGCTGGCGCCGTTCCTGATGCACTACGCGGTCGACTTCTACAGCGTCCCGGTGATCCCGGCGATCCTGCTGTCGCTGCTGATCTCGGCCGGCATCGGCTTCATCAACGGTTTCATCGTGGTCAAACTGCGGGTGCCGTCGTTCGTCACCACACTCGGCACGTTCACCGCGCTGCAAGGCATCGTCCTGCTCACCTCGCACGCCTACCCGGCGCAGATCCCGGCGGCCGCCGAGGGCAAGATCCGCACCTGGCTGGGCGCCGGCAACTGGGCCGAGCTGAGCTGGTGCCTGGTGATCGTCGCGGTGTTCCACATCGTGCTCACCCGCACCCGGTGGGGGCTGCACACCGTCGCCGTCGGCGGCAACCTGCTCGGCGCGACCGAGGCCGGCATCAAGGTGAGTCGGATCAAGATCGGCAACTTCATGATCACAAGTACCCTGGGCGCGTTCGCCGGGATCATGGAGGCGTTCCGGGTGCACACCATCGACCCGAACCTCGGCGGCGGCACCCAGATCCCGTTCACCGCGATCTCCGCCGCGGTGATCGGCGGTACCGCGCTGGCCGGCGGGTCCGGCACGATGATCGGCGCGCTGCTGGGCATGTTCGTGCTGGCCGAGCTGCAGAACGGGTTCAACCTGATCGGCTTCAACGCCAACGCGATCTACCTGATCACCGGCATCGCGATCCTGGTGTCGATGATCGCGAACCAGTATCTTTCCCGGCTGCGCCGGGCCGGGAGGACGTGATGAGCGAAGCCACGGCGGCCGGCCCGGGCCAGCCCGAGCCGGAAGTGTCCACTTCGGACGCCCTGCGGGTGGAGCACGTCGCGAAGGCGTTCGGCGGCGTGACCGCGCTGCGGGACGTGAACCTGCGGCTCGGCCGGGGCGAGGTGCTCGGCCTGATCGGCGACAACGGTGCCGGCAAGTCCACCCTGATCAAGACCATCTGCGGCTTCCACCAGCCGGACAGCGGGCGTCTGTTCGTCGAGGGCGAGGAGGTCGTGCTGCGCAGCGTCGACCACGCCCGCTCGATCGGCATCGACTGCGTCTACCAGGATCTGGCGCTGATCAACGAGCTCAGCGTCTTCCACAACATGTTCCTGAACCGGGAGAAGGTGCGCTGGCCGCTGCTGAACAACCGGGCCATGCGCAAGCTGGCCCGGCAGCACCTGGACAGCATGGGCCTGAACATCCCGGACGTGAACGCCGAGGTCGCCAAGCTCTCCGGCGGCCAGCGGCAGGCGATCGCGGTGGCCCGGTCGGTCTACTCGGACGCGCGGATCCTGCTGCTGGACGAGCCGCTGGCCGCGATGGGCGCGAAAGAGGGCACCCAGATCCTGGACCTGATCCGCGACCTGAAGGCCGGCGGCAAGGTCTCGGTCATCATCATCGCCCACAACTACGCCCAGGCGCTGGACGTCTGCGACCGGGTCAACGTGCTGCAGCACGGCCGGATCACCTTCGACAAGCGTCGCGCCGACACGTCGGTGGAGGAGCTGACCGAGCTGATGGTGGCCGAGTACCGGGCCGGCCGGGCCGCCAGCCGTGCCGCCGGCGGGCCGGCGGCCTGACCAGGGCGGCCCGGTGGGTTCAGGCGGCGGGTTCGACGACCACCTTCAGCGCCCCGGCGCTGCGGTCGGCCAGCACCGCGAACGCCTCGTCCACCTGGTGCAGCCCGAACCGATGCGTGATCATGTCGGCCGCGTCGAACAGCCCCGCGGTGTAGAGCGAGACGAGCCAGCGCCAGGCCACCCGGGACGCCGCGAACACGCCCTGCACCCGCAGGTGGTTCAGCGTGATCACGTCCGGGTACAGGGTCGGCCCGGCCGCGCCGGAGATGCCGAGCAGCACCACGGTGCCGGCCCGGCGCGCCAGCCCGAGCGCGGTCGCGGCTCCGGCCGCCGAGTTCGTCGCCTCCAGCACCAGATCGAACCCGCCGCCGGGCCCGCCGGGTGGTCCGGTGCCGCCGAGCCGGGGCGGGCCGGTGCCGCCCGGCCGGCCGGGGTGCGGCTCGGCGCGCAGCACCACGTCGGTGGCGCCGAGCTGGCGGGCGTACGCCGAGCGTTCCGGCCGGGAGCCGAACAGGACCAGCTCGCGGGTCGAGGCCAGCCGCAGCAGGGCGACCGCGAGCAGCCCGAGCGGGCCGTCCCCGACGACCGCGACCCGGCTGCCCGGCGCCGGGTAGCCGACCTCGAGCAGCCCGGTGGCCACGCAGGCGGCCGGCTCGATCAGCGCGGCGGCGGCGATCGGCCGGTCCGCCGGCAGCGGGTGCAGCAGCGTCGCCGGGACGACCAGCCGCTCGGCCAGCGCGCCGGGATGGGTGAAGCCGGTCTCCGCGTACGGCCCGGTGCACAGGTTGTTCCGGCCCTCGGCACAGCGGGCGCAGGTGCCGCAGGTGCGCACCCCCTCGGCCACCACCGGCACGCCCGGCTCCAGCCCGGCCAGCCCGGCCAGCCGGCTCACCCCGGCGCCGACCGCGACCACGTGCCCGGCCCACTCGTGCCCCGGCACCACCGGGTAGCGCACGTAGCCGGCCGGCCGCCGGCCGTCGCGCAGTTCGATGTCGGAGCCGCAGATGCCGACGGCGGCGGGCGCGACGAGCACCTCGCCCGGCCCGGGCTCCGGCGTGGCCAGCTCGGTCAGGCTGCCCCGGTGTGGCGCGGTGACCAGGTAGGCCCGCATGCGACGATCCCCCCGGGAGTGGGCGTGCGCCGTCGACATCGGACGGCCGTGCGCAGGCTACCCAGCAATCCGGGGTGCCGTCGGGCGACCTGGGGTGGTCGTCCGACCCGTCACCTGGACGCAACACAACGCGCGCAGTGTCCACTGTGTCTAGTGCGGCCCGTTCTGGCTGCCCCGGTTGAGTGTGCTGTATCCCGGATGTCCCCCGGGGTGCGCCGCGCCGGCTTGACCGAGATGATGTGAGCGTTAACAATGTGCGGGTTCAGAGCGGACCTCCGGCTCGCGATCCGCCGTAACGCCCGCGTTCAGCGCGTCTGGATCAGCGAGAGGAGCGGGAGGTGGCGAACCCGACTGGCTCCGGAACGGCCGCGGACCGGACGGCCGTGGATCGGGCGCCGCACCGGGGCGGCGACCGGGCGGCCGACCCGATCCGGCGGCCGGCGGTGATGGCGGACGTGGCCCGGCTGGCCGGCGTCTCGCACCAGACCGTCTCCCGGGTGCTGAACGAGCACCCGTCGGTACGGCCGGCGACCCGGGAGCGGGTGCTGGCGGCGATCCAGGCGGTCGACTACCGGCGCAACTCGGCGGCCCGCGCGCTGGTCACCCGGCGCTCGCACACGATCGGCGTGGTCAGCTTCGACACCACCCTGTACGGCCCGGCCAGCACGCTGTACGGGGTGGAGCAGGCGGCCCGGCAGGCCGGCTACTTCGTCACCGTGGCCAGCCTGAAGACGATCAACCGCCGGACCGTGCACGAGGCCCTGGACCGGTTGGCCGAGCAGGCGGTGGAGGGCCTGATCGTGATCGCGCCGCAGCGGGACGCGGCCGAGGCGGTGGCCGAACTGCCGCGGCGGCTGCCGGTGGTGACCGTCGAGGGCGGCAGCGGGCCGGGCTTCCCGGTGGTCACCGTCGACCAGGCCGAGGGCGCCCGGCTGGTCACCCGGCACCTGCTCGAACTGGGCGCGCCGACCGTCTGGCACATCGCCGGCCCGGTCGACTGGCTGGAGGCCGAGGGCCGGGTGCACGGCTGGCAGGATGCGCTGACCGTGGCCGGCGTGCCGGTGCCGGAACCGCTGCGCGGCGACTGGAGCCCGAGCTCCGGCTACGCGGCCGGGTACCAGATCGCCGACCAGGCCGGGTTGCGCGCGGTGTTCGTCGCCAACGACCAGATGGCGCTGGGCCTGCTGCGGGCGTTCCACGAGTGCGGCATCCGGGTGCCGGGCGACGTGCTGGTGGCCGGCTTCGACGACGTGCCGGAGGCGGCCTACTTCACCCCGCCGCTGACCACCGTGCGGCAGGACTTCACCGCTGTCGGCCGGCGCAGCATCGAGCTGCTGCTGATGCAGATCGCCGGTGGGGCCGGCGGTGACCACCGCGCGGTCATCGCCCCGCGCCTGATCGTCCGCCAGAGCACCGCAGGTCAGGAGGCTTCGTCGTGACCCAGGCTGTCGTCGGAGTTGACTACGGCACCTTGTCCGGGCGGGCGGTGGTGATCCGGGTCAGCGACGGGGCCGAACTGGCCAGCGCCGTGCACGAGTACCGGCACGGCGTGCTGGAGACCGCCCTGCCCACCGGCACCGAGCTGGGGCGGGACTGGGCGCTGCAGGTGCCGTCGGACTATCTGGACGTGCTGCGCGACGCGGTGCCCAAGGCGGTCGCGGCCAGCGGCATCCCGGCCGCCGACATCATCGGCGTCGGCACCGACTTCACCGCCTGCACGATCCTGCCCACCCTCCCGGACGGCACCCCGCTGTCCGAAGTAGACGGATACCGGAACCGGCCGCACGCCTACGTGAAGCTGTGGAAGCACCACGCGGCGCAGCGCCAGGCGGACCGGATCAACGAGCTGGCGCACCAGCGTGGCGAGCCCTGGATCAACCGGTACGGCGGCCGGCTCTCCTCGGAATGGGCGCTGGCCAAGGGGCTGCAGCTGCTCGAGGAGGACCCGGAGGTCTACGCCGCGACCGCGCACTGGGTGGAGGCGGCCGACTGGATCGTCTGGCAGCTCTGCGGCCGCTACGTGAAGAACGCCTGCACCGCCGGCTACAAGGAGGTCTACCAGGACGGGCAGTACCCGTCGGTGGAGTTCCTGGCCGCGCTGGACCAGCGGTTCACCGACTTCTTCAGCGCCAAGGTGGCGCAGCCGCTCGGCGCGCTGGGCAGCGTCGCCGGCGGGCTGACCGAGCAGGCGGCCCGCTGGACCGGCCTGCTGCCCGGCACCCCGGTGGCCGTCGGCAACGTGGACGCGCACGTGACCGCGCCGGCCGCGCAGTCGATCGAGTCGGGGCACATGCTGATGGTGATGGGCACCTCGACCTGCCACGTGATGAACGCCGAGACGCTGGCCGAGGTCCCCGGCATGTGCGGCGTGGTGCGCGACGGGATCGTGCCCGGGCGCTGGGGCTACGAGGCCGGGCAGAGCGGGGTCGGTGACATCTTCGCCTGGTTCGTCCGCACCGGGGTCCCGGCCGGGTACGCGGCCGCGGCGCAGGCCGCCGGCCAGGACCTGCACACCTACCTGACCGAGCTCTCGATGGCGCAGCAGGTCGGCGAGCACGGCCTGATCGCGCTGGACTGGCACAACGGCAACCGGTCGGTGCTGGTCGACCACGAGCTGTCCGGGCTGATCGTCGGCCTGACCCTGGCCACCCGGCCGGAGGAGATCTACCGGGCGCTGCTGGAGGCGACGGCGTTCGGTACCCGCCGGATCATCGAGGCGTTCGAGACCGCCGGCGTCGCCGTGCACGAGCTGACCGTCGCCGGCGGGCTGGTGCAGAACGCCCCGCTGATGCAGCTCTACGCGGACGTGACCCGGCGCGACCTGGCCGTGGTCGGCTCGGCGCAGGGCCCGGCGCTGGGTTCGGCGATCCACGCCGCGGTGGCGGCCGGCGCCTACCCGGACGTGGCCGCCGCGGCCGCCGCGATGGGCCGCCGGCAGCGCGCCGCGTTCCGGCCGGACCCGGCCCGGTCGGCCGACTACGACCCGCTGTACCGGGAGTACGCCGAGCTGCACGACTACTTCGGCCGCGGCGGGAACGACGTGATGCACCGGCTGCGGGCGATCCGGCGGGCGGCCCGGGCCGGATGAGTCCACACGCGATGGTCGGGCGGGAGGCGCGGGTCCGGTGAGTCCACACGCGACAGTCGAGGACGTGCGGGCCGAGGTGTGCGCGCTGCACGCCGAGCTGGTCCGGTACGGGCTGGTCGCCTGGACCAGCGGCAACGTGTCGGCCCGGGTGGCCGGCACCGAGCTGATGGTGATCAAGCCGAGCGGGGTGGGCTACGACGACCTGACGCCGGCGAACATGGTCGTGCTCGACCTGGACGGCAACCGGGTGGCCGGTGACCTCACCCCGTCCAGCGACACCGACGCGCACGCCTACGTCTACCGGAACATGCCGGAGGTCGGCGGGGTGGTGCACACGCACAGCACGTACGCCTGCGCCTGGGCGGCCCGGGCCGAACCGATCCCGTGCGTGCTGACCGGGATGGCGGACGAGTTCGGCGGTGAGATCCCGATCGGCCCGTTCGCCCTGATCGGGAGCGACGACATCGGCCGCGGCATCGTGGCTACGCTGACCGGGCACCGCTCGAAGGCGGTGCTGATGCGCAACCATGGCGTCTTCACCATCGGAACGGACGCGCGGGCCGCGGTGAAGGCGGCCGTGCTCTGCGAGGACGTGGCCCGGTCGGTCCACCTGGCCCGGTCGCTCGGCCCGCTGGTGCCGATCGACCCGGCCGACATCGACTCGCTCTACCACCGGTACCAGCACGTGTACGGCCAGCGGCCAGCGACCTCCTAGGGGACAACATGGCGGAACGCAAACCCCGGATCGGCATCCTCGGGATCATGCAGGACCTGTACGACCACATGATCCCCGGCATCACCGAGCGGCAGGCCGGGTACGCGGCCGAGATCGGCAGGCACCTGTCCGATGTGGCCGACTTCCGGCCCGGCCGGCCGATCAAGAGCCGGGCGGACGCGGAGAGCGTGATGCGCGAGTTCGAGGGCGCCGACCTGGACGGCGTGCTGGTGGTGATGCTGACGTACGGGCCGGCGATGCGGGTGGCCCGGCTGCTCGCCGACGCCCGGCTGCCGATCTGCCTGGCCAACATCCAGCCGGAGCCGAACGTGACCGCGGCCTGGGACATGGCCGACATGACCTACAACCAGGGCGTGCACGGCGCGCAGGACACCGCGAACGCGATGGTCCGCGCCGGCGTTCCGTTCCACGTGCTGACCGACGACTGGCGCGCGGACAGCTTCAAGCAGAACGTCGGGCGGTGGGCCCAGGCGGCCGCCGCGGTGACCGCCTGGCGGTCGCTGAAGGTGGCCATCGTCGGCTACGCGATGAACGGCATGGGCGACATCCGGGTGGACGAGAACGCGCTGCTGCGGGCACTCGGCCCGGAGATCAGCGCGGTGGCGCCGGGTGACCTGGTGCGTGGCGTGGCCGCGGCGACCGCGGACGAGGTGGCCGACGTGATCGCCTTCGAGGACGCCAGGTTCGAGATCGACCCCCGACTGTCCACAGAGGAGCGCGAGGATCACGCCCGGATGCAGGTCGCGATCGAGCGGATCCTGACCGACCGCGGCTACGGCGCCTACTCCACCCACTTCGACGCGATCGGCGAGGACGGCCGGTTCAGCCGGCTGCCGCTGGCGGCCGCGTCCACGCTGATGGCGAAGGGGTACGGCTACGGTGCCGAGGGCGACGTGCTGACCGCCGCGCTGGTCTCGGCCGGGCACGCGCTGATCGGCGACGCGCACTTCACCGAGATGTACGCGATGGACTTCCCGTCCGACTCGGTGTTGATGAGCCACATGGGCGAGGGCAACTGGAAGGTGGCCCGGCGCGACCGGCCGGTCCGGCTGATCAAGCGCGAACTGGGCATCGGCAAGCTCGGCGACCCGCCCACGTTCCTGTTCCAGTACCAGCCGGGCCCGGCCACGGTGGCCACCCTGGTTTCGCTGGAAGGGGAGCGGTTCCGGCTGGTGCTGGCCGAGGGCGAGGTTCTGGACAGCCCCGAACTGCCGGCGCTGGAGATGCCGTACGGCCAGTTCCGGCCGGACAGTGGCGTGCGCGAGTGCCTGAACGGCTGGCTGCGCAACGGGGGAGCACACCACGAGGTGATGAACCTCGGCCGGCACGCGGAGAGCTGGCGGGTCTTCTGCGACCTGACCGGGATCGAGTTCGTCCAGGTCTGACCGACCGCGCCGGTCAGCCGGCGTAGCGGTCGACCGGGCGGCCGACGACGTCGCCGGGCTCGTACACGTAGGTGAGCCCGGCGGCGGTGTCATCGGCCGGTCGGCCGTAGGCGGCGGTGGTGATCATCAGTTGGCCGTAGCCGGTGCCACCGAACGCACACGAGGTGACCCGCGGGGTGGGCAGCGCGACGATGCGGTCCACCGTGCCGTCCGGGGTGTACCGGCGGACCGCGGCGCCGTCCCAGAGCGCCACCCAGACGCCGCCCGCGGCGTCCACACAGAGCCCGTCGGGGGAGCCGTCGGCCGGGTCGATCTCGGCGAACATCCGCCGGTTGGTGATCTCGCCGGTGGCCAGGTCGTAGTCGAAGGCGTCCACCCGGTGGGTCGGCGTGTCGATGTAGTACATGGTGCCGGCGTCCAGCGACCAGCCGAGCCCGTTGCTGACCGTCACGTCGCCGAGCACCCGGGTCGGCCCGGTGGCGTCCGGCTCCAGCCGGTACAGCGCGCCGGCGCCGGGCGTCCCGTCGTAGGCCATCGTGCCGAGCCAGAGCCGGCCGGCAGGGTCGGCCTTGGCGTCGTTGGAGCGCAGCCGCGGGCCGCCCGCCGGCACGCCGGCCGCCTGGTCCGCCTCCGCGTAGCTGCCCTGCGGCTGGATCCAGCCGTCGTCGTCCAATAGCGCCGGGCCGGCAGGTAGGCAGAGCGCCAGCCCGCCGCCCTGGCGCGGCACGGCGGCGCCGACGTCCTCGGCGACCGGCACCTCACCGGTCACCGCGGACACGAGGTCGCGCCAGCGGACGGCCCGGCCGAAGATGTCGACCCAGCCGGCCCGACCGGCCCGTTCGTCGTAGTAGGGACCCTCGCCGAGCTGGCAGACCCGCTCGTCGAACACCGCCACATCCGCCATCGCCGCCGCCCTCCGGTACGTTCCGGCCCGGTGTTAACCGTGCCACATCCGGCCGGTTCAGACACCGGGAAACGGCGGTCGGCGCCCGGCCGCGCGACGCCGCCCCGCCCCGCCCCGCTCCGCTCACCTAGCCCGGCAGCGGGAAGGCGGCCGGGCTGCGCAGCCCGGCGGCGTTCACCGCGCGGACGCCGAACATCACGTTGTCCTTGGACAGGTCGATGGTGACCGTGCTGACGTCGCCGACCGCGATGACGTTCGTCCAGTCCGGTGCGCTGGTCTCGCGCCAGAGCACCTCGTAGCCGGCCAGGCCCGGGTCCGGGCCGCGCAGCCAGCTCAGCGTGCTCTGGTTGGTCAGCTGGGTGGTGTCGATCCGGACGTTCTTCGGCGTACCGGGCGCCTGCGACAGCGACCAGATCGTGGCCAGGTTCACCCGGGCCACCCGGGCGATGTAGGGGAAGTCGCAGAACTCGATCAGGTCGCCGAACTGGATGCCGTTCTCCACCCGGACGTCCTGGTGCTCGTGCGCGAAGATCTCGGCCGGCTCGGTGAACCGCAGCGCCGGGTAGCCCTGCTGCAGGAATGAGAGGTGATCGCTGCCGCGCAGGTAGCGGTCCCGCCGCCACACCGTACGCACCGACATGTCGGTCGCCTCGTTCTGCGCGACAGCCAGCACGAACCGGCTCAGCTGCCGGGAGCTCCCGTCGTTCTCGCCGCCGATCGACTGCCGGATGCCGGTCTGTGCCGCGGTCTCGGTGGTCGGCACACCCTCGTTGAACAGCCGCACCGTGCGCGGGTTCCGGTTGCCCTTCTCGTCGGTGGAACTGCCCACGATGTCGTTGCTGAACATGCCCTGGATGTCGGCGCCGGCCGCCTTGTACTGCGCCGCCATGAACGCCGAGCCGAACAGGCCCTGCTCCTCGCCGGCCACCGCGGCCAGCACGATCGTCGCGTCCGGCCGCCGGGTGGCCAGGATCCGGGCCAGTTCCAGCACCACCGCGACGCCGGACGCGTCGTCGTCGGCGCCGGGGGCGTCCGCGGTGCCGTTCAGCACATCGGTGACCCGGGAGTCGTAGTGGCCGGTCACCACGTACAGCCGGGACGGGGTGACCGAGCCGGTGATGGTGGCGACCACGTTGGTGATCACCGTCGGGGTCGGGATGCGCGGGCCGGCCGGCTGCACGAACGACTGTTTCGCCACCGTCATCCGGCCGCCGGACGTGGCCGCCAACCGCTGCATCTGGTCGAACAGCCAGTCCCGGGCGGCACCGATGCCACGCACCGGATCGTCCTGACTGGACAGTGTGTGCCTGGTGCCGAACGCGACGAGCCGGCGGATGATCGCCTCGATCCGGCGCGGGTCGACCTCGGCCAGCATCCGGCGCAGCTCCGCGCTGGGCCGCTGTGCCCGGGCGGCGGCGCCCGGCCCGGGCGCGGCCACCCCGGCCTGGTGCGCCGAGGCCGGCCCGGCCGTCAGCGGGACGGCCGCGACGGCCGCCGCGCCGGCAACCGAGGCGGACAGGAACACGCGCCGGCTGGGCGCGGTACGGGGGTCGGAGTCGGCAACGGGCTCGTGGCCGGTCGCGGCGTACTCGTCATTGGACACCATCCAGGCATCCTCCCGACGTATCGCCCTGCCTGTCCATCCGCCATTAGCCGGGTGCGGCCCGCCCGCCGGCCGCCCGGCCCCGCCCGGCCCCGCCCGGCCCGACCGGCCCGCCGGCCGGACCGGCCGCCGGACCCGCCGGTCGGCCCGGCCGGGCCGGACGGGATCAGGGCAGGGGTTGGCCGGGGCAACTGGCGTCGGCCCGGGGGAGCGTTCCGGTGAGCAGGAACCGTTCGACCACGCCATCGACGCAGGCGTTGCCGCGGCCGTAGTTCACGTGGTCCCCGCTGCCCCGCACGGTGAGCAGCCGGGAGCCGGCGAAGCCCCGGTGGGCCCGCACCGCCCCCTCGTACGGCGTGGCCGGGTCGTGCACCGAGTTCACCATCAGGACGGGCGGCACACCGGCGCCGGTGATGTGCGGCGGCCGCTGCGGCCGGAACGGCCAGTACGCGCACGGCTGGAACAGCAGTTGGTAGCCCTGCAGCGGGTAGCGCCGGCCGACCGCGCCGGAATGCCGGACCCAGTAGGCCGGGTCCCGGGTCCATGGCGTGTCGTTGCAGGTGATCGCGAGGTACATGGCCAGCACGTCCGGGTCGCCCGGCGGGCCATTGAACAGGTCGGCGAGCAGGGCCCGCTCGGCCCCGGTCGCGGTGCCGAACCTGTCCACAATGGACAGCACCTGGGCCAGCAGCGGGAAGTCGTCCTGGTGGTAGAGCAGCGCGGCGGTGACGTTGTCCAGGTCGGCCGGGCCGAGCGTGGTCGTTCCGGGCAGCCGGAGCGGCTCGCGCCGCAGGGCGGCCCGGCGGGCCTCCCACCGGTCCCGGACCCGCGCCGGCGTGCCGCCGTAGTGGTAGGTCGCGTCGTGCCGGGCCAGCCAGGGCAGGAAATCCCGGTCGAACCGGCGCTGGAACGCCGCCGGCTGGTTGTCCACCACGGTCTGCATCGTCGCGGTGAACTCGGTGTTGCTGTCCAGCACGAACCGGCCGACCCGGTCGGGGAACAGGGTGGCGTAGTAGGCGCCGAACCAGCTGCCCGCGGAGAAACCGAGGAAGTTGGTCCGCGGCTCGCCGAGCAGGGCCCGGATCAGGTCCAGGTCTCCGGCGATCTGCTCGGTGCCGACGTACCGGAGCAGATCGCCGGAGCGGCTCGTGCAGGCCTGCGCGGTGGCCCGGGCGTTGCGCTGGATCCGGGCGACGTTCGCCGCCGACCGGTCGCGGGCGTCCACCCGCAGGTAGTCGGTGAGCTCCGCCGCGGTCAGGCAGTGGATCCGGCTGCTCCGCCCGATCCCCCGCGGGTCGTAGCCGATCAGGTCGTACCCGCCGGCCAGCGGGGTGCCGGCGTAGTCCAGCGGCAGGTCCAAGTTGGACGACGGGCCGCCGCCGTCCAGGATGAGGATTCCGCGCCGGTGCGGGCCGGCGGTGGCCAACCGGGAGACGGCGAGCGTGACGTCCGGCCCGGCGCCGGGCCGCCGCCAGTCTCGCGGAGCCTGGAACGTGGCGCACTCCAGCCGCGGCTCGGCCGGATCGCAGCCCGTCCAGGACAGTCGCTGGGTCCGGTAGCGGTCGACCGGGTCGGCGCTGCCGGCTGCCGGCCGGTAGCCGGGTGCGGCGGCCAGCAGGATGCACACGGCGACACTGCGGGTCCACATCGGACGCCTCCTCATGTCTACAGTGGACGGTCAGTCGGCGCGCAGCGCGGCCAGCGCCGGCCGCCGGCCGGCCAGCCGGCTGGGCACCGCGGTGAGCCCGGCGACCAGCAGCAGGGTGGCCGGCAGCAACGCGAGCAGGCCGGTGGCGGCCGGGGTCGGGCTACCGCTCCCGGTGCCGGCGGTCGCCGCGGCGACGGTGAAAACCAGGAAGCCGGCCGGGACGCCCACCAGCACGGCGCCGGCCGCCGGGAGCACGCCGGCCAGCGTCAGCCCGAGCGTGACCTGCCCGGGCGTCGCGCCGAGCGCCCGGGCCAGCGCGGCGGTGCGGGCGTTGTCCAGCGCGGTGGCCCAGGCGACCAGCACCGCGTTCACCGCCGCCAGCACGACCAGCGCACCGATGAACGCGTAGGTGACCAGCCGGAGCTTGTCGTACGTCACCGCATGCCGGCCGAGCGCGGCGGCGACCTGCGTGGTGTCGCCGTCGATGCCGGCCTGCATCCACAGCGCCACCACGACCGCGGCGACGGTGACCGAGAGCCCGGCCGCGGACAGCGCCGCCCGCGCCGGCCGGCGGGCGGCCAGCCGGACGCCGAGCAGCAGCGGCACCGGCAGCCGGGCGGACAGGCCGATCAGCCGGCGGGACCGCCGTGGCGCCCGGGCCGGCCCGGCCAGCGCCCGCACCGTGCTGGCCCGGGACCGCCGCAGCGCCGGCAGCAGCGCCGAACCACCGACCAGCAGGCCGGCGGTGCCCAGTACCAGCCCCGCGGTGGCCCAGCTGGGCCGGGCCGGTGCCGCGCTACCGAGCACCCCGCTGACCGGCTGGGCCAGCCACGGCGCCAGCAGCGCGCCGGCCAGCAGGCCGGCGGCACCGGTCAGCAGCGCCAGCCCCAGGTACTCCACCAGCAGCACCGCGGCGACGAACCGGCCGGTGGCCCCGACCGCCTTCAGCACGCCGGCCCGTCTGGCCTGCGCGGCCATCCGGCCGGCGACGCCGACCGCGACCGAGGCCGCCGCCAGCAGGGCCAGCGAGACCGCGCCGACTATCAGCCCGAACTGCGCGAACAGCACGTCGGTCAGGGCGTCCAGCCGGGTCGACTGCCAGTCCTCGACGATCACCGTGGGGTCGTCGACCGGCGGCGTGTGCGCGGCGGCGAAGGCCGGCGCCGCGGCCGGATCGGACAGCCGCAACATCAGCAGCAGGCCGCGCGTTTCGGCGGCCGGGGCCAGCCGGGCGGCGTCGGCTCGGGTGGCCCAGACCAGCCCCGGGTCGCTGAACGGGGTCGGCTGGCGGGAGGTGGTCACCGCGACGCCGGCCACCCGCAGCGGTTGGCCGGCGATGCTCAGCTGGTCGCCGGGCGCCACCCCCAGCGCGTCGGCGAAGCTCTGCTCGACCACCACCGCGCCCGGCCGGATCCACCCGCCACCGGTCAGGTACGGCCGGTCGACCGCCGCCGGTGCCGCGTCCCGGGCCACCACCTCCACGTCGATGCGATGGCCGGCGGCGACCAGCGCGCCGGCCGGCATGGCGAGCAGCGGGTACGGCCCGGCGGTACCGGCCACCTCCGGTGCGGCGGCGATCCGGGCCAGCTCCGCCCTGCTGGCGGGGGTGTCCCGGTAGCTGGTGACGACGGCGTCCGGGCCGGCGGTGGCGGCGAACGTCCGGTCCCACGGCACCTCGGCCGAGCCGCGGACCGCAACCGCGAGGGTCAGCGTGGTGGTCGCCGCGAGCAGCGCGAGCATCGCCAGGGCCAGGGTGCCCGGCCGGTAGCGCAGGTCCCGCGCCGCCAGCCGCAGCGCCAGCCGAGCCGGCCCGGCCCACCGAGCTGGCCCGGCCAGCCGAGCCGGCCCGGCCAGCCGCGGCCGCGGCCGGGCCGCCGGCCGGGGGCGCACCGCCGGCACCGGAGCTCCGCGCCGGGCGGCCGGCGGCGGCACGCCGGCGGTTCCCACGTTCTGCGCCGCGATCGGCTCGTCC
>Ga0307499_10000080_pt1 | contig 32685 bp, 30 predicted proteins | sample 13_S_MG_FD_201363 | JGI IMG/M metagenome (GOLD analysis project Ga0307499, IMG submission 201363) | Soil microbial communities from Populus trichocarpa stands in riparian zone in the Pacific Northwest, United States - 13_S | ecosystem: Environmental > Terrestrial > Soil > Riparian zone > Trees... | reverse complement strand
CGTCGGCGGTGAAGCCGGCGTAGCCGAGCGCGGCCAGGTTCTGCTCCAGCTCGGTGACGTCGGCGCCCTCGTCGCCGGTGCGCAACGGCCGGTACAGCGGCAGCGAGCCGTAGATCAGCGGCACCGGCAGGTTGTCCACCCGGTAGAGCGCCTGGCCGCGGTTCACCGCCGCCCCCTCGGCCGGCAGCCAGGTGATCACGCCGGACTGTCCACTGAGGACATCATGCTGGTCGCCGTAGCCGAGGGTGCCGTCCACCAGTTCGGTCTCGACCAGGTTCTGCCGCGTCACGGCCGCGGTGGCCGGTGGGCCCGGCGATGCCGCGGCGACCGGGGTGGCGCCGGCGCCGGCATCGGCTACCAACCACCAGCCACCGGCGCCGGCCGCGGCGGACACGACCACGGTCGCCAGCACCGCGGACCGGCCGCGCCGCCGGCGTCTGGCCGGCGCCGGACCGGGCGTGCCGGCGGTCACCCGGTGCCCCGCCCGACGCCCGGCCGGAACTGCTCGCAGGCCTTCATCGCGTCCTTCATCTTCTGGTCCGGGTTGAGGAACTTGCCGTAGTCGCCCTTCTGCGGCAGGCCGGTGTTCGGGTCCGGGTCGGCGACGTCGACGCCGTGACCGCGCAGGCAACGCAGGTACTGCAGCATCTTCTGCTTGTTCTCCGGGGTCAGCAGCGCCTGCCGGTCGACCCCGGTCAGGTACTGCTGGCACGCCTCCAACGCCGCCTGCCGCACCTTGGGATCCATGGTGGCCAGCGCGCCGCGGTCGCCGCCGGAGTCGCTGATGTTCACCCCGTGATCGCGCAGGCAGCGGGTCAACTGCAGCCGGCGCTCCTGCGGGTCGGCCGCCGGGGTCGCGGTGCCGGCGGCGCTACCCTGCGCCGGGCCGCCCGCCGAGGCGATACCGTCGTCGGCGCCACCGGACGAGCCGCAGCCGGCCAGCGCGAGCGGGACGGCGACCAGGGCCGCGGTCAGCAGGCCCAGCCGTCTCCTCATCGTGTTCTCCTCTCCTCGGTCCCGACCGCAACGCGCCGGGATCGGGACATCACACGCCAGAACCCCGTCACAGCCCGGTAAACGCCCGGCTTTACGTGCGTGTGACCGGGGCAGCGGGGAGCATTGGCGGGTGCGCGTACTGGTGGTGGAGGACGAGCGGGTGCTCGCGGACGCGATCGGTGCCGGCCTGCGCGCCGCCGCGCTGGCGGTGGACGTCGTCTACGACGGGGACGCCGCGCTGGAGCGGCTGGCGGTGAACGAGTACGACGTGGTGGTGCTGGACCGCGACCTGCCGACCGTGCACGGCGATGACGTGTGCCGGTCGCTGGCCCGGGCCGGCGCCGCGGTCCGGGTGCTGATGCTCACCGCGGCGACCGACCTCGCCGACCGGGTCGAGGGGTTGAACCTCGGCGCCGACGACTACCTGCCGAAGCCGTTCGCGTTCGCCGAACTGATCGCCCGGATCCGGGCGCTCGGCCGGCGGGCCCGGCTGCCGGCCCCACCGGTGCTCGACCGGGCCGGGGTGCGGGTGGACCCGGCCCGGCGGGAGGCGTACCGGGGCGGCGAACTGCTGCGGCTGCGGCCGAAGGAGTTCCTGGTACTGGAGGAACTGCTGCGGGCCGCCGGCGCCGTGGTCTCCGCCGAGCGGCTGCTGGAGAAGGCATGGGACGAGAACATCGACCCGTTCACGCACGTGGTCCGGGTGACGATCATGACGTTGCGCCGGAAGCTGGGCGAGCCACCGGTGATCGAAACCGTCGCCGGGTCCGGCTACCGGCTCGGATGACCGCCACCACGCCGCGGGCTCGCCGCCGGCTGACCGTCCGAATGCGACTGACCTTGATGTACACCGCGGTCATCCTGGTCGCCGGGAGCACGCTGACCGGGCTGTCGTACTTCTGGGCGCTGCAGAGCTACCCCAGCACCGCCGGCACCGGAGCGGCGATCCTGTCCAGACTGGAGGCGAACCGCGGCACCCCGTCCGCTGTCCTGAAGGACCGGGCCGACCTGCTCCGGCGGGCCCTGGACGAGCAGCGGCAGGCGGCGCTGAACTCGCTGCTGCGGCAGTCGTTGCTGGCCCTGGGCCTGGTCGGCGCCGCCGCGGTCGGCCTCGGTTGGGTGCTGGCCGGCCGGACCCTCGGCCCGGTGCAACAGATCACCGAGACCGCCCGCCGGGTGGCCGACCGGAGCCTGCACGAGCGGATCGCGCTGCGCGGCCCGCAGGACGAGTTCAAGGAGCTGGCCGACACCTTCGACGCGATGCTGGAGCGGCTGGACCGGGCGTTCGACAGCCAGCGCCGGTTCGTCGCCAACGCCTCGCACGAGCTGCGCACCCCGCTGGCGATCAATCGCACGCTGCTCGAGGTGGCGCTGACCCGCACCGACCTGCCGGCCGACCTGCGCCAGCTGCTGACCACGCTGATCGCCACCAGCGGTCGCAGCGAGCAGTTGCTGGACGGCCTGTTGACCCTGGCCCGCAGCGAGAACGAGTCGATCGCCCGGCGGCCGGTGGATCTGTCCGATGTGGCCGCGCAGGCGGTCGAGCTGACCGCGCACGAGGCGTCCCGGGCCGGGGTGCTGGTGGACGCCGAACCGGATCCGGCGGTGATCACCGGCGACCCGGCCCTGCTGGAGCGGGTCGCGCTCAACCTGGTGCAGAACGGCATCCGGCACAACCACGACGGCGGCTGGGTGACCGTCCACACCGGACGGTCCGGCGACGCCGGCTGGGCCGAGCTGACCGTGGCCAATACCGGCCCGGTGGTCCGCGGCCACGACGTGGCCGACCTGTTCGAGCCGTTCCGCCGGCTCGGCGACGAGCGGGCCGGCACCGACCGCGGCGTCGGCCTGGGCCTGTCCATCGTCCGGTCGGTCGTGCGCAACCACGGCGGCGAGGTCACCGCCGAGCCACGCGATGGTGGCGGGCTGGTGGTCCGGGTCGTCTTACCGTCCACAGTAGGCAGCGCGGCGCCGGCGCGGCCGGCCAACTCATGACGCATGCCTTCCCCGAACCGAGATATCTGACTAAAGTCAGAGAATGGATCGGGTCATGATCGAACAGGTGCGCAGCTTCAACCGGGTGGTGACCCAGCGGGCCGGTGCACTGGACGACCGGTTCCTGGCGCTCGGCCGGCCGCTGGGCCAGTCCCGGCTGCTCTGGGAGATCGGCGCCGGCGGCAGCGACCTCCGCTCCCTGCGCTCGCGGCTCGATCTCGACTCCGGATATCTCAGCCGGCTGCTCGGCGCGCTGCGGGAGCAGGGCATGGTCACCGTCGAGCCGAGCCCCCGGGACGGGCGGGTCCGCACCGCCCGGCTGACCAAGCGCGGGCTGGCTGAGTGGGCCGAGCTCGACCGGCGCTCCGGCGACCTGGCGGCGTCGATTCTGGCACCACTCAGCACACCCCAGCGCGGCCGGCTGCTCGCGGCGATGACCGAGGTGCAGCGACTGCTCGCGGCGTCGGCGGTACAGATCGTGACCACCGACGCGCGGCACCCCGATGCCCGCGCCTGCCTGCAGGCGTACTTCCAGGAACTGTCCGAGCGCTTCGATGAGGGCTTCGACCCGGCCCAGAGCTCGGCCGGCGAGGCGGCGCTCGTCCCGCCGAACGGCCTAGTGCTGCTGGCCTCGCTGCACGGCGAGCCGGTCGGCTGCGGCGGCCTGACGTTCCACTACGGACCGGTGCCGGCGATCAAGCGGATGTGGGTGTCCCGGTCGGTCCGCGGCCTCGGCTTGGGCCGGCGGCTGCTGGCCGCGCTGGAAGAGCGGGCCGCGGCGCACGGCGCCAACCTCGTCCGGCTGGAGACCAACCGCGCGTTGACCGAGGCGATCCCGCTCTACCGCAGCTCCGGCTACCGCGAGATCGCGCCGTTCAACGACGAGAAGTACGCGCACCACTGGTTCGAGAAGGCGCTCACCCCGCCGACAGCACCGCCCGGATGAGCGCCGCCCGCTCGGCCAGCGGTCCGGGCGGGATGTCGATCAGCTCATAGCCGAACGCGCGGTAGGTCTCCTCGTGCGTCCGCTCGAACCGGAGCGAGTCGGCGAAGCTGATCCGGCGGGCGGCGGTCGGCTCGACGAAACCGAGGTTCCGGACGAAGAACACCTGCCGCTGGTAGGTCTGCTCGCGGCTGATCCGGTCGACCTCGGCGGCGAGCGCGGCCGGCACCGGGCGCCCGAGGTGCGTGCACAGCGCGTGCGTGCAGATCGGCGACCGGTCGAACAGCAGCACCTCGGCGCCGGTGCCGCCGGTGCCGCAGCTGGCGCGGGCCTCCCGCTGCCGCTGCAACGCCACGATCCTGTCCACAAAGGACTCGTTTCGCCACGGCTCGGGGTTGCCCAGCGCATGCTCGAGCACGTTCACGTCGGTCGCCGCCTCCGCCACGACGGGGTAGCCGAGCCGTTCCAGCTGCAGCAGCAGGGTCGTCTTCCCCGCTCCCGGCGTGCCGGTGAGGACGTAGCGTCGGGTCATCGCTCCTCCTGGTTTTGTCGCACCGGCGGCGTACGGTCGGCCGCATGGACAGTGCGGTGTGGACGGTGGAAGACCATCTGGTTGGCAAGCCCGAGGGGAGCGTGGCGCTCTACCACTCGTTCGTCGCGCTGGTGTCGGCCTGCGGGCCGTTCAGCTACGCGGTGGCCAAGACGACGATCACTTTCAAGGGCAGCCGGCGCGGTTTCGCCGGCGCCCGGCCCACCGATCGTGGCCTGGTCGGCTACCTGGATCTGCAGCGGCAGGTGACCGATCCGCGGATCCGCAACGCCTCGCCCTATACCCGCAAGCTGTTCGTACACCACTACCGGATCAGCAGCCCGGAGGAGTTGGACGAGGAATTCGCCGGCTGGGTGCGGGAGGCCTATGACGTCGGCCGGGGCGCCCATCTGACCCAGCGGCCTTCGGAGTGACCGAGGCGGCGGCGCGCTAGCGGATGTGCACAGCGTAACAGCACAAAACGGCGGCGGCGCCTGGAGCAGGGGGTCGATCTGCTCGCCGGCGCCGCCGCACGTGGGGTGGTTCAGTGGTGGGTGGTGCGGGTGGTGCGGGTCAGGCAGTGGCGGCTCCGTTGACCCGGGCCAGGGCGGTGAGGGCTGGCTTGGCGGTGAGGTCGCGGTGCAGCAGGCCGTAGTTCTGGACCTGGATGCTGCCGTCGGTGAGGTCGCGGTCGTTGTACCAGGACATGCGGCTGACGTAGGGGTAGTTGGCGCGGACATGGTTCACGGTCTGGGTGAGGTAGGCGGCCTGGGTGGCCTCGCTGACGCCCCGGTCCCAGTTCGGTGTGCTGGCGGTGTTGGCGTGGGTGGACCAGCCGAACTCGGTGAGCCAGATCTTCTTGCCCGAGTCGCCGCGGGCGACCATCAGCGCGCGGATGGCCTGGACGTGGGCCAGGGTCCACATGGTGCCGTCGTCGGCGGTGGTGGGGGCGGCGTCAGCGACGCCCATGTAGGGGTGCGTGGCCATGACGTCGAACGAGCCCTTCGCGCCGGCGTCGTAGGCCCGGCGCAGCCAGTCGGTGTCGTTGTACTGCAGCCCGCCGAACAGCACCGGGGTGGTCGGGGCGCCGGCCTTGAAGGCCGGGTAGGCGGTCTTCAGCAGCCGGGTGTAGGCGACCGGGTCGGCGCCTTCGAGGAAGTCCGGGCTGTTCTGCTCGTTCCAGACCTCCCAGCCGACCACCTTGTTGTTCCACTTCGCCGCCGCCCAGCGGGCGGCCCGGGCGTAGTCGGCCGGGTTGTCCGGCAGTACCCGCTCGCCCTGGCCGTGGTTCGCCCAGGCCGGGGTCAGCCAGAGCGTCACCAGCGGCTTGATCCCGCGCTGGTTCGCCATGGTGATCACCTTGTTCACGAACCCGACGCCCCAGGCGTCGTACGAGCCCGGGCCGGTCGGCTGCAGCATCGCCCAGGACACGTCCAGCCGCACCGAATACGACCCGGCCGCCTTGAGCTTGTCCAGCACCTGCGCCCGCTGCGTGTCGGTGTACATCGACCACATGCCGTGGAACTGCACGCCGACCGACAGCGGCGCCACGGCAGCCGCCTTCGGCGCCGGGGCCGGGGCGGCGCACGCCGTACCCGCACTACCAACCACCGTGGCGACCGCCGCCACCGCAACAACCCCCGCGACAACCCGACGACCCGACACCCGCTGGTGAACCTTAGCGACAATCCCCATTGCGACCCCCACACCCTTGACCCCGTCAGAACCGGCGACCGCCCGTCCCTACGCAATCCAGTTCGGCGCGAGAGCCAACACCGGCCAACTCCAATAGCCCCCAGGAACCCGCCTGAACGGCGCCTCTGAACCGACCGCTGGTCGCCAACCGGACCCGGCCCGGAACGCCGCCGGCACCCGACGACCCCGGTGTCCCGAAGGCGACCAACGGCCGCCCGAACGGCGGCCCCGACACCGGGCCACGTTCAGCCGCTCACCGCCGGGCAGCCGATCGACGGCGGCCGGCCGGGGCGGCCGGGAGGGGCCGGGAGGGCAGCCGGGCGGCCGGGAGGGCGGCCGGGCCGCCGGCGGCCGACGCCGGCGGCCGGGCGGCCGGCGGCGGACGGCAGCGCACCGGCCCGGTCCGACCGTCCACTACGGACGATCAGGCCGGGCCGGTGCGGTTCGCCGGGTCGGCAGGCGCCGACCAGGTCAGCCCAGGGCGATGTCAGCCCACGGCGATGTCAGCTCAGGGAGATGTCGGCGAGTTGGTCGACCTGGTCGAGGCCGGCATCGCAGGGGAAGAGGATCAGCTCGTCGCAGCCGGCGTCGGCGAACGCGTCGACCGCCCCACGGACCAGCTCCGGGGTGACCGCGGCGGCCCCGGCGATGTAGTCGGCGACCGGGCCGAGCCAGCTGTAGTAGTGGTGCAGGTAGGTGTCGGCGGATTCGCGGGCGTTCGGCCCGAGCGCGAAGTAGGCCAGCGCCGCCGTCCGGGGCGAGCCGGGGCGGCCGGCGGCGGACCACTCGTCGCGCACCGCGGCGGCACCCTTGCGGAAGTCGTCCGGGCTCCCGCCGCCCATGATCCAGCCGGCGCCGTACTTGGCCGCCCGGCGGAAGCTGGCCGACGCCCCACCGCCGATCAGCACCTGCGGACCGCCGGGCGTCACCGGCATAGGGCCGACGCCGAGGTCGCCCCGCCAGGCCGCGGCCGAGCGGTCCAGCAGCGCGTCCATGTCCCTGGCCCGGGCGCCGATGTCGGTGCCGCTGGCCTCGAAGTCGTCCTCCCGGCCGCCGATGCCGAGGCCGAGCACCAGCCGGCCGCTGGAGAGCCGGTCGAGGCTGGCGGCCTGCTTGGCGAACTCGGCATGGTTGGTACGCAACGGTGCCAACAGCACCGAGGTGGTGAGCCGGATCCGGTCGGTGACGGTCGCAGCGCCAGCGAGCGCGATCAGCGGTTCGTAGTTCCCGTAGACAACGCGGTCGAGGACGCCGAGCGTCGAGAACCCGCGCTGCTCGGCGCGCTGAGCCCACTCCACGATCCGCTTGCCATCGACGTCCGAAATGGTCGTCGGAAGCCCGATGCCGATCTCCATACCCCGCCCTCTCCGTTGAGCCCGCCCCGCACGAACTCAACCTACCGAACGCGGTTCGAACCCGTCCGGGCGAACTGGTCCGGCCCCGCCCCGGCGCCGCCCGGCGCCCGGCGCCCGGTCGGACCGCCCGGTCAGACCGCCCGGATCAGCGGCGGATCGACCGGTGCCGGCGGATCGGCGCTGAGTTCGGTGATGCGGAGGAACCCGGTGGGCGTTTCCGGGGCGGCGCTGCGCAGGTCGAGGCGGATGCGGGCGGTGTGGACCGGGGCGAAGCTGATCAGAGCGTCGGTTCCGGTCCAGTCGAGGCGGACGTCGCGGGCGGGCAGGTAGCGGCGACCGGTCCAGTAGCTGACCGCGACGCCGGCCGGCAGCGCGTGGGTGGCGTCCACGGTGAACGTGGCCCGGATGGCGGCGACCGGACCCGCATCGGGCCAGCGCAGGGTGATCGAGTCGGCCGGGCGGGCGGCGCTGCTGCGGGCCAGCAGCGCGGTGGCGTCCTTTGTGTACTGGTTGGACCAGCCGGTGGCCGGGTCGCCGTCCAGCATCGCGGCCGGCGGGGTGCTCTCCGCACCGGAGAAGCTCGCGTCCGCCGCCAGGCCGGTGGCGGTGCCCGGCACCGGCGGGACGACCGCCCCGCTGGCGGCGGCCAGGGACGGGCCCCGGCCGGCGGCGCGGGCGGCGAGCACCGTCGTGCTGGCCGGGCGCAGGCCGGCCGCGGTGGCGGTGATCCGGATCGGGCCGGGCCGGTCGCCGGCCTGGACGATCGCCAACACCTTGCCGTGGTATGCGGTGCGGGCCGGCGCCCGGTACAGCTCGGCGCTCTCCTGCCGGCCGCTGTCCATCCCGACCAGCGTGCCACCGGTCACGCCGATCCGGACCAGGTCGTCCGCGCCCGGCACCAGCACGCCGCGGGCGTCCAGGATCTCGGCGGTGACGTAGGTCAGCGCGTGCCCGTCCGCGGTGGTCACCCGCCGGTCCGGGCGCAGCCGCAGCTGGCTCGGCGCGCCGGCGGTGGCCAGCTCGTCCCGGGCCACCACCGCACCGCCGCGGCGGGCGACCGCGACCAGCCGGCCCGGTTCGAACGGCACCGTCCAGCTCAGGTGCAGCGCGCCGGCACTGCCGTTCGGGCTGGTGTAGCTGCCCGGGAACGGGCCGCCGGTGACCGTCTTGTCGTCCCCGGTCGGCCCGGTCGTCTCCAGGTACGGACGACCGTCCACAGTGGTCTTGCGATCGAAGCTCCGGGTACCGAGCGAGCGCCCGTTCAGGAACAGCTCGACGGTGTCCACAGTGGAGTACGCCCGGACGGCGACCGGATCGCCGGGCTGGTGCCCGGTCCAGTCCGCCGGCAGCAGGTGCACCATGGGCCGGTCGGTCCACTGGCTGGCGAACAGGTAGAACTGGTCCTTGGCGAAGCCGGCGGTGTCGACCGCGCCGAAGAACGAGGTCTTCACCGGGAACACGTCGAACGGCGTCGGCTCGCCGATGTAGTCCATCCCGGACCAGAGGAACTGGCCGAGGAACCAGGGCCGGTCCCGGTCCTTCTTCAGCGCGTACTCGCCGCTCATCGTCCAGGAGGCGAGGTTGTTGTCGTACGAGGACGCGCCGCGGTGCCCGGGCGTGTGATCCTCGCCGGTGTTCAGCTGCTCGGGCTGGTCGTACTCGCCGCGGGCCGAGGTCTCCGAGGACGACTCCGACTCGAAGAAGAACGTGTTCGGGTAGCGGGCGTGCAGCACGTCCACCGAGGCGGCGGTGTTGTAGTTCAGCCCGACGCCGTCGAGCATCAGCAGGACCTGCTCGGCCGGTGAGCCGGCCGCCGGCGGGTTCCGGTAGCGGTCCGAACCGATGACCACCGGGCGGGACGGGTCGGCCGCGCGGACGTCGTCGATCAGCCGGCGCGCGATCGGCACCCCGGACGCCGACGTGGAATTCGGGATCTCGTTGCCGATCGACCACATCAGCACCGACGGCGAGTTCCGCGCGGCGCGCACCATCTCGGTGATGTCGGCGTCCCCGTTCGCGGTGAAGAACCGGGCGTAGTCGAACGCGACCTTGCGGACGTTCCAGACGTCGAACGCCTCCACCATCAGCAGCAGCCCGAGCTCGTCGCAGGCCCGGACGAGTTCCGGCGCGGGTGGGTTGTGCGAGGTGCGGACCGCGTTCACGCCCATGCTCCGCATCAACCGCAGCTGCCGGGTGATCGCGTCGGCGTTCACCACCGAGCCGAGCGCGCCCTCGTCGTGGTGCAGGTTGACGCCGTACAACTTGATCGACCGTCCATTGAGGAACAGCCCGCCGGCCGGCTCGAACCGGGTGTAGCGGATGCCGAACGTGGTGTCGTAGCTGTCCACCACCCGGCGGCCGACGACCACCTCGGTGGTCAGCCGGTAGAGGTACGGCCGGTCGACATCCCAGAGCACCGGACGGCGCACCCGGATGTCGGTCGGCACCGTCGCCGCCCCGGCCACCGAACTATCCACAGTGGACCGTTCGACGACCGCACCGCGGCCGTCCCGCACGGTGGAGACCACGGTGGCGGGCGCCGAGCCGGGCGCGTCATTGTCCACAGTGGTCTCGACGTGCACGGTGGCGTAGCCGGCCGGCAGCGTGTCGGGCAGGCCCGGGGTGGTGACCGCGGTGCCCCAGCGGGCCACGTGCACCGGGCCGGTCACGACCAGCCGCACGTTGCGGTAGATGCCGCTGCCGGAATACCAGCGGCTGCTCGGCAGCTGGTTGCGCACCTGCACCGCCAGCACGTTCGGCGTCACCCCGTCGGCGTGCGCACCGGTCAGGTCGAACGCGAACCCGGTGTACCCGTACGGGTGGGTGCCCAGCAGTTGGCCGTTGAGGAAGACGGACGAGTCCATGTAGACGCCGTCGAACTCGACCGAGACGCGCCGGCCGGCGAGCGCCGGCGGCAGCGTGAACGTCTTGCGGTACCAGCCCAGACCGCCCGGCAGGAACCCGGTGCCGGACGTGGTCCCCGGCCCCGCCCGCGGCGCCAGCTCGATGCTCCAGTCGTGCGGCACGTCCACCTGCCGCCAGCCCGAGTCGTCGTACGCCGGGCTCGCCGCGTCCGCGAACGCCCCGGTCGGGTCGGTGATCCCGTCCGGGTTCACCAGCGCGAACCGCCACCCCCGATCCAGGCTGACGGTGCGCGCTCCGGGTGATCCGGCACCCGACGGGGTGTCCGCCGACCCGGCACCGGCCGGCGCCGCCGCCGCGGCACCGGCGACCGGTCCGCCGGCCGGCACGGACGCGCGGGCCGGCGAGCCCGGACCGGCCAGGGCGACCCCGACCAGGGCGATCACCAGCGGTACCGAGCGCGGACGCGGCATGACGCCTCCCCTGACACGGGACAGCCGCCGCGCTGACCACGAGAGTGAGCGCTCACAGCCTCCGTCCAGCGGGGAACACTGTCAACGCCACGAGACGCTTGGTCACCCCGCCCGGCCCGGCCGCCGGAGCGACCAGGCCGGCGCGGCCCACCGCTCGGGCCGCCGCTCGGGCCGCCGCTCAGGCCGCCGCCGCGGGTGACACCATCGCGGGGTGACTGTTGTGAAGATCAACGCGCTGACCGTGCCCGCCGACAGCGGCGACGAACTGGCCCGCCGGTTCGCCGCCCGGGCCGGCGCCGTCGACAACCAGGACGGCTTCGAGGGCTTCGAACTGCTCAAGCCCACCGACGAGCGCACGACCTGGCTGGTCGTTACCCGCTGGCGGGACGAGGAGTCGTTCGACGCCTGGACCAGATCGAGCGCGTTCAGCCAGGGCCACCGCGGCGGTGCCCCGGCCGGCGACGGCCCGGCGCCGAAGCCGCTGAGCATGAGCGGCGAGCTCTGGTCGTACGAGATCGCCGGCGGCAGCTGACCCGGTCCGACTTGACCGGTAGGAGATTTCCTACCTATTCTCCGGCGGCATGACCATCACCCAGATCCAGCTGCTGTCCGTGCCGGTCACCGATCAGGATCGGGCCAAGGCCTTCTACGTCGACAAGCTCGGCTTCGAGCTGGTCCGCGATGTCGCGATGGGGCCGGCCCAGCGCTGGGTGCAACTCGCCCCGAAGGGCGCCGAAACCTCGATCACGCTGGTGACCTGGTTCGACTCGATGCCGGCCGGTTCGCTGGGCGGGCTGGTGCTGGAGACCGACGACCTGGACCGGGACGTCGCCGACCTGGCCGGCCGGGGCGTCCCGACCAGCGAGGTCGAGGACGCACCATGGGGCCGGTACGTGACGCTCAACGACCCGGACGGCAACTCGATGGTGCTGCAGACCACCCGGGCCCGGCGCTGACCCGGCCAGCGCGGGCCAGCCACGATGGACATCTTCGCCGCGCTGGCCAACCCGACCCGCCGCGAGCTGCTCACCCTGCTGCGCGACCGCGGCCCGCAGCCGGTGCAGCAGTTGGCCGACCACTTCGACATGCGCCGGCCCAGCCTCTCCGAGCACCTCAAGGTGCTCAAGGACGCGGGCCTGGTCACCGAGCGCCCGACCGGCCGGCAGCGGCTCTACACGCTGCGGGCCGAACCGCTGCGCGAGATGGCCGAGTGGCTCAGCCCGTACGAGCGGTTCTGGCGGGACAAGCTGACCGCCCTCGGCGACCTGCTGGACGCGCAGCCCGATGACTGACATCACCGTCGACCACTTCTTCGCCCACTCGCCGGCGAAGGTGTGGGCCGCACTGACCGACCCCGACCTGCTGGCCGATTGGCTCATGCCGAACGACTTCAAGCCGGTCGTCGGGCACCGGTTCACGTTCCGCACCCGGCCGCAGCCGGCGCACGGCTTCGACGGCGTCGTGCACTGCCAGGTGCTCGACCTGGAGCCGCCGCGCCGGCTGCGGATCAGCTGGCGCGGCGGCACCCTCGACACCACCGTCACCTGGACCCTCGCCGCCGAAGGCCGCGGCACCCGGCTGCTGATCGAGCACGCCGGCTTCGACCCGGACGATCCGACCCAGCAGCACACCGCCAGCATCCTCGGCCAGGGCTGGCGCTCGCACGTCCTGCGCTCCCTGCACGCCGTCCTGGACAGAACTGTCCGCCACCCGGAAGGGTGAACCCGGCCGGCGGGCCGGCCTGCCCCGGCCGGCCTGCCCGGGGCCGGCCTGCCCGGGGCCGGCCTGCCCGGGGCCGGCCGGGTTCAGTGGTGCAGCAGCATCCGGATCCGCAGCTCGGACAGGTGCTTCATGTGCTCGACCGCGAGCTTCTCGGCCCGGGCCACATCGCCCTGGCTGATCGCGTCGGCCAGCGCGACATGCTCGGCGATCGACTCCTCGATCCGGCCGGGCAGGTCGAGGGTCGGGTCCGGGAAGCGGCGGGCCGCGTTCTGCACCTGCCGCAGCGACCGTTCCAGGTAACGGTTGCCGGCCGCGTCCCGGACGACCGCGTGGAACTCGAAGTTCAGCCGGGACAGCTCGCGCGAGGCCAGCTTCTCGCCGGCCTCCTTCATCTTCGGGATCAGCCCGGCGAACGCCTCCAGGCAGGTACGCGGCGCGCGGCGCGCGGCCAGCCGGGCGGCCAGCCCTTCCAGCGACTCCCGCACCGCGTACAACTCCAGCACGTCGTCGCTGGTCATCGGGCTGACCACGGCGCCCTGGTTGGCGTTGATGTTCACCAGGCCCTCGGCGGCGAGGATGCGGAACGCGTCCCGCACCGGCGTCCGGCTCACCTTCAACTCGCGGGCCACCTCGGCCTCGCGCAGCCAGGCACCGGGCGCCAGCGCGCCGTCCAGGATGGCTTCGCGCAGCGCGTCGGCCACCGCGTCCGGCATGCTTCCGCGGGACGGCGTGCGGCCGTCACTGGTCAGCGCCAGCCGGGGGAGCGTGCGGACCACATCAGCGCCGGGATCGCTCGCTGGGGGCATCGGGGTCGCCTTCGGTCGGGCCGGCCGGGCGGAACGTCAGGGCCGATCGCATACAGGTTGTCGCCGCCGAGCCGGCAGCACAACCTCTTCCGGTACGCCTCCCGGCTGAATTCCGCCGGTCGCGTCCGGGGAAGAGCCGTGGATATTGCATGCAATATCCGCGAGCCAGGCCGGCGGGCGTTCCTTCCGCCCGGAGGTGCTCAGGTAGCGACCGAATGCCCGGCAGAACCGGGAGTCCGGACGTCAGTAGCATCGCACCAGGGGCTGCCGTCCGGGACGAGGAGCTGTTGGTGCGTGACATCGCTGTCTTCAGCGGCAGTGCCCATCCGGAGCTCGCGGCCGAGATCTGTTCGCACCTGGGCGTCCGGCTCCTTCCGGCCCGGGTGCAGCGGTTCGCCAACGACTGCCTCGAGGTCCAGTTGCAGGCGAACTGCCGCGAGCGGGACGTGTTCCTGATCCAGCCGCTGGTGGCGCCGGTGTCCGACAACCTCGTCGAGCTGCTGCTGATGCTGGATGCCGCCCGCGGGGCCTCGGCCGCCCGGATCACCGCGGTCGTGCCGCACTACTCCTACGCGCGCTCGGACAAGAAGGACGCCCCGCGGATCTCCATCGGCGGGCGCCTGGTGGCTGATCTGCTGGTGGCCGCCGGGGTCAGCCGGGTGCTGGCCATGACCCTGCATTCGCCGCAGGTGCACGGGTTCTTCAGCGTCCCGGTCGATCACCTGCACGCGCTGCGCGAGCTGGCCGACCACTTCCGGCCGTCCGACCTGTCCCGCACCACCGTGGTGTCACCCGACCTCGGCAACGCCAAGGCCGCCGCCGCGTTCGCCCGCATGCTCGGCGTGCCGGTCGCGGCCGGCGCGAAACAGCGCTTCACCGACGACCGGGTCAGCATCAGCGCGATCATCGGCGACGTCACCGACCGGGACGTCATCGTCCTGGACGACGAGATCGCCCGCGGAAGCACCATCATCGAACTGCTCGACCGGCTGCGTGAACAGCGGGTCCGGACCATCCGGGTCGCCTGCACCCACGGCCTGTTCGCGGCCGGCGCGCTCAAGCGCATCGCCGACCAGCCCGACGTCACGCAGATCGTCTGTACCAACACGGTGCCGATCGGGGCGGACCACGGCCAGCCGAAACTCACCGTCCTCTCGATCGCCCCCGCACTCGCCGAGGCCATGCGCCGCATCCACGACGGCGAGTCGGTCAGCGCGCTCTTCGACTCCCAGCCGGGCCACTCGGAGATCACCGGGGCGGGGTAGGGATCAGCCGCCGCGGGCCGCCGCACGGCGGCACCGCTCCGGCCGGCGCGTCCGGTCCGTTCGGGTTCGCTGCGCCGGTGCCGCCCCGGGGGGCGGCACCGGCGAGCTCACCCCGGCACCGGCCGGCTTACGCCGTCGCTCGCGGGCCGATGTCGGTCGCCCGCGGGCGCCGCGTCACCGGCAGGAGTTCGGCACGCCGGCGGCCATCTCGATGCCGCCGAGGATGTGCGCGAGCAGCAGCGGCTCGGTGTAGTACCCGGCCTTGTGCCCGAGCGCGGTGTAGAAGGCGCGGCCGCCGCCGTACCGGTGGTACCAGGCGATCGGGTGGTGCGCGCCCATCCCGGGTGAGCCGCCGGGCTGGCTGTAGCCGCGCGGGTCGTACGTGCTCTCGTCGACCTCGGCCAGCACCCGCACGCTGCCGCGCGGGTTGGTGCGGAAGTTGTACCACTCCTCCTCGCGCACCCACCGGCCCGGCAGCGGCCGGGTTGCCGGGGTGTCGTGCCCGAGCACCTTGACCGTCGCGACCTGGAACTGCGCGTTCACCGAGCCGGGGTGGTCGCGGAAGTAGGCGCCGACCAGGCCGCCGTACCAGGGCCAGTCGTACTCGGTATCGGATGCCGCGTGGATGCCGGCGTACCCGCCGCCGGCCCGGATGTAGCGTTCGAACGCGGCCTGCTGGGTGTCGTCGAGCACGTCGCCGGTGGTGGACAGCCAGATCACCACGTCGTAGCGGGCCAGGTTGCGGTCGGTGAACGCGGCTGCGTCCTCGGTCGCGTCGACGCCGAAGCCGTTCCGGGCGCCGAGGCCCTGGATCGCCGCGATGCCGGCCGGGATCGAGTCGTGCCGGAACGCCGCGGTCTTCGAGAAGACCAGCGCCCGGAACCGTTGATGGTGGCCGGGCCCGCCGGACGCATCCGCGGGCATCGCCGCGCTGACCATCCCCGCAGCCAGGCCGGCCACGAGCAGCGCTCTGATCATGATCCGCATCGAACACTCTCCCCAGCTCGGATACGTGTCCGCGCCGCCGGACTTTCTCAGCCAACCTAAGGACTTCTGCTCATGATTGGAAGATGTTGCCGGCAGATTGCGGGAAAGTCGCTGGGCGGACCCAGGTCAGGCGGAGGTTTTCTGGAAGACGCGGGTGCCCCAGAGGGCGAGCAGGGCGGTGACGCCCACGGTGACCAGGACGCCGACGCCGACCACCTGGTCGTACTTGTTCACGAACAGGTGGCGGACGCCGTCGATGAGGTAGCTGAGCGGGTTCACGTCGCTGATCCGCTGCAGCCAGCGCGGCGCCAGCGACATCGGCAGCAGCACGCCGGACAGCAGCAGCAACGGCAGCGAGACGCCCTGGATCATCGGCGCGAACGAGTCCTCGTCCTTCAGGATCAGGCCCATCGAGTAGGACGCCGCGGACAGCCCGAGCGCGAGCACGCAGACCAGCACGACCGACAGCAGCACCCCGCCCCAGGACGGCCGCAGCCCGAACGCGGTCGCCACCAGGACCAGCAGCAGCGCCTGCACGCACAGGGTGACCACATTGGACAGGGTGCGGCCGAGCAGCAGCGAGGCGCGCAGCGCCGGGGTGACCCGCTGCCGGTCGACCACGCCCTCGCGCAGCTCCTGGATGATGCCGAACCCGGCGAAGCCGGCGCCGAAGATGACCAGTTGCAGCAGCAGCCCCGGTACGAAGATCGACCAGGACGCGGACCCGCCGAGCCCGCCGCCGCTGACGTTCTTCAGCAGCGGGCCGAACAGGGCGAGGTAGAGGATCGGCTGGGTCAGCCCGAAGAAGACCCAGACCGGGTTGCGCAGCAGCAGCCGCATCTGCCGCAGGAAGATGACCCAGATCTCGGTGGCCACAGGAGTGTCCTTTCCGGACAGATGAAGGTTAGGCAGCCTCGTCGCGCAGCGACCGGCCGGTGAGGGTCAGGAACACGTCGTCCAGGGTCGGCCGGGCCACGCTGACCGACAGCAGCGGCAGACCGGCCGCGTCCAGCGCGCGCAGCAGCGGGGCGATCGCCACCTCACCGCGCTCGGTGGTCAGGTGCAGTGCCTCCCCGTCCACAGTGGACGCACGGACCTCGATGGCGGACCTGGCCACGGTCTCGGCGGCGCTGGCCGCACCGTCCACCCGGACGGTGATCACGTCACCGGAGACCTTCGCCTTCAACGCCTCCGGGGTGTCGTCGGCGACGACCACGCCGTGGTCCATCACCACGATCCGGTCGGCCAGCGAGTCGGCCTCGTCCAGGTAGTGCGTGGTGATCAGGACGGTGACCCCGGAGTCGTCCCGAAGCGAGCGGATGTGCTCCCAGAGGTTGGCCCGGCTCTGCGGGTCGAGCCCGGTGGTCGGCTCGTCCAGGAACACCAGCCCGGGCGTGTGCACCAGGCCGAGCGCGACGTCGAAGCGCCGGCGCTGGCCGCCGGAGAGCTCGTTCAGCGCCCGCTCGCCCAGCCCGTCCAGGTCGAGCCGGGGCAGCAGCCCGGCCACCCGCTCGACCGCGACCGCCTTGGACAGGCCCTGCAGCCGGCCCTGGGTGACCAGCTCCTCGGCCACCCGGCTGCCCGGCGCCGGGCTGGCGCCGATCTGCGCCACGTAGCCGATCCGGCGCCGGACCTGGCGCGGGTCGCGCAGCAGGTCGACACCGGCCACCGTGGCGCTGCCCGAGGTGGGCCGCAGCAGCGTGGTCAGCATCCGCAGCACGGTCGTCTTGCCGGCGCCGTTCGGGCCGAGCAGGCCGACGATCTCGCCCTTGTGCACGTCGAGGTCGATGGCGCGGACGGCCTCCACCGCACCCGTCTTGGTCTTGAACGAACGGGACAGCGCCCGTGCCTCGATCACCGGATTGACCTCTCACCCTGAGTCGGCTGTTAGTACAACTGTACTATGACCGATCCAGACCGAGCTGTCAGGTTGTTTTCCGCGGCCGGGCCGGCCGGGCCGGCCCGCCCGGCGCCTCGGGGTCGGCCGGCGGGTCCGCGACGGCCGGGTCAGCCGGCGGGGCCGGGTCGTCCGGGGCGTACGGCGGGGCCGGGTCGTCCGCCAGCCGGTAGCTGCCGGCCCGCAGCCGGCGCAGGAACTGCCGGGTCCACTCCAGCTCGGCCCGGCCGCGGGCGCTGAGGAAGTCGAGCAACTCCCGCACGTGCTCGGGGATCTCGTCCTCCGGCGGGGTGGCGCCGTCCCTGATGGTGGCCCGGACGGTGCTCAGCTGTTCGAGGTGGGCCTGCATCTGGGCCAGCCGGGACTGCAGCGCCGCGCTCAGTTCCTGCCGGCTCAGCTGCGTGAACAGGCCGATCGCGGGCACCAGCGGCTCGGTCGAGGGATGCACCTGCCACCAGGCCTGGCGCAGCAGCGTCATGAACTCCCGCCGGCCGGCGTCGGTCATCTCGTACGAGGTGCGGGCCGGCCGGTTGCCCTGCCGGCCCGAGCCGACCGCGCGGATCGCGCCGTCCTTCTCCAGCGTCCGCAGCGCGGAGTAGATCGACCCGGTGCCCACCGCGGTCCACGGCTCGAGCTGCCAGGAGAGCAACTCCTGGCGGATCTCGTAGCCGTGCGCCGGCTGCATGAACCGGAGCACCCCGAGGATGAGCAGGCGCGTCGCTGACATGCCACAAGATTAGTACAACTTGTATAACTGCAGGAGCGCAGCGATGCCGGCCGGCCCGGTGGTCGCACGGAGTGGGTATGGTCATCGTCCGTGATCGAGGTACAGGGCGTCAGCAAGTGGTACGGCAACACGCTCGCGGTGGACGGGCTGTCCTTCGCCGTCCAGCCGGGGCGGGTGACCGGGTTCCTCGGCCCGAACGGGGCCGGGAAGTCGACCACCATGCGGATGATGCTGGGCCTGGACCGGCCGGCGCAGGGCTCGATCCTGATCGACGGCCGGCGCTACCCGCAACTGACGCATCCGGTCCGGCACGTCGGCGCGCTGCTGGAGGCGAAAAGCTTCCACCCGGGCCGGAAGGCGCGCCACCACCTGCGCTGGGTGGCCGCCAGCAACGGCATCCCGGCCCGCCGGGTGAGCGAGGTGCTGGAGACCGTCGGCCTGTCCGCGGTCGCGAACAAGCGGGCCGGCGGCTTCTCCCTGGGCATGGCGCAGCGGCTCGGGCTGGCCACCGCGCTGCTCGGCGACCCACCGATCCTGCTGCTGGACGAGCCGGTGAACGGGCTGGACCCGGAGGGCATCCTCTGGATCCGGCAGTTCATGAAGAGCTACGCCGCGCAGGGCCGCACCGTGTTCGTCTCCAGCCACCTGCTGTCCGAGATGGCGGTCACCGCGGACCATCTGGTGATCATCGGTCGCGGCCGGCTGATCGCGGACGTGCCGACCAGCGAGTTCCTGGACCGCAGCGCGCAGACGTTCGTCCGGGTCCGCAGCCCGCAACTGGACCAGCTCGAGCCGCTGCTGGCCGGCAAGGGGCTGACCACGTCCCGGGAGCCGGACGGCGCGTTGGCGGTCCGCGGCGGGGACGGCGTCGCCATCGGTGAGCTGGCCGCCGCGAACAGCATCGTGCTGCACGAGCTGTCCCCGCAGCGGGCCTCGCTGGAGGAGGCGTTCCTCGCCATCACCCGCGGCGCCAGCGAGTTCCAGGCCGGCGCCACCCCGCCCGGTGCGCCACCCGGCTACGCGCCCCAGCCGGGGTACGGACCGCAGCCCGGGTACGCCCCCCAGCCGGGGTACGGGCCGCCGGGGTACGGGCCCCAGCCGGGGTACGGACCGCAGCCGGGGTACGGCGGCCCGCCGGGGCATGCCGCGCAGCCCGGCACCGGTGGCTACGGCGCTCCGGCCGGTTACGGCGCACCGCCCGGCTACGGCACCCCGGGCAGCTACGGCACCCCGTCCGGCCCGGCGCCGGGCAGCTACGGCCCCCCGTCCGGATTCGGCTCCCCCGCCGGCGGAGCCACCCCCACCGGCGGAGCCACGCCGGCCGGCGGAGCCACACCCACCGGCGGAGCCACGTCCGGCGGCGGAGCCGCGCCGGGCGGCGGGCAACCGGGCCAGAACCAGAACCAGGGCGGCAGCCCGAACCAGCCGCACGGGCAGGGGTGACCGGAATGTTGCAGGCGATCCGGGCCGAGCAGATCAAGCTGACCACGCTGCGGTCGACCTGGTGGTCGATCGCGGCCGCGGTCGGCATCTCGCTGGGCGTGGCGATCCTGATCGCGGCGAACGTCTCCGGCAGCGCCGAGGACACCGTCGACATCCTGGCCGTGCTGTTCCTGGCCGCGTCGCTGATCGCGCTGATCGCGGTGATGGTGATGGGCGTGGTGGTCAGCACCGGGGAGTACCGGTTCGGCCAGATCCGGATGACGCTGGCCGCGACCCCGCACCGCTGGCAGGTGATGCTGGCCAAGGCGGTGGTCACCGGCACGGTCGCGTTCGTGGTCGGCACGCTGACCGCCTGGCTGTGCGTGTTCGTGTCCAAGCCGCTGCTGCCGGCCGGCTGGGAGCTGGACCTCGCCGCGGACGGCGCGCTGCGGGTGGTCTGGGGGCTGCCGATGTTCTTCGCGGCGGCCGCGGTGCTGGCGCTCTCCCTCGGCGCGCTGCTGCGGAACAGCCCGGCCGCGATCACGATCCTGGCGCTGCTGTCGCTCGCGATCGAGAAGACGCTGCTCGGCTTCGACCGGACCCGGACCTTCGCGCAGTACCTGCCGTTCAACGCCGGCGCCCGGATCACCCAGCCGGAGGACTCCGACCTGATCTCCCCCTGGGGCGGGTTTGCCCTGTTCTGCGGGTACACCGTGGTGCTGTTCGTGCTCGCGGTGATCGTGGTGGAGGGCCGGGACGCCTAGCGGCGCGGCGGCCATTTCCCCCACCGGCCACACCGCGGGCACCCCGGCAGAACCCGGCGCAGGCCTGCTGAGCTGGGCGGATTGCGGTACGGGCGGGGGTAAGCCGGCCGCCGGAGCGGTAACCGGCCGGCACCGGCACGGCCGTCCAGGCGGGTGTCCGCGGCGGTAGACCAGGTGGCGGGCGGCCACCGCCCGCGACTGTCGTAACAGCGCGCAAAGCCCACTGTGGGCTCCGTCACTCCAGCAGGATGCCGGCTCAGCGGGGGTTCGCGAGCGCGCCCGGCCGGGTGCGACCGCCGCGACGGAGGAACCTCATGATCCCAAGCAGCGAGCAGTTGCCCGGCCAGCCGCGCAGACGTGTTACCCGGCGGGTGCTGGCGGTGGCCGCGGCCGCCGTTACGGTCGGGGCACTGGGCGCCGCACCGGCCGGCGCGCACGGCGGGCCGGCCGGGCCAGACCTGCGGGTCGTCGCCACCGGCCTGGACAACCCGCGTGGCATCACGCTCGGCCCGGACGGCGCGCTGTACGTAGCCGAGTCCGGCCGCGGCGCGACGAACCCGGCGACCGCGTCCTGTGTGAGCACCACCAACCCGGAGACCGGCGAGCCGGTCATCAACTGCTTCGGCCGGACCTCCGCGATCACCAGGATCACCGGCGGGCACCAGCGCCGGGTCGTCACCGGACTGCCCTCGATCGCCGACGCCTCCGGGGCCGGCGCGGGCGGCGTCACCTCGGTGGCGGTCGGCCCGTCCGGCCAGCTCGCCGGCATCGTCGGCTGCGGCTGCGACCCGCGCGATGTGGCCGCCACCACGCCGGCGGCCGCGGTGCCCTACACGGGCCACCTGATCTGGATGGACGCCCGGCACAACCGCTACCGGGTCGGCGCCGACGTCGGCGCGTTCGAGCTGACCAATCCCGACGCCGCCGACCCGGGCTCGGCCTTCGACACCAACCCGTACGCGCTGACCTGGGGTCCGCACGGCAGCCTGCTGGTGGCCGACGCCGGCGGCAACGACGTGCTGTCGGTCAGCCCGCGCGGGCGGGTCTCGCTGGTCTCCGTGCTGCCCGCCAAGCTGGTGGACGCGCCGCCGTTCCTCGGCCTGCCGGCCGGTACCAAGGTCCCGATGCAGGCGGTGCCGAACTCGATCACCCGCGGCCCGGACGGCGCCTACTACGTCGGGCAGCTGACCGGGTTCCCGTTCCCGGTCGGCGCGGCCAGCGTCTACCGGCTGGTGCCGGGGCACGCGCCGCGGGTCGTCGCCAGCGGCTTCACCAACATCATCGACGTCGACTTCGACCGCAAGGGCCGGCTCGTCGTCCTTGAGATCGCCACCAACAGCCTGCTGGACCCGACGTCACCCGGTGCCCTCTGGGTGGTCGACCGGCACGGGCACAAGACGCTCGTCGCGAAGGACGGCCTGGTGCAGCCGGGCGGCGTCGCGGTCGGCCGGGACGGCCGCGCCTACGTGACGAACTTCAGCGTGCTGGCCGGCCAGGGCCAGGTGGTGAGCGTCCGGCTGCCGTGACGGCGGCCTGACCACCGAGCCGGCGGTGCCTGGGGAGGCACCGCCGGCTCGGCTCGTTTCCCCGGCACGCTGCCCGAGCGGGCCGGATCGGGACGTTCCGGCCGGGCGGCGCGGCGGGTTCTGCCAGACTCGGCGGCGCAACCGACGTGGCCGAGCCGGTGGAGCGAGCCAGGCATGGAACGCAGGCGGGAATCATGCGCGGGCCGGGCGGGTCGCCGGTAGCGCCGTACGGGCTGGCCGCGGCCGGGGCCGGGCTGGCCGGCTGGGTGCTCGCGCTGAAGCTGGCCGACGGCACCCACCCCGCCCTCGACATCGCGCTGAGCAGCCTGACCGGGCTGCTCTACCTGGCCGCCGGCGTCGCCGCGCAGGCCCGCCGGCCGGACAACCGGTGCGGCCTGCTGATGATCGCGGTCGGGATCGGCGTCGCCGCCGAGGACATCCAGTTCGCCGCCGGCCCGGTGCCGCACACGATCGGGCTGCTGCTGCGCAGCGCGTCCACCGGGTTCCTGGTCAACCTGGTGCTGGTGTTCCCGTCCGGCCGGCTGCACCGCGCCGGCGAGCGCTACCTGGCCGCGGCCGGGTACGCGATCGGGTTCGGCCTGGTGCCGGTGGCCGAGCTGTTCACCGGCACCCGGACCCCGAACCTGTTGCTGATCAGCGAGCAGCAGTGGCCGGACGACCTGGTCGACCTGGCCGCGCTGCCGGTCTCGGCGACGATCATCGCGGTGCTGGCGCTGCGCTGGCGGGCGGCCGGGGCCGGGGCGCGCCGGGTGCTCGGGCCGGTGCTCGGCTGCTCGGTCGCCGGTTCCGCGGCCGCGGCTGCCGCCGGGCTGGCCCGGCCGGTCAGCGACCCGCTGTACGACCTGTTCCTCGGCGGCTACCAGCTCGCCGCCTGCCTGCTGCCGGTCGCGTTCGGGCTCGGCGTGCTGCGGCTGCGGTCCGGGCAGGGCGCGGTCGGCCGGCTGGTCGAACAGCTGCGGTCGCCCTGCTCGGCGGCCCGGCTGGACCGGCTGCTCGCGGACGCGCTCGGCGATCCGACCGCCCGGGTCGGCTACTGGGTCGACGGCGGCTACCTGGCCGCCGACGGCGCCGCGCTGCCGGCGGCCGGGCCGGGCCGCGCGGTCAGCCTGGTCGAGCGGGACGGCCGCCGGGTCGCGGCGATCGCGCACGACGAGACGCTGCGCGAGGACGGCCACCTGCTGCGCGGCGTGATCGCCGCGGCCGGGCTGGCGCTGGACAACCAGCGGCTGGCCGCCGAGGTGGGGGCGCAACTGGCCGAGGTCCGCGCATCCCGGGCCCGGATCGTCGCGGCCGCCGACGCGGAGCGCGAACGGATGGAGCGCGACCTGCACGACAGCGTCCAGCCCGGCCTGGTGGCCGCCCTGGTCGGCGTCCGGCTGGCGTCCCGGGATGCGGGCACCGCCGAGGCGGCAGGGTTGCTGGCGGGGGCGGCGAGCGCGCTGGAGGACGCGCTGCGGGAGGTACGGGCGCTGGCGCACGGGATCCGGCCGGCGATCCTGGGCGACGCCGGGCTGGTACCGGCGCTGCGCGAGCTGGCCGAACGGTCGCCAATCCGGGTCGAACTGCGGGCCGGCGAACTGCCCCGGCTGCATCCGGCGGTGGAGTCCACCGCCTACCTGGTCGTCGGCGAGGCGCTGACCAACGCGCTCAAGCATGCGGACGCGTCGGTGGTCCGGGTGGACATCCGCGGCGATGGCGGCCAACTGCAGGTGGAGGTCGGCGACGACGGGGTCGGCGCGGTGCTCACCGGGGCCACCCACGGCCTGCGCGGCCTGCGCGACCGGGTGCTCGCGCTGGACGGTGAGCTGGCCGTCCGCAGCAGCCCCGGCGCCGGCACCGTCGTCTCCGCCCGGCTGCCCCGGAGCCCGGCATGACCGCGCCCGCCCCTGGCCCGACCGCGCCCGGCCCGACGGCCGGCCGGCCCGGCCCGGGCGTTCCGGATGAGACCGGCGGAGCGGCGGGGACGGGCCGGCTCCGGGTCGTCATCGCCGAGGACGCGGTGCTGCTGCGGGAGGCGCTGGCGGCGCTGCTGGAGCGGGCCGGGCTGATCGTCGCGGCCCAGGTCGGCGACGCGTCCGCGCTGCACGCGGCGGTCGCGGCGACCGCGCCGGAGGTGGCCATCGTGGACATCCGGATGCCGCCGACGCACCGGCTGGAAGGTCTGCGCGCCGCGGTCGAGCTGCGGGCCGGCCATCCCGGGCTCGGGGTGCTGCTGCTCTCCCAGCACGTCGAGGTGCAGTACCTGCGGCAACTGCTCGGCGCGGACGCCCGCGGCGTCGGCTACCTGCTCAAGGAGCGGGTCGGCGCGGTGGACGAGTTCCTGGCCGCGGTGCGCCGGGTCGCCGCCGGCGGCTGCGTGCTCGACCCGGAGATCGTCAGCGCCATGCTCGGCGCCCGCCGGCGGGACGGCCGGTGGGCCGCGCTCAGCCAGCGCGAGCGTGAGGTGCTGGCGCTGATGGCCGAGGGCCGGTCGAACGACGCGATCGCCCGCACCTTGCGGCTGGGCCCGAAGACGGTCGAGTCGCACGTCCGCCGGATCTTCCAGCGCCTCGACCTGCCGGACGAGCCGGACGACCACCGCCGGGTCCTCGCCGTCCTCACCCACCTGCGCAGCGCGGACGCCTGACCCCGGCCGCTCCGCCCGGCTGAGCCAGCGCTCCAGCCGCCGGCCCGCCCGTGGCCGGTTGGGCCGGTTGGCGGCGGGACGTTGCGGGCTGGCCCTGAAACCGGGTGCAGGGGCAGCCAGGTTCCGCGCCCCTGGCCGGGACGCAACGCTTGCACCGGGGCGCGCACCCCGCGACCGGGCCACGCCGTGGCCGGCCATCCCGCGACCGGGCCATCCCGCGACCGGGACCAGTCCTGAGGAAAGGCGTCCGCCATGGGCCATCCGATCATCGGCGGTGGGGGCGAGATCTTCGACCCGACCAGGCCGAGCCCGATCACCGACCTGACCACCGAACGCATCCTGTCCGGCCGCAGCCTCACCGCCGGCCGGGCCGCCGTGTTCGGCGCGCACAACCTGCCCGGCGAGAACGCCGGCTACTTCGACGGCAACGTGGAGGTGACCGGGACGATCTCGGCCGCGGTGAACATCCTGCTCAAGAACGCCGACGGCGCCGAGGATTTCGACGTCGCGGACGGCCCGGTGCCGGGCCCGGGCACCGTGATGGTGCTGGACCGGGACGGCAGCGTCCGGGCCAGCGACGGCCCGTACGACCCGCGGGTGGCCGGGGTGGTCTCCGGCGCCGGAACGTACCGGCCGGCGATGCGGCTGGACCACCGGGAGTCCGAGCGGAACCGGGTGCCGATCGCGCTGTTCGGCAAGGTCTGGTGCCTGGCCGACGCCCGGTCCGCCCCGATCACGCTGGGCGACCTGCTCACCACCGGTGAGCGGCCCGGACACGCGATGCGGGCGACCGACCGGCAGCGCTCGTTCGGCGCGGTGCTCGGCAAGGCGCTGGCCGGGCTGCCGGCCGGCACCGGGCTGGTACCGATCCTGGTGGCGCTGCAGTGACGGCCCGGCCATGCTGACCGCCCGGCCGATCATGGAACGGGTCGGCGCGTTCTCGCTGCGCGACCTGATGGCGCTGACCGGTACGCCCGACCGCGGGCTGGCCGAGCAGCTGCGCACCGCCGCGATCACCCAGGCCTGGCAGGACTTCGGCGGCATCCGGTCGTCCGGCCTCGGGCTGCCGATCGGGCCGGACGGCCGGGCCACCGAACAGCCGGTGATCCGCCCGCTGGACGGCGGGGGTGCCCGGGCCGATTTCCGCGGCGGGCTGATCGAGCTCGATCCGGCCGGCCGGACCAGCGGCAAGCGCACCCGGCAGGCCGACATCTGGTTCGCCGGTATCGAGTGCCGGATCCGGCAGGAGAGCGTGGACGAGATCCAGGGGGCGGTCGGCGTGGTGGTGCCGGCCTCGCACACCGGGCAGTCGTTCGCGTTCCCGGAGAGCGGCGACCCGTTCGAGCTGGGCCCGGACGGCAACCGGATCGTCTCCATCGAGCAGCGGGTCTACCAGGGTCCGCCGGACAACGTCCGGCTGCACTGCGTGCTCGTCGAGCACGACTCCGGCGACCTGGACGACATCCGCAAGGCCGTTCAGGAGGCGGTGACCGAGGCGGCCAAGGTGGCCGGCGCGGTGCTCGGCATCCCGTCCGAGGCGCTGGACTCCGACCACGGCTTCCTGAACACGGTCACAGTCACCCTGACCGACCGGATCGCCGGCGCGCTCGGCGCCGGTGACGACCTCTACACCCCGCAGGCGCTGCTGATCCGGGCCGACGAGATGCTCGGGGCGCCGACGTTCAGCCAGCACACGCTCACCCGCAGCGATGACCCGCGGGCACTCGAGTACACGCACATGCAGGTGGTCACCGGGATCGACGACGGCGGCGACCGGGGCGACTACGCGTTCTACTTCCGGGTCGCGCTGTACGACATCGAACCCATCCTGATCGGGCACACCTGACGGTCCGGCCCGGCCTCGGCCCCCGGCCGGCCCCGGACCCCGGCCGGGCCGGGAGCCGGGCCGGGCCGGGAGCCGGATCAGATCCAGTTGCGGCGGGCGGCCAGGTAGGCCAGCTGCGACCGGGTGCGGGCGCCGAGCCGGGTCTGCATGCCCTGCAACCGGCGCTGCAGGGTGCGCTGGCTGATGCCGAGCCGGCGGCAGATCGACTCGTCCGGCAGGCCGGTGATCAGCAGCGCCAGCACCCGCAGTTCGTCCGGGGCGGGCTGCGGCGCCTGCTCCCCGGCCGGCGGCGCCTCGACGCCGACCCGGGCGGCGGCCACGTGCAGCGGGGTGGCCCGGTCCCAGACCATCTCGAACAGGTTGCCGAGCGCGTCCAGCAGCGCCGACGAGCGGATGAACAGTTCGGCCACCACCGCGCCGTCCCGCTGCAGCGGCAGGAGCGCCTCCCGGTCGTCGGCGATGCCCATCTTCATCGGCACCCCGTCCAGCACCCGGGCCTCCTCGCCGGCCGCCACCAGCTGCTCGATCACGGCGAGGTAGCCGGGCACCTCCAGCGCGCTCAGGTCGTAGACACAGCGGCAGCGCAGCCCCCGGGCGAGCACGGCGAGCTCATCCCGGATGTCGTTGGTGTCCGAGTAGTAGGGCGGCTTGTCGAAGCCGCGGAACTGGTGGCGGGTGTCGTTGAGCATCGACAGTCCACGTTGGACGACCGCCTCCCGGCCATAGACGATGTCCATCACATCGCGGCTGCTGCCGTTCTGCGGCGCGACCCGGTGCCGCTGGGTCAGATCTGCGATCAGCCGCCGGGCCGACCGCAGCTCCTCCTCCCGCCGGCTCACCAACCGGTCCAGCACCGCCTCCGGCGAGCTGGCCTGCACCGAGTACGGCGGGCCGGGCAGCAGCGAGACGAGGCCCTTGTGGTGCAGCCCGGCCAGCGTCTCAGCCACCTCGTCCGCCCGGCACCACTGCTGCCAGGCGGCAGCCACCTCGCCGATCGGCAACAGTCCTTTGTCGACCAACCAGCGGTAGGCGCGCTCCTCCTGCTCGGTCAGGCCGAGCACGTCCAGCACCGGCCCGGGGCCGGAGCCGGAGCGCTGCTCTGGTTGCGCCGTCATGGCGTAGTTCTGCCACGCGCTGTTTCCGCCACAGCAGCGATCTTCTCTCGGCCGGCGTTTCTTGTCATCGTTCGATCGCCGGCTCAGACCGACCACAAGTGGCACAAGCCGGCACCGGACAAAGGGGATGCCTGTGCTGATCAAGCGCCTGCCGCGTTCTCGACGGGCCGCCGCCCTCGGCGCTGCCGGAGCGGTGCTGCTGCTCGTCGCCGGTGGGATCGGCCTGTCGGCCGCCGCACCGAGCGACCCGCCCACCGTCGACCAGCTCGCCGAACCGGCCGCCGGACCGGCCCGGCCCGGCACGCCGGGCGCCCCGGTCGCGCAGCGCGCGGTGTCGGACATCACGCTGCTGACCGGCGACCGGGTGCGGCTGACGACGCTGCCCGGCGGGCGGCAGAACGTCGTGCCGCTGCCGCCGGACAAGGACCATCCGGGCAGCGGAACTGTCCAATTCGAACAGTTCGCTGTGGACGGTGACCGGTACGTGGTGCCCGGCAGCGCGCTGCGGTCGATCGGCTCGACACTGGACGTGAACCTGTTCGACGTCAGCTATCTGGCCCGGGCCGGGTTGGCCGACCCGGCCGCCGGCAGCCTGCCGCTGGTGGCCACCCTCGACCCGGCGGCCGGTCCGCCGGCCGTGCCCGGGTTGAGCGTGGCCGGCGGTGCCGGCGCGGAGCGGCCGGCAACGCTGAACAAGGCCCAGGCGTGGCGGCTCGGCACCGCGCTCGGGGCGGCCAACCGGCCCGGCGCGAGGTCCGCGGGTCGAGGGCTGCCGGGCGTGCGGCACCTCGGCCTCGGCCCGGCGGCGGCCGGGGTCGCCGGCCCGCCCACCACCCACGGCAGCCGGCCCGGCGCCGGCGCCGGCCTGGCCCAGCGGACGCTGACCGTGAACACCGTGGACCGCACCGGCGCGCCGTCGATCGCGATCGTGTTCGTGCAGAACGTCGACGATCTGCGCCGGTTCTTCAGCATCACGGTCGTGCAGGGCACCGCCTCGTTCAGCGTGCCGGAAGGCAACTACCTGGTGGCCGCGAACGTGGTGCGGTTCCACGAAGACGGGGTCAACTACGACGCCGCGTTCGTCGCCGAGCCGGACCGGTCGATCCGCGGCAACACCACGCTCACCCTCGACGCGCGGACCGCGAACCCGATCACCGCCGCGGTCGGCGGCAAGCCCACCGCGCCGGGGCTGATCTCGCTGGCGTTCGACCGGCGCTCGGCCACCGGCGGCGACTTCTTCTTCGGTAGCCAACTCGCCTTCGTCCTCGCGGCGGTCGGCAACGCCGACTCCCCGCTGTCCGCGGCCCCGACCCGGCCCGTCCACAATGGATCATTCGGCTTCCAGGCGTACATCATCGCCTCGGCCGGCCCGACGTTCGACCCGGCCGGGTCGCACTACCTGCTGGACTTCCCGGACGAGCACGGCATACCCGCATCGGTGGCGTACGACGTGCCGACGGCCGCGCTGACCACGGCCGACGAGACCTACCACTGGCCCGCCTCGGCGACGGCGCCGACCTGCGAGATGTCCCAGGGCTTCAGCGTGACCGAACCGTGGTCGTCGTACTCCACCGGCTACTTCGTCCCGCTGCCCGGCGCGACCACCCGTACCGACTACCTCTACAGCCCCGCGTCCTCGGTCTGGTACCAGATCGTGCAGACCCCCGCCTGCCAGTTCTACCTGGACTCGTGGCGGCACCTGCCGGCCAGCAAGCGGATCCGCGACGACTGGTTCGCCGGGCCGCTGGTGCCGACCGTGCAGCGGGAGAGCATCCCGCTGCCGCGGGCGCCGGGGCTGGTCAACTCACCGGCCGGCCCGCTGGCGTTCCACACCTACGGCTGCGCCGCCTGCCGGCAGGACGACAACCTCGCGCTGCGGATCATGCCCTTCGGCGACGCCCAGCCCGGGCACATCGACATGCAGGAGGTCGACTCCAGCACGACCAGAAGCACCACCCGCTTCTACCAGAACGGCACGCTGGCGATGACCACGCTGCTGCCGTACGCGATGTTCCCGTTGCTGCCGACGGCGGCGAACTACCGGCTCGACTGGGATCTCACCAGGACCCGGGCCGACTGGCCGCTGTCCACCGACGTGCACACGTCCTGGACGTTCTCGTCCAACCCGGCCAGCCGGCCGGATCGCCCACCGTCCTATGTGGACTGCCTACCCGACACGACGGTGACCTGCGGCATGCTGCCGCTGCTGTTCGTCGGCTACGACCTGCCGCTGGCACCGGACAACACCGTGGCGGCCGGCGGCACCGCCCCGATCACGGTCACGGTCAGCCGGCAGGAGCACATGGCCGCGGCGCGCGGGCTCAAGGCCAGCCTGCAACTGTCCTATGACGACGGTGCGACGTGGACGGCCGCCCCGGTGCGGGCCGCGGGCGGCGGCCGGTTCACCGCGAACGTCCGGTACCCGGCGCTGGCCGACTCCAACGGCTACGTCGCGGTCCGGGTGCACGCCGCCGACGCCGACGGCAACACGGTGGACCAGACCGTCCTGCGCGCCTACCAGCTGGTGACCCGATGACCGAGAGGAGGACGCCGATGCTGCGCTCCCGCACCAGGCCCATGCTGCGCTCCCGCGCGATGCCGACGCTGCGCTCGCGCGCGGTGCTGGCGGCGGTGCTCGCCGCCATGGCGGCCGGTGGGGTGGCCGCCGCGGGCCCGCTCACCGCCAGCGCCCAGGGGCCGGCCCCGGCCGCGGCGGCCGTACCGGCCGCGGTCCGGCTGGTACCCGCCTGCGGGACCAGCACCGGGCCCGGCCCGCTGGCCCGCTGCCTGGCCGTCGTGCAGGCGACCGCGGACGGCACCCCGCTGGCCACGCCGGCGCCGCGCGGCTACGGCCCGGCCGACCTGCGCTCGGCGTACAAGACCCCGCTGCACGGCGGCGGCACGCACACGGTGGCCATTGTGGACGCGTTCGACAACCCGAACGCGGAGGCCGACCTCGCCGTCTACCGGGCCCAGTTCGGGCTGCCGCCGTGCACCACCGAGAACGGCTGCTTCCGCAAGGTCGACCAGCGCGGCGGCAGCCAGTACCCGCCGCCGGACTCCGGCTGGGCCCTGGAGATCGCGCTGGACCTGGACATGGTCTCCGCGGTCTGCCCGGACTGCAAGCTGCTGCTGGTCGAGTCCGACGACAACGGCCTGGACGCGATGTCCGCCGCGGTGGCCGAGGCGGCCAAGCTCGGCGCCACCGAGATCTCCAACAGCTACGGGGCGGTCGAGTTCTCCGGCGTGGACCGCTACGAGGCGTTCTACAACCAGCCCGGGGTGGCGGTGGTCGCCTCGTCCGGGGATTCGGCCTACGGCGTGCAGTACCCGGCCGCGTCCCGGTACGTGACCGCGGTCGGCGGCACCACGCTGGCCCGGGCCGGCAACTCGCGCGGCTGGTCCGAGCGGGCCTGGGACGGCGCCGGCTCCGGCTGCTCGGCGTACGTCCCGAAGCCGGCCTGGCAGCACGACAAGCTCTGTTCGATGCGGACGGTCGCGGACGTGGCGGCGGTGGCCGACCCGGTCAGCGGTGTCGCCCTCTACGACACGTTCGGCGGCTTCGGCGGCTGGGTGGTGTCCGGCGGCACCAGCGCGGCCGCGCCGATCGTGGCCGCGGTGTTCGCGCTGGCCGGGAACGCCGGCAGCGGCGTTCCGGCCAGCTACCCCTACCGCCACCCGTCCGGCCTGTTCGACGTCCAGGGCTGGATCAACGGCTACTGCGGCAACTACCTCTGCCGGTCGGTGCGGGGCTATGACGGCCCCACCGGTCTCGGCACCCCGAACGGCACGGGAGGCTTCTGATGCGCCCGAAGCTGGCAGTCAGCGCGACGCTCGCGGCGGCGCTGCTCGGCCTGGCCGGCGGGACCGGCCCGGCCCAGGCCACCCCATCCGGCGCCGCCGCCCCCGCGGTGGACCCGCTGGTGCCGGGCAGCCCGCAGACCTGCACCGGCAGCTGGAACCAGGTCTCGGCCCCGTACCCGCTGGTCGACCCGCCGGAGGCGCAGGGCATCGGCAGCGGCGTCGGGACGGTCTCGAAGAACGACGTGTGGTTCGCCGCGCTGGGCGCCAACCCGCTGTTCGCCGGTTTCTACCTGCAACTGCAGCACTACGACGGCCACACGGTGTCCGAAGTGGACCACCCGCGGATCGGCACCGCCATGGACACGGTGGAGCTGAACAACGGCCTGGACATGATGTCGTTCGACTCGCCCAACGACGGCTGGCTGGTCGGCAACTACCTGATGAACGAGGAGGTGCTGCTCGACGACGCCGCCAGCAAGCAGCAGTTCCCGTACCACCCGGTGGTCAAGCACTGGAACGGGCACCGCTGGATCCTCACGCCGATCCAGCAGCAGCCGGACGCGCGGTTCGACGGCGGCGTGGCCAAGTCGGTGCTCGCGTTCAGCCCGTCCGACGCCTGGCTGGTCGGCACCAGCAGCGACGGCAGCACGCTGCACGCCCTGATCGAGCACTGGGACGGGCACCGCTGGCTGATCGTCCCGCAGCCGGCGGCCGCGCTGACCAACAGCATCTTCTACTCGGTCGCCGGAACGTCCACACGCGACATCTGGGCGGTCGGTCGGTACTTCGCTCCGGACGGCAGCGAGCGGCCGATCACCGAGCACTGGGATGGTCGCGTGTGGACGATCGTGCCGAACCCGGACACCGGCGACCGGCTCGCCGTGCTGACCGGGGTCAGCGCCCGCACCCCCACCGACGTCTGGGCCGTCGGCAGCCGGCGGGCCGCGTCAGCCCCGTTCTCGGTCAGCCTCGTGCTGCACTGGGACGGCCGCTCCTGGAGTCAGGCGCCCGGCCCCGGCCAGCCGGGCGTCACCAGCAGCCTGATCTCGGTCCGCGCCTTCGGCCGGGACGACGTCTACACCACCGGTTTCGCCGGCGTGCAGCACTGGGACGGGACGGCGTGGAGCACGTCGGCGATCGCCGGCGAACCCTCCTTCGGCGACTCCTACCGCGGCATCGGTGGCACCGGCCCCGCCGACGTCTGGGCCGTCGGCGACGCCCAGACCTACAGCGTGCTGGCCGGCGGCGGCGTCACGCAGACCCGCCTGGCCCACCGCTGCGTCCCCGACCACCACTGATCAGCCGGTCG
>Ga0307499_10000079_pt1 | contig 32833 bp, 22 predicted proteins | sample 13_S_MG_FD_201363 | JGI IMG/M metagenome (GOLD analysis project Ga0307499, IMG submission 201363) | Soil microbial communities from Populus trichocarpa stands in riparian zone in the Pacific Northwest, United States - 13_S | ecosystem: Environmental > Terrestrial > Soil > Riparian zone > Trees... | reverse complement strand
TTGAGGGTCGACTGCATGAACAGAGCGAGCTTTCGCATAACTTCCTCCCTGGTTCTTCTTCTCCGGTCCGGCGGATCGCTGACCGCCGGACCGCCAACAGTGGGGGTTGGCCGCGGTCAGGTCGCCGGCCGGGCGCCCGCCGCGTCCGCACTCGGATCTGCTGCCTCGCCGGCGCCGGGTTCCCCGGCGCCCGTCGGCGGTACGTGCCGCAGCAGCACGCCGATCACGATCGAGGCGACGACCAAGATCGCGACGCAGACCATAGCGAACACGTTCATGCCGCTGACGAAGGCGGCCTTGGCCGCGGCCGACAGCTGGCCGCCCAGCTGCCCGGGCAGCCCGGACGCCACGGTCAGCGCACTCGCCACGTTCTCCCGCGCGGAGTCCAGCACGTCGGCGCGCACCCCGGCCGGGGCGGTGTCGCTCAGTTGGGCGACGTACACGGCGGCGCCGATGCTGCCCATCACGGCCACCCCCAGCGAGGACCCCGCCTCGTTGGCGACCTGCGTCATCGACGAGGACGTCCCCGCCTTCTCCGGCGGCGCCGACCCGACGACCAGGTTCGTGCCCAGGGTCAGCAGCGGGCCTTCGCACAGGCCCATGATCGCGAAACCGACGATCAGCACTGCCGGGCTCGAGTCCACGTCCAGCCGGGAGAACATGACGAACGGGATGATGATGCCGGCGATGCCGCCCGCGATCAGGTACGCGGGCCGGAACTTCTCGCCGAGCTTGGGCGAAACGGTGGCGCTGGCAGTGGCCACCACCATGCCCGGGAGCAGGCAGAACGCGGCCGCCAACGGCGTCATCCCGGACACGGACTGCAGGAACTGGGTGATGTAGAACATGCTCGACCCGCCGATGAGGGCGTAGAGCACCAGGCCGACCAGCATCGTGCTGAACGACCGGTTGTGGAACAGGCGCAGGTCCATGAACGGCTCGGTCAGGTGCAGCTGCCGCCGGACGAACACCACGGCCAGCGCGATGCCGACGACACCGACGACGACCGGCGCCGCCTGCCAGCCGTGCCGGGCGACCTCCTTGAGGCCGTAGATGAACGCGATCATGGCCAGCACCGACAGCACCGCACTGACCAGGTCGAGCTTGCCCGCGTCCGGATTCTTGAACTCGGGCACCGCGATGGGGACGACGACCAGCAGCAGCGCCATCACCGGCACCGCGAGCAGGAACACCGAGCCCCACCAGAAATACTCGAGCAGCACGCCGCCGATCACCGGGCCGAGGATCGAGCCGATGGTGAACCCGCCGGCCCAGATGCCGATCGCGAACCCCATCTGCCTGGGGTCGCGGAACATGTTGGTGATCAGCGCCAGGGTGGATGGCGCCAGGGTCGAGCCGGCGATGCCCAGCAGTGCCCGGCCGGCGATGAGCAGGCCGGTGGTCGGCGCGAACGCGCACAGCAGCGAGGCGACGGCAAAGCAGGCGGCGCCGATCATCAGCAGCTTCCGCCGGCCGATCCGATCACCGAGCGTGCCCATCGTGATCAGGAAGCCGCCGACGAGAAAGCCGTAGATGTCCAGGATCCACAACTGCTCGACAGTGCTGGGCCGGAGCTCGGTGGTGATCTTGGGCAGCGCCAGGAGCAGCACGAACATGTCGAACGTAATCATCAGTGTGGCTAGGGACAGTGCCGCGAGGCCGGCCCACTCCCGCTCGCCGGCCCTGGGCGGGGCTTCTTCGGTAGTCACCCTGAGTCCTCCGGTTTCGGCTGTGAAGGGTGGGGCTACCAACACGACGTGCCAGCCGGCGCCGATTCAACAGCCGCCGGGGCCCGATCTCGGATTAGTCCGAAAGGGTGGATCGGGCGGGTCGGGTCGGACCCGGTCGTGGGCAGCACTCTCGAAGGTGGTCGGGCGTGTCGGCGCTGCCAGCATGGGTCGGGAGACGACGACAGCTGGAGGAGACATGACCACGGACCAAGCTCCGGCCGACCTGACCGAGTCTGACGTCGCCAGGTTCAACGATGTCGTCGGCCGGATCCTCACCACCGTCTGGGGCGACAACTACCACGCCGGCTACTGGGAGTCCGACGACGACACCTCGTCCAACGAGACCGCGCAGTGGCGGATGAACCACGTCATGATCGAGCACCTGCGCGTGTCCGCCGGCCAGCGGGTGCTGGACGTCGGCTGCGGTGTCGGCGCGCCCGCGTTCCAGCTGGCCGAGGAGACCAGGGCCACGGTGGTCGGCCTGACGATCAGCCGCACGCATGTCGACGGGTTCCGGGACCGGGCCCGCGAGCGGGGCCTGGACGGCCTGGTGTCCATCGAGCTGATCGACGTGCTGGACATGCCGTACCCGGACGACTCCTTCGACGCCGCGTGGGTGGTGGAGTCGTTCATCAACATCGACCGGCAGCAGGGCCTGAAGGCGATCGCGCGCGTGCTCAAGCCGGCCGGCCGGCTGCTGTTCACCGACGTCCTGACACCCGACCGGCAGCTCACCGACACCACCGAGGCCCGTGCCGACATGCTCGACGCCATGGAGATGGCCGAGCTGCCCACCCGGGAGCAGTACCGGCAGTGGCTGCGGGACGCCGGCTTCATCGACATCGAGATCCTCGACATCACCGCGCACACCCGGCTGACCGGCGAGCGGATCGCGGCGGGCGCCCGGCAGCACTACAGCGCGCTGGTGGCCGAGCTGGGCCCGCAGGCCGGCGAGATCCTCGACCAGATGATGACCGCGATCGACCACGACTACGTGCTCACCACGGCGCGACTTCCGCAGGCGTGACACCGGGTCTCCGGTAACCGAACTCGCCGGCCTTTTCGCGGCGGTCCGTGCTGACGGTCCCCGTCGCCGACCGCCGACATCGTTGTGATTCGCAAGGAGCGACCATGCCAGCTGACCGTGCCCGGAAATCGGTGCCCATCCTCGCCGGCATCCTCACCCTTCTGGGGCTCTACGTGGCCGGGCAGCGCGCGGTGGCGGTGGGTGGCGCGGACGAGGCCGCCAGGCCGTACAAGTTCCGGGAACTGCCCATTCCGCTGCCGAACGGCTACAACGACAAGCCGATGAAGACCCTGCGCCAGGTGAACCCGGGCTACCAGCACATCGTGGCGTGGATCTCCGCGGTCGGCGCGTCGGTGGCGATCAACGACCTCACCGGCCACGGCCGCGCCGACTCGCTGTGCCTGGTGGACCCGCGGACCGACGACGTGATCGTCACGTACGCGCCGACGGCGCCGCGGCAGGACCGGTTCGCCCCGTTCGTGCTGGACCCGGCGCCGCTGCCGTACGACTCGACGATGGCGCCGACCGGCTGCACCCCCGGCGACTACAACATGGACGGCCGGATGGACCTGATGGTCAGCTACTGGGGCCGCACCCCGATCCTGTTCCTGGCCAGGTCGGACGCCACCACGGTGGGCAACGACGCCTACCGGCGGCAGGAGCTGGCCGCCAACGAGTCGGTGGACGGCCGGTACCACGGTCAGAAGTGGATCACCGACGCGGTGCACGTGGGCGACTACGACGGCGACGGGCGGCCGGACATCTTCGTCGGCAACTACTTCCCCGACTCGGACGTGCTCGACCCGGGCGGCCTGAAGAACGTCCAGATGAACCTGTCGATGTCCAGCGCCAGCAACGGCGGCGGCGGGCACGTCCTGCGGTGGTACGCGGCCACGTCCGGCCCGGAGCCGACCGCCTCGTACGTGCCGGAGCCGCAGGCGATCCCGTACGAGGCGGGTACCGGCTGGACCCTCGCCGTGTCCGGCGCCGACCTGGACGGCGACGGGCTGACCGAGCTGTACGTCGGCAACGACTTCGGTCACGACCACCTGCTGCACAACCGGTCCACCCCCGGGCGGATCAGGTTCGAGGAGGCGATCGGGTCGCGGTCGCCGATCACCCCGAAGTCGTTCGTGCTGGGGCACGACTCCTTCAAGGGCATGGGGGTCGACTTCGCCGACCCTGGCGCCAAGGGCCGCTTCGACATCATGGTCAGCAACATCACCGCCGCGTGGGGCCTGCAGGAGAGCAACTTCCTGTGGGAGAACCAGGCCCGCGACAACGCCGACATGCGCCAGCGGCTGTCCAACGGCGACGCGCCGTTCACCCAGCGCGCGGAGGACTACGGCCTCGCGTGGACCGGGTGGTGCTGGGACCTCAAGTTCGGCGACTTCCTCAACAACGGCGACCTGGCCGTGGTCCAGTCGGACGGCTTCATCAAGGGCCACCGCAACCGGTGGAACTGGCTGCAGGAGCTCGCGATCGTCAACGACGTCCTGATGAGCAACCCCAACATGTGGCCGAACATGAAGGAGGGCGACAACCTGTCCGGTGACGACGTGTTGGCCTTCTACGCCAAGGGGCCGGACGGCCGGTACGTCAACATCTCCCAGCAGCTCGGGCTGGGCGCGCAGGTGCCGTCGCGGGCGGTGGCGACCGGTGACACGACCGGCACCGGCGGGCTGGACTTCGCCGTCGCCCGGCAGTGGGCGCCATCGTCCTTCTACGTCAACGAGTCGCCGGACCGGGGCCGGTTCCTGAGCCTGCGGCTGTACCAGCCGGCGGTCAACGGCGGCACCGCGTCCGGGCTGTCCGGGATCGGTTCGCCCGCGTACGGCGCCACCGTCGGTATCACCACCCCCGACGGCCGTACCCAGCTGTCCCATTTGGACGGCGGCGGTGGGCACAGCGGCTTCCGCAGCTTCGAGGTCCGCTTCGGCCTCGGCGAGCGCACCGGACCGGTCCAGGCGCGGCTGACCTGGCGGGACGCCGGCGGCCAGGCGCGCAACCAGACCGTGGAGCTCACGCCGGGCACCCATTCCCTCGTGCTGTCGAGCACCGTCCAGGAGGTCCCGGACCGATGACCGCCACCGTCCAGCAGTCGCCGCGGACCACCCTCGCACCGGTGCCGGTGCAGCCCCCGGCGCCGGCGAAACCCGCGCCGGACGTGCGCTACCTGGCGCTGCGCAACTTCGCCATCTCCATCTCGGTGTTCAACATCTTCGGCTACACCCTGCTCGGGTTCGAACAGCCGTGGCTCTGGCCGATCCTCAGCGTGCTCACCGGCTACACCGCCGAGCTCGTGCTCGAGACGCTCACCGCGTGGGCCCACCGCCGGGCCCCGCGGTACGCCGGCCGGGGCGGCCGCGGGCTGTACGAGTTCCTGCTGCCGTCGCACATCACCGCGATCGCGGTGAACATGCTGCTGTACGCCAACAACCAGTACTGGCCGATCGCGTTCGGCGTGGTCGCCGGCGTCGGCGCCAAGTACGTGCTGCAGGCGCCGATCGCGGGCCGGACCCGGCACTACATGAACCCGTCGAACTTCGGCATCTCCGTCACGCTGGTGGTGTTCTCCAGCTGGGTCAGCCTCGCGCCGCCGTACGAGTTCACCGAGAACGCCAACACGTACTGGCGGGTGATGATCCCGATCATCATCATCACCGCCGGCACGACCATCAACGGCCTGCTGACCAAGCGGGTCCTGTTGATCGTCGGCTGGCTCGGCGGCTTCGCCATCCAGGCGTTCGTGCGCAACTGGATCTGGGACGTGTCGCTCTACGGCGCGCTGGGTGTGATGACCGGCGTCGCGTTCGTGCTGTTCACCAACTACATGATCACCGACCCGGGCACGACCCCCGTGAAGGGGCGCAACCAGTTCATGTTCGGCGCGTCCGTGGCGACCGTGTACGGCGTCCTGATGGTCTTCGACGTGGTGTACACCATGTTCTTCGCGACCGCGCTGGTCTGCCTGTCCCGTGGTCTGGGCTGGTGGGTCGTGCACTACCACGGCCAGCGGCGGGTGCAGCGGGCCGCGGCGCTGCGGGAGAGCATCCTGAGCAACGGGGCGGCGTCGTGATGACCCCGTACTACGAGCTGCGGCAGCTGGTCGGCTTCGAGGAGACGACCGTCGTCGGGAACGTCTACTTCGTCAACTACCTGCGCTGGCAGGGCAAGTGCCGGGAGAAGTTCCTGATCGACAACGCCCCGGAGGTGCTGGCGAACTTCGGCGCGGAGTTGACCCTGTTCACCGTCAAGGTCGAGTGCGAGTTCCTGGCCGAACTGGCGCTGTTCGACGAGCTGTCCGTCCGGATGCGGCTGGTGGACCTGACGCAGACGCAGATCGAGTTCGGGTTCGACTACGTCCGGGTCCGTGACGACGGCGTGGAGGACCTGGTGGCCCGGGGCCGGCAGCGGGTCGCCTGCATCACCGGCCAGGGCGCCGACGCCCGGCCGATCAAGGTGCCGGCGGCGCTGCGCGACGCGCTCGTGCCGTACCTGGCCGGCCTGCCCCCCGGGCAGCGGACGCACCAGCTCGCCGCGGTGCGGAACAGTTGACGTCATGCGTGACCAGGGACCGGCGGTGGACGCTGGCGACGTCCGTGACCTGCTGCGGTTCCGCAGTGTGCTGGGCAGGTTCGCCACCGGGGTCACGGTGGTGACCACCGGCCCGGACGTGCCGCGCGCGATGACCGTGAGCGCGTTCACGTCCGTGTCGCTCCAGCCGCCGATGGTCCTAGTGTGCGTACGGCGAGCCAGTTCGATGCACGAGGCCATCCTGACCAACGACGCCTTCGCGGTGTCGGTGTTGTCGGCCGAACAGGAGTGGATCGCCCGGCACTTCGCCAACGGCGCCCGGCCGCGCGGCGAGGGCGAGTTCGCCGCCATCGACTGGGTGACGGGCCGGCGCACCGGCGTCCGGCTCGTCGCCGACGCCGTGGCTTGGCTGGAATGCCGGCTCGCCGCCGTGTACGACGGCGGCGACCACTCCATCTTCCTCGGTTCCGTGCTGGCCATCGAGTGCGGTACGGCACCGGACCCGCTGCTGTTCGTCTGCGGCGGCTTCCGCGGCCCGCGGACCGTACCCAGATAGGGCAAGCGACCGATGGCCCTCCGGCGGGGAATCCCCGGGAGGGCCATCGGTGTCCGGCGGTCCCGCCTCATTGCGCTTGGCGCATCGCCATCTCCTCCGGTGGCCGGCAGCTGTCGAGCTCGGGGATCACCAGCAGGATCGGTGTGTCGACCGGCCGGGTCGGGTGCAGCACCAGGTCCACCTTGCTGGTCACACCCGGGCGTACCGAGACCGGCGCGCTGGCGGCGAAGAACACCGGCCTGCGGTCCCACGGCTGGGTGTGGAAGTTGTCGACCTCCACCGCGGCCGCGCACACGTGCCAGTCACCGGGCGGCACCGCGTTGAGCACGTAGTGGTTGGCGTAGTCGACGACGTCGCACGACACCGGCACGCCCTGCAGGATCGGGCTCCCGAACACCGCCGCGTACACCCGGACGCGGCGTTCGGTCCACGGGACGTGCAGCCGGCCGTGCACAGTGCCGCACAGGGTCGGGTCGTCTGACCGCCGGGGTGGCGGCACCATGCCGATCCCGGTCCGGGCGAGGTGCCGGTACTGCCCTGGCGCCAGGCCGACGCTCTTGGCGAACCGGGTGGTGAAAGTGCCGAGGCTGTTGTACCCCACCCGGTAGGAGATTTCGGTGATGCTCAGCGAGGTACGCACCAGCAGGTGCTTGGCGCGATAGAATCGTACGGCGGCCAGGAAACGACCTGGTGAGGTTCCGGTGGTCGCCCGGAATACCCGGGTGAAATGGAACTTGCTCAATAGCGCCGCACCGGCCAGGTCGGTTAATGTCAATGGTTCGTCGTAGCGCTGCCACATCATGTGGATCGCCTCTTCGACGTGTTTGTACACGCAATCTCCTTCCTCGAAATGCCAGGAGACGTCGATTCGAAGTGAACGTGACCCATTCGCGAAGGGGGCTACATTTCTGTTCGAATGTCACGATAGTTGGGCCGGCCGGCCGATGACATGCACCTGATTGCTCTCACCGGGCAACCACGAAGTAGTGGGCGCGGGCCGGAGCGTGTAGTGCACGCGAAGCGGTCACCGGTACGAGGCCGTGATCGGCCCGAGCCGGCTCGACGCGGCGGCCATGCTGGCCCACGCCGCGACCTCCACCAACCGGCGGTCGTCCGCGCCCGAGGCGGTGAACTCGTCGACGTCGGCCCGGCCGACCTGGTGCGATGCCAGGGCCGTGAGCAGGGCGATCCGGCCGGCACGGCGGTCCGCGGGCGGCAGCGCGGCCACCGCGTCGACGACCCAGGCCCGGCTGATCCCCAGGGGTGTGCCGTCCCAGGCCGCCAGCTTGGCCTCGGTGAGGTGCCGGACAGCGTCCGGCACCGACCGCTCACCGGCGGCGTTGATGGCGGCTGCGGCGCGGGCGAACGCCGCGGCGATGTGCGGGGCGCCGGCGGCCCACGTTCCGGTCGTTCCGGCGGCGGGCAGCAGGTCGAGGGACGCGCCCGGTTCGTGCGGACGGCTCGCCGGGCCCCGCATGAGCACGCTGAGCAGCCGCAGCATGGTGCCGTGCATCCTGGCTGGCACGTGGGGCGGCAGCGGCGACTCGTCGAGGAACACGTTGACCATCCGGTTGAAGTACTCGAACGTGACGGCCACGCCGACGAGTTCGGGCGCCTGCTGCGGCGGCAACGATGGCGGGCGGCCGGTTCGTACCCACGAGGCGACGGCCGCCAGCTCCGGGTCGACGATGTCGTCGAACCGGAGCTCGGAGATCGCCGCGGCGGTCGGGTCCCGAAGCAGCCCGTGCAGGGTCGCGCTGTGCACGGCAACGCAGTACGGGCACGCGTTGTTGACGGACACCGTGCTCGCCACGACCTCCTTGGCGGACCGCGAGGCATGCCAGGACGCGATCATGGTCTCCCGCAGGATCACCCAGCTGGCGGCCATCACCTCGGGCGCGGGGGAGTGCAGTGCGACCGGCGGCGCCAGCATCCCGAACTCCCGCTCGACCTGCCGGTACACCGCCCTGGTGAGCCCGGCCGACGCGCCGAACTTGACCGGCTTGACGTACCGGACCTGTTCGAGCGACCTACGCAACGCCTTGCCGGGAACCACCGGGCTCACGGTGCTGCCCCCGGTTGTGGAGTTGGGGCCGTCACGCCTGGTCAGGCAGCGCTTCTGCCAGTTCCTCGGCGATCCGCCGCCGCCAGATCTCGAACGCGGGGAGACCGTCGTCCGGGTCCTCGGTGGGGATGGACTTCTGGCAGATCCGGTCCGCCTGGTCCGGGGTGACGCCGCAGAGCACGCGGGTGGCCAGCTCGGTGTGCGGGGTCACCAGGCCGGCGATCACCCGGGCGGAGGCCGCGAACGCGCTGCCCTGGGCCAGTTGGGCCCGGCAGTCGCCGGCCCGCGCGGCCAGGGCGCGTAGTTCCGGGTCGTCGACGCCGCCGGCGTAGGTGGCGGCCAGGCCCACCCCGGCGTACAGGTCGGGCCTGCGGTCGGCGTCGAACTTGTTGATCATGTTGGTCACCAGCGTGACGTCGGTGCCGCCGACGAACCACATGGCCCGGCCGATGCCCTGGTCGATGGCGCGTGCCGGGTAGCCCGCGGGGGCGTCGGCTGGCCAGCCGAAGTTCCGCTCCCGGAACTGCTGGCGGACGTACTTGTCGGTCTGGAAGTAGGCCTGGTGGAAGCCGTAGCCGTCGTGGACCAGCCAGCGCAGCAGCGGGTCCGTCACGCCGCTGGTCACCGCCGGCCAGCAGAACCTCGGGACCCGGGCCAGCGCCCAGCCCACCCCGACGTACGTCATGTACGTGTGCGGTTCCGCCGGGCCGGCGAGGAAGTCGGTGATGTGGTGGCGGTGCCCCAGCGGCAGGCCGTCGCGGATCGCGAGGGCCATGGCCGCGCCCTCGTAGGCGAAGCCCTGGAACTGGCGCTCCAGGCTTTCCAGGCGTCGTTCCACCTCGCCCACGGCGGCCGCTTCGGCGGCGTACGCGAAACCGGTGAGGAACGAGCCGCCCACGGCCTCCAGCAACTCACGGGATTCCTGACTCTTTTCCGGAAATCCACGGACCGCGAGCCGTGTTTCGGACGTGCTGGGCGTGAGGACCCGCCGCCGGACCTTTCCCAGGATGTTGGCCAATGGTTCCTCCTCGACGAATGGTGTCCCCGGTCCAACGTGCCGTGATTTCGCCGTGGTGTCTTCTCGGAGCTTGCGGCACTCGACCGGCGCACTGCCCCGCGGAGAATCGCACGTCTGAAGGTGCCGGTCTCGGCGCGGAACTGAAAGTGTAGTGAAATAGCGCAACTGGAAGGTAGTTGAGACGCCATGAATGACAGCACCGACCCGGTGGCACACATCTTCAACTCGGCCGTCGCGGCGTCTGCCATCGGCGCCGCGTGGGAAGTCGGCCTCCTCGACGTCCTGCACCGCGACGGGGCGCTGACCCTGCCCGAGTTCGCCGTGGAGCGCCAGCTCGACCCGTTGTCGACGCACGGGGTCGTGCGGGCGCTGGCGTCCGTCGACATCGTCGAGACCGTCAACAACAAGGTCGTGCCCGCCGACCACTTCGCGGCGGTGTACCGGACGCGTTCGTTCTTTCATTGGCTGGCCCGGGGGAGCGGTGAGGTGTTCCGCCGGATGCCCGAACTGCTGCCCGTGGCCGCCCGGACGGGTGACTACTACCAGCGCGACGCGAAGGCGATCGCCTTCGCCTGCCGGGAGATGAACACCTTCTGCTACGACCCGTGGTTCTGGGACGCGGTCGACCGGTTGCCGACCCCGCCCGCGGTCGTGGCGGACCTGGGTTGCGGCAGCGGGGAGCGGCTCGTCCAACTGCTGTCCCGGTTCCCGGACGCGGACGCCGTGGGCATCGACATCGCCGAGCCCGCGCTGGCCGAGGCGGCGGCCGCGGCCGCGGCGGCCGGCCTGGCCGACCGGATCACGCTGGTCACCGATGACGTGCTCACCATGGCGGCCCGGCCCGAGTTCGCGGCGGTCGAACTGCTCACGTGTTTCATGATGGGACACGACTTCTGGCCACGGCAGCAGTGCGTCCGGACCCTGCGCCGGCTCCGTGAGATCTTCCCCCGCGCCGGCACGTTCCTGCTCGGCGACGCCACCAGGACGGTCGGGGTCGCCGACCGCGACCTGCCGGTCTTCACCCTCGGGTTCGAGGTCGCGCACGCCTTGATGGGCGTCTTCCTGCCGACGGTCACCGACTGGGAGTCGGTGTTCGAGGAGGGCGGCTGGGTGGTGCGCCGCACGCACTGGATCGGCATCGCCGTCAGCGAGGTCATCTTCGAGCTGGAACCCCGATAGACCGCGGCCGCACACCGGACCGCGGCCCCCGTCCACCGGACGGGGGCCGCGGCGTTGTCGGCTTCGTCAGCACGAACCCCTGTCGCCGGTCAGGCTGCCGACGGTGCTGCCGACCGGCTGCGCCGCGGCGTTGGCCATGACCTCCTCGGCGGTCATCGCCATGAAGTGCACGATGGTCTCGTGGTTGGTCGACGCGACCGCGCTCTCGCAGCCGGGCTTGTAGTAGAGGTCGACGTCGGTGGGTTTCCGGCTCAGATCCGGCTGCTGGTCGGCCCGCAGCGCCGCGACGATCGTCGGGACGTCGTAGCCGAGGTGCAGGGTGCGCCGGTAGTACTCCTCGCCGCGGACGCTCACGAACTCGAACCCCGTGGTGTCCGGCTCGTCGACGCCCGGCGGCGCCGCGATCGGCTGGGTCAGCAGGTCGTAGCGGAGCATCTCGTCCAGCAGTGCCGACACCTCCTCGGGGACCTGCGGCCGGATGCACTCGTTCCACCACCGGGTGAGCATCCGCTTGACGTCCGGTTCCCGGTAGAGGTAGCTGATAGCCGCGCCGACCTCGCCGGTGCCCACGATCACGCTGTCCACCGTGCTGCGCAGCGGTTCGGCCGCCAGGTCGTCGGTGGTCGCGATCCACTCGTCGATGCTGCGCAGCACCGAGGTCTGTCGGATGCCGGCGAGCTCACGCAGGCCGACCCAGGTGTGGCGCAGCACGACCATCTCGGCGATCACCCTGGCCCAGAACAGGAATCGCTGCATGTACTGGTTCTCGGCGAAGGACACGTTGCGGTTCTTCAGCACGTACTCGAAGTCGTCGTTGTCGCCGCGGACCGAGGCGATCCCGTGCACGTCCCGGCGGTCGCCGTAGTCGGTGTTGGGCAGCAGCAGCATCGGGTAGCAGGCGATCCGGGACACCCGCCGGGCCAGCTTGTCGTAGCCGGCCAGGAACGACTCGACGGTCTCGCCCGGCGCGCCCCAGATCAGCTCCGCGTAACAGTCGAGACCTTCGCGGTCCAGCCACTCCGCCAGGTCCTCCCAGTCGTTGACCTTCATGTTCTTGCGGTTCATCAGGTCCAGGGTGTCGCTGTCGAGCGTCTGCAGGGCCAGCGTGAAGGAACTGCGCATGCCGGCCTCCTTCATCCTCTTCACGATGGCGTAGAACGTCGCGGACTTGTTCTTCGCCCACGACGTCTCCAGCGCCCGCGGAAACCCGTACTGGTCACGCACCTCGATCAGGTCGTCGACAAACTTCAGGTCACCGGGCAACAGGCCGAAGTTTGCGTCGCACACCACGATCGTGTGCACGCGCAGCTTCGCGAAGTACTCCAGCTCCGCCCGCAGCCGTTCCCGGGAGAACGCCCGGACCTTCTGGCCCACCGCGCCACCCCAGTAGCAGAAGGCGCATTTGTACGGACACCCGCGGTTGGTCTCCATCAACGCGACGTCGTAGCGGAACTGGCCGCGTTCGTCGGTCATCTCGATGGCATTGGTGAGGAACGGCGACGGGATGTCGTCCAGGTTGGCGATACGGTCGCGGTCCGGGGTGTTGTGGAGCGTGCCGCCGGCGTCCCGGAAGGAGATGCCGTTGATCGCGGCCAACGTGTCGTCCTCGGGACCGTCGAGGTACGCGTGCAGCAGGTCGCGGAAGACGAGCTCACCCTCGCCGTTGACGACCACGTCGACCTCGGGGAACATCGCGAAGGTCCGCTGTGCCTGGTTGGCGACGTGGGTGCCGCCGAAGATGACCCAGCCGCCCGGGTTGAGCTGTTTGAACGTCGCGGCCAGGGCGCCGAACGCGCGGTAGCTCCAACCGAACACCGAGAACGCCAGCACGTCCGGGACGCGTTCGCTGAATAGCTGGTACGCCATGGACGACAGCGTGACCTTGCCCCGGAAGTTGCGGATGCTGACGTCGAACTTCGTGGCGAGCAGGTCGTCCGCGAGGACGGTCGCCTTGAGGTATCCGGACGCGAGCGGCATGGACTCCAGTGGCATGTCCCAGATGCCCTGCTGGACGATATCGACGGTCAGCTTGCCGCTGTCGGCCATAGCGTTCCCTCTTTTCGGTAGGACTGGATGACCGGTCGATCGGCGAGCGATCAGATAAGGGCAGCATCACATCGGTGTTGTGCCGCAAACACCTTTCCCAGTGCGGTTCGTACATTTCTTGGACCAGCTGGTACCGCCGCTGATGTGCGTCACGAAAAGTTGGCGCGGCCAACTCCTGGCGTGCCGTTTCGCCCGCACCGAGGGAGATGCCGGCGACCGGGCCGGGGTGTGACGATGGCGGCGCAGGCGCCGTGCGACCAGAGGGGGCAATGTTCGATGAGTTCTCGGCCGCTCACCGGCGACGAGTACCTGGAAAGCCTTCGGGACGGACGCGAGATCTTCCTGTACGGCGAACGGGTCAAGGATGTGACGACACATCCGGCCTTCCACAACGCCGCCCGGATGACGGCGCGGTTGTACGACGCCCTGCACGATCCGGCGCACCAACCGGTGCTCACCGCCGCGACCGACACCGGCAGCGACGGCTACACCCACCGGTTCTTCACCACGCCCCGCAGCGCGGACGACCTCGTGGCAGCCCAGCGGGCGATCGCCGGCTGGGCCAGGCTGTCGTACGGGTGGATGGGCCGTAGCCCGGACTACAAGGCGTCCTTCCTGGGCACCCTGGGCGCCAACGCCGAATTCTACGAACCGTTCGCGGACAACGCCCGGCGGTGGTACCGGGAGTCGCAGGAGAAGGTGCTGTACTGGAACCACGCGATCGTCCACCCGCCGGTCGACCGGCACCTGCCGCCGGACCGGGTCGCCGACGTGTTCGTCCACGTGGAGCAGGAGACCGACGCCGGGGTCGTGGTCAGCGGGGCGAAGGTCGTCGCCACCGGATCGGTGCTGACGCACTACAACTTCGTCGCCCACTACGGATTGCCGGTCAAGGACGCGCGGTTCGCCCTGGTGGCGACCGTGCCGATGGACGCGCCCGGCATGAAGCTGATCTGCCGCCCGTCGTACGCGGCCACCGCGGCGGTGATGGGCAGCCCCTTCGACTACCCGTTGTCGTCCCGGCTGGATGAGAACGACACGATCCTCGTGCTGGACAAGGTGCTCATCCCGTGGGAGAACGTGTTCGTCTATGGCGACGTCGGCAAGGTCCAGCTGTTCAGCGGGCAGTCCGGGTTCGTCGAGCGGTTCACTTTCCACGGCTGCACCCGGCTGGCGGTGAAGCTGGAGTTCATCGCCGGGCTGCTGGCCAAGGCCCTGGAACTGACCGGGACGCAGGACTTCCGGGGCGTGCGATCCCGACTCGGTGAAGTGCTCGCGTGGCGGGACCTGTTCCAGGCGATGTCCGACGCCGCCGCGCGCAACCCGGTGCCGTGGCGGGACGGCGCGGTGCTGCCGAATCCGCTGTACGGCATGGCGTACCGGTGGTTCATGCAGACCGGATATCCGCGGGTGCGTGAGATCGTGCTGCAGGACGTGGCCAGCGGGCTGATCTACCTCAACTCCAGCGCCGAGGACTTCGGGAATCCGGAGATACGGCCGTACCTCGACAAGTACCTGCGCGGCGCGAACGGCGCCGACGCGGTGGAACGGGTCAAGGTGATGAAGCTGCTGTGGGACGCGGTGGGCACCGAGTTCGGTGGCCGGCACGAGTTGTACGAGCGCAACTACGCCGGCAACCACGAGAACACCAGGATCGAGCTGCTGACGGCGCACGAGGCGAGCGGCCGGCTGGACAACTACAAGGCGTTCGTCGAGCAGTGCCTCGGCGAATACGACCTGGCCGGCTGGACCGTGCCCGACCTGTCGTCGTTCACCAACCTGCGGGCCAGTCGCGCAAGCAGCCTGAACGAGTGACCCGGGCAGTCGGGTGGGGCGGCACCTGGCGTACTCCTGGTTTGACCGGTGTGACACGCTGGGTAATCGACTGACCCCCACCGGATCAAGTACGCCACCCGACGACAAGGACTGTTGAATGCCGCAGTACGCGATTTTGATCTACGAGAAGGAAATCCCGGTCGAGGACATCCCGGCCGACGTCATGGCGGCCAACATGGCCGCCGGGGACAAGATCGAGGCGATGGGCGCCCGCGTGGTCAGCGAGCAGCCGTTGCAGCCGTCCAGCGTGGCCACCACGATCCGCAAGGGCGGCATCGTCACCGACGGGCCCTTCCTGGAGACCAAGGAAGCCTTCGCCGGGATCTTCGTGGTCGAGTGCCGTGACCTGGACCAGGCGATCGAGATCGGCAAGCTGTTGCCGATCATGGACGGCGGCGTCGAGATCCGCCCCCTGATCGAGATGTGACCGGCACCCGCCGACCGGCGCTGGTCGAAGTTCAACGGGCGGTAGCGGACGCGCACCGGCGCGAGTGGGCCAAGGTGCTCGCCGCGACGGTGCGCGTCGCGCGTGACCTCGACCTGGCCGAGGAGTGCGTGCAGGACGCGTACGTCGCCGCGCTGCGGACCTGGGTTGAGGGGGGCGTACCGGCGAACCCCGGGGCCTGGCTGGTCACTGCGGCCCGGCGCAACGTGCTGGACGCCCTGCGTCGGGCCCAGGTGTTCCGGGCGAAGATGCCGCTGCTGGTCGTCGACGAGGTGGCGGAGGTGAGCTTCGCCGGCGACTCGGGCGGCCGCGACGACCGGCTGAACCTGATCTTCATGTGCTGCCACCCGGCCCTGCGCCCGGAAGGCCAGATAGCGCTCACCTTGCGCCTGGTCTGCGGCCTGGACACGCCGGACATCGCGCAGATGTTCCTGGTCTCCGCAACGACGTTGCGAGCCCGGATCGGCCGCGCCAAGAAGAAGATCGCGGAGGCGCACGTCCCGTTCCGGATGCCCGCCGCCAGCGAACTCCCAGACCGCCTCGACGCGGTGCTCACCGTGATCCACCTCCTGTTCACCACCGGCCACACGGCGCCGTCCGGCGACGACCTGACCCGCGTCGACCTGGCCGAACGAGCTGTGGACCTGGCGCGCACGTTGCATACGCTGATGCCGAACGAATGCGAGGTCCGCGGCCTGCTCGCGCTGCTCCTGGTGAACCACGCCCGCCGGGCGACGCGGACCGACGCCACCGGCCGGCTGTTGCTGCTGGCCGACCAGGACCGGTCCAGGTGGGACCGGGCGATGATCGCCGAAGGCCACCAGCTCGTAGTGGATGCCCTTCGTGGTGGGACCCCTGGACGGTTCGCATTGCAGGCGGCCATCGCGGCGTTGCACGCCACCGCGCCGACGTACGCGGACACCGACTGGGAACAGGTGCTCGTGCTGTACGGCGAACTGCTGGCCGTGTGGCCGTCCCCGGTGGTGGAGCTGAACCGGGCGGTGGCCATGGCGATGGTCGCCGGCCCGGCCGCCGCACTGCGGGAGGTCGAGCGACTCGAACGGGACGACCACCTCGCCGGCTACCACTACGTGCCCTCGGTCAAAGCTGAGCTGTACCGCCGCCTCGACCGCCATGCGGAGGCGGCCGAGGCGTACCGCCGGGCGCTGGAGCTGGCGGACAACGAGGCGGAACGGGAGTTCCTCACCGGTCGGCTCGCGCAGTCCGTGAACGGGTGACCGGCCGGTTCTCCGGCCGGAGGCGGACCCGCTGGCGCCTCGCCGGCTCCGGGTCAGCAGTGCCCCGCCGCCCGGTTGAAGTCGAGCCGGTAGGCCACGATTTCCGCCTTCTCGCTCGCGTTCTGCGGCCAGCCGCTCGCGGCGAGCACAGTGTCCCCGGTGATGGCCACCGGTGAGTTCGTCGTCCCCGGGAGCTTCTTCTCCCACGCTGGCTTCCCGGTTCGGGTCTGGTAGGCGTGCACGACCCCGTCGAACGTGGTCGTGAACACCAGGTCGTTCGTTACCGACGTGCCCCCGTACGGTGAGGAGCCGAGGGGTTGGGACCACCTGGTCCGCCCGGTGGCCAGGTCGAGTGCGACGACCTCGCCGCGGCCCGCGGTCAACGGTGGGATCTCGGGCGTGGTCTGGCTCTGCCACGTCACCTTCATGTTGTTCACCGCCACGTACACGGTTGTCCGGTCCACGGCGGCGGGGGCCGGGACGCCGCCGAGCGCTCCGGGGTAGAGGTCCATCGGCAGGGTGGGCATCTGGTCGAACCTGCCGGCCATCGCCAGCAGGTTGTCGTTGTCGTGGCCGTTGTGCCTGCCGACCGGGGTCTTCCACAGCTGGCGGCCGGTGACACGGTCGAGGAGGTAGACGTAGCCGGTCTTCCCGGACGCGACCACGACCGGCCGGCCGCGGACCGTGGTGAGGATCGGCGGGTTCTGCAGGTCCCAGTCGTAGATGCCGTGCGGCAGCACCTGGTGGTACCAGATCACCTTGCCGGTCCGCGCCGACAGCTTGACCACCGAGTTGGAGTACAGGTTGTTGCCCGGCCGGCTCGATCCCCACGGCTGCGAGTCGGTGCCCACGAACGGGTTGGGGTTCGCGACGGCGCCGTAGACATCGCCCTTCCCGTCGAACGTGGGCGGGTACCACAGGCCGCCGCCGGAGTTGACGTCCGGACGTCCCCACAGGTCGGCGGGCACGGTGTCCCATGTCCACCTGGTCTTGCCGGTGCGCGCGTCCATCGCCCACAGGACCCCGACGGCGCCCACGGCGGTCCCGCCGTTCAGGAAGCTGGGAACGGTGGAGAGGTAGACGGTCCCGGCATGCACACCGGGCGCCATGTCGATGGCCTCGTTGGCGTTGCGCGTGAGCACCCGCCGCCAGACCTCCCGGCCGGTACGCGCGTCGAGACCGAACGCCTCGGTCAGCGTGGCACCGAAGACCAGGCCACCGGTGACCGCGACCCCGTTGGGGCCGTTGGTGTGCGAGCGGTACATCCGCGTCCACAGTGGACGACCGGTGCGCAGGTCGATGGCGTAGACGTTGGAGTCGAGGTCCTGCGTGTAGACGACCCCGCCGGACACGACCGGTGTCGCGGCGTACGAGCCCGGCCACTGGTCCGTCGCCCCCTTGATCGGCACGGACCAGGCGGCGCGCAGCTGCGACACGCTCCGGGAGCTGATCGGTCCGGGCACCGCGCGGGTGCCGGCCGGGTCCGCGTTGGGTTGTGCCCACGTACCCCAACCACAGCGGGCGGTACCGGTGGCGTCGGCGTCGGCAGCGGTGACCGTGGTCGCGGTCAGCACTGCCACGGCGAGCGCGGTGAGGCCACGCGCCCAACGGTCAACGGTCATCTTCGTCGCCCTCCCAGGTCCTTGATCACGACGACGGGATCTGACCCGTACGCCGCCCGGGTCTGGTTGTCAGTGCGCTCCAGCGTGTCAGCCCACGCGCCGGCCGTGCATCTCCTGGAATGCGCGAGGATCCGGCCGGCCGGGTTGACCGGGCAGCACCACGGTGCAGCCCATCAGCGCGGGATTTCCGCGCAAGATGGAAGATGCGGGCGCGCCGGCCGGAGTCCCAGCATCAGGCCGGGAGGATTCGCTGACGACTTCAGTCGGCACACGCCGATGGCTGCGCGCGGGCTGCTCAACACCCTGGATGGATTTCCGGCAGCTGTCGTGACAAGCCCCGGTCATGTGGTGGCGAGGAGATTCCATGGTGGACAACACGACGGTGCCGACCGAGCGGTTCGGGCCGGAATTCCTGCAGGATCCGCACTCGGTGTACACCCGGTTGCGCAAGGAGAGCCCGGTCCAGCGGGTGGTGCTGCCGGCCGGTCTGCAGGCCTGGGTGGTGACCCGGCACGAGGACGTCCGGGACGCATTGGCCAATCCGGCCCTGCACAAGGACTTCCGGCGCTATCCCGAGCTGTTCGCCCGCAACACCATGCGCAGCCAACCCGGGTTCGTGCACCCCGCGCTCGTCGCGCACATGCTCAACATGGACCCGCCCGACCACATCCGGCTGCGCAAGCTGGTCACCAAGGCGTTCACCCTGCGCCGGATCGAGCAGATGCGCCCGCGGATCGAACAGATCGCCACTGAACTGCTGGACGCGATGGCCGGCAAGGACGAGGTGGACCTCGTCGAGGCGTTCGCGTTCCCGCTGCCGATCACGGTGATCTGCGAGCTGATCGGGATGCCGGCCGAGGAGCTGGAGCAGTTCCGTGGCTGGTCGGTCACGCTGATCTCGGGCGGCGAACCGGACGAGGTGCAGCACGCGGCCGACGCCACCCGGAACTACCTGATGGGCCTGATCGCCAGGAAGCGCGAGCAGCCCGTCACGGACCTGTTGGGCGCCCTGGTGCACGCACGCGACGATGACGACCAGCTGACCGAGACCGAGCTCGTGTCCATGGTGTTCCTGCTGCTGGTCGCCGGCCACGAGACGACGGTCAGCCTGATCGCCTCGGGTGTCCTGTTGCTGCTCAAGAACCCGGAGCAGTTCGCCGCGCTGCGGGCCGACCGGTCGCTGTTGCCCGGCGCGGTCGACGAGTTCCTGCGCTACGAGGGCCCGCTGAACATGGCGACCTTCCGCTACACCAACGAACCCACCGAGATCGGCGGCATGCTGATCCCCGCGGACGAGTTCGTGATGCTGGCGCTGGCGTCGGCCAACCGGGACGAGGAGCAGTTCGCCGACCCGGACCGGTTCGACATCCGCCGGGACACCGCCGGGCACCTGGCGTTCGGCCACGGCGTGCACTTCTGCCTCGGCTCGCCGCTGGCCCGGCTGGAGGCCGAGATCGCGTTCAACCTGTTGTTGGACCGGTTCGACCGGATCGAGCTGGCCGTCCCGGCGGAAAAGGTGCGGTGGCGCGAGGGTGTGGTGATCCGCAGCATGGACGCCCTGCCGGTCCGGCTCGGCTGACCTGGACCCGCGAAACGACCCCGGCCTGCTGCCTGGCCGGGGTCGTTCGGTGTGGTCGTTCGGTGTGCCCGTCAGCCGACCTTCGCGAACTGACCGGGTGCACGGCCGGCGCCGGCCGGCCCGCGGTACGCCTGGGCGATCTCCAACCAGCGCTGGGCGTGCTCGCCGGTGGCGACCAGGGACAGGTCCGCGTGGTGCCGGCGGCGCGCGGCCAGCAGGCAGAGGTCCACGGCGGGGCCTTCGATCCGCTGGCTGGCGTCCGGCGGCCCGAACGTCCACAGTGCACCGGACGGCGCGGTGACCTCGAACCGGAAGTCGGCCTCCGGCGGCGTCATACCGCTGGCCAGGTAGCCGAACTGCCGGGTGTGCACGACGAACCCGACGAGGTGCCCGATCCGGTCGGTACGCTCCAGCCGCTCGCCCAGCGCGTCGGCGATGTCCTGGCCGTGCGCGAACAGCTCCATCAACCCGCCGCTGGCCAGCACAGCCGGTGGCAGGGGGTTGACCAGCCACGGCACCTCTTCGCCGGGCGGCACCGCGGCGAGCGCGTCGGCCGCCGTGACCATCTCCTCGTACCAGCGGTCGCGCAGCTTGGCCATCGGCAGTTCGAGGTACGGCCGCATGACCGCGGCCACCTCGTCGGCGAGATCGGGTTCTGCGTGCGCCATCACATCCCGGAACGCGTCGGGGTCGCCCGCGGCCAGCCCCGCGCGCTGGAAGGTGGCGGCCAGGTGCGCGACCTGGTGGGTGATCGTCCAGCCTGGTGCGGGGGTCGGCGTCGTCCACTCGGTCGCGTCGAGGCCCGACAGCAGTCGCCGCAACTCCGCCGCGTCGGCTTTCAGCGCCGAGAGCACGCCCTGGGGCTCGGTCATCCGCCTGTCCTCTCGCTGAGGTCGGGGTAGGTCCACTTCAGACTGCGGCAGCGGCGCGGACGGACGCACCTTCCTAAGTGCTCGCGCGGGCCAGCACGGCACCCACCACGAAGTCCGGGTACCTCTCGGCCACCGCGTCCACGTCCGGCAGGATCGTCACATCGGCGAGGCCGGCGGCCTCGAACGTGGCACGCCAGGCCGCCGGGGTCAGGAACCCGTGCGTCGGCCGCTTCACCGGGTCGGTGACGACGTCGGTGAAGCTGTCCAGGAAGTCGAAGATGATCTCCGCGTGGATCGGCCGGGCGAGCCTGCTGGGCCGCACGCACTCGGACACGACGACCGTGCCACCCGGCTTGAGCGCCGTCGCCGCCTCGGCGGCGACGAAGTCCAGGTCGGGCGCGACGTGGAAGCAGTTGACGGCGTAGACGACGTCGAACGTGCCAGGCCCGACCCCCTGCGCCGCCCACGGTGTCGTCATGTCCAGCCGCGCGGACTCGACCGTGGTCGACGATGCCGCCGCGGCCCGGGCCGCCTGCTCGCCGTACCGGGCGAAGGTCTCGGCCACCTCGGTGAACCGGTAGCGCGTGACGGCCGGGCCGAGGGTATGCAATGCCTGCTCGGCTCCGCTGCCGCAGCCACCGCCGACTTCGAGGATCTCGCCGCCGCCGGCGGGAACGACGCGGGACAGCGCCTCGGCGCCGACCGCGTTGTTGATCGCGTACAGAATGTTGTCGTTGGAGAAGTACCGCAGCCAGAGCGGGAGCTTGTCCGGCACGAACAGGATCTCGTCGCCGGTCGCGTCACCGCGGAAGAAGCGGCCGGCCTCGTCGACCAGCAGCCGCAGGATCTCCGCGGCCGCCGCGGCACCGGGGCCCAGCTCGGCGAGTTCGGCCGCGACGACGTCGAAGTCCTCCACCGCGCCGGTTCCGGGGAAGTAGCGGCCGCCCCGTCCGGTGAGGATGCCGGTGACGGCGAGCTTCTCGTACATGAACCGCAGCGGAACCGTACGACGCCAGGGAATCGAGAGGTGCTGCTTGGCCTGCGCGACCGTCACGCCCGTCGCCGGCGGCAGTGCGCCGACCGACGCGAGGATCCGGTACGCGGCCGCGTCGACGAGCCGCGCGAATGTCTCGTTCGCCGCGAGGAACGAGGACGTGAACAACGCCCGCACCCGCTCGTCGTCGATGGCGGCGCGCAGCTGCGCGAACCGGGGTTCCGGCATGGTGTCAACCCGTCGCGTTGTGGACGGTCATGGGGAGTCCGCCACCGAGGCGTAGCGACATCATGGGCTCCGGCTTCACCTGGAAGCCCGGCTGCCCCACCAGCCGCAGGTCGCGCATGAGCGTGGAGATGACGAAGGTGGCCTCCATCATCCCGAGGTGGTTGCCGACGCAGAACCGGGGACCGCCGCCGAACGGGATGTGCGCGTAACGCGGCCGGTCCACCGGCATGTCCGGGTCGAACCGCCCGGGGTCGAAGCGGCCCGGCTCCGGCCAGTACCGCGGGTGCCGGTGCAGGGTGTACGGGCAGACCAGCACCTCCGCGCCGGCCGGCACGTGGTAGCCGCCGACCTCGTCATCGGCCACCGCCCGGCGCGGGAGGATCCACACCGGCGGGTACAGCCGCATGGCCTCCTGCAACACCATGTTCGTGTAGCGCAGTCGTGGCAGGTCCTCGTAGGTCGGGCGCCGTCGCGTGTAGACGGTCACGGCCTCCTCGTGCAGCCGCTCGCGGACCCGCGGGTGCCGGCTGACCAGGTGCAGTGTCCACCCGACCGTGCTGGCCGTCGTCTCGTGACCGGCCAGCAACAACGTCACCAGCTCGTCCCGCATGCGACGGTCGGTGACCCGCTTGTCGGTCTCCTGGGCGGTGGACGCGATGAGCCGGGTCAGCACGTCGTCGCCGGTCCGGGACGGATCCGCCTTCCGCTGTGCCACCAGGGTGGCCACGACCTGTTCCAGGTGGGCACGGGCCGCGCGGAACGTCCGCTGTCCCTTCAGCGGCAGCCACCGCGGCACCAGGCCCAGGGTCTCCATCTCGAACATGGCCTGGTCCTGCACGGCCTCGAAGGAGTGCTCGACCGCGTCGAACGCACTGAGGTCGGTGTCCAGCAGGGTGTCGCCGAGCACGCCCAGCGTGAGCGCGGTGACCTCGGTCAGCACGTCCACCGGACCCGTGCCCACGTGCCCGCGTAGGCGTTCGACCAGGCCGAGCGCCTCGTCCACGATCACGTCGGCCCGTTCGGCGATCCGCTTGTGCTGGAACACCGGCTGGATGGTTCGCCGCTGTTCCTTCCACAGCGCGCCCTCGCTGGTAAGCAGTCCATCGCCGAGCGCCCGCTTGGCCTCGGTGTAGCCGATGCCCTTGTGGTAGTTGGCGGCGTTGTCGGCGAGCACGTGCTTGGCGTGGTCGGGGTGGTTGAAGATGTAGAGCTTCTTCGGGCCGATCGCCACCCGCACCGCGTCGCCGTACTCCCGGACCGCCTCGCTCATCAGGCCCAGCCGGTCGGCGCGCAGCTGGCGCAGGATGCCCAGCGCAGCCCGCCCCGGCGGCCCCGGCGGCGTCCGGCGGCCCGCCTTCAGCATGGCGGCGGGTCGGGAAATGCGTTCTTCCACGTGGCGGGATTTCCGGTCACCTTCGTCCCCTTGCCGGTTTCCAGAACGGGTTTGTCCACAAGCGTCGGCGTCGCGATCGCCGGTCCGCATCTCCGCCAGTGCGGTGTGGCGCCTTTTTCGGGGAAACCGGGCCGCCACGGCACATGAGGAGAAGCAATGTGTCACGGCACGACGGCAGGCTTGGGGAAGAACCAGAGGCGCGTCGAACAGGCGGTAGAGGTTTGAGCACCGAGCGGATCGCGATCGTTGGCATCGGACTTCGGTACCCCGACGCCGCCAGCCCCCAGGAGCTCTGGGAGAACGTTCTGGCCGGGCGCCGGGCGTTCCGCCGGCTGCCCGACGAGCGGATGAACCACGCCGACTACTACTCGCCGGACCCGAACGCGCCGGACCGCTTCTACACCACCAGAGCGGCCGTGCTGCGCGACTTCGAGTTCGACCGGCTCAGGTACAAGGTCGCGGGTAGCACGTTCCGCTCCACCGACCTCACGCACTGGCTGGCGCTGGACGTCGCGTCGGCGGCCATGGCCGACGCCGGCTTCCCGGACGCCGAAGGCCTGCCACGCGAATCCACCGGCGTGATCTTCGGCAACAGCCTCGCGGGCGAGTTCTCCCGCGCCAACCTGATGCGGCTGCGCTGGCCGTACGTCCGACGCACCCTCGCCGCCGCCCTGGCCGCCAAGGGCTGGGACGACGACGAGACGAGCGCCTTCCTGCGTGACCTGGAACCGGTGTACAAGGCGCCGTTCCCGGCGATCAACGAGGACAGCCTGGCCGGAGGGCTCGCCAACACCATCGCGGGCCGGATCTGCAACCACTTCGACCTGCACGGCGGCGGGTACACAGTGGACGGTGCGTGTTCGTCGTCGCTGATCTCGGTCGCCACCGCGGCCAGGGCGCTGGCGGACGGCGACCTCGACGTGTGTCTCGCGGGCGGTGTGGACCTGTCCATCGACCCGTTCGAGGTGATCGGCTTCGCCAAGACCGGCGCGCTGGCCACGGACGAGATGAGGGTGTACGACAAGGGCTCGAACGGTTTCTGGCCGGGCGAGGGCTCGGGTGTCGTCGTGCTGATGCGCGAGGCCGACGCCGTCGCGCGGGGGCTGCGGAGCTACGCGTCGATCACCGGCTGGGGGATCTCGTCGGACGGCAAGGGCGGCATCACCCGTCCGGAGGCCGGCGGCCACCGGCTGGCCATCAGCCGGGCCTACGCCAGGGCCGGGTACGGCGTGCAGACCGTCGGCTACTTCGAGGGTCACGGCACCGGAACCGCGGTCGGTGACGCCACCGAGCTGGAGGCGATCGGCTCGGCCCGCCGGGACGCCGACCCCGCGGCGCGCCCGGCGGCGATCAGCTCGATCAAGGCCAACTTCGGCCACACCAAGGCGGCCGCGGGCGTCGGCGGCCTGATCAAGGCGGCGTTGTCCGTGCACCACCAGGTCATCCCGCCGGCCACCGGGCACTACGAGCCGCACCCGAAACTCACCGGCGCCGCGCCGGCCCTCTACGTCCCGGCCGCACCGGAGCTGTGGCCCACGGACGCGCCGGTCCGGGCGGGTGTGTCCGCGCTGGGCTTCGGCGGCGTCAACACCCACATCGCGCTCGAACAAGCACCCGGTACGACCCGTCGCGCCGAGCTGGCCGCACGCACGGTGACGCTGGCCAGCGGCCGCCAGGACGCCGAGCTGCTGTTGTTCGCCGGAGCCGATCACGCCGCCCTTCGTGCGGAGGTCGCGAGGTTGCTCGAGCTGGTGCCGAAGCTGTCGTTCGCCGAGGTCGCCGACCTGGCCGGCACCTTGGCCGGGCAGTTGACCGGCGGGCCGGTACGCGCCGCCGTCGTCACCACCAGCCCTGCGGACGCCACCGCGAAACTCCGCCGCCTGCTCGCGGCGCTCGACGGGGGCGAGCGGCGCCTGTTCACCGCGGACGGCGGGTACCTCGGCCACGGCCGCACCGCGCCGCGGATCGCGTACCTGTTCCCCGGCCAGGGTTCCGGCCAGGGTGCCGTGGGCGCGATCCGTCGGCGGTTCGCCGCGGCGGAGGCCGTGTTCACCGAGGCCGGCGTGCCCACCGGGGGCGACCAGGTGGCCACGGAGGTGGCCCAGCCGCGGATCGTCGCCGGCTCCGTCGCCGCCCTGCGGGTTCTGCGGAGCCTGGGTATCGAGGCGGACGTGGCGGTCGGGCACAGCCTGGGGGAGCTGACCGCGCTCGCGTGGGCCGGCGCGATGGGCGCCGAGGACGTGCTGCGCCTGGCTAAGGTGCGGGGCCAGGTCATGGCCAACGCCAGCCGGGGCGGCGGCGCCATGGCCGGCCTGGCCACCACACCGGACGTGGCCGAGCGGCTGTTCGCCGGCGACCCGGTGGTGGTCGCCGGCTACAACGGTCCACAACAGACGGTCATCGCGGGTGACACGGACGCCGTGGACCGCGTGTGCGGGCGGGCCCGCGCCGCCGGCCTCACCGCGAACCGGCTCAACGTGTCGCATGCCTTCCACTCGCCGCTGGTGGAGCCGGCGTACGAGGCGATGGGGGCGCGGCTCGCCGAGTTCACCTTCACCCGGCCGACCCGCTCGGTGATGTGCACTGTGACCGGTGACGTGCTCGACCCCGCCACCGACCTGACGGCGTTGCTGCGTGACCAGATCCTGCGGCCCGTCCGCTTCCACGAGGCCGCTGCCAAGGCAGCCGCCGGCGCCGACCTCGCCGTGGAGGTGGGACCGGGGCGCGTGCTCGCGGGCCTGCTGACGGACATCGCGCCGGGCACACCGGTCCTGGCCGTCGACACCGACAGCCCGTCGCTGTGCCCGCTGCTGTCGGTCGTCGGTGCCGCGCACGCGCTGGGCGCCGTGCTGGACACCGAGGCGCTGTTCACCGGTCGGGTCGTCCGGCCGCTACCGCTGGACGGCGGGTTCACGTTCCTGGCCAGCCCCTGCGAGACCGCTCCCGACCTCGCCGTCGGGCTGAGCCAACCCGACACCAGCACCGAGCCGGCCGGGCCGGCCGGTGTGGCCGAGGACGGCACGTCCACGCTCGACCTGCTCCGCACGCTCGCCGCCGAACGCGTCGAGCTGCCCCTGGAGACTGTCACCGCGACCACCCACCCGCTCGACCACCTGCACCTGAGCTCGATCACCGTCGGCCAGCTCGTCAACGAGGCCACCCGCCGGCTCGGCCTGCCCACGCTGGAGGCGACGACCAACTTCGCCACCGTGACCCTCGGCGAGCTGGCCGATCTGATCGACGAGCTGTCCGCGTCCGGGCCGGACGGCGGCGGCAGCACCGAGGTGGCCGGTGTCGGGCCGTGGGTACGGCCGTTCGCGCTCGACCTCGTCCCGGCTCCGGCGCCTCAGGTGGAGATCGGCGCCGGCCCGGCCGGCAGTTGGCAGGTGTTCGCCCCGGCCGGCCACCCGCTCGCCGAGCGGCTGCAGGTCGCGCTCGCCAAGGCCGGCATCGGCGACGGTGTGCTGCTGTGCCTGCCGGACAGCGGCGAGGAACACGTGGGGCTGCTGCTGACGGCCGGGCAGGCGGCCGCGGTCGCGCCACCGGGCAGCCGGTTCGTCGTGGTACAGCACAGGTTCGGCGGGTCCGGCCTGGCCCGGACCGCGTTCCTGGAGGCGACGGACGTACCGACCACGATCGTCACCCTCGCGAACGTCACTGCGCCGACCGAGGCCGAGATCGACGACGCGGTACGACGGGTGGTCACCGAGGCCGCGGCCACCACGTCGTTCAGCGAGGTCTGTTACGACACCGACGACGGCACGCGCGCCGTGCCGGTCCTGCACGTCCTCCAGCCGCCGGCCGAGCAACCGACCGGCACACCCTTGGACGGCACCGACGTCCTGCTGGTCACCGGCGGCGGCAAGGGCATCACCGCCGAGTGCGCGCTTGCGGTGGCGAAGGATTCCGGCGCGAAACTCGCCCTGATCGGCCGGGACGACCCGGCCCAGGACGAGGAGATAGCGGCGAACCTGGCCAGGATGGCCGCCGCGGGCGTGGTCTGCCGCTACGAACGCGCCGACGTGACCGACGCCGAGCAGGTCGCCGGGGCGGTGGCACGGTTCGAGGCCGACCTCGGCCCGGTCACCGCGGTGATGCACGGCGCGGGCCGCAACGATCCGGCCGGGCTCGTCAACCTGACCGAGGAGTCGTTCCGCGACACCGTCGCGGTCAAGATCGCCGGCCTGCGCGCGGCGCTCGCCGCGGTGGACCATGACCGGATCAACCTCCTGGTGACGTTCGGCAGCATCATCGGCCGTGCCGGCCTGCGCGGTGAGGCGCACTACTCCACCGCCAACGACTGGATGACCGAACTGGCCGTCGAGTTCCACCACGCGCACCCGCGGGCGCGGGTGCTGGCGATGGAGTGGTCGGTGTGGTCGGGCGCCGGGATGGGCGAGCGGCTCGGTGTGGTCGAGGCGCTGGTGCGGGACGGCATCACCCCGATCTCCGTGGAGGACGGCCTGGGCGTGCTGCGCCAGGTGCTGGCCGACCCGTCAGCCGGGCCGGTGCTGACGATCACCGGCCGGATCGGCGGCCTGCCCACGCTTCCCCTGGACACCAGCCAGGAGTTGCCGCTGACCCGGTTCGTCGACCGGGTGCTGGTGCACTACCCGAGCGTCGAACTCGTCACCGAGGTGGAGCTGTCCGCCGGCAGCGACCCGTACCTGTCCGACCATGTGCTGGACGGCGAACCGCTGTTCCCCGCGGTGCTCGGCATGGAGGCGATGGCCGAGGTCGCGACGGCGGTGCTCGGCCGGACCGGTGTGCCGCTGCTGGAAGATGTCGAGTTCCTGCGCCCGATCGTGGTCCGCCCCGGCGCGGCGACGTCCGTACGGGTGGCGGCCCTGGTCCGGGACACCGAGACGGTGTCGGTGGCGATCCGGGCCCAGGACACCGGCTTCAGCGCCGACCACTTCCGCGCCACGCTCCGGATTCCGCGGCCGTCCCTGCCCGCCGGCGGCACCGCACCGGAAGCCACCGCGCTGCCGTGCGTGCCGCTCGACCCGATCACCGAGCTCTACGGCACGGTGATGTTCCAGGGCAAGCGGTTCCAACGCCTGCTCGGCTACCGGCGGGCCAGCGCCCGGCACGCGGTGGCGGAACTGTCCACCACCACACCCGCACCGTGGTTCGCCGCGTACCTGCCACAGGACCTGGTGCTGGCCAACCCGGGCACCCGGGACGCGGTGATGCACGCGCTCCAGTGCTGCGTGCCTGACGCGACCCTGCTGCCGCAGGGCATCGAGCGGCTGTACCTGGCGGCGCCCGCCGACCAGGCCGTCGAGTACGTGATTCTGGACGGCCGGGAACGTACCCAGGACGGCGACAGCTACGTCTACGACATCGACGTGCTCGAACCGTCCGGCCGGGTGGTCGAACGCTGGCAGGGCCTGACCCTGCGGGCCGTACGCAAGAAGGACGGCTCCGGGCCGTGGGTGCCGTCGATGCTCAGCGGCTACCTGGAGCGGACGTTGGAGCGGGTGCTCGGCGGCAGCCGTGCCGTGGTCGTCGAACCCGATCCGGCCCCGGGCGTGCCGGCCGACCGGCGGGCCCAGACCCAGCTGGCCGCGAGCCGCGCCCTCGGTGGCCCGGTGACGGTACGCCACCGCCCGGACGGCCGGCCCGAGGTGGCCGGTGCCGAGATCTCCGCCGCCCACGGCGCCGGCATGACCCTCGTGGTGGCCGGGACTACCCGGCTCGGCTGCGACGTCGAAACGGTCGCGCACCGCGCCGTGGACGACTGGGCCGGCCTGCTCGGCGACCGGCTCGTCGCCGTCCGCGACCTGGTGACGGCGGAGTCCGGCGAAGATGTCGACGTGGCCAGCACCCGGCTGTGGTGTGCCCTGGAATGCCTGCGCAAGGCCGGGGTGGCGGACCGGACACTGACCCTGCACCGGGTGCGCGAAGGCGGCTGGGTGGTGCTGTCGGCCGGCGACGCACGGGTGGCCACCTGGGTGACCACGGTCAACGGCATTACCGCGCCGGTGGTGTTCGCCGTCCTGTCGGCCTGACCACCGGACAAGATGTAGCGAGGGCTATTCAGCCAGCCGGATAGAAGTGTAGGGCGACGACGTGCCGGCTTCCGGCGACCGGGTCGGAGATCCGGGCGAGGCGTCCGGATAGAGTGCAGGCGGCCTGATGAAGCCGCAGCGCATGGCTCGTCGCCGCATGCGGGCCCCTTGATTCGAGCCCCTTGATTCGGGCTTGGTCCTGCGGGTGGGCGTATTGCCGGAGAACTGCCGGTCGTGCTCGCCGCGGACGAAAGCCGCGGCCATTGCCGCCCGGGCCGGAGACCGTGACGAAAGTACCGCCGGGCTGGCTTTCCGGTTCGGTCGCCGGACCCCCTTGGCGGCCAACTCCGCAGGCAGTGCCGCCACGGCGATGCTCGCGCGACCGTATCCCACCTTCGGCGGCGCCCGCTTCTCGCATATTGCGCAGTGGCGGTCATGGACTGCTGCTACTCTGGCGTCGGGTCAGCTTGATCGTGCGGCTAACCTACCGATGCAGCCTCCGGATGGGCCGAATCAGCCCTCCCTGTCACCGCGCCGTGCCTCGCACTCACGGGAGTGACGTCGATGTCCATTGCTCGTCCCGCTAACGTTGAGAACCCTATTCTCCGGTCGTTGAATGGGCCCCACCATCGAGCGCTTCTTGTCTTGTTCATGGTGGTGGTCATCGCGCACTGGTCGGAACACGTCACCCAGGCGACCCAAATATGGACGTTAGGCTGGAAGCCCGCACAGGCCCGTGGCGTGTTGGGTCTGTGGTTTCCGGTCCTGATCACGTCCGAGTGGCTGCACTACGGCTATGCCTTGTTGATGTTGCTGGGGCTCTGGACACTCCGGCACGGTTTCGTGGGGCGTTCACGCAGACTGTGGGGGCTGGCGCTCAAGATACAGATATGGCACCACTTCGAGCATCTGCTGCTACTGGTGCAGGCTTTGACCGGCAAATATTTGTTCGGCGCCGCGGTGCCGACGAGTGTCCTTCAACTCCTGTTTCCGCGGGTCGAACTGCATCTCTTCTACAATGCGATCGTCTTCATACCGATGGTGATCGCCGTCGTCCTGCACATGCGACCCAGGGCTGTCGATCAGACCGCGACGGGCTGTAGTTGCCTACCGGCGGCCAGCACCACGGTCCCCGTGTCGGCCTGAGGCGCCGGCGGCAGTCTGCTCCCGCCGGGCGGCTGCGCCGCGGCTGCGACGGCACCCGCCCGCGCCCCGGCCGCGACCGCACCCGTACCTGCCGCCGGTCGAGCCGAGTTCGACCACCGTGCTCCCCGGCCGCGACGAGGTGACCGTGCCGCCGCCCGCGGCCGGGGTGGGGCCGGTCGGTGCCGCGGTCGAGGCGGTGGCCTGGTGCAACGCCGACTGCCAGGGTGGCGGCGGTCAGCCCGCGCTGGTGCCGTCCAGGAGGCCATCGCGGGGCCCGCCGAGCATGGCGTGGGCGGCGCGCGCGTGCTCCCGGTGCGCGCGGGCGACGGGTGAGTCGGCGCCGGCCGGGTGGGTCCGGGCGAGCCCGGTGTGGGCGCGGCCTTCCTGATAGCGGTCCCCGATCTCGACGGCCAACCTGAGGGCGTCGCGATGATGCGCGTGCGCCTCGGCGGGCAGTCCGGCGGCCGCCCGGGCCTCGCCGACGCTGTTGAGCGCGTGCGCCTCGCCGGCCGGCTCGCCGAGCTGGCGGTACCGCCGCAGCGCCTCGTCGAGGTACCCGGTTGCGGCTGGCAGGTCGGCCGCGCGCAGGTGGGCGTCGCCGAGGTCGGCCAGCGCGGACGCCTCCCCGGCCCGTTCGCCGGCCTGCCGGAAGAGGGCGAGCGCCCGCCGGTGGTGGTCGACGGCCGCCTCGTGCTCGCCCCGGCGGCCGCGGATGTGGCCGAGGCTGCCCAGCGCGTACGCCTCACCGACCACGTCGCCGGCGCTCCGGCAGAGGGCGATGGAGCGGTGCAGCGCGTCGGTGGCCTCGGCGTGGCGCCCCTCCCGCTGGTAGATGTGGCCGAGGTTGCCGAGGGCGCGGGCCTCGCCGGTGGAATCGCCGGCCTGGCGACAGAGCAGCACCGCGCGGTACAGCGCCTCGATGGCCTCGGCATGCCGGCCCTGCCGCTGGTGGATGTGGCCGAGGTTGCCCACGGCGCGCGCCTCGCCCGCGGTGTCCCCGGTCTGCCGGCATATCGCGGCTGCCTGCCGGAGGTGCCGCGCCGCCTGCTCGTAGCGCCCCCGCTGGGCCAGGATCACGGCCTGGTCGGTACGGATGCGGGCCTCGCCGGCGCGGTCCCCGGTCTGGCGAGCGGCCCGCAGCCCGGCCTCGTGGATGCTGCCCGCCTCCGCGTAATGGCCGCCGGCTTCCAGGTATCGCAGCAGCGTGACGGCCAGCTGGACGGCATGCCGCGGCCACCCGTGCGCGCCGGCGTGGATGGCGGTCGCGACCAGGTTGGCCCGCTCGGCGTCGAGCCAGGACTGTGCGGCGGGCCCGTCGGGTAGGGCCGGTGCGGGGGCGGCCGGCCGCCGCAGTACCGGCCGGCGGTGCCGTTCGGCCGGGAAGAGGGCGTCGATCGCCGCGGCGGCGGTGTGCACGTAGTAGTCGACGGCGCGGGTCAGGGCAGCGTGTCTGGCCGGCCCGGTGTCCTCGGCGGTGGCGAGGACCAGGGCGTAGGACTGCAGCAGGTCGTGCAGGTCATACCGGGTCGCGCCGGAGCGGTGGACCAGGTGCGCGCGGGTGAGCTCGGCGAGCGCCCGCCTGGTGGCGGCCGGGTCGGCGCCGCTGAGCGCGGCGGCGGCGTACCCGTCGAAGTCGGGGCCGGGGTGCAGCCCCAACGCCCGGAACAGCCGCGCGGCGTCGGCGGACAGGTGCTGGTAGGACCAGGAGAACACGGCCTGGACGCCGGTCCGCTGGTTGCCGCCGGCGTCGAGGACCTCCAGCCGGCGCTGCTGGTCGGCCAGCTCGCCGACGAGATCCGCAGCGCCAGCGGCAGCCGCGCGCACTGCCGGAGCAGGGCGCTGACCGCGTCCGGCTCTGCCTCGACCCGCTCGCCGACCAGGACGCGGACCAGGTCGGCGGCGTCGCCGGGGGGCAGCAGGTCGAGCTCGATCCGGTGCGCCCCGTGCCGGGCGACCAGGGCCGGCAGCAGATCCCGGCTGGTCACCACCGCGACACAGGACGGCGTGCCGGGCAGCAGCGGTTCGACCGCCTCGACCGAGGCCGCGTTGTCCAGGACCAGCAGCATCCGGCGCCCGTCCAGCAGGCTGCGGAACCGGGCGGCCTGCTCGTCGATGCCGGCCGGGACGTCGGCCCCGGCCACCCCGAGCGAGCGGAGGAACCTGGCCAGGGCGTCGCCCGGGGGCACCGGCCGGTCGGGGTCGTAGCCACGCAGGTCGACGTAGAGCTGGCCGTCCGGGAAGCGGTGCCGCACCCGGTGTGCCCACCGGACGGCCAGCGCGGTCTTGCCCACCCCGGCGGTGCCCGACA
>Ga0307499_10000078_pt1 | contig 32902 bp, 27 predicted proteins | sample 13_S_MG_FD_201363 | JGI IMG/M metagenome (GOLD analysis project Ga0307499, IMG submission 201363) | Soil microbial communities from Populus trichocarpa stands in riparian zone in the Pacific Northwest, United States - 13_S | ecosystem: Environmental > Terrestrial > Soil > Riparian zone > Trees... | reverse complement strand
ACTGGACGTCCGGCGGACGGTGCGCGCCTCGCTCGGCACCGGCGGCGTGCCGCTCGAGACCCACCACCGCCCGCGCCGGATGCACAAGCCTGAGCTGGTCGTCCTCTGCGACGTCAGCGGCTCGGTCGCCGGCTTCGCGCACTTCACGCTGATGCTGACCGCGGCGCTGCGCGAGCAGTTCACCCGGGTCCGCGCGTTCGCGTTCGTGGACACCTGCGACGAGGTCACCCGGCTGTTCGGGCCCGGCGCCGACCTGGCCGACGCGGTGGTCCGGCTGTCCCGGGAGGCCGACGTGGTGGCCTGGGACGGCCACTCCGACTACGGCCGCGCGTTCGAGGCGTTCGAGGAGAAGTGGCCGGACGCGGTCGGCCCGAAGACGTCGCTGCTGGTGCTCGGCGACGCCCGGAACAACTACCGCGACCCGGGGCTGACGACGCTGCGCCGGCTGGTCGGCCACTCCCGGCACGCCTACTGGCTGAACCCGGAACCGCGCCGGCTCTGGGGCAGTGGCGACTCGGCCGCGCTCAGCTACGGCGAGACGATCGAGATGGTGGAGTGCCGCACCGCCGCCCAGCTCGCCGACTTCGTCACCCGCCTGCTCCCGGTCTGACCCGCCGGCCGCCGGTCTGACCAGCCGGCCCGGCCCCGCCGGCTCCCGGTCCGGCCCGCCGGCTCCCGGTCTGACCCGCCGGTCCGGCCCGCCTGCTCCCGGTCTGACCGGCCGGTCCGACCGGGCGGCCGCCGGGCCGAGCTGCCGGTCTGAGCTGGGCAACCTAAGATCGCCCTGATGGCGATCAGGCTGGGCGTGATGGGCGGCACCTTCGACCCCGTGCACCACGGCCACCTGGTCGCGGCCAGCGAGGTGGCCAGCCAGTTCGAGCTGGACGAGGTCGCGTTCGTGCCGAGCGGCCGGCCCTGGCAGAAGGAGCACCGCGAGGTCGCCCCGGCCGAGCACCGCTACCTGATGACGGTGATCGCGACCGCGTCCAACCCGCGGTTCTGGGTCAGCCGGGTGGACATCGACCGGCCCGGCCGGGCCTACACCACCGACACGCTGCGTGACCTGCGGGCCGAGCGGCCGGACGCGGAACTCTTCTTCATCACCGGCGCGGACGCGCTCGAGCAGATCCTGTCCTGGAAGGACGCGGACGAGCTGTTCGAGCTGGCGCACTTCGTCGGCGTCACCCGCCCCGGCTACACGCTGTCGGACGCGCACCTGCCCCGGGCCGCGGTCAGCCTGGTGGACGTGCCGGCGATGGCGATCTCGTCCACCACCTGCCGGGAGCGGGTCCGCAAGGGGCTGCCGATCTGGTACCTGGTGCCGGACGGCGTGGTGCAGTACATCGGCAAACACCGGCTCTACATCACGCCGTAGCCATCGGACGTGAGAGGGTGGAACCGAGACTACCGGCAAGGAACGGGAGAAAGCACGCATCGTGACTGCAACCGACCGTGCTCGAGAGATGGCGCTCGTAGCCGCACAAGCCGCCGCCGACAAGCTCGCCCTCGACATCGTGGTGCTGGACGTCAGCGAGCGGCTCGTCATCACCGACGTGTTCGTGATCGCCTCGGCGCCCAACGAGCGGCAGGTCGAGTCGATCGTCGACGAGGTGGAACTCAAGCTGCGCCAGTCCGGCGTGAAGCCGGTGCGCCGCGAGGGCGAGCGCGACGGCCGCTGGGTGCTGCTCGACTACGTCGAGATCGTGGTGCACGTCCAGCACTCGGAGGAGCGGGCGTTCTACGGCCTGGAGCGGCTGTGGAAGGACTGCCCGACGATCCCGTTCACCGACGCGGCCGACCGGGCCGACGCCGGGCACGCCGCCGCAGGTCGCGGCACCGTAGAGGCGTGACCGCGCGGCGCATCCTGCTCTGGCGGCACGGGCGCACGGCCTGGAACCTCCAGCGCAGGTTCCAGGGCCAGGCCGACCCGCCGCTGGACGACGTGGGGATGCGGCAGGCCCGGGTGGCGGCCGCGATGCTGGCCTCGTTCGCCCCGTTCTCGATCGTCTCCAGCGACCTGCGCCGGGCCAGCGGCACCGCGGCGCCGCTGGCCGAGCTGCTCGGCCAGCCGGTCGTGCTGGACCCGCGGCTGCGGGAGCGCTCGCTCGGCCACTGGGAGGGTCTCACCCGGGACGAGGTCGGCCGGCTCTACCCGGACGAGCTGGCCGACTGGCTGGCCGGCCGGGAGGACTGCCAGCCGACCAGCGAGCCGCGGTCCGAGGTGGCCAGCCGGGCGCTGGCCTCGCTGACCGATACCAGCGGCGACACCGCGGTCCTGGTCACGCACAGCGCCACCGCGATCGCGCTGACCGGCGAGCTGCTCCGGCTGCCGCTGACGCTCTGGCGCGGCATCGGCCCGCTGGCCAACTGCCACTGGAGCGAGCTGGTCCGGGACGACCACGGCTGGCGGTTGCGCGCGCACAACGTCGGCCCGGCCGGCCCGGTGATCCCGGTGCCGATCGGGGTCGAGCTGGCCGAGGAGATGTCGCCGGACGCCGAGGCCCTGGACGCCGGCCCGCCCGGCGACACCGTCGGCGCCGACGCCTCGTGACCGGCCCGGCCGCCCCGGCTGGATCGGCTGGACCGGTTGGCCCAGCCGGGCCGGCCGCCGGGCTGCGGTGCGTGCTGGTGCTGGCCGACTCGCTGGCGTTCCACGGTCCGGACCGGGCCGAGCTGCTCACCCACCCCGGGCTGTACCCCAACGTGCTGGCCGCCGCACTGTCCCGGCCCGGGCAGCCGGTCGCGGTGGAGGTGGTGGCGAAGCTGGGCTGGACCGCCCGGGACGCCTGGGAGGCGCTCACCCGCGACCCGCGGGTCTACTCGCTGCTGCTGCCCCGGGCCGACGCGGTGCTGCTGGCCGTCGGCGGGATGGACTACCTGCCCGCGATCCTGCCCAGCCACCTGCGCGAGGGCATCCGCTACCTGCGGCCGGACTGGCTGCGGCACGCCGTCCGGGCCGGCTACCGGGCGGCCCAGCCGCGCGCCGCCCGGCTCACCGGCGGCCGCTGGCGGACCCTGCCGCAACGGCTCACCGACGACTACCTCACCCGCTGCGTGACCGGCGTCCGGACGTTCCGGCCCGGCGTCCCGGTGCTCGGCATCGTCCCGCCGCCGCACGCCGCCCCGCTGTACGGCCGGGTCACCGCCGGGCACCCCGGCGCCGTCCGGGCGGCCCGGGCCTGGGGCGCCCGGCACGGCGTCCCGATGCTCGACCTGCCCGCCATCGTCGGCCCGTACCTGCGCGCCGGCCGGTTCAACCCGGACGGCATGCACTGGCCCTGGGACTGCCATCGCGACGTCGGCCAGGCCCTCGCCCGGGCGGTGGACGGCCTGCGCGCCGCGGCCCCGGCCACCGCCGGCAATGGGTTAGGCGGCGATTAGCCGGGGTGCGCTACCATTTCGGCGTGAACTTTGCACGCCTGCTCCTTCTCGGGCCGCGCTGACCGACGTAGTTCCGGCAGCGCGGCTGGCCCTTGCGTACGCGAGGGCTTTTTTCGTGCCCGAACCACAGCCGGTGGCCAGCCCGGAGCCGAACCGAGAATGAGCGAATGAGGAGACGACGATGACCGAGCCGAGCGCCGGCCGTTACGACTGGCGGGCGATCCAGGACCACTGGCTGCCGGTGTGGGAGAAGCTGGAGCCGTTCCGCGCCGGCCAGCGGGGCCCGGACGCCAAGCGCCGGTACCTGCTGGACATGTTCCCGTACCCGTCCGGCGACCTGCACATGGGGCACGGCGAGGCGTTCGCGATCGGCGATGTCGTCGCTCGATACTGGCGCACCCAGGGCTACGACGTGCTGCACCCGATCGGCTGGGACTCGTTCGGCCTGCCCGCGGAGAACGCCGCGATCAACCGCAACGAGCACCCGGCGGAGTGGACGTACCGCAACATCGACACCCAGGCCGACTCGTTCCACCGGTACGCGGTCTCGTTCGACTGGTCCCGCCGGCTGCACACGTCCGACCCGGAGTACTACCGCTGGACGCAGTGGCTGTTCCTGCGTTTCTACGAGCGCGGCCTGGCCTACCGGCGCGCCTCCGCGGTGAACTGGTGCCCGAAGGACCAGACCGTGCTGGCCAACGAGCAGGTGGTCAACGGCGCCTGCGAGCGGTGCGGCACCATCGTCACCAAGCGCGAGCTGACCCAGTGGTTCTTCCGGATCACCGAGTACGCCGACCGGCTGCTGGACGACATGGCGCAGCTGGAGGGGCACTGGCCGGAGCGGGTGCTGACCATGCAGCGGAACTGGATCGGCCGGTCGGTCGGCGCCGAGGTCCAGTTCGTGATCGAGGGCCGGGACCAGCCGGTCACGGTTTTCACCACCCGGCCGGACACCCTGTACGGCGCGACGTTCTTCGTCGTCGCCGCCGACTCGAAGCTGGCCGCCGAGCTGTGCACGGACCAGCAGCGGGCCGAGTTCGACGGGTACGTGGCCCAGGTGGCCCGGGAGACCGAGATCGACCGGCTGGCCACCGACCGGCCGAAGACCGGCGTGTTCCTGGGCCGGTACGCGATCAACCCGGTGAACGGCGAGCGGATCCCGATCTGGGCGGCCGACTACGTGCTGGCCGACTACGGCACCGGCGCGATCATGGCGGTGCCCGCGCACGACCAGCGCGACCTGGACTTCGCCCGCACCTTCGGGCTGCCGGTCCGGGTGGTGGTCGACACCGGCGGTGACGACCCGGCGACCACCGGGGTGGCCACCAGCGGCGACGGCGCGCTGGTCAACTCCGGCTCGCTGGACGGGCTGGCCAAGGACGCCGCCATCGCGAAGATCATCGAGGAGCTGGCCGCGGCCGGCCGGGGCGAGGCCGCGGTGAACTACCGGCTGCGCGACTGGCTGCTGTCCCGGCAGCGGTTCTGGGGCGCCCCGATCCCGATCGTCCACTGTGGGCAGTGCGGTGAGGTCCCGGTGCCGGATGACCAGCTGCCGGTACGGCTGCCCGAGCTGCGCGGCGCCGACCTGTCGCCGAAGGGCGAGTCGCCGCTGGCCGCCGCCAAGGACTGGGTGCGGACCAGCTGCCCCCGCTGCGGCGGCGAGGCCAGCCGGGACACCGACACGATGGACACGTTCGTCGACTCGTCCTGGTACTACCTGCGGTACTGCTCGCCGGACCGCGACGACGTCCCGTTCGACCGGGGCGAGGTGCACCGCTGGATGCCGGTGGACCACTACGTCGGCGGCGTCGAGCACGCGATCCTGCACCTGCTGTACAGCCGGTTCTTCACCAAGGTGCTGCACGACATGGGCATGGTCGACTTCACCGAGCCGTTCCGCGCGCTGCTGAACCAGGGCCAGGTGATCAACCAGGGCAAGTCGATGAGCAAGTCGCTGGGCAACGGCGTCGACCTGGGCGAGGAACTGGAGGCGCACGGGGTCGACGCGATCCGGCTGACGATGATCTTCGCCGGCCCGCCGGACGAGGACATCGACTGGGCCGACCTGTCGCCCACCGGCTCGGGCAAGTTCCTGGCCCGGGCCTGGCGGGTCGCCCAGGACGTGACCGCGCCGGTCGGCGCCGACCCGACCACCGGCGACCTGGCCCTGCGCACGGTCACCCACAAGACCGTCGCCGAGGTGCGGTCGCTGATCGAGGGTTTCCGCTTCAACGTCGCGGTGGCCCGGCTGATGGAACTGGTCAGCGCGGCCCGGCGGGCGATCGACTCGGGCCCCGGCCCGGCCGACCCGGCGGTGCGCGAGGCGGCCGAGGCGACCGCGGTGATGCTGTCGCTGTTCGCCCCGTACGTCGCCGAGGACATCTGGGCCACCCTGGGTCACGAGCCGACCGTCGCGCTGGCGTCCTGGCCGACCGTCGACGAGCGGCTGCTGGTCGAGGAGAGCGTGACCTGCGTGGTGCAGGTCGCCGGCAAACTGCGGGCCAAGCTGGAGGTCCCGCCGGACATCACCGCCGCGGCGCTGGAGGCGGCCGCGCTGGCCGACCCGGCGGTGCGGCGGGCGCTGGCCGACCGTCCGGTGGGCCGGGTGGTGGTCCGGCCGCCACGGCTGGTCAACATCGTGCCGGCCTGACCGGGTGCCGGCTGGCCGCCGCCGGGCCGGGCCCGGGATGATCCTCGGGTGACCGTCCTGCTGGCGCACTCGCCGCTGCTCGCCGCCGGTGCCACCTGGGGCGGGTTACCGGCGCTGCTCGGCGAACCGGTGCTGGTGCCGGACGTGCGCACCGACGAGATCCAGCCGTACGCGGCCAGCTACGTGGCCGCGCTGCTCGGGCAGGTCCGGCCGCGCTGGCCGGTGCGGTCGGCGGTCACCGTGGTCGCGCACAGCGGCGCCGGGCCGCTGCTCGGGGCGCTGCTGGCGGCGCTGCGGTCGGCCGGCACGCCGGTGGCCGAGGCGATCTTCCTGGACGCCGGGCTGCCGACCGCCTGCCTGCCCGGGCTGCCGGCGCAGGCCAGCCGGTTCGACCTGCTGGACGCGGAGAACCCGGCGGCCGGTGACTCGCTGCGGGCGCAGCTGTCCCGCGGCGGCCGGTTCCCGAACTGGACCGCCGAGCAGCTGGGCACGCTGGTGCCCGAGCCCGCGGCGGTGCTGGCCGGGATGCGCCCGCGCGGCGCCGACTTCTTCGCCGAGCCGCTGCCCACCGGCATGCTGCCGGACCGGCTGCGCTGCGGGTACATCCAGCTGTCCGAGACCTACCAGCCGTACGCGGACCGGGCCGCCGACCTCGGCTGGCCGGTGCTGCGGGCGCCGCTGCACCACTTCGCGCCGCTGACCGACCCGGACGCGGTGGCCGGGCTGATCCGGCAGGTCCGGCACCGGTGATCCGGCGGCGCCCGCGGCGGCCGATCGTGATCTAGGGTCGGCGGCATGGGCGGAGCGGTGGCGGTAGTGACCGACTCGACGGCGTACCTGCCCGACGGCCTGGGTGACCGGCTGGGCATCACGACGATCCCGCTGCAGGTGGTGCTCGGCGGGGTGGCCGGGGCGGAGGGCAGCGAGGTCACCCCGGCGGACGTGGCTGCGGCGCTGGCCGCCCGCCGGTCGGTGAGCACGTCCCGACCGGCGCCGACCGAGTTCCTCGCCGCGTACCAGGCCGCGCTCACCGGCGGCGCGCCCGGGGTGGTGTCCGTGCACCTGTCGGGAGAGCTGTCCGGTACCTGGGACTCGGCCCGGCTGGCCGGGCAGGAGTGCGGCGCCGACCGGGTGCGGGTGGTCGACTCGCGGTCGGCCGCGATGGGGCTGGGCTTCGCGGTGATCGCCGCGGCCGAGGCGGCCCGGGACGGCGCCGGGCCCGGCGACGTGTACGCCGCGGCGGTCCGCGCGGTCGAGCACACCACCACCCTGTTCTACGTGGACACGCTGGAGCACCTGCGCCGCGGCGGCCGGATCGGGGCGGCCCAGGCGCTGCTCGGCACCGCGCTGTCGGTGAAGCCGATCCTGCACGTCAAGGACGGCCGGATCGTGCCGCTGGAGAAGGTCCGGACCGCGAGCAAGGGGGTGGCCCGGCTGGAGGCGCTGGCCGCCGAGGCCGCCGGCGACGTCGAGGTGGACGTCGCCGTCCACCACCTGGCCGCCCCGGACCGGGCCGCCACCCTGGCCGACCGGCTGCGCGGCCGGCTGCCCAAACTGCGCGAGCTGTACGTCTCCGAGGTCGGCGCGGTCGTCGGGGCGCACGTCGGCCCCGGCCTCCTCGGCGTCGTCGTCCTGCGCCGATGAGGGCGCCGGGCCGCCCGGTCGGCGGGGTGCGGTGAGCTGGGGCTGGCTCGCGGCCGGGGCGGCGGTCGGGTACCTGGTCGGGGCGCTCTCCCCGGCCACGTTGCTGGCCCGCCGGCGCGGCGTCGACCTGGCCAGCACCGGCTCCGGCAACCCGGGCGCCACCAACGTCGGCCGGGCGCTCGGCCGGCTGGCCGGGGTCGTGGTCGGCCTGCTGGACCTCGGCAAGGGCGCGGTGCCGGCGGCCGCGTTCGGCGCCGCCGACCACCGGGCCGGGCTGCTCGCCGGGTTCGCCGCGGTGCTCGGCCACGTCACGTCCCCGTTCCTGCGCGGCCGGGGCGGGCGCGGCGTCGCCACCAGTGCCGGCGCGGTGCTCGGCTCCCGGCCGCTGCTCGCGCCGATCCTGCTCGGCGTCTGGGCGGTCACCGTGCTGGCGTCCCGCTGGGTCACCCTCGGCTCGATCGTGGCCGCGCTCGCCCTGCCGGTGGCCGCGCTGCTGCTCGGCTACCCGCCGGTCGATCTACTGTGGGCGGTCGGGCTCACGGCGGTGGTGGTCTACCGGCACCAGTCGAACATCCGGGCCCGGATCGCCGCCCTCCGCGCCCGCCGCCGGCAGCCCGGCTGACCGCTGCCATGCCCGCTCAACCGGCGCCCGCTAACCGCCGCCGAGGCAGACGAACGAGGCGGTGGTGGCGTAGCTGGCGAGGTCGTCCGGCAGCGCCGCCCGGGCCTGCCGCAGCGCCTCGGCGGCCGGCAACCCGGCGCCGAGCCGGCGGTGCAGCTCCACCATCAGCGCCCGGGTGGTGTCGTCCGGCACCGCGACCAGCGGTGCGATCAGCGCTCCCGCGCCGAGCGAGAGCAGCGACGCGGACAGCCCGAGCAGCCCCTCGCCCGGGGTGACCGCGCTGCGCCCCGCGTCACACGCGGACAGCACCAGCAGCCGCGGCACCGCCCGCAACCGCTGCAGGTCGTACGCGGTGAGCGGGCCGTCGGCCAGCCGCAGCGTGGAGAACAGCGGGTTGCCCGGGCGGAAGTCGCCATGGCACGCCACGTGCGCCACCGCGGCCCCGTCGATCGCGTCGAGCGCGGCCGCGACCGTCGCGGCCGGACCGGACAGCGGCTGGCTGCCGGCCGCGGCGGCCACCTCGGCCACCTCGGCGTCCGCGCCGGGCAGGTCCGGGCCGGCCACCACCGCGGTGCGGCCGGCCGGTGCGGCCGGTGCCTCCTGCAGCCGGGCCCAGAGGGTGGCCGACGGCACCACGGTCACCGTCCGATCGGCCAGCGCCGGCAGCGCCGACCAGGGCAGCGAGTGCAGCGGACCGGTCGGCACGATCACCACCGGCCCGGCGGCCGGCACCGGCAGCGGGCCGAGCAGCGCCGCGGCCAGCCGGGCCGCGGTCTGCTCGACCACCGCCCGCCGCTGCCGCAGCGCCGCCGCCGGCCCGAACCCGGCCGCCAGCCGGCGCAGCCCGGCCAGCAGCGCCGCCACCTGATCACTGACCGCCGGGACCGGGCCGAGCCGGTGCAGTGTGATCCGCCCGCCGGCGCAGACCACCGCCAGCAGTTGCCCGTCCAGCTCGGTGTACGAGACCAGCGTGCGGTCGCCGAGCAGGGCGGCCAGCCGGTCGGCGCCGACCGGCTGGCTCGGCGTGGCCGCCCGGGCCGGCGTGGCTGACTGGGCCGGCGTGGCTGACTGGGCCGGCCCGTGGGTGCGCCGGGTCAGCTCGCGCACCTCGGCCTCGAGCTGGGCCTGCCGGCGCAGCAGCGGGCGCGGGTCGGCACCGTCCACTGTGGCCGTACGCGCCGCGGTCGCCGCGGTCCGCAGCGCGACCAGCAGCTCGGCCAGCTCGCCGTCGTCCGGCGGCGCGGCCGGGCGGGTGTGCAGGGTCAGCCCGCGGCCCAGCTCCGACCAGCGCAGCACGCCGGCCGCGCGGTCGGTCGGCCGGCCGGCATCCGCCGCGATCCGGACGCCGAGGCCGGTCAGGTCGGCGATGTGCGCGGCCACCCCGGCCCGCAGGTCGGCCGAGCCGACCGCGGTGGCGTACTCGGCGATGATCCCGGTGCCGCGGCGCAGCGCCCGCAGCGCGCCGGCCCGGTCGCCGGCCAGGTGGCAGCCGAGCGCCTTCGCGTACAGCGCCCGGGCCCTGGTCAGCGCCGGCTGCCGCCGCCCCGGGCTGGCCGCGGCCGCGAGCAGGGACCGGGCCAGCTGCGGCCGGCGCTGCCACCCGGCGAGCTGCGCGGCCAGGATCCGCGCGTCCATCGCGGCCGCGTCCCAGCGCGCGGCGGCCAGTTGGTCGGCCAACCGCCGGCACTCCGCCAGCAGCCGCCGATCCGGCCCGGTGGCGCCGTCCGGCCCGGCTGGCGTGCCGTCCGGCCGGGCTGTGCTGTCCGGCCCGGCTGTGCTGTCCGGTCCGGCTGGCGTGCCGTCCGGCCAGGTTGTGCCGCCCGGCTCGGCTGGCGTGCCGTCCGGCCAGGTTGTGCCGTTCGGCCCGGCTGGCGTGCCGGCCGGCCCCGGCGTGCCGTCCGGCCCGGGTGCTGTGCCGTCCGGCCCGGCCGCGGGGTCGGCCGGTTCGGCCGGCGGGCCGTCCGGCCCGGTCCGGCGCCGTCCGGTGGCCGGGATCATGGCCTGCGGCGGTCCACCGCGGACCGCCGACGCGCCCGGCCGGTCGGGCGCCGCCGGTTGCGCCGGTGCGGCCGAGGTGGGGGTGGTCAGCTCGGTGGCGCGGGCGCGCAGCCGGACCCAGCGGGCGACCAGCGCCCAGGACCCGCGCCGCTGCCGGCGGAACGAGCGCAGCGCCTCGCTGGCGGACTCCTCGGCGACCGCGGCGTCTCCGGCCAGCAGCGCGGCCTCGGCCAGCACCAGCCGGGCCTCGGCCAGGTCGCTGCCGCGCCGGGCCGACTCGCTGGCCGCGACCGCGTCCCGGGCGGCGGCGGCCGCGTCGTCCGGCAGCCGCAGCGCGAGCAGCAGCTCGGCCCGGTTGGTCGAGATGCGGGTGGTCGGCACGCCGGCCGCCCGGTAGCCGGCCTCGGCCCGGGCATACCAGTCCAGCGCCGCCACCGCGGCGCCGGACCGGGCGGCGAGGAAGCCCAGGTTGTGCTCGATCTGGGCCAGCGCGTACGGCATCTCCAGGTCCTGGAACAGCTGGCGGGCGCGCAGCAGGTCCCGGCTGGCGGCGCGCAGGTCGTTGCGCTCGGTGTAGAGGACGGCCCGGTTGTTGCGCAGCCGGGCCTCCCAGAGCCGGTCCCGGGCGCGGACCAGGCCGGGCAGCGCGGCGGCGTACTCGGCCAGCGCCGCCTCGGTCTGCCCGAGCCGGTTGCGGATGGTGCCGCGCTGGGCGCGCAACCGGTCCAGCGCCGGGCCACGCAGCAGCAGCGCCGCCCGGTCCGCCTCACGCAGCGCGTCCCGGGTACGACCCATCGTGAACAACACGAAGGCGGCACTCATCCGTGCCTCGCCCGCCCGTTCGGGCAAATCGGCCCGGTTCGCCGACCGGACCGCGGCCTGCAGTCGACGTAGTGCCTCGGTCGGGCGGTGCAGTTCGGCCAGCGCCAGCCCAATGGCCCGCTGTGCCACCGCGCGGACTTCCAGATCGGCCGAACGGTCTAATCCGTCGGCGGTACGAAGCGCCCGCCGTGGCTCGGACAGGGTCAGAGTGACCGCGAACTCGGCCCGGGCCAGCGGTGATTCAGCAATCAGCCGGGGCGCTGCGGAGGGTCGCAGCACGGTCCGCCTGCGCACGGCCGATGATGCTACGGCAGCGGGGGGAGCCACCGCCCATTCGGACCACACGTATCACCGCCGGGCGGCGTGTCTCTACACAAACGAGGAACAGCGACCAGGAGGACACCGGATGACCTCACTCCCACCCGAGCACCGGCCGAACGCACCGGCCGTGCCCAGGTTCGGCTCGGACCTGCCGCCGGACGTGGCGATGTCGCCCGCGGGCGACTACCTGTTCCGCGCCGGCGAGCTGTTCGTCCTGGCCGCCGATCTGGACCAGGTGCCCGGGCTGCGCGAGTACCTCAACCGGGTCGCCAAGGTCCGGACGATCAATGACGATCCGGTCACCCCGACCGAGGGTGTCCTGATTTTCGACCTCAACGGTGTCGACCGGCGCGACCTGCTGCAGGACCGCGCCGGCCGGGCCGCGCAGCAGACCATCGCGGTGCTGGAGGAGATCGAGGAGCGGTTCCCGACCGCGTCGGTCGAGCTGAACTACGTCTACCTGGGCAGCCAGGCGGTGATGGGCGGTCCGGCCACGGTCGCCGAGCCGAGCGCCCAGCCGGCCCCGCTCTGGCCGGACACGCCGGTCGGCAAGGGCTTCACCGTCGGCGTGCTGGACACCGGGATCATCGGCGCCGCCGGCGGCCCCCCGCACGTCATGTTGAACGGCCGGTTCTTCGTCACCGGCAAGTCCGATGAGGACCGTCCGGCGGAGGCGGCCAACGCGCTCTGCCTGGACCGGCAGGGCGGGCACGGCACGTTCGTCTCCGGCGTCGTCCGCAAGATCGCCCCCGGGGCCCGGCTCGCCGTCGGGCGGGTGCTCAAGGCCACCGGCGAGGGCGACATCCACGGGCTGGTGCGCGGGATCGGCCGGCTGCGGGCCGCGGTCGCCGACGCCGGCCTCACCCTGGACGTGCTCAACCTCTCGCTCGGCGGCTACACCCGGCGCGACCGTCCATCCGCGACACTCACCAGCGCGCTCGGCCCGCTGGTCCGGTCCGGCACGGTGATCGTCGCGGCGGCCGGCAACAACTCGTCCTGGCGGCCGTTCTTCCCGGCGGCGCTGCCGCAGGTGATCGGCGTCGGCGCGGTCGACGCGCACGGCCCGGCCGGGTTCAGCAACTACGGCCCCTGGGTTGACGCCTGCGCCGTGGGGGTAGATGTGGTGAGCACCTTCTTCGACGAGAGCGCGGGCGAGTTGCCCCAGGTCAACCTGGCGCCGCACCCCTGGTCGACCCAGCCGATACCGGCCCGGTTCCCCGGGTACGCGCGCTGGAGTGGCACCTCGTTCGCGACCCCCGCGGTGTCCGCTGCGATCGTGGCGGCCGCGTGGTCGTGGCAGGTCAGCGCCGCGGAGGCGACCAACCGGTTGCTGCGCGACTGGAACAAGTACCGGCTGCCCGATCTCGGCGTTCTGGTGAACGCGGGATGACCTGGCGGCGTAGGACCTAGCGATAACGGACAACGACGATGGCGGGGGTTTGACGATGACTCAATGCAACCCAGGATGGGGCGGGGCCTGCGTCCCGATAGCTGGCCGACGGCCCGCCGAGCGCAGGCGGTGCTCGTGACCAGGCAGGAGTCATTCCGGGCTCCGCGCAGCCGGCAGCGCCGGGTAGCCGACCTCGCCGCGATGGCGTCCGTCGACCAGCGTTCGCACCCGGGCCGGCGGCGCGAGCTGCACGCCGCGATCGCCCGCCTCTCGGCCGGCTGCGAGCAGCTGCTGCGGCTGCTGGCCGACGTGCCGGCGGACGCGGTTGTTGGCTCGGCCCAGCCGGGCCCGACCGAGCCGGCCTCGACCCGGCCGGGCTCGAGCCGGCACCTGGTCCGGCTGTCGGAGCTGCTTGAGGTAGGGGTTGGCCAGGTTGCCGGCGTTGCGCCGGCGGCGCGGGCGTCGAAGGACGGGCGGCGGTGATCGCGGTGCGGGACGACGAACTCCTCGCCGAGCTACGGACGCTGTTCACCGAGCTCGACCCGCCGGACCCGGGGCTGTTCGAGCAGGCCCGGATGGCGTTCAGCTGGCGGACGATCGACGCCGACCTGGCCGAGCTGGCCTACGACTCGCTGGCCGACCGGGAGGTGCTGGCCGGGATCCGCGACGGCAGCGAGCCCGGCACCGGGCCGCGGCTGCTCGGCTTCGGCACCGAATTCGCCGAGGACGATGGGCTGGCGGTGGAGGTCGAGATCAGCGCCGAGCGCGGCCGCCCGGTGTTGGTCGGCCAGCTGATGCCACCGACGCCGGCGACGGTCATCGTGCACCGCTTCGGCTCCACGCCGCAGTCGGGTGCCATAGTCGCCGCCGACGACCTGGGCCGGTTCCGGATCGACCCGGTGCCGCCCGGCCCGGTGCGGCTGCGGATCGAGACCGGCGACCGCGTCATCGAGACCGCCTGGGTCTCGTACGTCCCGCTCGCCAGCTAGCTGTCGCGTCCAGCCCCGGTCGGCCCCCTCGCCCGACCGGGGCTGGACCGTCTCCTAGCGCAGGATTCCGCCTAGCACAAACGCTTGTCCACAGGCTGAACCGTCGTCCACAGATTGCCCGCGGGGCTGCTCCGGCCGGTCGCGGCTGCCTAGCGTCGGTGTCGTGCCGACCCTCCCGTTCCGCCGCCCCAGCGCCGCGCAGGTAGCCGAGGCTGAAGCCCGCCTCGCCGCGCTGCGCCGCCCCGCCGCACCCGCCTGGCTGCCCGACGACACGCTCCTGGATCAGCTGCGTCCCGCCGCCACGTCGCCCGGCGGCCCGCCGCCTGGCGCTTTCCGGTCCGCCCCGGCCGTACCGCTGCCCGCTGCCGCCCCGGCCGACCTTGACTGGCCCACCGTCCTGGCGCACGCACCGACCCGGCTGCCCGAGCGCTGGCCGGCCGGTCCCGGCGCCGATGCCGGCGATGCCACGCTGCGGCGCGAGCGGGCGTCGGCGGGTGCCGGGTCGACGCTGGATGGCGCGGATGCCGCCGGCGCCGCGGCCGGTGCGGATGGCGAGCGGACGCCGGCCGGGCCGTCGGTCGGTGTGGTCCGGCCGGTGGCGGACGGTCCGGGTGCACGGACAACCGGCCCGCTGCCGGCCGAGCCAGCGCCATCGGACGACGTGGCGGTCGGGTTGGGCAGGCGGGCCGACTGGCCTGCTGCCGGCCCGTTGTGGGCCGAGCCGGCGCGATCGGTGGATGACGTGGCTGTCGGGTTGGGCGGGCGGGGCGACTGGCCTGGTGTCCCGCCGGATCACGCCGGGCCGGTGGCGTCGGGATACGGGCGGCATGCACGGCCGGATGAGGCGCCGGCTGGGGGCGGCGCTGGTCCCGGCGTGCGGGCGCGGCTGGCGGGGCTGCTGCCGGAGTCACTGCTGGGGGCACGGCTGGACCCGGGGCGGCGCGGTGCGGTCTCGCTGGTGGTTGTGGCGCTGGTCGCGGCGGCGGTGGTCGGTTTCGTGACCTGGCGGTCGCGGCCGGCGGCGGTGCCGGTGACCGCACCGCCGGTCGTGCGGGCGGGCATCCCGGCCGGTCCGGGCGGGCCGGCCGGTGCGGGCGGGCCGTCGCCGGTGGCCGGCCAGGCCCGGCTGGTCGTCGCGGTCAGCGGGAAGGTGCGCCGGCCGGGCGTGGTCAGCCTGCCGGCCGGGGCGCGCGTGATCGACGCGGTCCGCGCGGCCGGCGGCCCGCTACCAGGCGTCGATCTCGGGGCGTTGAACCTCGCCCGCCGGGTCGCCGACGGTGAGCTGATCTTCGTCGGCGGTCCGCCGCCCGCTCCGGCGGTGCCGGCCGGCGACGGCTCGGCTGTCCCAGGTGGACAGTCCGGTGGTCCGCTGGACCTGAACGCCGCGACGGTCGAGCAACTCGACGCACTGCCCGGCGTCGGCCCGGTGCTGGCGCAGCGGATCGTCGACTACCGCGCCGCGCACGGCGGCCGGTTCGAGTCGGTCGACCAGTTGCGCGACGTCGATGGAATCGGCGACAGCAAATTCGGCGAACTGCGCGACAAGGTGACGGTCTGAGGTGGCCCAGCGGGCTGGCGCCCAGCGGGCTGGCGCCCAGCGGGCTGGCGCCCAGCGGGCTGGCGCCCAGCGGGCCGGTGCCCAGCCGGCCGGTGCTGAGCCGGCGCCGCCGGTGGATCTCCGGTTGGCCGCGGGTGCGCTCGCCGCCTGGCTGACCACGCTTGCCGTACTGGCCGCCCCGTCGCTGGGCGGGTTTCTCCTCGGCGGCCTGCTGGCGGCGGCGTCCGGCGCGCTGTTGCTCGCCGGCACCCGCCGCTGGGCGCCGGCGGTCGCGTTGCTGCTCGGCTGCGCGGCGGCGGCCGCCATCGCGACGGCGGTCCGGGTGCAGGCCCGTGACTCATCGCCGGTCGCCCGGCTGGCCACCGAACGGGCCGCGGTGGTGGCCGACCTGGTGGTCACCGACGACCCGCGCCCGCTGCCCGGCGGCTCCGACCGGGTTGCCGTGCCGGCCCGGGTCGAGCGGGTGGCCGCCGGTGCCGCGGCCTGGCGCGGCTCCGCCCGGGTACTGGTGCTGGCGCCCAGCACCGGCTGGCAGGGCCTGTTGCCGAGCCAGCACCTGCGGGCGGACGGTCGGCTCACCCCGCCGCGGCGCGGCGACCTCACCGCCGCCGTGCTCACGATCCGCGGGCCGCCCGAGCTGCGCGGCGGCCCGTCCCTGCCGCAGCGCGCGGCCGGGCACCTGCGGGACGGCCTCCGCGAGGCGGCCGCGGTGCTCCCGGACGGCCCGCGCGGGCTGCTACCCGGCCTCGTCGTCGGCGACCGCTCCGGCCTCGACCCGGTGCTGGTGGAGTCCTTCAAGACGACCGGCCTGACCCACCTGGTCGCGGTCAGCGGCACCAACGTCGCGATCGTGGCCGGGTCGGTGCTGCTCCTGCTGCGGGCGGCGACGGCCGGCCCGCGCACGGCGGCGGTCGGCGGCGGGCTCGCGCTCGCCGGGTTCGTGGTGCTGGCCCGGCCGTCGCCGAGCGTGCTGCGGGCGGCCGTGATGGGCGGTATCGCGCTGATCGCGCTCGCCGCCGGCCGACCCCGGGCGGCGGTGCCGAGCCTGGCCCTGACCGTGCTGGTCCTGCTGCTGGCGGTGCCGTCGCTGGCCGGCGATCCCGGCTTCGCACTGTCGGTCGCGGCGACCGCCGCCCTGTTGCTGCTGGCCCCGGGTTTCGCCCGCCGGCTGCGGCTACGCGGCGTGCCGCGCGGCATCGCCGAGGCGGTCGCGGTGCCCGCCGTCGCGCACCTGGCCACCGCGCCGCTGATCGCCGGCCTGAGCGGGACGCTGAGCCTGGTCGCGATCCCGGCGAACCTGCTGGCCGAGCCCGCGGTGGCGCCCGCCACCGTGCTCGGTGTGCTGATCGCGCTGGTGGCGCCGGTCTCGCACCGGCTGGCCAGGCTGCTGGCCCGGGTGGCCGGCCTGCCGGTCGGCTGGATCGTCCTGGTGGCCGAGCGCGGTGCGCGGGTGCCTGGCGCGCAGCTGCCCTGGCCGGCCGGGCTGGTCGGCGGCCTGACCCTGCTCGGCGCGCTGGCGGTGGCGGTCTGGCTGGCCCGGCTGCGGGCCGTCCGCCGGGTCACCCTCGCCGCGGTGACCGGCATCGTGGTCGTCGGGCTGCCGGCCGGCGTGGTGCATCCGGGCTGGCCGCCGCGCGGCTGGCTGCTGGTCGCCTGCGACGTCGGCCAGGGTGACGCGCTGGTGCTGAACGCCGGCCCGGGCGCCGCCGTGGTGGTCGATGCCGGCCCCGATCCGGTCGCCGTGGACGCCTGCCTGCGCCGGCTCGGCGTCCGGCAGGTCCCGCTGCTGGTGCTCACCCACCTGCACGCCGACCACGTCGGTGGCCTGTCCGGGGTGCTGCGCCGCCGCGCGGTCGGCGCGATCGAGGTCGGCCCGCTGCGCGAACCCGCCTCGGCCTGGCGGTCCGTCCGGGACGCCGCCGGCGGCGCGCACCTTCCACTGTGGACCGCCGCGGTGGGGGAGGCCCGCGAGGTCGCCGGCATCCGGCTGGAGGTGGTCGCGCCCCGCGCGGCGGCGCACGGCACCCGCTCGGACCCGAACAACTCCTCCGTGGTGCTGCGCGTGCGCGACCGCGGCCACACGATCCTGCTGACCGGCGACGCCGAGGTCGAGGCGCAGGACGCCATGCTGCGCGGTGGCACCGATCTGAGCGCCGACGTGCTCAAGACGCCGCATCACGGCTCCGCCTGGCAGAGCCCGGCCTTCCTGGCCCGGGTGCATCCGGCGCTGGCCGTGATCTCGGTGGGCCGGGGCAACGACTACGGCCACCCCGCGCCGGCCCTGCTGGCCGAGCTGGCCCGCCTCGGCGCCCGTACGCTGCGGACCGACCAGAGCGGCGACATAGCCGTCTGCGACGACGCCGGCCGGCTGTTCGCCGTCACCCGCTCCCACCCGCCGCCCTGACCGGCCGCGGCCGGGCGCCGCGCCGCGTTGGTCGCCGGTGGCTGCGCGGCAGCGGCGGTGGTGCGGCCCGGAGTGGCGGCGCGGCACGCGGTGTCCCGGGCGTCGGGTGTCGGGGCGGCGTGCCAGGATTGGGGGCGTGGCCGACCCGTCTGATTCGCCGTTGCGGCTGGTAGTGGGCGACGAGGAGTTGCTGGTCTCGCGGGCGGTGGCCGAGGTGGTCGCCGCGGCCCGGGCCCGTGACCCGAAGTGCGACGTGCGCGATCTGACCGTGGCCGAGGTCACCCCCGGCGATCTGTACGACCTGCTCAGCCCGTCGCTGTTCGGCGACCGGCGGGTGGTCGTGCTGCGCGGCGCCCAGGAGATCAAGACCGAGCTGCTGGACGCGCTGAAGGCCCACCTGGCGGACCTGTCCGAGGAGGTGCGGCTGGTCGTCGTGCACTCCGGCGGCGCCCGCGGGAAGGCCCTGCTGGAACTGCTGCGCGGCGCCGGAGCGGCGGTGACCGAGTGCCCGAAGATCACCCGGGCCGAGGAGCGGCAGGCGTTCGTCCGGGCCGAGATCGCCCGGGTCGGTGGGGCGATATCGCCGGACGCGGTCGCGATCCTGCTCGACGCGGTCGGCACCGACCTGCGCGAGCTGTCCACGGCCTGTTCGCAGCTGGTCGCCGACACCGGCGGTCGCGTCGACGGCGCGGCGGTGGCCCGGTACCACCGCGGCCGCGCCGAGGTGACCGGCTTCGCCGTGGCCGACCGTGCCGTGGTCGGCGATGTCCCCGGCGCGCTGGAGGCACTGCGCTGGGCGCTGGCGGTCGGCGTGGCGCACGTGCTGGTCGCGGACGCGCTCGCCGACGGGGTCCGCTCCGTCGCCCGGGTCAGCTCGGCCGGCCGGGCGAACCCGTACACGCTGGCGACGTCGCTGGGCATGCCGCCGTGGAAGGTCAAGCGGGCCCAGTCCCAGTCCCGCGGCTGGACCGAGCCGGGGCTGGCCCAGGCCATGCGGCTGGTCGCCGACCTGAACGCCGGCGTCAAGGGTGTGGCGGCCGACCCGTCCTACGCCCTGGAAGCCGCCATCCGCGGCATCGCCGCCGCCCGCGCCGCTCGCTAGCCCGGATCCGGGCGATCCGGGCAGCAAGAAGCCGCCCGAGCGGGTGGGCTCGGACGGCTCGGTGCTGGAGCGGAGGTTAGTTAGAGGGCGTTGGCGCGGTGGGCCATGGCGGACTTCTTGTTCGCCGCCTGGTTCGCGTGGATAACGCCCTTGCTCACGGCCTTGTCGAGCTGGCGAGACGCCTGCTGCATGGCGACGAGGGCATCGTCGCGGTTGCCGGCGTCAGAGGCCTCGCGGAAGCGGCGGACAGCCGTCTTCAACGAGGACTTGACCGACTTGTTGCGCAGCCGGGCCTTCTCGTTCGTCTTGATGCGCTTGAGCTGGGACTTGATGTTCGCCACGCGTAAGCCTCGGGTTTGTCGTCGGATCGTGGGGCGTGCTGCACCGGCACGCCAGCGCGAGGGGTCAGGGTACCAGGATCGGTTCGCCCGTGCTGGGTCGGCCGGGTGAGGGTCTCGGCCGGTCTCGCCGTCGCCGGGACGATTCGATCACCCCCGGCGCCCCCGGACCGTACTGTCCACATCGGACCGGAGCCGCGCCGACGCCGGGCCCGGCAGTCGGATCGCCGAAATGCCGTGGAAACAGCCGGCACATAGTGTGGCGAGGTGGGTACATGCAGGCGGGGCAGCGGGTAGGCGCCGGCATGGCGGACCTGTTCGAGGACTACCACCTCGGCCCCGCGTGGGACGAGATGTTCTCGGAGCCTGGCCTGACCCGCCCGTCCTACGACGCGATCTACTCGACGCTGCAGCCGCTGTCCAGCACCGACCTGCGGGTGCGGGCGGACGCGCTGGCCCGCGCCTTCCTCGACCAGGGTGTGACGTTCGCGCTCAAGGGCGTGGAGCGGCCGTTCCCGCTGGACCTGGTGCCGCGGGTGGTCAGCGCCGCCGAGTGGGCCAAGATCGAAGCCGGCGTCACGCAGCGGATCCGGGCGCTGGAAGCGTTCCTGGCCGACCTGTACGGGCAGGGCCGGGCATTCGCCGACCGGATCGTGCCGCGCCGGCTGGTGGCCACCTCGGCGCACTACTGCCGGGAGGCGGCCGGGCTCGAGCCGCCGAACGGGGTCCGGGTGCACGTGGCCGGCGTCGACCTGATCCGGGACGAGGCCGGCGAGTTCCGGGTGCTGGAGGACAACGTCCGGACGCCGTCCGGGGTCAGCTACGTGATCGAGAACCGCCGGGCGATGACGCATGTCTTCCCCGAGGCGTTCACCACCCACCGGATCCAGCCGGTCGCGGACTACCCGGCCCGGCTGCTGGCCGCGCTGCGCTGCGCCGCCCCGGCCGGGGTCGCCGACCCGACCGTTGTCGTGCTCACCCCTGGCGTGCACAACTCCGCCTACTTCGAGCACGCGCTGCTGGCCCGGGAGATGGGCGTCGAGCTGGTCGAGGGCCGGGACCTGGTCTGCTCCGGCAACCGGGTCGCGATGCGCACGACCGCCGGCGAGCAGCGGGTGGACATCATCTACCGGCGGATCGACGACGACTTCCTCGACCCGCTGCAGTTCCGGGCCGGCTCGGTGATCGGCTGCGCCGGGCTGCTGAACGCGGCCCGCGCCGGCAACGTCACGATCGCCAGCGGGGTCGGCAACGGCGTCGCCGACGACAAACTGCTCTACACCTACCTCCCGGACCTGATCCGGTACTACCTCGGCGAGGAGCCGGTGCTCCGCAACGTCGAGACCTACCGGCTGGACGACCCGGACGTTCTCGCGCACGTGCTGGAGCACCTGGACGAGCTGGTGCTCAAGCCGGTGGACGGCTCCGGCGGCGCCGGCATCGTGATCGGCTCCCGGGCCAGCGACGCCCAGCTGGCCGTGCTGCGGACCGCGGTGGCCGCCGACCCGCGCAGCTGGATCGCGCAGCGGGTGGTGGCGCTGTCCACGGTGCCGACGCTGATCGACCACAAGCTGCAGCCGCGGCACGTCGACCTGCGCCCGTTCGCGGTGAACGACGGCGAGCACATCTGGGTGCTGCCCGGCGGCCTGACCCGGGTCGCCCTGCCCGAGGGCGCGCTGGTGGTCAACTCCAGCCAGGGCGGCGGCTCGAAGGACACCTGGGTGCTCGCCGACGACGCCCGGCCGGTCATCCAGGCGGGCCCCGACCCGGCCGACACCCCGACCGAGGCGCGGGCACCAGGGCCGCGGCCGGACCCCGGGCCGTCCAGCGGCGCGATGGCCGCCCAACAGCAGCAGCAACAGCAGTCCGCCCGCTCCGCTCCCGACCCGGCGCGGGGGTGATCGGGATGTGCGCGATGTTGAGCCGGATCGCCGAGTCGCTGTTCTGGATCGGCCGGTACGTCGAGCGCGCCGAGGACACGGCCCGGATCCTGGACGTCCACCTGCACCTGCTGCTGGAGGACCCGTGGGTGGACGAGGACGCCGCCTGCCGGTCGCTGCTCGCGGTGATGGGCATGCCGTCGCCGCCGGGTGCGGACGAGCCACCGGGTGCGGACGAGCTGCCGGGCGGGCCGGCGGACCGGGTGGTCGGCGGGTTGCGGCCGGCGCCGCGGCTGGTCGGCGCGGCCCGGGTGCTCGACCTGCTCGGCTTCGACAACGACAGCTCCAGTTCGGTCGTCGGCGCGCTGTCGGCGGCCCGGGAGAACGCCCGCGGCGCGCGGGAGACCGTGTCGTCGGAGATGTGGGAGTGCCTGAACGTCACCTGGCACACGCTGCCGGAGGTGCGGCGCACCTCGGAGCGCCTCGGCATGCACTCGTTCTTCCGCTGGGTGCGGGAGCGGTGTTCGGTGATGGCGGGGCTGACCGACGCCACGATGAGCCGGGACGAGGGCTGGCTGTTCCTGGTGCTCGGCCGCAGCCTGGAGCGGGTGGACATGACCGCGCGGCTGCTGTCCATGCACGTGCGGGCCGGCGGCAGCGTGCCGTCCTGGCTGACCCTGCTGCGTTCCTGCGGCGCCTGGGAGACGTACGTGCGGACGTACCGGGGTGGGCTGGAGGACCGGGACGCCGCCGAGTTCCTGCTGCTGGACCGGCTGTTCCCGCGCTCGGTGTTCCACGCGCTGTCCACCGCGGAGTCCTGTTTGGACGGTCTGGAGACCGGCTCGGGCCTGCCGGCGGGGAGCCGGGCCGGGGTCGTGGACGAGGCGCGCCGCATCGTCGGCCGGACCCGGACGTACCTGGAGTTCCGCCGCGCCGACGAGCTGTTGGCTGACCTGCCGGCGGTGCTCGGCGGGCTGCACGCGGCCTGCTCGTCGGTCAGCGACGCGGTCTCCCGCCGGTACTTCCGGCACACCGCGGCGGTGACCTGGGCGCACGAGGCCGTGTCGTGACCGATCCGGCCGGCCGGCTGCCCGCCGCGCCGGCGGCGATCGGAGCCGGCAAGGGCACCGGCTGGCGGCTGCGGATCCGGCACCGCACCGGGTTCAGCTACGCCGGCGAGGTCGGCTCCTCCTACAACGAGGCGCGGATGACCCCGCGCACCGAGCCGCGGCAGACCACGCTGGCCGGCCAGGTGGAGGTGCGCCCGACCGCGCTGCACTACCGGTACTGGGACTACTGGGGCACCCAGGTCACCGCGTTCGACCTGCACGGCCCGCATTCCTCGCTGACCGTGACCGCGACCGCCGTGGTGGAGACGCTGCCCGCGCCGGTGCTGGCCGAGCCGGCCGACTGGGCCGCCCTGGACCGCCCCGAGGTGGCCGACGAGTGCTGCGAGTACCTGATGCCCACCACGCGCACCGAGCTCGGCCCGGAGCTGCTGGAGCACGCCGCCGCGCTGCGGGCCGCCGCGGCCGACCCGCGGACGGCCGCCCGGGCCGCCTGTGACTGGGTCCGCGACGAGGTCGAGTACGTGACCGGGGCGACCGAGGTGCACACCAGCGCGCAGGAGGCCTGGCAGGCTCGCAAGGGCGTCTGCCAGGACCTGAGCCACCTCACGGTCGGACTGATCCGGGCGATGCGGGTACCGGCCCGGTATGTCTCGGGTTACCTGCACCCGACTCCGGACGCGGTGCCGGGTGAGCTGGTGGTCGGCCAGAGCCACGCCTGGGTGGAGTGGTGGGACGGTGGCTGGACCGCGTTCGACCCGACCAACGGCGTACCGGTGGGGGAGCGGCACGTGGTGGTCGGGCGCGGCCGCGACTACGCCGACGTGCCGCCGCTGAAGGGCGTCTACGCCGGGCCGCCGAGCACCTGGCAGGGCGTGACGGTGGAGATCACCCGGCTGCACTGAGCCGGCCCGGCCGCGGGCCAGGGCGCCGCGACGGCAGACCATCCCGGCACCGCCCGCGTTGCGCCCGCCCGGCCGCCCCGGCATGGTGACCCAGGGCGGCCGGCTAGGCGGGCCGGGCCCACCCGGTGCCCCCAGGAGGCGGAAATGGCAGGAAAACGCGTCAGGGCCGGTGCGATCGTGCTCGCGGCCGCGCTCGCCGCGACGTTGGCGGCCAGCCCTGCCGGCGCCAGCGGCGGCGCCGCTCCGGGCGCCCCCGGCGCCGGCGACCCGTACTTCCCGGACGCCGGCAACGGCGGCTTCGACGTCGCCGACTACAGCCTCGACCTGGCCTACGACCCGGCCACGAAGCGGCTGGACGGCACCGCGGTGATCCTGGCCGCGGCGACCCGGTCGCTGTCCCGGTTCGACCTGGACCTGCGCGCGCTCGCGGTCAGCGGTGTCACCGTGAACGGCCGCCCGGCCCGTACCGCGCGGTCCGGTCAGGAGCTGGTCGTCACGCCGGCCCGGGAACTGCGTCGCGGCCTGCCGTTCCTGGTCGTGGTGCGGTACGGCGGTGTGCCGGAGACGGTCATCGACCCCGATGACTCGCTGGACGGCTGGATCCCGACCGATGACGGCGCGTTCGTGGTGAACGAGCCGCAGGGCGCCCCGTCCTGGTTCCCGGTCAGCGACCACCCGTCGGACAAGGCGACCTACACGATCCGGATGACCGTGCCGGCCGGGCTCACCGCGGTCGGCAACGGCCGGCTGCTGGCCCAGTCGACCCGCGGCGGCAAGGCCACGTTCGTCTGGCGGGAGAGCCGGCCGATGGCCAGCTACCTCGCCACGATCACGCTCGGCAAGTTCACCGTGACCACCGGCCGGACCGCGGACGGTATCCCGGTCTACACCGCGGTCGACCCGCAGGAGTCGGCGGCGCAGGCGACCGTCGCCCGGATCCCGGAGATCATCGCGTTCGAGCAGTCGGTGTTCGGCCGCTACCCGTTCGAGACGGTCGGCGCGATCGTGGACCATGCCCGGTTCGTCGGATATGCGCTGGAGTCGCAGACCAAGCCCAACTTTGACCGGGCACCCCGGGTCGGCACGCTCGTGCACGAGCTGGCGCACCAGTGGTTCGGTGACGCGGTCACGCCGAAGCGGTGGCAGGACATCTGGCTCAACGAGGGCTTCGCGACCTACGCGGAGTGGCTGTGGAGCGAACACACCGGCGGCGACACCGCGCAGCAGAACTTCGACGCCGACTACGCCACCCCGGCGACCGACACCGACTTCTGGAACCCGCCGTCCGGCGACCCGGGTGGCCCGGCGAACCTGTTCACCGGCTCGGTCTACGACCGGGGTGCGATGACCCTGCACGCGCTGCGGGTGAAGATCGGCGACCGGGCGTTCTTCCGGCTGCTGCCGACCTGGGTGCAGCGGCACCGCTACGGCAACGCGGACACCGGCGACCTCATCGCGCTGGCCGAGCAGATCTCCGGCCAGCACCTGCGGCACTTCTTCCAGGTCTGGCTCTACACCGCGGGCAAGCCCACCAGCTGGTGACGGCCCGGCGGCGGCCGGCCCGGTACCCGCCGGGCCGGCGCCGTCGCGGCTGCCGACCGGGCTGCGCGGGCCGGCCCGGGCCGCATGGGACGATAGACAGCGAGAAATCCGCCGGCTGACGAAGTGGACCCAGTGACCCAGCCTCCCACCGGGCGTACGGACCCCCGGCAGATCCGCAACTTCTGCATCATCGCCCACATCGACCATGGCAAATCGACGCTGGCCGACCGGATGCTGGAGGTCACCGGCGTCGTGGCCGGGCGGCAGATGCGGGCCCAGTACCTCGACCGGATGGACATCGAGCGCGAGCGCGGCATCACGATCAAGGCGCAGAACGTGCGGCTGCCCTGGCGGTCCGGCGTCGACGGCGGCGAGTACGTGCTGAACCTCATCGACACCCCCGGCCACGTGGACTTCAGCTACGAGGTGTCGCGCTCGCTGGCCGCCTGCGAGGGCGCCGTGCTGCTGGTCGACGCAGCGCAGGGGATCGAGGCGCAGACGCTGGCGAACCTGTACCTGGCGCTGGAGAACGACCTGCACGTGATCCCGGTGCTGAACAAGATCGATCTGCCGGCCGCCCAGCCGGACAAGTACGCCGCGGAGATCGCGCACATCATCGGCTGCGAGCCGGGTGACGTGCTGCGGGTCAGCGCGAAGACCGGGCTGGGCGTGACCGACCTGCTCGACGTGATCGTCCGGGACGTGCCGGCCCCGGTCGGTGACCCGGACGCGCCGGCCCGCGCGCTGATCTTCGACTCGGTCTACGACACGTACCGCGGCGTGGTCACCTACGTCCGGGTGATCGACGGCTGGATCGGCGGCCGGCAGCGGCTGCGGATGATGGCCACCAGGGCGACCCACGAGCTGCTGGAGGTCGGCGTCATCTCGCCGGACCCGAAGCCGACCGCCGGCCTCGGCGTGGGCGAGGTGGGCTACCTGATCACCGGCGTGAAGGATGTCCGGCATTCCCGGGTCGGCGACACGGTGACCGACGCCGCCCATCCGGCCGCCGAGGCGCTGGGCGGCTACCGCGACCCCAAGCCGATGGTCTACTCCGGCCTCTACCCGATCGACGGCTCCGAGTACCCGCTGCTCCGCGACTCGCTGGACAAGCTGCAACTCAACGACGCGTCGCTGGTGTACGAGCCGGAGACGTCCACGGCGCTGGGTTTCGGTTTCCGGTGCGGCTTCCTCGGCCTGCTGCACCTGGAGATCGTGCGCGAGCGGCTGGAGCGCGAGTCGAACCTGGACCTGATCTCCACCGCGCCGAACGTGGTCTACCGGGTGGTGCAGGAGACCGGCGAGGAGTTCATCGTGACCAACCCGAGCGACTGGCCCAGCGGCAAGATCGCCGGGGTGTACGAGCCGGTGGTCAAGGCGATGATCATCGCGCCGAGCGAGTACATCGGTACGATCATGGAGCTGTGCCAGTCGCGCCGGGGGCTGCTCGGCGGGATGGACTACCTCTCCGAGTCGCGGGTCGAGCTGCGCTACACGATGCCGCTGGCAGAGATCATCTTCGACTTCTTCGACGCGTTGAAGTCGCGCACTCGCGGCTACGCCTCGCTCGACTACGAGACGGCCGGCGAGCAGCAGGCCGAGCTGGTCAAAGTGGACATCCTGCTGCAGGGCGAGACCGTCGACGCGTTCAGCGCCATCGTGCACAAGGACAAGGCCTACGCGTACGGCGTTTCGATGACCCAACGGCTGCGCGAGCTGATCCCGCGGCAGCAGTTCGAGGTGCCGATCCAGGCGACCGTCGGGTCGCGGGTGATCGCCCGGGAGAACATCCGGGCGCTGCGCAAGGACGTGCTGGCCAAGTGCTACGGCGGGGACATCACCCGCAAGCGCAAGCTGCTGGAAAAGCAGAAGGAAGGCAAGAAGCGCATGAAGATGGTGGGCCGGGTGGAGGTGCCGCAGGAGGCGTTCATCTCGGCACTGTCTACTTCGGACGAATCGGCGCGCAGGTAGGTAAGCCGTCACGGGAGCCACATTCGCCGGTGCGGCAGCGCCGGGCAATGGGGCGACTGAACACTGTGGATAGAACTTTCGCCTGTGGATAACGGCGGGCGGCGCCGCCGGTTGACTGGAACACTGAGAGGGTTCGCAGCCGCTGGGGAGGTCCTGTGTCAGGCGTGGTGGTCTCGGTCAACGTAGCCAGGAGCGTCCCCGCCCCGTGGGCCGGCAAGCCGGGGACGACCGCGATCGACAAGCGGGCGGTCGCCGGCCCGGTCCGGGTCGGGACGCTCGGGGTCGCCGGCGACCAGCAGAGCGGCAGCCTGCATGGCGGCCCCGACCAGGCCGTGTACGCCTACTCGCAGGAGGATGCGGCGTTCTGGGCCGGTGAGCTCGGCCGCGAGCTCTGGCCCGGCGCGTTCGGCGAGAACCTCACCACGGCCGGCGTCGAGGCGTCCGGCGCGGTCATCGGCGAGCGCTGGCGGATAGGCACGGCGCTGCTGCAGGTGACCACGCCGCGCATCCCGTGCACCATATTCGCCGGCTTCTGGGACGTGCCCGACCTGATCCGCCGGTTCACCGAGGCCGCCCGGCCGGGCACCTACCTCCGGGTGCTGGAGCCGGGGGTGATCGCCGCCGGCGACCGGATCGACGTGCTGGACCGGCCGGCGCACGGGGTGACCGTCGCCGAGCTGTCCCGGGCGCGCGCCGGCGACCGGTCGCTGCTGCCGCGGGTAAGGCAGGTGGCACTGCCGGAACGGTGGCAGCCATGGGTGGATTCGGTCCAGGGTGTCAAGGTGCCGGATTGAAATTGTGGATAGAGATGTGGGCTGTGGAGGGGGAAACGAAGTTGTCGGAGGGTGGGGGCACGATTTTGGCGAGGATCTAGATGAAGGAGGAAGGATGCTCGCTGAGATGTTCGACGGGGTGGTGGTGCTCTCGCCCGCTCCCGGGTTCGCCCACCAGGACGCGGTGCTGAGCCTCGCGATCACGATGCGCGCGGCCTGCCCGCCGGGGCTGCGGGTGCTGGTCGCGCCGTTCGGGGTGCGGCTGGGGGAGCGTGCCGAGGTCCGGCCGGACGTGCTGGTCGCCCGCTATGTCGACCTGACGTCCGATGGGCTGGCTGTGCCGCCACTGCTGGCGGTGGAGGTCCGGTCGCCGGGCACGGCGCTGATCGACCAGAGCGTGAAGAAGGCGCTGTACGCGCAGCACCGGGTCCAGTCCTACTGGATCGTCGACCCGGAAGCGCCCTCGCTGACCGCGTACGAGCTGGCTGAGCCGGGTGGGTACCTGGCCGCCGGCCATGCCAGCGGCGCGGAGACCTGGCAGGCCACGCGGCCGTTTCCGGTGACCGTCCGGCCGATCGACCTGGTCGCCGGGCTGCGCCCCTGACCGCGTCCGTCCGCCGCTCCCGCGGCCGCCCGCTGGCCGGGCGGCTGCGGGGCCGGTGGGCGACATCGAGAGGATCTGCCTGTGCTGGTTCACCCGTGGGACGCCCCGCTGGACGACGCCGAATGGCGGGACTGGCTGCGTGACGGTCACGACTTCGGCGAGATCATCGCCGTCGGGCGCGACCGCGACCTGCCGATCGTGGTGCCCACCCACTTCGTCTACGACGGCAACCGGACCGTCCGGCTGCACCTGGCCCGACCGAACCCGATCTGGGCCGCGCTCGCCGAACGGCCCCGCGCGCTGCTGACCGTCGTCGGCGACTACACCTACGTGCCGTCCGCCTGGGGCGCCGCCCCCGGCACCCCGCCCGAGCTCGGCATCCCTACCTCCTACTACGCCACCGTCCAGCTCGGCTGCGACGTGCGGATCACCGACGCCGCCGAGACGCTGGAGATCCTCCGGGTCCAGCTGGGCCACTTCGAGCCGGCCGGCGGCTACCTGCCGCCCGACCCGGAGCACGACCACTACCGCCGCCGGCTGCCCGCGATCCGCGGTATCGAGCTGACCGTCACCAGCGTCCGGGCCAAGTTCAAGTACGGCGGCAACAAGACCCCCGAACACCGCGAGCTGCTGGCCGAACATCTGGCCGACCGCGGTGCCCCCGCCGACGCCAGCGCCCGAGCCAACCTGCTCCGCCGGGACGCCGCCGCCCGCGAGGCCGCCCCAGGGTGAGCAGCGAGCCGCCCGCCAACGGTCCGGACGAGGCCAACGGCCGTCCTGCGGCCGAGTCACCTTCGCCATCCGACGGCCGGCCCGGCACCACCACACCCGAGCCCGGCCCCCCGGCCAGCAGCGCCCCGGCCGGAAGCGCCCGGACCGGCGCGGCTCCGGCCACCGGCGTCCCGGCCAGCAGCGTCCCGGCCAGCAGCGTCCCGGCCGGTGGTGCTCCGGCCGGTGGTGCTCCGGCCGGCGGCGTCCCGGCCGGTGGTGCTCCGGCCGGTGGTGCTCCGGCCGGCGGCGTCCCGGCCGGTGGTGCTCCGGCCGGCGGTGGCCCGGCCGGCGCCGCCCCGACTGGCGGCGTTCCGGCGGGCGGTGTGGCGAGACGGCGAACGGTCGGTGGCCGGGTGCGGCGGATCCTGCCGGTCGGGCGGGTGGCGTGGGCGCTCGCGGTCGCGTACCTGGTGGACGGGGTAGGCACCGGGCTCTGGCTGGCGACCAGCGTGCTGTACCTGACCCGGTCGGCCGGACTGACCGCGGCGCAGGTCGGGGTGGGGCTTTCGATCGGCGGGTTGGCCGGGCTGGTTGCGACCGTGCCGCTGGGCCGGTTCGCCGACCGGCGCGGGCTGCGCGGTGTCTGCGTCGGGCTGACCCTGGCCCAGGCGGGCCTGATGGCCGGCTACGCGGCGGTGTCCGGGATGGCGGTGTTCGTGCTGGTCACCGTGCTGTTCACGGTCGCCCAGCGGGCCGGCAACGCGATCCGGAACGCGCTGCTCGGCGCCGCGGTCGGCCCGGACGCGCGGCTGCGGGTGCGGGCGTACTGCCGCAGCGCGGCGAACGTCGGGCTCTCGCTCGGGGCGCTCGCCGCCGCGCCGGTGCTCGCCGCCGACGGCCGGGCCGGCTACCTGGCCGCGGTGCTGGCGAACGCCGGCTCGTTCCTGCTGGTCGCGGCCGCGCTGGCCAGCCTGCCCGCGGTCGCGGTCAGCTCCCGGCGGCGCAGCGGTCTCGGCGCGCTCACCGACCGGCGGTACGTCACGATGACCGCGCTCACCGGCCTGCTCGCGCTGCACAAGCCGGTGCTGACGGTGGCCGTCCCGCTCTGGGTGGCCGGCCACACGGCCGCGCCGCGCTCGGCGATCGCCGCACTGCTGGTGATCAACACCGGGCTGACCGTGCTGCTGCAGGTCCCGCTGTCCCGGCGGGCCGGGAACCGGCGCGGCGCGGTCCGGGTGCTGCGCGCAAGCGGCGTGGCGCTGGCGGTGTCCTGCCTGCTGCTGGCCGCGGCGGCCGGCCGGTCCGCCCCGGTGGCGCTCGCGCTGCTGGTCGCCGGCGTGGCGGTGCTGACCATCGGCGAGCTCTGGCAGTCCGCCGGCGGCTGGGAACTCTCCTACGACCTGGCCCCGGACGACGCGCAGGGCGAGTACCAGGCCGCGTACTCGATGCTCAACGGCGTCCGTGACAGCGTCGGTCCGCTGCTGGTCACCGCCGCCCTGATCAACGGCGGCACCCCGGGCTGGCTCGCCCTCGCCGCCGGCTTCGTCGCCATCGGCATGTTGCTCGGCCCGGCCATCGGCGTCGGCCGCGGTCGGTCCGGCTCGTGAGCAGGCCGGCTGCCCGGCCCGGCCGTCGCCTGTCGATCCGGCTCGTCGTGAGCCGGCATGCCGCCGGGCCCGGCCGTCGGCGTCGGCCGCCTAGCTCAGCGTGAAGACGATCTTGCCGGTGATGTCGCCGGCGGCGAGTTTGCCGATGCCGTCGGCGGCCCGGTCGAGCGGGAGGGTGGAGTCGATCGCCGGGCGGACGCCGCTGATCACCAGGAACGACAGCAGCGAGGCCAGGTCGGCGCGGGTGCCCATGGTGGAGCCGACCACGGACACCTCGCGGAAGAACACCCGGCTCAGCTCTGCCGGCGGGTTCGGGCCGGTGGTCGCGCCGGAGATCACGATCGTGCCGCCGGGCCGGACCGCCCGCAGCGAGTGCGCCCAGGTCGCCTCGCCGACCGTCTCCATCACCGCGTCCACCCGGGCCGGCAGCCGGGCGCCGACCTCGAACGCCTGGTGCGCGCCGATCTCGACCGCGGCCGCCCGCTTCGCCTCGGTCCGGCCGGTCACCCAGACCCGGTAGCCGGCCGCCCGACCCAGCGCGATCAGCGCGCTGGACACCCCGCCGGTGCTGCCCTGCACCAGCACCGTGTCGCCGGGCCGCAGCCCGGACCGGACGAACAGCATCCGGTACGCGGTCAGCCAGGCGGTGCCCAGGCTCGCCGCCTGCACGGTGCTCAGCTCCGCCGGCTTGGCCAGCAGGTTCCGCCGCGGCACCGCGACCCGCTCGGCGAACGTGCCGGGGAACCGTTCGGACAGCAGCGTCCGGCCCGGGTCGGAGGCCTCGTCGCCGGGCCAGTCCGGGTCGCCGATCACGCCGTAGACGACGACCTCGGCACCGCTCTCGTCCACGCCGACCGCGTCGCAGCCGAGGATCATCGGGAACCGGTCCTTCCCGATCCCCACGCCGCGCAGCGTCCACAGGTCGTGGTGGTTCAGCGACGCGGCCAGCACCCGGACGGTGGTCCACCCCGGCAGCGGTTCCGGCTCCGGCCGGTCACCCACGGCGAGCGCGGCCAGCGGATCGGACATGTTCGGTGCGGTGGCGTAGGCGGCAAGCACCCCCGCAGCCTACGGAGCGTCGGCCTCTCCCGCCCGCCGCGTCCCACGCCCGCCGCGCCGACCCGCGCACCCTCCGCCGGCCCGGCCCGGGGACGGACAGCGGGACGGGTTCAGGGCTGCGGGACCCAGGAAGCCGGGCGTTTCGCGGCAAAGGCGGCCATGCCCTCGCGGCCCTCGGCACCGGCGAAATGGCGGGCGGAGAGTTCGGCCATCGCGGCGAGCCGGTCCGGGACGGGGCCGGCCGGTGGCTCCCGCAGCAGCGCCTTGGTCCCGGCCAGGGCACCCGGGGCGCCCTGGACCAGCAGGTCGAGGTAGCGCCGCAGTTCGGCGTCGAGTTCGTCGTCCGGGACGCACGAGTTGACCAGGCCCACCGCCGCGGCGCGGGGCCCGTCGAAGACCTCGCCGGTGAGGAACAGTTCGCGGGCCGCGGCCGGCAGCAGCCGGGGGAGCACGGTGACCGAGATCACCGCGGGGACCACGCCGACCCGGACCTCGGTGAACGCGAACGTCGCCGAGCGGGCCGCCACCACCACGTCGCAGGCCGCGAGCAGGCCGATGCCACCGGCCCGGGCCGGTCCGGCGACCCGGGCGACCACCGGCTTCGGCGCGTCCAGGATCGTTGTGAGGATGTCCGGGAAGGCGGTCACCGGCAGGTCGCCGGGGTCGGCGGCCGCGGTGGCCTTGAGGTCCATGCCGGAGCAGAACACCCGATCCGCCGAGGTCAGCACGACCACCCGCACCGCCTCGTCCGCCAGCGCCGACCGCAGCCCGGCCGCGAGCTCGGCCATCAGCCGCGGCGACAGCGCGTTGCGGTTGTCCGGCGAGTCGAGGGTCAGCGTGGCAACCCCGCGGGCCACGCCGTACCGGACCAGTTCAGTCATGAGGTGGCCCCCGGAGTGAGCATCGCAGGTGCCGGCTGGGGCGCCGCGGAGCGGAGCGAAGGGGGCCGCCGGGGCAGCACGGTCATGAAACCTCCCGATAGTCAGGCCGCAGTATCGCGCTCCGGGCGCGTCCCGGCGCCGGGGCGTGTCCGGTGGAACACTGCACGTCGTGCCTTCGACCCTGCCGGACGGCGAAGCGGCGCCCCGGGACGGGACGTTGCCGCCGGCCGCACTGCGCACCCTGGGCCGGCGGCCGTTCGGGATCTACGTGCACGTGCCGTTCTGCGCGACCCGCTGCGGCTACTGCGACTTCAACACCTACACCGCCGAGGAGCTGGGCAGCGGCCCGGACGCGGTCTCCCGGGCGTCCTATGTGGACACGGCCATGCTCGAGCTGCGGCTGGCCCGGCACCGGCTCGGCGGCCAACCGCCCCCGGTGGAGACCGTGTTCTTCGGTGGCGGAACGCCGACCCTGTTGCCGGCGGCACACCTGACCGTGCTGCTGCGCGAGATAGCCGACCTGTTCGGCCTGGCCCCGGACGCCGAGGTGACCACCGAGGCGAATCCGGAGTCGGTCACGTCCGCCTACCTCGGCCGGCTGCGGGACGCCGGCTTCACCCGGGTGTCGCTGGGCATGCAGTCGATCCAGCCACACGTGCTGGCGGTGCTCGACCGCACCCACA
>Ga0307499_10000077_pt1 | contig 33125 bp, 26 predicted proteins | sample 13_S_MG_FD_201363 | JGI IMG/M metagenome (GOLD analysis project Ga0307499, IMG submission 201363) | Soil microbial communities from Populus trichocarpa stands in riparian zone in the Pacific Northwest, United States - 13_S | ecosystem: Environmental > Terrestrial > Soil > Riparian zone > Trees... | reverse complement strand
GGGCTGGCCTTCCACCTCGGCCCCGGCGAGCGGCAGTTGCCGGTGGACAAGCCCAGCCTGGTGCTGACCGTCGAGCAGAGCAACACGTCGCTGGTGTTCGGCGACGAGGCGATCCTGAAGGTGTTCCGCCGGATCGGGCCCGGGGTGAACCCGGACATCGAGGTACACGAGGCGCTGGCCCGCTCCGGCGCCGACCGGCACGTGGCCCGGCTGCTCGGCCACGTCTCGGCCCAGTGGCGGGAGACCACCGGCGGCGCCCCGGCCACCGGCTCGCTTGCCATGCTGCAGGAGTTCTTCCGGACCGCGAGCGACGGCTGGGAGCTGGCCAAGACCAGTGTCCGCGACCTGTACGCCGAGGCCGACCTGCATCCTGACGAAGTCGGCGGCGATTTCGCCGGCGAGGCGCACCGGCTCGGCGTGGCCGCCGCGGAGATCCACGCCGACCTGGCCCGGGTGCTGCCCACCGGCATCCTCGGCCGCTCTGACCTGGCCGAACTGGCCGCCGGCATGCGCGACCGGCTGGCCCGCGCCGCGAAGGTCGTCCCGGAACTGGCCGACTACACGCCCGGCCTGCAACTGGCCTTCGACGCCCTGGAGGGGCACGAGCCCGGCGTCCCGGTGCAGCGCATCCACGGCGACTTCCACCTCGGCCAGGTGTTACGCACCGTGCACCGCTGGGTGGTGCTCGACTTCGAAGGTGAGCCGGCCAAGCCGCTCGCCGAGCGGGTCGCGCTGGAATCTCCGCTACGCGATGTAGCCGGCATGCTGCGCTCGTTCGACTACGCCGCCCGGCACCTGCTCGCCGACCACCCGAACCGGCCACAGCTGGTCTACCGGGCCGAGGAGTGGGCAGACCGCAACCGCACGGCATTCTGCGAGGGATACGCCGAAGGCGGCGGTACCGACCCGCGGGAGGATACTGTCCTGCTTCGGGCGTACGAGGCGGACAAGGCGGTGTACGAAGCGGTGTACGAGGCGCGGAACCGGCCGGCGTGGCTATCCATCCCGCTGTCCTCCATGGCCCGACTCACCGAGGGCGTGGCCGGATGAGCGAGCTTGCTGGCGGGCCGGAGACGGCGGCCGACCCGGCCGGGCTGTCCCGGGAGGAACTGGACCGGCTGGTCGCCGGCGTGCACCACGACCCGCACTCGATCCTCGGCGCACACCCGGTGCACGGCGAGCCGGTCGACCCGGCCGGCGCGCTGGGCGAGAACGCCGAGCGGCTGGTGATCCGGACACTGCGGCCGGAGGCGACCGGAGCGGTCGCGCTGCTCGGCGACCAGCGGGCCGAGCTGACCCGGGTGCACCCGGCCGGCGTGTTCGCCGGGCTGGCCACCGGCAAGGTGGACGACTACCGGATCGAGGTCAGCTACGGCACCGAGACGCACGTCGTGGACGACCCGTACCGCTGGCTGCCCACGCTCGGCGAGGTCGATCTGCACCTGATCGGCGAGGGCCGGCACGAGCGGCTCTGGCAGGTACTCGGCGCGCACGAGCGCTCGTACCCGACCCCGGGCGGCACGGTCACCGGGGTGTCGTTCGCCGTCTGGGCACCCAGCGCCCGCGGCGTGCAGGTGACCGGCGACTTCGACTACTGGCAGCGGCGCGGCTACCCGATGCGCTCGCTCGGCTCGTCCGGCGTCTGGGAACTGTTCGTGCCGGGCATCGGCGCCGGCGCCAAGTACAAGTTCGCGGTGCTCGGCGCCGACGGCCAGTGGCGGGACAAGGCCGACCCGATGGCGTTCGCCACCGAGGCCCCGCCGGCCACCGCGTCGGTGGTGTTCGGCAGCAAGCACCAGTGGGGCGACGCGGACTGGCTGGCCAGGCGCGCGCAGACGCAGTGGCACCGCGCCCCGATGAGCGTCTACGAGGTGCACCTGGGCTCCTGGCGGGCCGGCCTGGGCTACCGCGAGCTGGCCGACCAGCTGGCCGAATACGTCACCGAGACCGGCTTCACCCACGTCGAGCTGCTGCCGGTGGCCGAGCACCCGTTCGGCGGCTCCTGGGGCTACCAGGTCTCGTCGTACTACGCGCCGACCGCGCGGTTCGGCAACCCGGACGACTTCCGCTACTTCGTCGACCGGCTGCACCGGGCCGGCATCGGGGTGATCGTCGACTGGGTGCCGGCGCACTTCCCCAAGGACGAGTGGGCGCTGGCCCGCTTCGACGGCACCGCGCTGTACGAGCACGCCGACCCGCGCCGCGGCGAGCAGCCGGACTGGGGCACCCTGGTCTTCGACTTCGGCCGCCGCGAGGTGCGCAACTTCCTGGTCGCGAACGCACTGTTCTGGCTGGAGGAGTACCACATCGACGGGCTGCGGGTGGACGCCGTCGCCTCGATGCTCTACCTGGACTACTCCCGCCCGGCCGGCCAGTGGCTGCCCAACCAGTACGGCGGCCGGGAGAACCTGGACGCGGTCGCCTTCCTGCAGGAGGTGAACGCGACCGTCTACCGCCGGGTGCCGGGTGCGGTCACCATCGCCGAGGAGTCGACCGCCTGGCCCGGGGTGACCCGGCCGACCCACCTGGGCGGCCTGGGCTTCGGCTTCAAGTGGAACATGGGCTGGATGCACGACACGCTCGACTACGTCGGCCGGCCCCCCATCTTCCGCTCGTACCACCACCACCAGCTCACCTTCTCGATGATGTACGCCTACTCCGAGAACTACGTGCTGCCGATATCGCACGACGAGGTGGTGCACGGCAAGGGCTCGCTGCTCGGCAAGATCCCGGGCGACCGCTGGCAGCAACTGGCCACGATGCGCGCGCTGCTGGCGTACATGTGGGCGCACCCCGGCAAGCAACTGCTGTTCATGGGCAGCGAGTTCGCCCAGGGCGCCGAGTGGGGGGAGGCCCGCTCGCTGGACTGGTGGCTGCTGGACGACGCCGGGCACCGCGGCATGCAGCGGCTGGTCGGCGACCTGAACCGGACCTACCGCGACCTGCCCGCGCTCTGGACCCAGGACACCGTCCCGGCCGGGTTCGCCTGGATCGACGCCAACGACGCGGCCAACAACGTGTTCTCGTTCCTGCGCTGGGGCGACGACGGCTCGGTGCTGGCCTGCGTCGCGAACTTCGCCGGCCAGCCGCACGAGGGCTACCGGCTCGGGCTGCCCCGGCCGGGCAGGTGGGAAGAGGCGATCAACACCGACGCGGACACCTACACCGGCTCCGGGGTGGGCAACCTCGGCGCGGTGCTGGCCACCGACGCGCCCTGGCACGGCCAGCCGTACTCGACCGTGCTGCGGGTGCCGCCGCTGGGCACGCTCTGGTTGCGATACCCCGGCCCGACGACCGAAGGCCCGTCGACCGAAGGCCCGTCGACCGCGGGCGCCTGAACCGGACGCCGGCCGGGTGCGTACAAGGCATGAGTCCCACCGGAGCGTCCCGGTCAGCGGTAGTGACAGTGAGTTACCGCAAAAGCTGACCGATCGGGCATCGCGGGCGGGGCTCACGCCGGCAGAACGCTAGGTCTGGCACGCTCTGGGGGGTCGAGCCGACCGGCCCTCCGGGGAGAATGCCTCCGGGCAGGAATGTCGGGACCGACCACGAAGCCGAGGGTGAGTGAAGCCGATGTCCGGGAAGAGCTGGCGGATCCAGATCGCCGCGCTGGCTGCCCTGAGTGTGCTGGCCAGCGGCTGCGCGCAGGTGGTCGACGGGCGGGGCACGTACTCCAGCGGCCTGTCCGACGTGCCGGACGCCAAGGTCCAGATCGAGGGCAGCGACAACAGCAAGGTCGACAAGATCGCGGGCAACGCCATCGCCGACATCCAGGCGTTCTGGACCCAGCAGATGCCCGCCGCGTTCGGCAAGCCGTACAAGCCGGTAAGCAAGTTCTTCTCCATCGACCCGGGCGGCAGCAAGTCCGCACCGTGCACCACCAGCCCGTCCGACATCCGCGGCAACGCGTTCTACTGCCCGACTCAGGACATCGTCGCCTGGGACCGGGTGAAGCTCTTCCCCGAACTGGAGAAGCAGTTCGGCCCGTTCCTGATCGCCATGGTGCTCGCGCACGAGTGGGGGCACGCGATCCAGCGCCGCACCGAGATGCCGAGCAACCGGACGATCGTGGTCGAGGCGCAGGCCGACTGCTACGCCGGCTCCTGGACCAAGACCGCGCTGACCGCCGGCGCCCCGCACTTCCAGATCAACCGGGAAGACCTGGACCAGGCCCTCTCCGGCTACCTGCTGTTCCGCGACCCGGTCGGCGCCTCCGCCGACGACCGGCAGGCGCACGGCAGCGGCTTCGACCGGATCAGCGCCTTCCAGGAGGGCTACGAGCAGGGCGTCAAGCACTGCAGCACGTACAGCGACAAGCGGGTGTTCACCGAAATCCCGTTCACCAGCACCGAAGACCAGCAGCGCAACGGCAACCTGCCGTTCGACCAGACACTGACCGACGGCCCGAAGGACCTCGCCGACTTCTGGGCCCAGAGCTTCGAGGCGACGTTCGGCAAGAAGTTCAACCCGGTCGCGCACGTCACCGGCTACGACCCGGACGGCGACCGGCCGTCCTGCGACGGCACCCAGGTGGCCGCGCTGCAGTACTGCCCGGCCGACGACACGATCTACTTCGACAAGAAGAACGCGATGCAGAAGGTCTACGACAAGACCGGTGACTTCGGCCCGATGAGCCTGTTCGGCGTCGCGTACGGGGAGGCGATCCGGCGGCGGCTGGGCAAGACGGTCAACGGCGAGGACGCCCTGCTCGGCTCGATCTGCCTCTCCGGGGCCTACGCCGGCGCCGTCTTCAAGCGGCGCCCCGGCGACAAGGGCATCGTGCTCTCCCCCGGTGACCTGGACGAGGCCATCCAGGCGCTGCTGAACTTCGCCGGCTCGTCCGGCCTGTTCGACGCCAACGGCACGGTCGGCTTCGACCGGGTCGCCGCCTACCGCAAGGGCTTCAACAGCGTCAAGAACTGCGCCTGAGTCCGGACGCTCATCGGCCCCGGGGCTCCGATTTCGGAGCCCCGGGGCCGATTGCTGTCCGCGGTCAGCCCCGCAACGCGGAGCCGGTCAGCGGCGGGGTCTGCTCAGAAGAGGGCGCTGGCCAGCTCGCGGCGGGCGGTCGCCACCCGCGGGTCGTCGGTGCCGACCACGGCGAACAGCTCGACCAGCCGGGCCCGGGCCCGGTCCCGGTCGGTGCCGGCGGCGGTCCGTACGGCGGCCAGCAGCCGGCGGAACGCCGGATCCACCAGGCCTCCGGCGATCTCCTGGTCGGCGGCGGCCAGCTGCGCGTCGATGTCGTCCGGCGCGGCGTCGGCCCGGGCCACCGCGTCCTGCGGGCCGGACTCGATCCGCTGCAGCAACTCCACCTCGCGCAGCGCGTCCGCGGCCCGCGGGTGCGCCGGCTCGGCAGCCAGGATCTCCCGGTAGCGGCGGGCCGCGTCGGCGAGGTCGCCGGCGGCCACCGCGTCCTCCGCGGCGGTGACCCGCGGGTCGTCCGGCTCCTCCGGCAGCTCGCCGGGCTGACCGTCCGGCCTGGCCGGTGCCTGCCCGCCGACCGCCTCGATCAGCGCCGAGACGAACTGGCGCACCTGCGACTCGGGTAGCGCGCCGGTGAACTCGGCGATCAACTGGCCCTGGAAGACCGCCTTGACCGCCGGGATGCCCTGCACCCGCAGCGCCTGCGCGATCGTCGGATTATGGTCGACGTCGATCTTGGCCAGGATCCAGGAGCCGCCGCCCTCGATCGCGAGCTTCTCCAGCACCGGCGAGAGCTGCTTGCACGGGCCGCACCACTCGGCCCAGAGATCGAGGACGACCGGCACCTCGAACGAGCGGTCGATCACCTCGGCCTGGAACGTGGCCTCGGTGACGTCCACCACCGCGGTGACCGCGGCATCGCCGCCCTGCCCGTTCGCCGCCTTCTCGCTGGCGCGCTGGGCGGCATCGCTGCGCGCCTTCAACGCGGACAGATCGACCGCACGGGCCAGCGCGCCGGACAACGCAGGATTCGGAACGCCGCTGGGACCGCCACCACGAGGCTGCATAGCATCCAGTGTTCCACCCCGTACCGGCCGGCGGCTCCCCGGCCCGCCCGCCGGCAAGCCCGCGCCAGCGCCGTCTCAGCGCCACCTCAACGGCAGGTGCGATGGTTCCCGCGTTCGCGGTCGCCGCCGACCAATGCGGCGGCGTCAGGCGTGCGGTGCCGAAAACGGGGTGCGGTCCGCCGCGCCGGCCGGGCAGGATCGGCGCAGCCCGTCCGGAGCCCGACCGGAGCCCGACCGGAGCCGGAGCGGTGATCGGGCGGCCGGCCGGGGACGCGGGAGGTGCGGTGCTGGAACCACCTGACCTGCCGGCCGAGCTGATCGCCGCCGGCCTGCGCGGCGGCTGGGGGCTGGCCGCGGCCGCGGTCACCTTCCTGCCGCTCGGGGCCGACCCGGACTCGGCGGTCTACCGGGTCGAGGCCGGCGGCGGATACTTCCTGAAACTGCGTCGCGGCGAGGTGGCCGCCGCCGCGCTGGCCGTTCCCCGGTTCCTGGCCGACCGCGGCGTCGGGCATCTCATCCCCGCGCTGCCGACCCGGCCCGGCCAGCTGTCGGTACCGCTGGCCGGCTACGCGGCGACGCTGTACCCGTTCATCGAGGGCCGGAACGCGTTCCAGCGCCCGCTGTCGGAGCCGCAGTGGTCCCGGTTCGGTGCCACCCTCCGGGCCGTCCACACCGCCGAACTGCCGGCCGAGCTCGCCGCCCTGCTCCCCCGCGAGAGCTACCCACCCACCGGGCGGGACGCGGTGACCGGCTACCTCGCCGCCGGTCCGGCCGGCCCTGGGGCGGGCGACCCGATCGTCGCCCGGCTGGTGGAGCTGCTCGACGCGCGGGCCGGGCGGATCCGGCACCTGGTCGAGCGGGCCGGGCTGCTGGCGGCGGTGCTGCGCGAGCGCGACCTGCCGCTGGTGCTCTGCCACTCGGACATCCACGCCGGCAACCTGCTGGTCACCGCGGACGATGAGATCTACCTGGTCGACTGGGACACGCCGGTGCTGGCGCCGAAGGAGCGCGACCTGATGTTCGTCGGCGCCGGCATCGGCGGTGTCTGGCACACCGCGCGCGAGCAGCAGCTGTTCTACCGTGGCTACGGCGACGTACCGGTCGACCCGGTCGCGGTCGCCTACTACCGGTACGAGCGGATCATCGCGGACATCGCCGCGTTCTGCGCCGAGATCCGATCCACCGACCGGGCCCGAGCCGACCGCGAACAGTCCCTGGCGTACCTGTCCGGCCAGTTCGAGCCGGCCGCCGAGATCGACATCGCCTGCCGGGCCGGGGACGCGCTGCTGGCCGGCGCGCCGGCCGCGCCCACCGCCACCCACCCCGGGCCAGCCTGACGAGCGACCCGGCGAGCACCCCGGCGAGCATGGACCGCCGGAGCTCGCCCCGGATCAGAACCTCGGTGGTTCGAGGTAGGAGCCCCACTCGGCCCGCAACGCGGCGCAGATCTCGCCCAGGGTGGCCTCGACCCGGGCCGCGATCAGCATCGGCGGGACCAGGTTGGCGCCGTCGGTGCGGGCGGCGGTGACCAGATCGGCCAGCGCCGCGTCGACCGCGGCCTGGTCGCGGGTGGCCCGCCGGTCGGCCAGCACCCGGCGCTGCTCCCGCTCCACCTCGTGGCTGATCCGCAGGATCTCCAGCTCCGCCTCGCCGGGCGCCGGGTAGACGTTCACCCCGACCACCCGCTTCTCACCCTTCTCCAACTGCCGCTGGTAGACGAACGCCGCCTCGGCGATCTCGGCGGAGAACCAGCCGTCCTCGATGCCGCGCAGGATGCCGCTGGTCATCGGGAACCGGTCGGAGCCGTCGCCCATCCCGCGGACCGTGGCGAAGATCTCCTCGGCCTGCCGTTCCAGCTCGTCGGTGAGCGCCTCCACGTACCAGGAGCCGCCGAGCGGGTCGGCCACGTTCAGCACGCCGGTCTCCTCCATGATCACCTGCTGCGTCCGCAGCGCGATCTGCGCGGCGCGCTCGGACGGCAGCGCGAGCACCTCGTCCAGCGCGTTGGTGTGCAGCGAGTTGGTGCCGCCGAGGGCGGCTGCCAGCGCCTCCACCGCGGTGCGGACGATGTTGTTGTCCGGCTGCTGCGCGGTCAGCGAGACGCCGGCGGTCTGGGTGTGGAATCGCAGCCACTGCGCCTTCTCCGAGGTCGCGCCGTAGACGTCGCGCAGCCAGCGGGCCCAGATCCGGCGGGCGGCCCGGAACTTGGCGATCTCCTCGAAGAAGTCGATGTGCGCGTCGAAGAAGAACGAGAGCCCGGGGGCGAACACGTTCACGTCCAGCCCGCGGGACAGCCCCAGCTCCACGTAGCCGAACCCGTCGGCCAGGGTGAACGCGAGCTCCTGGGCGGCGGTCGAGCCGGCCTCCCGGATGTGGTAGCCGGACACCGACAGCGGCTTGTACGCCGGGATCTCGGCCGCGCAGTACTCCATCAGGTCGCCGATGAGGCGCAGGTGCGGCTCCGGCGGGAACAGCCACTCCTTCTGCGCGATGTACTCCTTGAAGATGTCGGTCTGCAGCGTGCCGTTCAGGCTGCCGGTCGGGACGCCCTGACGCTCGGCGGCGACCAGGTACATGCAGAAGATCGGCACCGCCGGCCCGCTGATCGTCATCGAGGTGGTGACGTCGCCGAGCGGGATCCCGGCGAACAGCAGGTCCATGTCGGCGGCCGAGTCGATCGCCACCCCGCAGTGGCCGACCTCGCCCAGGCCGCGCGGGTCGTCCGAGTCGCGGCCCATCAGCGTGGGCATGTCGAACGCCACCGAGAGCCCGCCACCGCCCTCGGCCAGGATCATCTTGTACCGCTCGTTGGTCTGCTCGGCGTTGCCGAAGCCGGCGAACTGCCGGATGGTCCACGGCCGGCCGCGGTAGCCCGTCGGATACAACCCACGGGTGAACGGGAACTCACCCGGCCAGCCGATCCGCTCGAAGCCCGGGTGGCTGGCGGTGTCGACCGGCCCGTAGACCGGCTCGACGGCTACCCCGGACAGCGTGCTGAAGTCGGCGTCCCGCTTGCTGGCGGCGTCGAACCGGGCCTGCCAGCGCGCGCGGCCGGCAGCGATGTCATCGGCGTTCACATAGAGATACTAGGACGTCCTACTATCTTGTGCCAGGTTTTCGCCGGCCGGGCCGTCCAACTGGAAGTCACCGGCCTCCGCCCGCACCTTGCGCAGCGCGTCGAACATCACCGCGCGCTCCGGCTCGTCCAGCATGGTCAGCCCGAAGTCGGCGGCCATCAGGTCCTTGGTGGCGGCCTCGGCGACCCGGCGGCCCTCGTCGGTGATCGCCGCCAGCACGCCGCGGCCGTCCCGCGGGTTGGGTTGCCGCTCGACCAGACCGGCCGACGCCAACCGGACGATCGTGTTGGTAACGCTCGTCGGATGCACCATCAACCGGCTGCCGATCACCTTCAGCGGCAGCGCGCCGGACCGGCTGAACCGGAGCAGCACCAGCGCCTCGTACCGGGCGAAGGTCAGCCCGTGCGGCCGGAGGATCTCGTCGTATCGCCCCAAGAGGATCTGCTGGACCCGCATCACCGAGGTAGCCACCCGCATGGCCGAGGCCGGCCCCCAGGTGTCGGCCCAGATCGCCCCGGCCCGGGCGATGGGGTCGAAGGGCAGGTCGAGCGGCTTTGGCATGGCGGAAACCCTACTCGGCGCGCTGGACCGACAGCCTCGGGTGATCACCTACTGGACCGACCGGTGACCGGCCGGCGACCGGCCAAAGCTTGACACCGTCTGGTCTAGCCTGGTCTAGTCCAGTCTAGTCCGGTGTGATGTCGCTCGCCCGAAGGGCTGGGGACTGTATGGACCGTGTGTATCAAGGTCGGGCTCCGCCAGTTGGCCACCCGTGACCGCTGCCGCGCGTCCCCCCGCCGAACCCTTCCGCCGAGGAGAACCATGTCTCGTCCTCGTGCCCGCCTCGCCGCGATCGCGAGTGCGGTGCTCGTCACCGCGGGGTTGGCCCTGGTACCGGGGTCCCCCGCCGCAGCGGCAGCGGGCCTGTCCGCCACCTACACCAAATCCTCTGACTGGGGCACCGGGTTCGAGGCCACCTACAAGATCACCAACGCCAGCGCGGCCGCCACCACCAACTGGACGCTGGTCTTCACGCTGCCCACCACCGAGCAGATCAGCAGCCTGTGGGAGGGCACCTTCACCCGCAGCGGGACCACCGTGACGGTGCGGAACCAGTCCTGGAACGGCGCGATCGCGGTCGGCGGCTCGGTCACCGTCGGCTTCGACGTCGCCTACACCGGCAGCTACGTCGCCCCGTCCGGCTGCCTGATCAACAACGGCGCCTGCGACGGCAGCGGCGGCGGGGGCGGCCCGGACACCCAGGCCCCGTCGGTGCCGGCCGGTCTCACCGCCGGCGCGGTCACCGCCAGCAGCGTGTCGCTGTCCTGGTCCGCGTCCACCGACAACGTCGGCGTGACCGGCTACACCGTGTTCCGCAACGGCACCCAGGTGGCGACGGTCGGCTCCGCCGGCTTCACCGACTCCGGGCTGGCCGCGTCCACCACGTTCACCTACCGGGTCGCCGCCCGGGACGCCGCCGGCAACACCTCGGCGCAGAGCACCCAGGTCAGCGCGACCACGCTGGCCGGCGGCGGCGGGAACACCGGCCCGTTCAAGAAGGTCGGCTACTTCGCCCAGTGGAGCATCTACGGCCGCGCGTTCAACCCGAAGAACGTCGAGACGACCGGGCAGGCCGACGCGCTGACCCACATCAACTACGCGTTCGAGAACATCGGCGCGGACGGCCGGTGCTTCGAACGCACCGCGGCCGGCGTCGGTGACGCGTTCGCCGACTACCAGAAGTCCTTCGACGCGGCGACCAGCGTGGACGGCGTGGCCGACACGTTCAGCCAGCCGCTGCGCGGCAACTTCAACCAGTTCAAGAAGCTCAAGGCGCGGCACCCGAACCTGAAGGTGCTGCTGTCGCTGGGCGGCTGGACCTACTCGAAGACCTTCTCCGACGTGGCGCTGACCGCGGCGTCCCGGCAGGCGTTCGTCTCGTCCTGCATCGACCTGTTCATCAAGGGCAACCTGCCGACCGGCATCGACGGCGACCCGGCCGGCGGCCCCGGCTCGGCGGCCGGCATCTTCGACGGCATCGACATCGACTGGGAGTGGCCCGGCTCCGACGGAAACGTCGGCAACGTCATCAGGCCGGCCGACAAGCAGAACTTCACCCTGCTGCTGCAGGAGTTCCGCCGCCAGCTCGACGCCTACGGCAGCACCACCGGCAAGCACTACCTGCTCTCGGCGTTCCTGCCGGCGGACCCGGCCAAGATCGCGGCCGGCATCGAGGTCGGCCCGGTGTTCAACGCGCTGGACTGGGCCACCATCCAGGGCTACGACTTCCACGGCGCGTGGGAGCCGACCACCAACCACCAGGGCCAGCTGTTCGCACCGGCGGCCGACCCGGCCCCGGCGCCGAAGTTCAGCGTCGACCTCGCCATCGGCACCTACCGCGGTCAGGGCGCCGCAGCGGCCAAGCTGCTGCTCGGCATCCCGTTCTACGGCCGCGGCTGGACGAACGTGCCGGCCACGAACGGCGGCCTCTACCAGCCCGGCAGCGCCGCCCCGGGCACCTTCGAAGCCGGCATCGAGGACTACAAGAAACTGAAGGTGCTGGCCGGCACCCGCACCTTCGACAACACCAACGGCACCCTGACCCTCTACACCGGCAGCACATTCTGGTCGTACGACGACGAGCGGGTGATCGCCCGCAAGGCCGCGTACATCAAGAGCCAGAACCTCGGCGGCGCGATGGTCTGGGAGCTGGACGGCGACGACGGGACCCTGACCGCCGCGGTCAACGCCGGCCTGCGCTGATCCGCGGCCAGTGACCGGGTCCGGGGAGGTGGAAGCGGCAGCGGCGCCTCCCCGGACCCCTCCACCGGTGACCGGAGTCCCGGCCCGACCCGGGCCGGGACTCCGGCGCACCCCCTACCCTGTCCCGCTGTGGACTGGAACCTGCGCACCTGCTGACCGTCAACCTCGCCGCGGTGGTTCACCTCGTTTACACCAAGCGCTTGTTCGGTGTGCGCGGCGACGGAAAGGCCTTCGAGTCTGACGGCACAGGCATCTCTCCCGCGGTCGAGACCTCCACCCACGTCCCGCCACGCGCCGGCCCCGACTGGCTGTGTTATGCCGATGGACGCACATAACCAATTCATTGACGCTATCACAAGACTGCCTACACTAAAATTTGCAAAGTCCATCACTACGTAGGGAGTTGACCCATGGTACGGATTCGCCGGCTGATCGCGGCCACGCGGAGTGAAGGGCGTATCGCCTGCCTCGCCTACAGCGGCCAGTACACCTGGTAGTTCGGCAGTTCACATCGGTGGTCGCGCTCGGCAACGGCGCGGCCACCGATGCTCCGCATCGGCCGGCACGCGGTAAGGAAACCACCGTGCAACTCAAACGTCCGACCCTGTGGCCACACATCCGGTCCTGGGAGAAGAAGGCGGCCGGCTCGTCGGGTGCGTTCCGGCTGGCCACCGGGCCATTGGTAGTGGTCGACCGGGAGCTGGCCCGGTCGGTGCTGCTTGATTCCCAGTCGTATCTTGAATCGTCCGCATTTCTGCGGACGCAGACCTATTTCCCGCTCCCGCCGGACGCCCGACGGGTGGCGATCGGTGGGCTGATCCGGGTGCTCGGCGCCCATCCCGCGAAGAGCGCCGCGGACCTGGCCGGCTACGTGCCGGCCGGCCGGTGGCTGCGGAACCACGCCTGGGGCGTCCTGTACATGCGCCGGTACTTCGCTGACGTGCTGGCCTGCGAGCGGGGCGGGCCACTGGAGGGGCTGATCGACGACTTCGTGGCCGGGAAGACGATCGGCGATGACGTGGCCGGCAGGTTGGCCCGGATGCCGGACGAGGTGCGCGACGCTCTGCACCGGGACGTCACCGCCGAACTCGACCGTGCCGAGGTGGACCCGGCGGAGCCGCGGGATCTGGTCGACGTGGTCCGGTCACTCGACCTCGAACTACCCGGCAGCGACCGCGGCGAGCTCTATCTGCGGCTGCTGCAGTCAGTCATCGGGTTCACCGGGACCGCCCTCGAATGGGCCGTTATTCTCGCGGACAAGCACCCGGAATTCGCCGCCGCGCTGCGGTCCGGCGCAGACTGCCGGCATTTCCTGGTGGAGGGTCAGCGGCTCTACCCGACCGCCTGGCGGCTACTCCGGCAGGCCCGGGTCGCGCACCAGATCGGCGGCCACGAGGTACGCCCCGACGACGACGTCATCATCGCCACCAGCACGTTGCACCGGCGGGCCGACTATTGGCCGGACACCAGCGAGTATCGACCGGACCGCTGGCGGGCGGAAACCGTCGCGCGGGACCGGGCCTTCATGCCGTTTGGCCAAGGAAAGGGCATGTGCCCAGGCCGCGAGGCCGCGTATTCCTCGATCGAGGCAGCATTGACTGCGCTTTTCCAGACCTACCGGGTGGACGTCCGGGTGAGCCGGTGGCGGCGGCCCTACACTCGCGCGCTACTCGCCCCACCCCGAGGCCGGGTAAGGTTCCGGCAAGCGCAATAGCCGGCCGGCGCCGGTGGCCGCCGGAGAGAAGGAAACGACGCCCGCATGACCACAGGCAGCCCACCACCGCTGGCCGGGAACCGGGATTTCGCACGGCTCTGGGCCAGCAGCGGGATCAGCGTCGCCGGCAGTTCGGTCACCGATGTCGCGCTGCCACTGGTCGCGGTGTTCTACCTACACGCGTCGACGTTCGCGGTCGCGGCGCTGGTGGCCGCCGAGCAGGCGGCCTGGCTGTTTCTCGGCCTGGCCGCTGGTGCCTGGGTGGACCGGTGGCGGCGCCGTCCGGTGCTGGTCGGCACCGACCTGGCCCGGCTGGCCCTGATCGGCAGCATCCCGATAGCCGCTCTGTTCGGCGCGCTGACCCTGGTCCAGCTCTATCTCGTCGCGCTGCTGGCCGGCGCCTGCGCCGTCTTCTTCAGCATCGCCCATGCGGCCTACCTGCCGACCTTGGTGAGCAGGGCTGACCTGACCGCGGCGAACAGCCGGCTGTCCGCCACCGCGTCCGCCGCCGAGCTGACTGGTCGGGGCGCCGGGGGTCTGCTGGTGCAGTTGATCGGCGGCCCGGCTGCGCTGATCGTCGACGCCGCGAGCTTCGCTGTGTCGGCAGGCTGCGCCTACGGCATCACCGCGCCGGAGGATCGGGTGGAGCAGCCGGCGGGCCAGGCCGGGCGGCGCCGGCTACGGGCGGAGATCCGCGCCGGGCTGGCGTACACATTCGGCGACCCCTCGCTGCGGACGATCACCCTGAGCAATGCGATCTCGAACTTCTGCACCGCCGCGCAGTACGCGCTGACGTTCGTGTTCCTGGCCCGGGTGCTGCGCCTGCCCGCCGGCGCGATCGGCGTCGTGCTGGCCAGCAGCGCGGTGGGCGGGCTGCTCGGTGCGGCTGCCGCCGCCCGGCTGACCCGGCGCTGGGGCAACGGGACGGTGTGGCGCGCCGCGCTGCTCGTCGGGCCGCTGTTCGGCCTGCTCATCCCGGCCGCCGGCAGCGGCTGGGCGGCGTGGCCGTTCGTTGTGGGCAGCTTCGGGCTGACCGCCGCGGTGGTGGTCACCAATGTGATCACCGGCACCTTCCGGCAGGCCATCTGCCCGCCTCGGATGCTCGGGCGGCTGGCCGCATCCAGCCGGATGCTGACCTGGAGCGTGATACCGCTCGGCGCGCTCCTGGCCGGAGCGCTCGCCGCCGTGGTGGACACCCGCACCGCACTCTGGCTGATCGCCGCTGGCTTCTTCGGCAGCCCGCTGCTGGTGCTGGCGAGCCGGTCGACCCGGGGCGCCGACCTCGCCCCGACCGGCTGAGCTCGATGCCCTCCCGGCGCGGCGCCGTGCGGATCGCGTTGGACGACTGGGACTGCGGGGAGTTGTCCGGGCCGGGACTCCGGCGCACCCCCTACCCTGTCCCGCTGTGGACTGGAACCTGCGCACCTGCGCCCGCCGCGGGCACATCACCTACACGCCGGACGAGCCGCAGCTGCGCCAGGTGCTGGAGGCGGCCACCCCGCTCGGCGCGGCCTGGCGCTGCCTGCGCTGCGGCGACTACGTGCTCGGCCCGCCGCACGGAGCCGGCCCGGCCGAGGACGCCCCGCTGGTACCGCGCGGCAAGGTGCTGCGGGACGCGGTCATCCTCCGGCTGCTCGCGGTCGAGCGGTTCGGCCGCGGCCTGCTGATCGCGCTCGGCGCGTACGGCGTCTGGCGGTTCCGCAGCGCCCAGGCCGGCCTGCGCGACGTGTTCGAGAAGGACCTGCCGCTGGTCCGCCCGCTGGCCGACCAGTTCGGCATCGACCTGGACCAGTCCACCGTGGTCCGCTGGCTGCGGGACGCGTTCACCCTGCCGTCCTCGACGCTGCGGCTGGTCGCGATCGGCCTGGCCGGGTACGCCCTGCTGCAGATGGTCGAAGGCGTCGGGCTCTGGCTGCTGAAGCGCTGGGGCGAGTACTTCGCCGCGGTCGCCACCTCGATCTTCCTCCCGCTCGAGGTGTACGAGCTGACCGAGCGGATCACCTGGCTGCGGATCGCCGCGCTGATCGTGAACCTGGGCGCGGTCGTCTACCTGGTCTACTCGAAGCGGCTGTTCGGCGTCCGCGGCGGCGGGAAGGCCTTCGAGGCCGAACGCCACCAGGCCTCCCTGCTCGAGGTGGAGACCTCGGCCCACCTCGTCCCGGGCACCCCGGCCACCGCCGACCCGGCTACCCCCGACCCGGCCTCCGCCGACCCGGCCGGCCAGCACCCGGCCAGCCAGGAGCCGGCCGGTCAGGAGCCGGCCGGCCCAGAGCCGGCCGGCCAGGAGCCGCGGGTCAGGTCGTGACGGTGGCGAGCAGGTCGGCCGCGGCGGCGAACGGGTCGCTCCGGCCGGCCACGACCTGCGCGGCGAGCGCGTCCAGGGCGGCCGAGCCGGGCACCTCGCCGATCCGCTCACGCAGCGTCGCGACCGCGATCGCCTCGATCTCGGCGGCGGCCCGAGCCTGCCGGCGGCGGCCGAGCTCGCCGCTGCTGGCCAGCCAGTCAGCGTGCTTGTCGAGCGCGGCCAGCAGGTCGTCGATGCCCTCGGAGCGGGCCGCCACCGTCTTCACGATCGGCGGCCGCCAGGCGCCGGCCTCGCTGTGCCGGCCGCCCAGCGAGAGCATGTAGCGCAGGTCCCGGACGGTCGCGTCGGCGCCGTCCCGGTCGGCCTTGTTGACCACGAAGACGTCCGCCACCTCGAGGATGCCGGCCTTCGCCGCCTGGATGCCGTCGCCCATCCCGGGCGCCAGCAGCACCAGCGTCGTGTCGGCGGTGGCGGCGATCTCCACCTCGGCCTGGCCGACCCCGACGGTCTCCACCAGGATCACGTCGCAGCCGGCCGCGTCCAGCACCCGGACCGCCTGCGGGGTGGCGGCGGCCAGCCCGCCCAGGTGCCCGCGGCTGGCCATCGACCGGATGAACACCGCCTCGTCGGTGGCGTGGTCCTGCATCCGCACCCGGTCGCCGAGCAGCGCCCCACCGGAGAACGGCGAGGACGGGTCGACGGCCAGCACGCCGACCCGCTGACCGGCCCGGCGCAGCGCCGTGACCAGCGCGGACGTGGTCGTCGACTTGCCGACCCCGGGCGACCCGGTCAGCCCGATCACCCGGGCCCGGCCGGCGTGCGGGGCCAGCGCGGCGGCCACCTCGGGCAGCACCGGCGAGTCGTCCTCGACCAGCGAGATCAGCCGGGCCACCGCCCGCGGCTCACCGGCCCGGGCCCGCTCGACCAGCCCCGGCACGTCCGCCCCCCGCCGCTTCACCCCGGTCACGTGATCAGCATCCCAGCCCGGCCGGAGAGTGCGACCGTGGCCACCCACTCGCGACCCGACCGCGAGCCACCACCCCGGGAGTCGGCGTCAGCTGGCGGGGACGCGGAGGATCAGCGCGTCGCCCTGGCCACCGCCGCCGCAGAGCGCCGCCGCACCCACGCCGCCACCGCGCCGGCCCAGCTCCAGGGCCAGGTGCAGGGCGATCCGGGCACCGCTCATGCCGATCGGGTGGCCCAGCGCGATCGCGCCGCCGTTGACGTTGACCGCCTCGGGACCGATGCCGAGGTCGCGCATCGACTGGATGCCGACCGCGGCGAACGCCTCGTTGATCTCGATCAGCTCCAGGTCGCCGACCTCGATGCCCTCCCGGCGCAGCGCCTTGCGGATCGCGTTGGACGGCTGGGACTGGAGCGAGTTGTCCGGGCCGGCGACCACGCCGTGCGCGCCGATCTCGGCCAGGATCGGGGCGCCCAGCTCCTCCGCCCGGGCCCGGGACATCACCACCACCGCGCAGGCCCCGTCCGAGATCTGCGAGGCGGAGCCGGCGGTGATCGTGCCGTCCTTGGCGAACGCCGGCTTCAACCGGGCCAGCGACTCGGCCGTGGTGTCGGCGCGGATGCCCTCGTCCTCGCGGAACTCGATCGGGTCACCCCGCCGCTGCGGGATCTTGACCGGCACGATCTCCTCGTCGAACAGGCCGTTCTTCTGCGCGGCGGCGGCCCGCTGGTGGGACCGGGCGGCGAACTCGTCCTGCTCCGTGCGGCTGATGTCCAGGCCCTGGTTGTGCCGCTCGGTCGACTCCCCCATCGGGATGTGGTCGAACGCGTCGGTCAGCCCGTCGTGCGCCATCGCGTCCAGCATCTCGATCGAGCCGTACTTGTAGCCCTGCCGGGAGCCGGGCAGCAGGTGCGGCGCGTTGGTCATCGACTCCATCCCGCCGGCCACCACCACGTCGAACTCGCCGGCCGAGATCAACTGGTCGGCCAGCGCGATCGCGTCCAGGCCGGACAGGCAGACCTTGTTGATCAGCAGCGACGGCACCGACATCGGCAGGCCGGCCTTGACCGCCGCCTGCCGGGCCGGCATCTGCCCGGCGCCGGCCTGCAGCACCTGGCCGAGGATCACGTAGTCGACCTGGTCGCCGGTGATACCGGCCCGCCGCACCGCCGCCTCGACCGCGACCGCGCCGAGGTCGCTGCCGGAGAAATCCTTGAGCGAGCCGAGCAGCCGGCCCATCGGCGTCCGGGCGCCGCTGACGATGACCGAATCGGGCATGGTGGCCTCCCTGACACGTCCGCCGAACCGCCCCCCACCATACCGACGGGCCGGGCCGGCGCTTGTGATCGTGACCACGCCGCGAGCGGCTGGAGCGCGGCGATACTGGGGCCATGTTCACCCGCATCGACCATGTCGGCATCGCCGTCGCTGACCTCGACGCGGCGATCGACTTCTACGCCCGCACCTTCGACCTGCACGCGGTGCACCAGGAGGTGAACGAGGAGCAGGGCGTCCGCGAGGCGATGCTCCAGGTCGGCACCGGCCCGGACGCGAGCATGATCCAACTGCTCGCTCCACTGCGGCCCAACTCCCCGATCGCCCGGTTCCTGAACCGGTCCGGCCCGGGCGTGCAGCAGGTCGCCTACACCGTGGACGACGTCGAGGCCGCCAGTGCCACGCTGCGGGCCCGCGGTCTGCGCGTCCTGTACGACAAGCCGCGCCGCGGCACCGCCAACTCCCGGGTCAACTTCGTGCACCCCAAGGACACCGGCGGCATCCTCATCGAACTGGTACAGCCAGCATCAAAATGATGTAACATGTCTTCATGACGACGACAGAGGGCCGCGAGGCCCAGCAAGTGGACGAGAACTTCTGGGAGCGTTATCGGGAGATGATGCGCGCCGCAGCGGCCGAGTTGGAGCCGGACGACTTCGACGGCCTGTCCGGCGAGGAGTACATCGAGCGGCTCCGCTCCGGACACCACTGCGACTGCCACGGATCCGGCCGCGCGAGGTCGGAATGATCGTCCTCGACTCATCCGTCCTCATCGACCATCTGCGCAACGATCCACGTGCCGCAAAGGCTCTCGAGGGTCGTACCGGCGCCGAACTGCCACGTGCGTCGCTGGTGACCAAGGCCGAGATCCTGAAAGGGATGCGAAGTCACGAGCGCCGGATGATCCGCGCGCTGTTCGCCTCGATCCACTGGGTGGAGGTCGACAACGCGACAGCCGAGCTGGCCGGGGAGCTGGCCCGCCTCTACCGGCGGTCACATCCCGGCGTGGAGATTCCCGACTTCATCATCGCTGCGACAGCCATGCGCCTCGACGGCGAGCTGTGGACGAACAACATCAAGCACTTTCCGATGTTCGAGGACCTGGTGTCGCCGTACTGAGCTATGCAGTCGGTCACCAGAGGGTTCCGGTGGGGTTACTCGCCGGTAGCCTTGGCGGATTGCCGAGGGTCCGGAGGTGTCGGCGTGGCTGAGATCGACGCGATACGGGATGCGGTGCTGGCGGGGGATGTCGCGGCGGTGGCCGGGTTGCCGGTGCCGAAGAGCTACGCCGGCATGGTGGTGCGCAAGGACGAGACCGGGATGTTCGCCGGGGTGTCCACAAAGGACAAAGACCCGCGCAAGTCGCTGCACCTGGAAGAAGTGGACACGCCCGAGCTGGGGCCGGGCGAGGCGCTGGTCGCGGTGATGGCGTCCGCGATCAACTACAACACGGTCTGGACGGCGATCTTCGAGCCGATGGCGACGTTCGGCTTCCTGGAGCGCTACGGCAAGATCTCGCCGCTGACCAGGCGGCACGACCTGCCCTACCACGTGGTCGGTTCCGACCTTGCCGGCGTGGTGCTGCGGGTCGGTCCGGGCGTGACGAAGTGGACGGCCGGCGACGAGGTCGTCGCGCACTGCCTCTCGGTCGAGCTGGAAGATCACCAGGGCCACGACGACACGATGCTCGACCCGCAGCAGCGGATCTGGGGCTTCGAGACCAACTTCGGCGGCCTGGCCGAGCTGGCCCTGGTCAAGGCCAACCAGCTGATGCCCAAGCCCGCGCACCTGACCTGGGAAGAGGCGGCCAGCCCCGGGCTGGTCAACTCGACCGCGTACCGGCAGCTGGTCAGCCAGCACGGCGCGGCCATGAAGCAGGGCGACACGGTGCTGATCTGGGGCGCCAGCGGCGGGCTCGGCTCGTACGCGACCCAGCTGGCGCTGAACGGTGGCGGCATCCCGGTCTGCGTGGTCAGCAGCCCGGAGAAGGCGGCCATCTGCCGGCGGATGGGCGCCGACCTGGTGATCGACCGGACCGCCGAGGGCTACCGGTTCTGGTCGGACGAGCACACCCAGAACCCGAGCGAGTGGAAGCGGTTCGGCGCCCGGATCCGCGAGCTCACCGGCGGCGACGACCCGGACATCGTGCTCGAGCACCCCGGCCGGGAGACCTTCGGCGCCAGCGTGTTCGTGGCCAAGCGCGGCGGCGTGATCGTGACCTGCGCCTCCACCAGCGGCTACCAGCACGAGTACGACAACCGGTACCTCTGGATGCACCTCAAGCGGATCGTCGGCTCGCACTTCGCCAACTACCGGGAGGCCTGGGAGGCCAACCGGTTGATCGGGAAAGGGCTGATCCACCCGACCCTGTCCCGCGTCTACCCGCTGGCGCAGACCGGCGAGGCGGCGTACGACGTGCATCGGAACCTGCATCAGGGGAAGGTCGGTGTGCTCTGCCTGGCGCCGGCCGAGGGGCTCGGCGTCCGCGACCCGGAGCTGCGCGACCGGCACCTGGATGCGATCACCAGGTTCCGGGACGTCTGATTGGGCAACACACCTGCCCTCGGGGGTTTGGCACCTACCGGCGGGATGGGACGATGACCGTATGAACCGCGAGCAGCCGACCGAACTGCTTCCCTTGCTAGAGGGGGCCGCGACGTTCGATATCGTCCGGCGCGGCTACGACCCGCAGCAGGTGCACGATCAGATCGAGCGGATGGAAGCCGATCTTCGGATCGCCATCGCCGAGCGGGACGCGACCGCCGTGCGCACCGCGGAGTTCGCCAGCCAGCTCGCCGCCGCGCACACCCAACTTGAGGCCATGCGCGGCCGGCTGAGCCAGGCGGCCGACCCGACCACCCCGGAGAACGTCAGCGACCGGATCAAGGGCATGCTCGCGCTGGCCCGCCAGGAGGCGGCCGAGGCCGAGCAGGAAGCGGCCGAGATCCGGCGCAAGGCGCACGAGGAGACCGCCGGGCTGCAGGGCCGGGTGGCGCAGCTCAGCGCGGAGGTCTCGCAGCGGCTGGCCGACGCCGAGGAGCGCGCCGCCGCGATCGTGGCCGAGGCCGAGCAGCAGGCCGCCGCGCTGGTCGCCGATGCGGACGAGCGGGCCACCGTGGCCACCGCCGAGGCCGAGCAGCGGGCCGCGACCGTCAGCACCACCGCCGACCAGCGGGCCACCACGGCGGTCGCCGAGGCCGAACAGAAGGCCGCGGCCGCCATCGCGTCGGCCGAGCAGAAGGCCGCCGCCCTGCTCGCGGACGCGCAGCGGCAGCGGGACGAGGCCGACGCGGCCGCCGCCGCGAAGCGGCAGCAGGCGGACGAGGACTTCGAGATCACGCTGCGGGCCCGCCGCAAGGAGGCCGCCCGGGTGGACGCCGAACGGCAGGCCGAGGCCGACCGGCTGGCCAAGCGGACGGTGTCCGAAGCCCAGGCCGAGGCGGAGAAGCTGGTCACCTCCGCGCGCAAGCAGCTCGGCGAGGTCGGCACCGTCCGCAGCACGGTGCTCAGCCAGCTGGCCGCAGTTCGCAGCATCCTCGACCGGGTACCGTCCGCGACCAACGCCAGTTCCGAGGAATGGCCCGCCGACCTGCCGCGCTGACCGCACCGTTCGCGGCCGCAACGCCCTAGGCTGGCCGGACCATCGGTTGGCGGGGCAGTAAGGCCACATCCGGGCAGGGCTCGCGACGCGGGCGGACAGTTGGAGGGGTCGCGTGGACGGCAACCGGTCGGAGTCGGCCACCGACCCGACCCGGCCAGGCACCGGGAGTGACACCGGCAGCGGCCCCACCGACAGCAGGCCCACGACCAGCGCGGCCCCGGACAGCAGCCGCACGGACAGCGGTCCCGCGGACGGTGCCACCGCCGGGGCCCGCCTGGCCGCGGCTGCCGACCGGGCCGCCGACCGGGCCATCGAGGCGCGGGACGACGCCGTCGAGGCGCGGGACGACGCCACCGAAGCCCGGGATGACGCGACCGAAGCCCGGGACGACGCCGCCGACGCGAGCAGGGCGGCCGGCCGCTCCCAGGACCGCGCGGCCGACGCGGCCAGCTCGGCCGAGATCGCGCTGGCCGAGGTCGGCGAGATCGTCGACGGCGACCCGATCCTGGACGAGGCGGTCCGCAAGCATGAGGCCGGCGTCGACGAGGAGAACCCGTTCGGGCGGCCCGGCCGGCCGATGAGCCAGCGCTCGCCGTTCCGGGTCGGCTTCGGCGCGGCGATCGGGGTGGGGCTGGCGTACCTGCTCTACCAGGCGCTGATCAACGCCCAGTCGGTGCTGGTCCTGGTGGTGATCGCGGCGTTCTTCGCGATCGGGCTGAACCCGACGGTGAGCCGGCTGGAACGGTTGGGTTTGCGCCGGGGCGCCGCGGTCGGGGTCGTCTTCCTCGGCGTCGCGCTGTTCTTCACCGTCGTCGGATACGCGATCTTGCCGCCGCTGATCGAGCAGGGCGAGCGGTTTATCCGTGCATTGCCCGGATATGTGAACGACCTTCAGAAGAACCCGCGGATCGCGGATCTCGACGAACGCTTCGGGATCATCAAGAAGACGTCCGACTACCTCACCAACCGGCTCGGCCCGCAGACCGCCGGGAACATCCTGAGCATCGGCTCGACGATCGCCAGCACGGTGTTCAAAGGGCTGACGATCCTGATCCTGACGCTCTACTTCCTGTCCTCATTCAACGCGATCACCCACACGGCTTACCGGATGGTGCCGCGGTCCCGGCGGGCCCGGGCGACCCTGCTGGGCGACGAGATCCTGGGCCGGGTCGGCGGGTATGTGGCCGGCGCATTCATCGTCGCGCTGATCGCCGGCACCACCTCGCTGATCTGGCTGTCCGCGCTGGGGGTGCCGTACCCGCTGGCGCTGGCGCTGGTAGTGATGATCAGTGACATCATCCCGCTGATCGGGGCCACCATCGGCGCCGTGCTGGTGACGATCGTGACGTTGATCCACTCGATTCCGATCGGCATCGCGACGTTCATCTTCTTCATGGTCTACCAGCAGGTGGAGAACTATCTGGTCTATCCGCGGGTGATGAAACGGTCCGTTGACATCAATCCGGCGGCCGCGATCGTCGGCGCGCTGGTCGGCGGTACCCTCTTGGGCATCGTGGGCGCCCTCATCGCAGTGCCCGTGACCGCCGCGATTCAGCTGATAGTGCGCGAGGTCGTACTCCCTCGACAGGATTCGGCGTAACCCGGCCCGCACCGTGAGATGTCTAGTTCTGGCAGGATGGCCTGATGACTGAGCGCACCAGCGACATGAACATGAACTTCCTGCCGGATGTCGGCATGAGTCACCCGTTCGATGTCGCACTGCGTGGCTACGACCGGCGCCAGGTGGACGACTGGTTGTCGTCCCGGGAGAGTGAGATCGCCGCGCTGCGGCACGAGCGGGAGACCGGGGCGGACCGGATCGCCATGCTCGAGCAGCGGCTGGAAGAGCTGCACGTCGAGCTGCAGACCGCGCAGCGGCAGGTCTCCGAGTTCGAGCCGTCCTACGCGGGGCTCGGCGCCCGGGTGGAGAACATCCTGCGGCTGGCCGAGGAAGAGGCGATGAGCCTGCGGGCGGACGCCGCTGCGCACGGTGACCGGGTGCGGGCCGCCGCCGAGGACGATGCGAAGCGGATCCGGTCGGAGGCCGACCGGGAGGCCCGCGACATCCTGGGTGCCGCCGACCGGGAGGCCGGCCAGCGCCGGTCGACCGCGCTGGCCGAGGCCGAGAACGCCCGGGCGGACGCGGCCAAGGACGCCGCCGCGGTGCGCGCCGACGCCACCAGCGAGCTGGAGGAGGCCCGGGCGAAGGCCGCGCAGGCCGCCCGCGACTTCGAGACCACGCTGGCCCGCCGGCGCGACCAGGCCGAGCAGGAGCTGTCCAGCCGGATGGCCGCGGCCGAGCGCCGGCTGACCGAGACCAGCGAGGCCGCCGACCAGGTCAAGCGCGAGGCCGAGGCACACCGGGTGGAGGCCGACCGGCGGGCCGCGCAGATCCTGGAATCTGCCCGGCGCGAGTCCGAGGCGATGATCTCGGAGGCGACCGCGAAGGCCGCCCGGGCCCGGTCCGAGGTGGAGCGCGAGCTGGCGAACCTGATCCGCCGGCGCGACAGCGTCCAGGCGCAGCTGCAGAACGTGCGGGAGATGCTGGCCACGATGACCGGCGCATCGGCCGGCTCGGCCGACGACGAGCCGGCCGAGGCCGTCGCCGAGAACTGAGCCGGCCGCCCCAGACCCGCGGTCAGCGCCGCGGGCTGGGGGCGATCGCGTCGAGTGCTTCCAGGTCGGCCGGCGTCGGCAGCCAGCCGGCGGCCGCGGCGTTGGCCCGGATCTGCTCCGGCGAGGTTGCCCCGGCGATCACCGAGCCGACCGCCGGCTGCGCGGCCAGCCCGCCGATGGCCACGTCCAGCGGCCGGATGCCGCGCTCGTCGGCGAACTTCGCCATCCCCTCGATCACGTCCCACGGCGCGTCAGCGTGCAGTTGCTGGCGGCGGTCGCCGATCCGGGTGCCCGCGGCGGGCGCCTCGTCGCGCTGGAACTTGCCGGTCAGCAGGCCGTTCGCGAGCGGGAAGTACGGCAGGATGCCGACCCCGGTGGCCCGGCAGGCCGGCGCGAGCTCCGCCTCCACCTGCCGGTCCAGCAGGCTGTACTGGTTCTGCGCGCTGATGAACCGGGTCAGCCCGTTCGCCCGGGCGGTGTACTCGGCCTCCACCACCTGCCAGGCGGCCAGGTTGGAGGAGCCGATGTAGCGCACCTTGCCCTCGTCGATCAGCTCGTCCAGGGCGGCCAGCGTCTCCTCGATCGGCGTGACGCCGTCCGGCCGGTGGTACTGGTAGAGGTCGATGTGGTCGGTGCCCAGCCGGCGCAGCGACGCCTCGACCGCCTGCCGGATGTACCGGCGGGAGCCGCGGGCGCCCCAGTCCGGCCCGTTGGCGCCGGCCATGTCCATGCCGAACTTGGTGGCCAGCACCACCTGGCTACGGCGGCTGCCGAGCGCCCGGCCGATCAGCTCCTCGGACTGGCCCAGCCCGTAGATGTCGGCGGTGTCCAGCAGCGTGACGCCGACCTCCAGCGCCGCGTCGAGCACCGCCCTGGTGTTGTCCGGGCCGAGCAACCGGCCGAAGTTGTTGCAGCCGAGACCGACCACCGAGACGGTCAGGCCGGAGTTGCCGAGTTGTCGGTAGCGCATATCTGCCACCCCAGAACCCTATGGGTTCCCGTTGCGGGTGACGACTCGAGTGACCCGCAGGAGCCGGGGCGGCCGCACCGCGCGGGGATCAGGCGGTCTGGCCGCCGTCGATGATCAGGGTCTGGCCGGTCATGAACGAGGACGCGTCGGAGGCGAGGAACAGCGCGGGCCCGGCCATCTCGTCGGCCCGGCCCCAGCGGCCCATCGGGATCGTCGCGGTCATCCCGGCCGAGATCTGCTCGTTCGACCAGAGCTCGCGGTTCAGCTCGGTCGCGGTCCAGCCGGGGCACAGCGCGTTCACCCGGATTCCGGCGTGCGCCCACTCCCTCGCCAGCGACCGGGTCAGCGAGATCAGCGCGGCCTTGGACGCGCCGTACGGGCTCAGCGCCGGCGTGGCGCCGAGACCGGCCACGCTGGCCACGTTGATCACCGAGCCGCTCCCCCGCTCCAGCAGGTGCGGGCCGGCGGCCTGCAGCACGTGCACCGCCGACTCGACGTTCAGCCGCATGACCTTCTCCCAGCCGGTGAACCGCAGCTGGGTGAACGGCACCATGAACGCGGTGCCGCCGGCGTTGTTCACCACGATGTCGACGTGGCCGAGGCCCTCGATCGCGGCCGCCACCATGCCCTTGGCGGCGGCCACATCGGTCACGTCGGCCGGCACCATGACCGCCCGCCGGCCGTGCTCCTCCACCTGCTGGGCCACCTTCTCCAGCGTCTCGACCGACCGGCTGTTCACCGCCACGTCCGCGCCGGCGTTGGCCAGGGCGAGCGCGATCGCCGCACCGATGCCGCGGGAGGCGCCGGTGACCAGCGCGGTCCGGCCGGTCAGGTCGAAGGCTGCCTGCGTCATGCTGTCTCCTCGGTCGAGAGCGGTCCGGGGTCGGGCGGGTCGGGCGGGTGGCCCGGGCGGTCGGGCCGGCGGTCAGCCGTAGCGTGGGGCGTTGCGGGACCGCTGCACCTTGCTGGCCCGCCGGCCCCGGGCCTGCCAGCAGGCAGTGTGCCAGTGCCGGCGGGAGCCGGCGTCCGGGTCACCGAGCGGCCAGGCCACCACGTGCGGTGTGGCCGGCCGGATCTCCTGGTCGCAGCCCGGGCAGCGGTAGGTCTTGCCGGTGGCGGCGCCGGTCACCGGGCGGACGGCGTAGTCGTGGCCGGCCCACTCGACGGTCTCCACCGGGTCGGCCGGGCCGGGCGGTGGCCCGGGCCGGGTCACGCCCCGCGGCCTGGCGCGCCGGCCCACGCTCAGCCGCCGGTGTGGTCGCGGAAGCCCTTCCCGGTCTTCCGCCCCAGGTACCCGGCCGTGACCAGGTGCTCCAGCAGCGGCGCCGGGGCGAACCCGGATTCCCGGAACTCCAGGTAGAGGGTGCGCTGGATGGCCAGCGCCACATCCAGCCCGACCACGTCCAGCAGCTCGAACGGGCCCATCGGGTAGCCGCAGCCGACCTTCATCGCCGCGTCGATGTCGTCGGCCGAGGCGTAGTGCGCCTCCAGCATCTTCACCGCGTCGTTGAGGTAGGGGAACAGCAGCCCGTTGACGATGAAGCCGGCCCGGTCGGCGCAGGTGACCGGGTGCTTGCCCAGCCGCTCGCAGACCGCCAGCGCGGTGGCCACCGCGGCGTCCGAAGTGGACACCGTGCGGACCACCTCGACCAGCTTCATCACCGGCGCCGGGTTGAAGAAGTGCAGGCCCAGCACGTCGGCCGGACGCTCGGTGGCGGCCGCGCAGTCGATCACCGGCAGGCTGGACGTGGTGCTGGCCAGCACCACGCCGGGCCGCACGATCTCGTCCAGGTTGGCGAACAGCGCCTGCTTGACGATGAGGTCCTCAACCACCGCTTCGACAACCATGTCCACATCGGACAGATCGTCCAGCCGGGCGCTGCCGGTGATCCGGGCCAGCGCCGCGTCCCGGTCGGCCCCGTCCAGCTTGCCGCGTTGGACGGCCTTCTCCAGCGAGCGGGCCAGCGCCGCCCGCACCCGCTCGACCTGGCTGCCGCCCCGGGCCACGTACCGGACGTCGTAGCCGGCGCGGGCGAACACCTCGACGATGCCGGTGGCCATCGTGCCCGAACCCACCACGCCGACCCGCTGTACGTCCCGCGCGCCGGGCCGGCCGGACGTCGCCGGCGGGGTGTTCGGGTCGGCCACCACCACCGGCGAATCCGGGGACTGGTAGGTGTAGAAGCCGCGGCCGGTCTTGCGGCCGAGCAGCCGGGCCGAGACCATCTGCTTCAGGATCGGGGCCGGCGCGTGCACCCGGACCCGCGACTGCCGGTACATCGTGTCCAGGATCTCGTACGCGGTGTCCAGGCCGATCAGGTCGAGCAGCGCCAGCGGGCCCATCGGCAGCCCGCAGCCCAGCCGCATCGCCGCGTCCACGTCCTCGCGGGACACGAACCGCTGCTCGTACATCGCGGCGGCGTGGTTGAGGTAGCCGAACAGCAGCGCGTTGGCGATGAAACCGGCCTTGTCGCCGACCGTCACGTCGGTCTTGCCCAGCCGCTGGGCCAGCGCCTCCACGTCGGCGACCACATCGGGCTCGGTGACCACGGTGCGGATCACCTCGACCAGCTTCATCACCGGCGCCGGGTTGAAGAAGTGCAGCCCCACCACCTTGCCCGGCCGGTGGGTGGCGACCGAGATCTGCGTCACCGACAGCGAGGACGTGTTGGTGGCCAGGATCGTGTCCGGCGGGCAGACCTCGTCCAGCCGGCCGAAGATCGCGGTCTTCAGGTCCAGCCGCTCCGGCACCGCCTCCACGACCAGCTCGACATCCTTCATCTCGGCCAGGTCGGTGCGGAACGCGATCCGGCCGAGCAGTTCGGCCTGGCCGGCCTCGGTCAGCTTGCCCCGGGCCACCGCCCGCGCGGTCGAGTGCTCCACGTGGCCGCGGCCGGCGGCCAGCGCGTCCTCGTCCTTCTCCACCGCGACCACGTCCAGGCCGGACCGGGCGAACACCTCGGCGATGCCGGCGCCCATCGTGCCGAGGCCGACCACACCGACCTTCGAGAACTCCCGGGACATCGACCCTCCTGGTCCTGCCGGCACAACCCCTACCGGCAGTCTCGCACGGCCGCCCCGCCACCCGGCCGGGCCGGGCTGTGCCGACGCTCACCCGGCCGGCGGGAGACCCTCGTCCCGGCGGCCGGCCATCGCCCCGCTCGGCGGACCGGCGGACCGGCCTACTTGCGCCGGGTGGGCCGGCCGTACACCATCTGCACGATCGTCGCGAGCCGGCGCATCGCGTTCTCCTTGCGGGCGAACGTGGTCAGCTCCACCGGCGCGCCGAACCGCTGCCGGGTGATCGCCTTGGACCGGGCGAATTCACGCAGCCCGTCCTCGCCGTGGATCCGGCCGAAGCCGGACGCGCCGACCCCGCCGAACGGCAGCGCGGCCACCCCGCTGAACGTCACCACCGAGTTCACGCTGGCCATCCCGGACCGGATCCGGCGCGCGATCGCCTCCCCGCGGCTCTTCGAGAACACCGCGGCGGCCAGCCCGTACGGGGTGCCGTTGGCCCGCCGCACCGCCTCCTCCACGTCCGGCACCCGGCTGACCGTGAGGGTCGGCCCGAACGTCTCCTCCTGCACCGCCAGCGCGTCCTCCGGGACGTCCACCAGCACCACCGGCGAGATGTACGGCGGCCGCACCGACTCCAGCCCGCCGACCACCGCACGGGCGCCGCGGGCCAGCGCGTCCTCGATGTGCCGGCGCACGACGTCCACCTGGGACGGCATGGTCATCGGCCCGTACGAGGCCTCCCGGTCGCTGCCCGGGCGCAGGGTCCGGGCCCGCTCGACCAGCTTGCCGACCAGGTCGTCGTAGATCGCGTCCACCGCGTAGACCCGCTCGATGCCGACACAGGTCTGGCCGGAGTTGGACAGCCCGCCCCAGAGCGCCGCGTCCGCCGCCGCGTCCAGGTCGGCGTCCGCGTCCACGATCATCGCGTCCTTGCCGCCGCACTCGATCACCACCGGGGTGAGCGTCTCGGCGCAGGCGGCCATCACCTTCTTGCCGGTCGCGGTCGAGCCGGTGAACGCGAGCTTGTCCACACCGGACCGGCACAGCGCCGCGCCGGTCGGGCCGAGGCCGGTGACCACCTGCAGCACCGGGTGTTCCGGCACCAGCTCGGCGAACGAGTCGACCAGCCAGCTGCCCACCGCGGGCGTGAACTCCGACGGCTTGAACACCACCGCGTTGCCGGCCGCCAGCGCGTACACAATGGACCCCATCGGGGTGAAGACCGGGTAGTTCCACGGGCCGATCACGCCGACCACGCCGTACGGCTGGTACTCCAGCGTGGCGACGTGGTTCTTCAGCAGCACGCCGGTCTTCACCGAGCGCCGGCCGAGCACCTTCTCCGCGTGCCGGCCGGCCCAGTCGACGTGCTCCAGCATCGCGACCAGCTCGATGGTCGCGTCGTCCACCGGCTTGCCGTTCTCCCGGTGCATCAGCTCGGCCAGCTCCGGCAGCCGGCTGGCCAGCCGGCGCCGCCACTCGGCCAGCCGGGCGGCCCGGCCACCGAACCCCAGCCGGTCCCACCACTGCGCGGCCGGGCGGGCCCGCGCCACCGCAGCCGCCACCGCCGCCGCGTCGTCCACCGGGAACTGGCCGACCGGCTCGCCGGTGGCCGGGTTCAGCGATCCGAACGTCTCGACGGCGCCGGCGGCCGGGCCCGCCGCCCCGGCGTCCGCCGAGCGACTGTCCACAGTGGTCATCACGAGCCTCCGGTCGATGCGCTGGGAGCAGCCTGGCTGACGCCCGCCGGCAGCCGGCCGGCAGCGGAAACGGTCGTGATGGCCGGCGCCGGCGCGCTCGGCGCCAGCGGGCGGCGGCCGAGCAGCAGGTCGGCGGCCCGCTCGGCGAGCGCGATGGTGGGCGCGTTGGTGTTGCCGCGCGGCACCGCCGGCATCACGCTGGCGTCCACCACCCGCAGCCCGGCCACCCCGCGTACCCGCAGCTCCGGGTCGAGCACCGAACTGTCCGCGCCGCCCATCGCGCAGGTGCCGACCGGGTGGTACAGCGTCTCGGTGCCGGCCCGGATCGCGTCCCGGATGGCGTCGTCGGTGCGCGCGTCCGGGCCGGGCAGCAGCGGCTTGTCCAGGTACCGGGCGAGCGGCGACTGGGCCGCGATCTGCTGCGCCACCTTCACCCCGGCCAGCATCGCGGCCATGTCCACATCGGACTCGTCGGTGTAGTAGCCGCCGTCGATCACTGGCTTCCAGCGCGGGTCGGCCGAGCGCAGCCGGAGCCGGCCGCGGCTGGCCACGTCCACCACGGTCGGTGCGATCGTGAGGCCGCGGCCGGGCGCGACCGCCAGCCCGTGGTCGTAGGCCAGCGTGGGCACCGTGACGATCTGCAGGTCCGGCGCGGGCAGGCCGGGCGTGCTGCGGAAGAACGCGCCGGACTCGGCCACGTTCGAGGTGAGCGGGCCGCGGTGCAGCGCGAACCAGCGCGCCATCTGCACCGGGTTCTCCGAGTCGTGCAGGTCGCCGACGCCGCGGGTCAGCCACATGACCGGGACGAACGGGTGGTCGTGCAGGTTCTCGCCGACGCCGGGCAGGTCGACCACCACGTCCACGCCGACCTCACGCAGGTGCGAGGCCGGGCCGATGCCGGACAGCAGCAGCAACTGCGGGCTGTTCACCGCCCCACCGGACAGCACCACCTCACGCTCGGCCCGGGCCGACTGCGCCGCGCCGCGCCACTGGTAGCTGACCCCGGTGGCCCGGCCGCCGGCCACCTCGACCCGGGTGACCAGCGCGTCCGACCGGACGGTGAGGTTCGGCCGGTCCAGCGCCGGGCGCAGGTAGGCATCCGCGGTCGACCAGCGCCGGCCGCCGCGCTGGGTCACCTGGTACTTGCCGGCGCCGTCCTGCTCGGGACCGTTGAAGTCGTCGTTGGGCACCAGCCCGGCGTCGACCGCGGCGGCCAGGAAGGCCCCGGTCAGCGCGTGCTCGGTGCGCAGGTCCTCCACCCGCAGCGGGCCGCCGACCCCGTGGAACGGCGAGGCGCCGCGGACCTGGTCCTCGGCGCGGCGGAAGTACGGCAGCAGGTCGGCGTAGCCCCAGCCGGTGCAGCCGTACTCGTCCCGCCAGCGGTCGTAGTCCAGCCGGTGGCCGCGGATGTAGATCATGGCGTTGATCGACGAGCTACCCCCGAGCATCCGCCCGCGCGGCCAGTAGAGTTTCCGGCCGTGCAACTGCTTCTGCTCCTCGGTGCGGTAGTCCCAGTCGCGCTGGGTGCGGAACAGCCGGTAGAACGCGGCCGGGATCTTGACCTCGTCCACGTCGTCGGCCGGGCCGGCCTCCAGCAGCAACACCCGGACGGCCGGATCCTCGGTCAACCGACCAGCCAGCACACACCCCGCGCTGCCCGCCCCGACGATCACGAAGTCGTATGCCTCGGTCATGCGGGCTCCCTGAAGGTGACGTCTGTGTGACCGCGAGGCTACCCGCGGGTAGCCAACCGGGCCAGGGGTCCGCAGCGGCCTGGCCAGCGTCTCATGATTGGCCGACCGGACGCCCATCGGCCGACGGTGATCCGGTCACCGGGCATCAACTCCCACCAGGTTGGGTACGGATCGACAAGGAGGTGCCGCATGCGCACGAACACCGATCGCGACATCACCGAGCCGGTGCAGATCAACGTCCAATCGGCTCGGGGTGGCCCGCTGCGAATCGCGTTCGCGGCGCTGGCCGTGATACTCGTCGGCCTGCTGGTGCTGATCGCGGCCGGCAAGGCGTTCAACCTCAACCCGTTCGGCTCGAGGGACCGGGACCGCAGCGGCCCGGTGGTCCTCACCGCGGTCCGCGACCTGGCCGACTACCACGCGGTCAGCGGCACCTACCAGGTGCTGATCGACCTGCAGCAGGACAACAAGATCCTGCCCGACATCCTGAAGGGCAAGCGGACGCTGTTCCTGGCGATCGGCTCGGTGGACTCGATCGTCGACTTCGGGAAGGTCGGCGAGAACGCGGTCAACGTCTCGCCGGACCGCAAGAGCGTCACGCTCACCCTGCCGCACGCCACGCTGGCCCGGCCGGTGATCGACACCAAGGAGAGCCGGGTGCTGGACCGCAACCTCGGCGTGATCGACCGGGTCGGCAACATCTTCGGCAACGGCACCGACCCGCAGCAGCAACAGGTGTACATCGTGGCGGAGCAGAAGCTCGGCGACGCCGCCAAGCAGAGCAAGCTGACCGACCGGGCCGAGACCAACACCCGGGTCACGCTGGACCGGCTGCTGAAGGCGCTCGGTTTCACCAACGTGACCATCAACTTCGCGGACAACCCGCCGAACGGCCGCTGACCGCGCGGTCACCCGCGCGAGCGGGCAGGTCCGCCGCCGAGTGCGCACCTCCGGCTGCGCACTCGGCGCGGAACTGCTCGCGGGTACGACTGGCCGGTGGCGCCGGTGGCCGGGCGGCTAGAACAGCCGGCTGCTCGGGTCGTCCACACCGCGCAACGCGTCGTAGTCCAGCGTCACGCAGGAGATGCCGCGATCGGCGGCCAGCACCCGGGCCTGCGGGGTGATCGCCTGCGCGGCGAACACGCCGCGTACCGGCGTCAGCAGCGGGTCGCGGTTCAGCAGCTCCAGGTACCTGGTCAGCTGCTCGACGCCGTCGATCTCGCCGCGCCGCTTGATCTCCACCGCCACGGTCAGCCCGGCGGCGTCCCGGCAGAGGATGTCGACCGGGCCGATCGCGGTCGGGTACTCCCGGCGGACCAGCCGGTAGCCGTCGCCGAGCGTGCCGATCTGCTCGGCCAGCAGTTCCTGCAGGTGCGCCTCGACGCCGTCCTTGCGCAGCCCCGGGTCGACGCCGAGGTCGTGCCGCGAGTCGTGC
>Ga0307499_10000076_pt1 | contig 33127 bp, 24 predicted proteins | sample 13_S_MG_FD_201363 | JGI IMG/M metagenome (GOLD analysis project Ga0307499, IMG submission 201363) | Soil microbial communities from Populus trichocarpa stands in riparian zone in the Pacific Northwest, United States - 13_S | ecosystem: Environmental > Terrestrial > Soil > Riparian zone > Trees... | reverse complement strand
GTCGATCCGGTTGAGGAACTCGGGGCGGAAGTGTTGCTTGAGTTCGTCGGTGACCCGGTTCTTCATCCGTTCGTAGTTGGAGGCGGTGTCGTTGCCGGCCTGGAAGCCCAGCGACACGGCCTTGGCGATGTCGCGGGTGCCGAGGTTGGTGGTGAGGATCAGGACGGTGTTCTTGAAGTCCACGATCCGGCCCTGCCCGTCGGTCAGGCGGCCGTCCTCGAGGACCTGCAGCAGGGTGTTGAACACGTCCGGGTGGGCCTTTTCGACCTCGTCGAACAGGACGACGGAGAACGGCTTGCGGCGGACCTTCTCGGTCAGCTGCCCGCCCTCGTCGTAGCCGACGTAGCCCGGAGGTGCGCCGACCAGGCGGGAGACGGTGTACCGGTCGTGGAACTCCGACATGTCCAGCTGGATCAGCGCGTCGTCGTCACCGAACAGGAACTCCGCCAACGCCTTGGACAACTCGGTCTTCCCCACCCCCGACGGCCCAGCGAAGATGAACGACCCACCGGGGCGCTTGGGGTCCTTGAGGCCGGCGCGGGTGCGCCGGATGGCCTGGGAGACGGCCTTGATCGCCTGCTGCTGGCCGACGACCCGGCGGTGCAGCTCGTCCTCCATGTGCAGCAGCCGGGAGGTCTCCTCCTCGGTCAGCTTGAAGACCGGGATGCCGGTCCACAGGGCGAGGACCTCGGCGATCTGCTCGTCGTCGACCTCGGCGACGACGTCCATGTCGCCGGCCTTCCATTCCTTCTCCCGGGCGGCCTTCTGGCCGAGGAGCTGCTTCTCCCGGTCGCGGAGGGTGGCGGCCTTCTCGAAGTCCTGCGCGTCGATGGCGGACTCCTTCTCCCGCCGCACCTCCGCGATCCGCTCATCGAACTCCCGCAGGTCCGGCGGGGCGGTCATCCGCCGGATCCGCATCCGGGCGCCGGCCTCGTCGATCAGGTCGATCGCCTTGTCCGGCAGGAACCGGTCGGAGATGTACCGGTCGGCGAGGCTGGCCGCGGCGACCAGGGCGGCGTCGGTGATCGAGATGCGGTGGTGCGCCTCGTACCGGTCGCGCAGGCCCTTGAGGATGTCGATGGTGTGCGCCACGGTCGGCTCGCCGACCTGGATCGGCTGGAACCGGCGCTCCAGCGCGGCGTCCTTCTCCAGGTATTTGCGGTACTCGTCCAGCGTGGTCGCGCCGATGGTCTGCAGCTCGCCGCGGGCCAGCATCGGCTTGAGGATGCTGGCGGCGTCGATGGCCCCCTCGGCGGCGCCGGCTCCGACCAGGGTGTGGATCTCGTCGATGAACAGCACGATGTCACCGCGGGTACGGATCTCCTTGAGGACCTTCTTCAGCCGCTCCTCGAAGTCACCCCGGTACCGGCTGCCGGCAACGAGCGCGCCGAGGTCGAGGGTGTAGAGCTGCTTGTCCTTCAGGGTCTCCGGCACCTCACCCTTGACGATGGCCTGGGCGAGGCCTTCCACGATCGCGGTCTTGCCGACGCCGGGCTCGCCGATCAGCACCGGGTTGTTCTTCGTCCGGCGGGAGAGCACCTGCATCAGGCGCTCGATCTCCTTCTCCCGGCCGATCACCGGGTCGAGTTTCGACTCCCGGGCGCCCTGGGTGAGGTTGCGGCCGAACTGGTCGAGCACCAGCGAGGTGGACGGCGTGCCCTCGGTGGCCGTACCGGCCGGCTCCTTGCCCTGGTAGCCGGACAGCAGCTGGATGACCTGCTGCCGCACCCGGTTCAGGTCGGCGCCGAGCTTCACCAGCACCTGGGCGGCGACACCCTCGCCCTCGCGGATCAACCCGAGCAGGATGTGCTCGGTGCCGATGTAGTTGTGCCCCAGCTGCAGCGCCTCACGCAGCGACAGCTCCAGCACCTTCTTCGCCCGCGGCGTGAACGGGATGTGCCCCGACGGCGCCTGCTGGCCCTGACCGATGATCTCCTCGACCTGCTGGCGCACGCCTTCGAGGGAGATGCCGAGGGACTCCAGCGCCTTGGCCGCGACGCCCTCGCCCTCGTGGATCAACCCGAGCAGGATGTGCTCAGTCCCGATGTAATTGTGGTTCAACATGCGCGCTTCTTCTTGCGCCAGAACCACAACCCGCCGCGCCCGGTCAGTGAACCTCTCGAACATACGTTGACCCTATGCCGTCAGGGGTGTCGTCGTCTTCCCGTGGCTTGCGCGCAGAGCGAACCTGATCTTCCTAGCCGGGTCTTTTGTCCATCGCCCTGCGGCTTATGTTCAGTTTTCTGGTGTTCTGTACTGTGTCAGTCCGTGATCAGGAGGACGTCGAGAGTACGCGGCCCGTGCACTCCCTCGACCCGGTCCAGCTCGATGTCGCTGGTCGCCGACGGCCCCGAGACGAACGTGAGCGGGCGGCCCGGGTCGAGCGCCGCGATCGCCTCCGGCACCCCGCCGACGACCTGATCCAGCCGTACCAGGCACAGGTGGTAATCCGGGATCAGCGTCAGCGCCCGCCGGCCGCACACCGCCGACCCGTCCAGCACGATCGTCCCGGTCTCCGCGATCCCCAGCGCCGCTCCGGTCAGCGCTCCGTCGACCGCGTCCAACTCCGCCGTCGACAGCGGCGGCTGATCGACGGCGCACCCGCAGCTGGCCGGCCACCAGGTCCGGTCCAGCCCCGGCGCCACCGCGAGTCTCCGCACGTTCCGGGCGGTGACCGCCGCCTCGACGGCCGCCGCCACGTCGCCCGGGCCGACCCGGGTGACCGTCGCCCGGTAGTCCGCCACCCGCTCCGCGAACACGTCCGCCAGTTCGCCCGCCGCGTACAGCCCGCGCCGGTAGCCGCGCGGCACCTCGACCGCCCGGTCCCGGTCCGGCCCCAGCGCCGACCGGATCCGACCGAGGATCTGCTCCCGCGCACTCACCCGACCTCACCCCCTCCAGCCGGGCCTCCAGCCGGACCTCCTCCTGCCGGGCTCCCTCCTGCCGGGCCGTGGGTTCGGTGTGTTGGCGGTCCGGCTGCTTGCGGTCCTACCGGGCCGTGGGCTCGGTGTGCCGTCGGGCTGACCGTTCGCCGGGCGGCTGGTCGGTACTCGTGCTGGCCGGCCGCTGGTCGCCGGCCGGCGGCGGGCTGCTGGTTCACCGGGACCTGCCTCGCTCGCGGGCCCACCAGGCGCGGAACGGTTCGGGCGGGATCGGCGGCAGGTCCCGGGACGACGTCCAGGCCGACAGCGGGCCGGGCAGCCGGCCGGCCAGCGGGGCCAGCCTGGTGCCGCGCTGGGCCGCCGCGAGCCGGCGCTCATCGCCGAAGATCCAGGCCATCGCCTGCATGGTGAGCGCCTCCGGGGTGTGCCGCGACTTCGACTCGACCACCTGGTTGCGCAGGTCGACCAGCACTTCGGGGATGTCGATGGCGACCGGGCACACGTCGTAGCAGGCGCCGCACAGCGACGACGCGTACGGCAGCGATGGCGCGTTCTCAACCCCGACCAGCTGCGGGGTGAGGATCGCCCCGATCGGCCCGGGGTAGACCGAGTTGTATGCGTGCCCGCCGGCCCGCTCGTACACCGGGCACACGTTCAGGCAGGCGGAACAGCGGATGCAGCGCAGCGCCTGCCGGCCCACCTCGTCGGCGAGCACCTTCGTCCGGCCATTGTCGACCAGGACGATGTGCACCTCGCGCGGACCGTCCTGCGGGTGCACCCCGCTCCACACCGTCGTGTACGGATTCATCCGCTCGCCGGTCGAGGAGCGGGGGAGCAGTTGCAGGAACACCTCGAGGTCGGCCCAGGTCGGCACCAGCTTCTCGATGCCGACCACCGAGATCAGCACCTCCGGCAGGGTGAGGCACATCCGGCCGTTGCCCTCGGACTCCACCACGACCAGCGACCCGGTCTCGGCCACCGCGAAGTTCGCCCCGGAGACGCCGACCTTCGCGGTGAGGAACTTTCGCCGCAGGTGCTTGCGGGCCGCGGCGGCCAGCTCGGCCGGCCGGTCGGTGAGCTCCGGGTCGACGCCGTCGATCGTGCGCAGGAACAGCTCACGCACCTCGGACCGGTTCTTGTGGATCGCCGGCACCAGGATGTGCGACGACCGGTCGTGCCCCAGTTGGACGATCAGCTCGGCCAGGTCGGTCTCGGTCGCGGTGATGCCCTGCGCGGCCAGCGCGTCGTTCAGGCCGATCTCCTCGGTCAGCATCGACTTGACCTTGACGACCTCGTCCGCGCCGCTGGCCCTGGTGATCGCGGCGATGGTGGCGTTCGCCTCGTCCGCGTCCCGGGCCCAGTGCACCTGCGCGCCGGCCGCGGTCGCTGCCTGCTCGAACTGCTCCAGGTAGCGGTCGAGCGAGGCCAGCACCCGGTCCTTGATCGCCTTGCCGGCCTGCCGCAGCTCGGCCCAGTCGTCCAGCTCGCCGACCACCCGGGCTCGCTTGTCCCGGATCGTGGTCGTCGCCTTGCGCAGGTTCCGCCGCAGCTGCGAGTCCGCGACCCCCCGCTTCGCCGCGGCGGGGAACGGCTCCGGCTTGCTCCCGTGCCGCCGGTCCGGCCCGGCGTTCTGAACGTGTCCGGTGTTCTGGGCAGGCCCGGGGGAGCCGCCGTGACCATCGGCGGCCGGTCGGCGCCGGGTCGGGACGCCGAGCCAGGTCCGTGCCATCGTCGCGCCTCCTCAAGATCGGTGCATTGGCCGAGCCGTCTGGACCAGGGTCACCGCACACCCGCTCCGCGGCGCCAGGTGTCGGCACCTCGAGCCGGAGCCGGTGACATCGGTACTGCCCTCCTGTGCGGGTATGGCGGCTGGGTGCCCGGACGCGTTGCCCGGTAACCCGGTACTAGCTACTCGGTGTTGGCGAGGATCTCGGCCAGGTGGACGGCGCGGACACCGCTGCGCAGCCGGCGTAGGCCGCCACCGATGTGCAGCAGGCAGGAGTTGTCGCCGGCGGTGACCACCTCGGCGCCGGTGTCGAGCACCGCCCGCGCTTTGTCGGCCAGCATCGCGGTGGACGTGTCGGCGTTCTTCAGCGCGAACGTGCCGCCGAACCCGCAGCACTGGTCCGCCTGCGGCAGCTCGACCAGGTCGATGCCGCGGACCGCGCGCAGCAGCTGGAGCGGCCGCTCGCCCAGCCGCATCACCCGCAGCGAGTGGCAGGTCGGGTGGTAGGTGACCCGGTGCGGGTAGTAGGCGCCGACGTCGGTCACGCCGAGCACGTCGACCAGGAATTCGGACAGCTCGTGCACCCGCGGGCTGAGCACCCGCACCGCATCCGCCAGCCCCTGGTCGCCAGCGTGCCGGGCCACCATCTCGTGCTGGTGCCGGACCGACCCCACGCACGACCCGCTCGGGCTGACCACCGCCTGGTAGGGCTCGAACACGTCCACGAACCGCCGCACCAGCGGCGCCGCCTCCCGCTGGTACCCGGTGTTGACATGCATCTGCCCGCAGCAGGTCTGGGCCAGCGGGAAGTCCACCTCATGCCCGAGCCGCTCCAGCAGCCGAACGACCGCCTTCCCGGTTTCCGGAAACACCGTGTCGTTGAAACACGTGAGGAACAGCGCGACCCGCATGGTCCGAGCATTGTCGATGCCAGCCAACCTGTCAGCCCGGCGAGCCGACCGAAACCGGCACCACCCGCCCGGCCTGCCTGTTGTGTCGGGCCAATGGGTCGACCGGAGCCGGCCTGGGCCGGGGGGCCGTTTGGGTCGTCGGGGTGGCGATCGGGCAGGCCTTCCGGCGCGCGCTGGAGTCTGGCAGCGTCGGGTCCCGGCCGGCCACTCGGTCCGCCGGCCGACGGGTTCGTCCTGGTTCGTGCCGCACGGCGCGTCTGTGCGGGCTGGTTCGGCAGGGGAGGCCGGATGTCCGAGATGCTTCGTCACAAGGTGCTGCTCGACGACTTCGAGATGCCGACGCGGTGGTACAACGTTGTCCCGGACCTGCCGAGCCCGCCGCCGCCACCGCTGCACCCGGGCACCCTGCAGCCGGTCGGCCCGGACGACCTCGCCCCGCTGTTCCCGCCGGACATCATCGGGCAGGAGGTCACCGCCGAGCGGTACGTCGACATCCCGGGAGAGGTGCTGGACGTCTACCGGCTCTGGCGGCCGTCGCCGCTCTACCGGGCGCACCGCCTGGAGCGCGCGCTCGGCACGCCGGCGCGCATCTACTACAAGTACGAGGGCGTGTCGCCAGCCGGCTCGCACAAGCCGAATACCGCGGTGCCACAGGCGTTCTACAGCGCCCGGGCCGGCGCCCGGAAGCTGACCACGGAGACCGGCGCCGGCCAGTGGGGCACCGCGCTGGCGTTCGCCTGCACGCTGTTCGACCTCGAGTGCGAGGTTTGGCAGGTCGGTGCCAGCTACGACCAGAAGCCGTACCGGCGGCTGATGATGGAGACCTACGGCGCCACCGTGCACCGCTCGCCGTCCACGCTCACCGCTGCCGGCCGGGCGATCCAGGCGGACAACCCCGAGCACCCCGGCTCGCTCGGCATCGCGATCAGCGAAGCGGTCGAGGTCGCCGCGCAGGACCCGTCCGCCCGCTACGCACTGGGCAGCGTGCTGAATCACGTGCTGCTGCATCAGACCGTCATCGGCGAGGAGGCGTTGCTGCAGTTCGCGAAGATCGGCGAGACACCTGACCTCGTGGTCGGCTGCACTGGCGGCGGTTCCAACTTCGGCGGCCTGGTCTTCCCATTCCTCCGGGAGAAGTTGGCCGGCCGGATCGCGCCGACCATCCGGGCGGTCGAGCCGATGTCCTGCCCCTCGCTCACCCGCGGCCGGTACGCGTACGACTTCGGCGACACCGCCGGGCTCACGCCGCTGATGAAGATGCACACCCTCGGCCACGGGTTCGTGCCCGACCCGATCCACGCCGGCGGGCTGCGCTATCACGGAATGTCCCCCCTTCTCTCACATGTCTATGAACTGGGCCTGATCGAGGCGCTCGCCGTCCCGCAGACCGAATGCTTCGCCGCCGCTGTCCAGTTCGCCCGCGCCGAGGGCATCGTGCCCGCCCCGGAACCCACCCACGCCCTCGCCGCCTGCGTCCGCGAGGCCTTGGCCTGCAAGGAAACCGGTGAGGAAAAGGTGATCCTCACCGCCCTGTGCGGCCACGGCCACTTCGACCTCGCCGCCTACGACGCCTACCTGTCCGGCCGCATGGTGGACGAGGACCTCACCGACGCCCGCCTCGCCGTGGCGCTCAACGACCTCCCAGCCGTCCCGACCGCCTGACCCCGACAGTCCCTTCGACCGACCGGACGCGGGTCCTTGGGCTCCCGATGGGCTGGCTGGCGGGCTGCTCGTCAGACCAGGGCGGGCCGGGCCACGGCACCGCTGTCGTAGAGCGATGCGACGGCTTGCTTCGCCCACCGCATCCGCAGCGGGGCGGTGTCCGGGTATTCCCCGAACTCCTGCGCGAGCGCGGCCACGCAGGCCTGCACGCCGCCGTGTGACCGCACGGTCGCGCGGATCGCCGCGTCGACGCTGACGCGGTCCAGCCGGGCGGCGGCGGAGAAGCTCGATATGGCGAGAACCTGGGCGCGGGCGAGGGACAACGTCTGCCGAGACATCTCATCCACCTCCTCGGGATCGCAACGCTCACCAGTAATTCCGCCGCCCGCCGGTCACAACCCCGGTTCCCGTCCCGGAGCGGCACCGTTGCGGACCCACATACCCGATCCACCGAACGCCCCTCCGACGCGCCGCACCCGCCCCACGGTTGCCGGGTCGAGGACCGCTGGTGTCAGGACTGGACGAGGCGGGTAGGCGCTGTCAGGTGGGCACAACCGCGCGTCGACCGGACCGGATCTCGGCCTGGTTCAGACTGCCCGGCGTTCTTGCCACGGTGACCAGGTAGGCCGCCGTGCCAACCCTGATCGGGACGTCGGGCTGGCAGTACCGCGACTGGCGTGGCCGGTTCTATCCCGAGCATCTCGCCCAGCGGCGGTGGCTCGAGCACTACGCCGAGTACTTCGCCACCGTCGAACTCAACAACGCGTTCTACCGGCTGCCGGAGAGCTCAACGTTCGCGGGATGGCGAGCTCGTACCCCGTCCGACTTCGTCGTGGCGGTCAAGGCGAGCCGCTACCTCACCCATGTCAAACGGCTGCGCGATCCGGAGGAGCCGGTGGCCAGGCTGCTCGACCGGGCGCGCGGGCTCGGGCCGCGGCTGGGGCCGGTGCTGCTGCAACTTCCGCCGTCGCTACGTATCGACCTCCCGTTGCTCGATCGCTGCCTGAGCTGCTTCCCGGCCGACGTCCGGGTCGCGGTGGAACCTCGGCATACCTCCTGGTGGACGGACTCGTTCGCGCAGACGCTGGCCGCGCGCTCGGCCGCGCTCTGCTGGGCGGATCGCCGCGGCCGACCGGTCACGCCACTCTGGCGCACCGCCGACTGGGGCTACCTACGCATGCACGAAGGCACGGCGACACCGCGGCCGCGGTACGGAGCGCGCGCGTTGCAGTCGTGGGGCAACGCCTGGCCGACAGCTGGTCCGACCCGTCCGACGTCTTCGTGTACTTCAACAACGACCCGGGCGGGGCGGCGGTCGCGGACGCGATCGCGTTCGCCGGCGCGGTGCGGCGTTCCGGTCGGGCCGCGACCCGGGTGCCGTCCGCGGCGGTGACGGCGGCGTCCTGAGGCAGCGCATGTTCGTCGGCATGCGGATCAGCGTTGCCGCTCGGACTGCGTTCGGCAAACGGCTATCCACAGGCAGATTCGTTATCCACAGATTGCTGAGAGGGGCTTCCGGCGCCGGCCTGGCGCTGTCACGGTCGTGCGCATGCCTCGCATCCGCACCACTCCCGGCGCCGGCCGCTCCGGCCACCGGGCGGCAGTCGGCCGGCCGGTCCTGGGGCGGGATCGTCCGCGGTCCCGGCCACCGCCGGCAGTTCTCGCGACGCCGCTCCGGCTCGCCCGCGCCAGGTCCTGTTTCTGTCACCCCTCATCCCTACGGTGATGCTGTGTATGTCGCTGTTGACGGTGGGCTGGTAGTCAGCCCCACCGATCTGACCAACTTCCTCGCCTGCCGGCATCTCACCGGGCTCGACCTGGCGGTCGCGTTCGGTGAGCTGAGCCCGCCGGCGCAGACCGACGACGAGGCGCTCGCGCTGTTGCGCGAACGGGGCTTCGCACATGAGCACGCCTATCTGGCCGGGCTGCGCGCGGCCGGCCACAGGGTCGTTGAGATCGACGTCCGGGACGTACACGAGGCTGAGCAGTCGACGCTCGAGGCAATGCGCGCCGGCGCCGACGTGATCTACCAGGCGACGTTCTTCGACGGCAGTTGGCGTGGCCACGCCGACTTCCTGGAGAAGCGGATCGATCGCGGCAGCGCCCTCGGGAACTGGTCCTACGACGTGGCTGACACGAAGCTGGCGCGCCGGCTGAAGGTGGCCGCCCTGCTGCAGATGGCCACCTACGCCGAGCGGCTGGCGACGTTGCAAGGTCGCCCGCCTGAGCTGCTCACCGTGATCACCGGTGACGGGCAGCGCCGCTCGTACCGGCTGGCCGACTGCGCCGCGTACGCCCGGCGCGTCCGGAACCGGCTGCTGGCCGCGCTGGAGGCCGGTGCCGAGACGTATCCGGAGAAGGTCCGGCACTGCCCGCAGTGCCGCTGGCTGCCCCGGTGCGCCACCCAGCGCCGGTCGGACGATCACCTCACCCTGGTTGCCGGGATGCGCCGGGATCACGCCCGCCGGTTGGCCGCCGCCGGTGTGTCCACCCTGGCCGATCTCGCGGTGGCCGATCCGGCCGGGCTGCCCGCCGCGATCGGGTTGGGCGTCCGCGAGCGCCTGGTCCAGCAAGCTCGGCTACAGGCGGTTCAGCGGCTGACCGGGGTGCCGGCCTACGAGCTGGTGCGGCCGGAACCGGGGCGTGGCCTCGCCCTGCTGCCGGAGCCGAGCCCGGGCGACCTGTTCCTCGATCTGGAAGGCGATCCATACGTCGGCGATACCGGGCTGGAATATCTGTTCGGGCTCTGCGACGTGCACGGTCGCTTCACGGCCTACTGGGCCCGCCAGCCGGAGCAGGAGAAGCAGGCGTTCGAGCAGCTCATCGATCACCTGATGCGGGCCTGGGTGGCCGATCCGGGCATGCACGTCTACCACTACGCCGTGTACGAGCCGGCGGCGCTCCGCCGGCTCTCCGCCCGGCATGACACCCGGGTGGACGAGGTGGACCGGCTGCTGCGCGGCGGCCGGCTGATCGACCTGTACGCGGTGGTTCGGCAGGGCGTGCGGGTGGGCACCGAGTCCTACTCGATCAAGAAACTGGAGGCGTTCTACGCGCCGGACGCCCGGGTCGGCTCGGAGGTCGCCGACGCCGCGTCCAGCATCGTCGCGTTCGAGCGCTGGCTGGCCACCGGCGATGCCGCGGAGCTGGCTGCGATCGAGCGTTACAACGAGATCGACTGCCGGTCCACCCTGGACCTGAGGGCCTGGCTGGAGCAGCGTCGGGCGGAGCTGGTGGCCGGCGGCGCCGAGCTGTCCCGGCCGCGTCAGCTGGACGGAACCCCGTCCGAACGGGCCGCGGCGGCGACCGAGGCGTCCCGCCTGCTGCGGGACGCACTCACCGCCGGGCTGCCGGCCGACCGTAGTCACGACGACCAGCGGCAGCGGGCCACCCGGCTGCTGGCCGAGCTGATCGATTGGCACCGGCGGGAAGCCAGGCCCGAATGGTGGGAGTACTTCCAGCGCCGGCAGCTGTCCGACGATGACCTCATTGACGATTCGGCGGCGGTCGGCCGGCTGGGCCCGGCCACCGCGGTACGGGTCGATCAGCATTGGACGGTCTGGCGGATGGAGTTCCCACCGCAGGACACCAAGCTGCGCCCGGGTGACCAGCGCTACGTCGACCCGCAGACCGAACGACCGCAGGGCACGGTGATCGCGGTCGACGCCGAACGCGGCTGGTTGGAGCTGCGCCGGGCGGCGGGTGCCGGCGAGCCCACCTGCCAGGCACTGGTGCCCGCCGGGCCGCTCGCCGACGGCGGGCAGCGTGACGCCTTGCGGCGGCTGGCGGAATGGGTCCGCGACCATGGCATCGACGCCGACGCGCCCCGCTACCGGGCCGCCCGCGACCTGCTCCTGCGCCGCCCGCCGCGAGGAGCCGGGCCCGGGCCGCTGGTCCGGCCGGGGGAGTCGGCCGCCGAGGCCGTGATCCGGCTGGGCGGCGAGCTCGTCGGCGGCACGCTGGCCGTCCAGGGCCCGCCGGGCTCGGGCAAGACCTGGTCGGCCGCCCGGGCCGTGGTCCGGCTGGTCGCGGCGGGGCGGCGGGTCGGGCTCTGCGCGTTCAGCCACAAGGCGATCGCCAACCTGCTGGACGCCGTCATGGCGGCCGCCGCGGAGGCCGGCGTGCCGGTGCGGGCGCTGCAGAAGGCGGATGGGGAGGACCGGTCCGCCGCGGTGGCGGTCCGGTACGCCGCTGGCAACCAGGACGTGGTGGCCGCGTTGGCCGCCGGCGAGGTCGACGTGGTCGCCGGTACCAGTTGGCTGTTCGCCCGTCGCGAGCTGGTGGGCGCGCTGGATGTGCTGGTCGTGGACGAGGCGGGGCAATTGTCGCTGGCGAACGTGCTCGCGGTCGCCGGGGCGGCCCGCGACATCATGCTCTTCGGCGATCCGCAGCAGCTCGCCCAGCCGGCCAAGGGCGACCACCCGGCCGAGGCCGCGGTGTCCGCGCTGCAGCATGTGCTGGGCACCGCGGTCACCATGCCGGCCGGGCTGGGGGTATTTCTCGACCAGACCTGGCGGATGCATCCGGCCATTTGTTCCGCCGTCTCCCAGATCTGCTATGACGATCGTCTCGGCGCGCACGAATCCTGCGCCGGGCAGGAAATTGTGGCACCCGGCCGGCTTTCTGGTGCCGGCCTGCGCTGGATTTCCGTGGAACATCTGGGGAATCGCGCCGTGTCCACCGAGGAGGCGGATACCGTCGCCGCGCTTTATGCTGATCTGCTCAGCGGTGAGTGGGTGGACGCGGCCGGCCGGCGAAGACGAATCACCATCTCGGACGTGCTCGTGATCGCACCGTACAACGCGCAGGTCGGACGCATTAGGACCAGGCTACCGGCCCGCGCGCGGGTCGGTACCGTGGACAAGTTCCAGGGGCAGGAGGCAGCCGTCGTACTCTATTCCATGGCGACATCGAGTGCCGATGACGCCCCGCGCGGCCTCGATTTCTTGTTCAACCTCAACCGGCTCAACGTAGCCGTCTCGCGCGCCCGGGCGCTGGTTGCCGTGATCGCCAGCCCGGCCCTGCTCGACTCGGCGGTACGCAGCCCTGAGCAGCTCCGGATGGTCAACGCCTTGTGCCGGCTCGCCGAGGCGGCAGGCCCGGCAGTCGCCGAGTCACAAGTACCTGCGGTTATCAGCTGAATCGGCTTGTCAGCGCGGGCTCGGCGGTCATCGCCGGCCCGCGTTGACGGCCGTCCGCTAACTGGAACGGCGCCAACGCGCTAGCCCGGCGCCGACGCCATGTCAAATCGCTGTCCACAGCTCAAATTGCTATCCACAGGTTCGCGGCCGCTCTTTCGGGAAATGGCTTGATCAGGGATCGTCGGGTCATGACGGAATCCACTGTCGACGCCCCTGTTGCTCATATCCGTAGCCCGGCCGACCTGATCGAGTCGATCCCATATCTGCTTGGCTTCCATCCGGTCGACAGTGTGGTCCTGGCCCAGCTCAGAGAAGGGCGGGGCAAGCTCGGTTCGATTGTCCGAGCCGATCTGCCGTCGGTGGCTGAAGCCGGGCCGCTGGCCGTTCAGTTGGCTATACAGTGCGCCGGCCGCGGCGGGGATGGGGCGGTCATTCTCATCTACGGCTCGGCCGACGACACGCCGGATATCAAGCGTGACGTCGGGCTGGTCGAACTGATCGGCGCGCTACTGCACATGGTCGGAGTGCAGCTCTGTGATGCGATGTCGGTCGCCGCCGGGCGGTGGCGTTCCTACTTCTGCACCGACCCGGAGTGCTGCCCGGCCGAGGGCTCGCCGGTCGCCGCCAAGCCCGGCTCGGATGTCGCCGCCACCGGCGCCATCGCCGGCATCGCGCCGTTCCCCGACCGGCAGGCGCTGGTCCGCAGCCTCGAACTACCGGGTTCCTGGGTCGCCGGGCCGATGACGGTCGCACTGAGGCACGCCGAGACGGCGTCGGTGCTTGCGGCGCGCCGGCCCAGCACCGCCGCGGCCTGGCAAGCGGGCACCCACGAGCGGTTCCGGCAGGCGGTCCGCCGGGCCCGCGGCGGCGGTCGGCCCAGGGTGCGCCCGGCGCTGACGGATCAGCAGGCCGCCCGGCTGCTGGTCGGGCTCGTCGACATCCGGGCCCGTGACGCCTGCTGGCAGGATCTCGATCTGCACTGCTCAGCCGAAGCGTTGGCCGTCTGCTGGCAGCTCGCCCAGCGGTCGCTTCCGCCTTACCGGTCGGCGCCGCTGCTGCTGCTGGGTTGGGTCGCCTGGCGTCGGGGCGATGGCGCGCTGGCCCGGGTCGCCGCCGAGCGGGCGCTCAAAGACGACCCCGGCTACGAGGCAGCTCGCCTGCTGCTGGTAGCCATCGATCGCGGGCTGCATCCAGATCAGCTGCCCAGGCTGGTCAGTCGACGCGCCCACCCGGGCCACCGGCGGCGCAGATGACCGCCGGCTGGCCGCGCCGCGTCCGCGGTCTCGGCCGCCTGCTACATCGGGCGGGCGCCCGGCGCCACCGGAGCCGGCAGGTCGCTGTGGCCGCTCAGCGCCGCATCGACGGCAGCCGCGCACGAGCGGCCCTCGGCGATCGCCCAGACCACCAGGCTGGCGCCCCGGCCGGCGTCGCCGCAGGCGTAGACACCGTCGGCCGACGTCTGCCAGCGCGCGTCGATCCGGACCGTGCCGCGGTTCGGGTCGACCTGCACGCCGAGGCCGTCAAGCAGTTCGCCGGGTTCGGTGCCGACGAAGCCGGCCGCCAGCAGGAGGAGATCGCAGGGCAGTTCCTGCTCGCTGCCGGGCACCGGCTGGAACGCCCGGCCCCGGTCGGTGCGCACGATCTCCACCTCGTGCACCCGAATGGAGCGGATCCGGCCGTCCTCGCCGCCCACGACGGCGGTAGCCTCCCGGGCCCAGGCCTCTACGACGCCCTCCTCATGCGCGAGGGACGACTTGTGCACCTTCGGCCACTCCGGCCACGGGTTGGTGAGGATGTCCCGCTCCTCCGGCGGACGCGGGTTGTGGTCGAGCTGAGTCACGCTCGCCGCGCCCTGGCGGTTCGCCGTACCGAGACAGTCGGCGGCCGTGTCCCCGCCGCCGATGATCACGACGTGCTTGCCGGCGGCATCGATGCTCGGCGATGCCGAGCCGAGCCGAGCCCGGTTGGCCTGCGGAAGGTAGTCCATCGCCTGGTGGACGCCATCCAGTTCGCGCCCCGGCAGGTCGAGGTCACGGGGGTGCAGCGCACCGCAGGCCAGGATGACCGCGTCGACGCCGGCCCGCAGCTCTGCCGGATCAAGGCCGCCGGGTCCGCCGATGCCCACGCCGGCGCGCAGTTCGGTGCCTTCGGCGGTGAGCTGGGCCAGCCGCCGGTCGATCAACCCCTTGGGCATCTTGAAGTCCGGGATCCCGTACCGCAGCAGCCCACCGAGCCGGTCGTCCCGTTCGTAGACGACGACGTCGTGCCCAGCCCGGGTCAGCTGCTGCGCCGCGGCCAGCCCGGCCGGCCCGGAGCCGACAACGGCGACCCGCCGTCCGGTCCTGGTCGGCGCCGTGCGCGGGGTCACCCAGCCTTCGTCGAAGGCCCGGTCGATGATGGCAAGCTCGACCTGCTTGATCGCGACCGGTTCCGCGTTGATCGCCAGCACGCAGGATGCCTCACACGGTGCCGGGCAGAGCCAGCCGGTGAATTCCGGGAAGTTGTTGGTGGCGTGCAGGCGTTCGATCGCGGCGTGCCAGTCGTCACCGGCGGTGAGCTCGTTCCACTCCGGGATCAGGTTGCCCAGCGGGCAGCCGGCATGGCAGAAGGCGACGCCGCAGTCCATGCACCTGCTGGCCTGGGTCCGTACGTCGGCGCTGGACGGCCGTCCGTAGACCGGCTCCCAGTCGAGCAGCCGCTCCGCGACCGGCCGCTTCGGGGCTTCCTGGCGGGCATGCCGCAGGAAACCCCACGGGTTGGCAACCACGCCTTGCTACCTCCCGGGCTCGACGAGTCTCACGCGCATGGCGAGACGACATCGGCTCGCGGGGTTTCCCCCATGTTACCGGCCACCGTACGGCAGCCCAGGGCTGAGCCGCGCAGGTCACAGCGGCGCTACGGCCCAGCGAACGGCCCGGGCGAGGGGTCAGAGCAGCGCCGGCTGCTCCCAGTCCTTGCCGAGCACGTGCTGGGCCATGAACGCCATCACCGTCTCATACCAGACCCGGGTATGGCCGGGAGTCAGCACCCAGTGGTTCTCGTCCGGGAAGTAGAGGAACTTCGCCGGCACGGAGAAACGGCACAGGTCGTACCAGAGGCGCATGGCCTCGCCGATCGGCACCCGGTAGTCCTTGTCGCCGTGGATGACCAGCATCGGCGTTCGGATGTCGGTCACCCTCAGGTGCGGCGAGTTCGCAAGGTAGCGCTCGTGCTGCCGCAATGGGTCGCCGAACTCGCGCTGCCAGTACGACGGCTCGTCGGTCGTGCCGGCGAACTGGTCGAGATGCCAGAGGCTCGCGTGCGTGACGATCGCCCGGAACCGGTCCGTCTGGGTCGCGATCCAGTTGGCCATGTAGCCGCCGAACGAGCCACCCATCGCGCCGGTCCGGGTCTCGTCGACATCGTCCCGGGCACAGGCGGCGTCGGTCAGCGCCATCAGGTCGGTGTACGGCCGCTCGCCCCACGCGCCCCAGCCCCGGCTGATGAAGCCATTCCCGTAGCCGGTGGACAACGCCGGGTCGGGCATCAGCACCGAGTAGCCCTTGGCCACCATCAGCCACGGGTTCCAGCGCCAGGACCAAGCGTTCCAGCTGCTCATCGGGCCACCGTGGACGAACAACAGCAACGGTGCCGGCGAGCTCGCCGAGGCACCGTGGGGCACGGCCAGCCAGGCTCGCAGCGGGACGCCGTCGTCGGCCTCGGTGACGACCTCGGTCAGGCTGCCGGGCAGCACGGCCGTGGCGGCGGGGGACGGCAACCGGACCGGATCCTGGCCGGCCTCGCTCGGGTCCAGCCGGACCGGCGTCGGCGGCTCGTCGATCGCCGACCGGAGCGCGAAGACCGCGCTGCCGTCCCGCGGAACTGCCACGTCGGTGTACGCACCGGTGACGGTCAGCCGGGTCAGCGTGTCGGTGCCGAGCTCGAGCCGGAACACCGGTGCGTGGCCGGTGTCGTCGGCAACGAAGTAGAGGCTGCCGCCATCACTGGCGAAGACCGGCCGGCCGGGCCAGATACTGGCTCCCGGCAGCAGATCACGCCCGACCCCAGACTCCAGGTCGACGTACCACAGCGTGCGCTTCGGCGCCTCGTTCCAGGCCCCCATGCCCTCGCGGATGCAGACCAGCGCGCGGCCGTCGGGCGAGAGGGCCGGCGCGAAGTGAGCCGTGTCCGGCGCTTCGATCAGCATCCGGCGGTCTCCGGTGGCAGCGTCAAGCACGGTGATCGTGTGCCGGTCGGTCGCCGGCGCGTCCTCCACCCGCCAGACAGCGGCGACCCAGCGGCCGTCGCCGGACACCGCGATGCCCTCGTCGATCCGCCCTTCCGGCGCCGGCGTCAGGTCACGCGGTGGAGGCGTCGGCGTCTCGCCGGCCGGTACCGGCCCGGCCGCGAACACGCGGAACTGCCCGGGCCCAAGGTCGTGATCCCAGAACCGGACCGGATGCCGTTCGTGCAGGATCGCGGTGACCCCGGCGTCCTTGCGCTCCCCGCGGCGTCGCGCGTCTTCGTCCAGGCTGGTCGCGCCGGGCAGCACGGGCGCGAGGAACGCCACGTCTCCCGTCTCGACCGCGATCGCGACCTCGCTCACGCCGCCGGGCGGCGCCAGCACCTGGCGGGCCTCGCCACCGCCGGCGGGCAGCAACCAGAGTGCCGCAACCTCGTCCTTCTGCGCCTCCGGGAGGACGGTCGGGTCCGGGCGCCGGGAGGCGAACAGCAGGCCGCCGTCCGGCAGGAACGTCGCCTGCGCCTCGCCCGGGGCCGAGCGGGTCAGCCTCCGCGCCGGCGCTACGCCCGCCGGGTCGATCTCCCACAACGCCGAGACGTACCGCTTCCCGTCGGCGCCCGGCGCGGCGACGGCGGTGACGAGCCGGCTGCCGTCGGGCGAGACCGTCAGGCCGGACAACCGCGGCAAGCTGACGTAGGCGGCCAGTTCATGGAATGGCGTCACCGGATGGTCGTCGTTCGGCGCGGTGCGCTCGTCAGCAGCCATCGGCTGGACTCCTCGGAGCCGGGATCGGTGAACCGACCCTATCGACAGAAATGTGTTGGTGCTGCGATCGACTGTGACATGCCCCGTTCCGGTCCGGGCGGTGTCGCGCGCTCGATCGCTGCGGCTGGCTCATGCCGGAGCCGGGCCGATCCGGTGCCGCCGGGCGGCTGCGCGGCGGAGCCGGAACGGCGGCTGTTCAAGTCAGGCCGGCGTCACGAACACGTGCGCGGCTACGAGATCGTCAACGTCAGTGCTGCGCCCACCGGAGTGTACGAACACACCGTCACCGGATGGCTCCACCGAGATGGACCGCCCCGGCTGCACGCCGGCCTCGCGCAGCTGCCGCATGATGTCGGCGTCCGGCTGGAGCTGCTCGCTGATCCGGCGCACCACGACGTCGGCCGGATGACCGATCGCGGCAGCCTTCATCGTGGTCAGCCCCGGCATCTCGGCCGGCACCGAGACGGCGCCCAGCTCGTCCAGCCCCGGGATCGGGTTACCGTGCGGGCACGTGGTCGGCGCGGCCAGCAGCTCGAAGATCCGCCGCTCGACAGCCTCCGACATCACGTGCTCCCACCGGCACGCCTCAATGTGCACGTCTTCCCACGGCAGCCCGATCACGTCGACCAACAGGCACTCGGCGAGCCGGTGCTTGCGCATGACCGCGACCGCCAGTCGTCGACCGGCGTCGGTGAGTTGCAAGTGCCGGTCACCCTCGACCGTGAGCAGGCTGTCCCGTTCCATCCGGGCGACGGTCTGGCTGACCGTGGGGCCGCTCTGCCGCAGACGCTCGGCTATCCGGGCGCGCAGCGGGACGATGCCCTCCTCCTCCAATTCGTAGACGGTGCGGAGGTACATCTCCGTGGTGTCGATCAGATCACTGTGGTGGCTCAAGTTTCCTCCGGCGCTCACCCACGATGTTACGACCGCACCGGCAAGAGAAAGCGGATACCGGCCGCCGAACTGATCAGGGACGGAATCCGGCATTGCCGCCGCGCAGGATCCAAACCGCTACAGGGCGGCAGTTCGTGGCCGGGCCCTGGCGTCGACCGGACACCTCAACTCAGCGCCAGCGGCCTGCGGCGGATCGCCAACCAACGGTCTGGCCAGGGTACCTACGCCGGTGCGGCAGCGGCCAATGGCCGCTGCCGCACCGGGTGGAGCTTGATTCCTCGCGCGGTCCGGTTACTTCGCGTACTTCTTCAGCAACTGCGCGAGCAGCGAGGAGGCGATGCTGTCGCCACCGGTGCCGAGACCGCTGAAGTACGCGGCGAGCAGCCCCTCGGCCGCCGGGTCGCTGGACCGGGCCACGTAGATGATGTTCGAGTCGGTCTTGATCGCCGGGTGCCCGCCGACCTGGAGGTTCTTGAACTGACCCTTCTTGTACTCGGACAGGGTCAGGAAGTCGAAGACCGCCACGATGAGCGACTTGCCGTTCGAGGCGGTGATCTGGCAACCGGTGGACTGCGACTGCTTGAGCGTGACCGACGAGCCGAGCTGCTTCTCGACCTCGCTCTTGTCGAGCGCGGAGCACACCTCGTTGGTGTCGTCACCGCCGCTGGACGAGGACTCACTGGGCGACTCGGACTCACTGGACGACTCGCTCGGCGACTCGCTCGGGCTGTCGTCCGACGACGTCGGCGAGGTGGTCGTACCACCCTGCCCCTCGGCGAACGACCCCTGACCGGACACGGTCTTGGCGCACCCGGCGACGAGCGCCGCGGCGAACAGCGCGGCGAGGAACGCCAACACGCGACGGGCGACCATGGACGTACCCTCCTCAGTTGGGGGCCTGCTGGTAGGCCACACAGGAAGCTCGACCAGCCTACGGCCTGCCGTCCGACGATGAGTCGACTGTCCTGCTCAGGAACTTCCCCGGGCGAGTCGGGCGGCGGGCAGAGGTTACGGACTCACCGTCCCGGAACACCAGCCCATCTGGTGGATTTGGCATTCGGATTGCCTAACATCCTGCCCTCGCGGACGTTCCGGGCCGCCTGTACGGGCGCCATCATCACGCTGCCGGAACAGGTAGCGTCGGTCCGTGAGCGATTCGGTGGCGGTTGTCTGGGACGACGGGTATCTCGGCTACAAGCTCAGCGAGGACCACCCGCTGCATCCGGTACGGCTGGCCCTGACCGTTTCGTTGGCCCGCGGTCTGGGTGTTCTCGGTCACTCCAGCGTCCAGATGCTGCGGCCGGAGCCGGCGAGTGACGAGCTGCTCACGCTGGTGCACTCCGCGGAGTACCTGGACGCGGTGCGGCGGGCGCCCACGGATCCGGATGTCGGTCACGGTCTGAACACGCCTGATAACCCGGTGTTCGCGGACATGCATGAGGCGGCTGCGCTGATCACCGGCGGCAGTGTGCTGGCCGCGCGCCGGATCTGGGCCGGCGAGAGTCAGCATGCGCTGAACATCGCGGGCGGGCTGCACCACGCGATGCGCGCGCAGGCGTCCGGGTTCTGCGTCTACAACGATGCCGCAATCGCCATCGCGGAACTGCTGCGCCGCGGTGCGGATCGGGTGGCCTATGTCGACGTGGACGTACACCACGGCGACGGCGTGCAGGCCGCGTTCTACGACGACCCACGGGTGCTCACGATCAGCCTGCATCAGAGCCCGCTCACGTTGTTCCCGGGCACCGGGTTCCCGGATGAGATCGGCGATGGTGACGCAGCGGGTATGTCTGTGAACGTGGCGCTGCCGCCGGGCACGGCGGACCGTGGCTGGCTGCGCGCTTTCCATGCGGTGGTGCCAGGGCTCCTGCGCGCGTTCCAACCGCAGGTGCTGGTTACCCAGTGTGGCTGCGACACGCACCACGAGGACCCACTGGCGAACCTGGCGCTGACCGTGGACGGGCAGCGGGCGTCGTACGCGGCGTTGCACGAGCTGGCGCACGAGTTCTGCGGCGGCCGCTGGCTCGGGTTCGGCGGCGGCGGGTACGGGTTGGTCAGGTGTGTTCCGCGGGCGTGGACACACCTGATCGCCGAGGCGACCGGCGAGCCTGTGCCGGCTTGGACGCGGATCCCGGCGGAGTGGCAGGAGGAGGTGCGGGCGCGCGGGTTCCGGATCACGCCACCGGTGTGGATGACCGAGGCGGGCGAACGGGCCACGCTGATCGACCCTGACGCAGGCCCGGGCGCTGCCCAGGACGGTGACGCGGACGACGGGCGACCCGCCTACCAGCCCTGGCAGCCCGGCGCCGGCACGCCGCTCGACCGCGCTATCGTCGCGACCCGTCGCGCCGTCTACCCGCTGCACGGACTCGACCCCGACGACCCGCGCGACTAGCCGGCCCCGACATGCCGCCCGATCGATCTGACGGCGCGGGACCGCTGGCCGGTCCGGCTGGACCGGCCAGGCCAGCGCCGGCCGGAGCCGACCCGCGCCCCGGTCCTGGTTCGGCCGCCGACGCCCCGGGCTCGGCGGAACCTCCGAGGGCCGCGGGTGTCGCTGGCGTGCCGGATCCGTCGGCTCCGGAGCGGGCGGGGTATCCGGCACATTGGGAGGCCGACGTGCTGGCCTCCGACGGCGGGACGCTGCATCTGCGGCCGATCCGGCCGGACGACGCCGATCGGCTGGTGTCACTCCACTCGCGGCTATCGGAGCGGACGCGGTACCTGCGGTACTTCACGGCCTACCCACAGATCCCGCGACGGGACCTGCACCGCTTCACCCATGTGGATCATGTCGACCGGGTCGCGCTGGTGGCCGAGCTCGGTGGCCAGATCGTCGGGGTCGGGCGGTTCGACCGGCTGCTTCCGACCGACGAAGCCGAGGTCGCGTTCGTGGTGGAGGACGCGCACCAGGGGCGGGGCATCGGGCCGGTGCTGCTGGAGCACCTCGCCGCGGCCGCCCGGGAGCGCGGGGTACTGCGGTTCGTCGCGGAAGTGCTGGCCGAGAACAGCCGGATGGTGCGGGTGTTCCTGGACGCGGGCTACTCGGCGGCGCCGGTGTTCGAGCAGGGCATCGTGCACCTCAGCTTCGCGATCGAACCGACCGCGGCGTCCATCGCCGTGGCGTACGAGCGGGAGCGGCGGGCCGAGGCGCGGTCGGTCGAGCGGTTGCTGACGCCACGCTCGGTTGCCGTTATCGGCGCCAGCAACGACATTGGCAAGGTCGGGCACGCCGTGTTCCGCAGCCTGCTCGGCTACGGCTTCCAGGGCCCGATCTACCCGGTGAACCCGACGGCGCGGCACGTCGGCGGGGTACGCGCCTACCCGACGGTGCTTGACGTGCCGGATGACGTCGACCTGGCCGTCGTCGCGGTGCCGGCCGCCGCGCTGTCGCAGGTGGTCGAGGACTGCGCCGGGAAGAAGGTGCGTGGGCTGGTCGTGGTATCCGGCGGGTTTGGTGAGCGCGGTGACGCGGGCGCCGATCTCGAACGGGCACTGGTCGCGGCGGCGCGGGCGAACGGCATGCGGGTGGTCGGCCCGAACTGCCTCGGCGTGCTGAACAGCGACCCGGCGGTCCGGCTCAACGCCACGCTGGCGCCGGTGGTACCCGGTCGCGGGCGGGTCGGCTTCTTCTGCCAGTCCGGCGCGCTCGGAGTCGCGATCCTGGAGGCGGCGGCCCGGCGCGGGCTCGGCCTGTCGACGTTCGTCTCTGCCGGCAACCGCGCTGACGTGTCCGGGAATGACCTGCTTCAGTTCTGGGAGAGTGACCCGGCTACCGAGGTCGTGCTGTTGTACCTGGAGAGCTTCGGAAACCCGCGGAAGTTCGCCCGGCTGGCCCGGCGACTGGCGCGGCGCAAGCCGATCGTCGCGGTGAAGTCCGGCCGGCACGGATCGGTCACGCCGGAGCTGGCGGCCGGGTCGGTCCCTGTGCCGGACGCGGCGGTGCAGGCGATCTTCGAAGCCAGTGGCGTGATCCAGGTGGAAACGCTCACCGGGCTGTTCGACGTCGCGCAGTTGCTGGCGTACCAGCCACTGCCGGCCGGTGATCGGGTTGCGGCGGTGACAAACTCGTCCGCGCTCGGGGTGCTGATCGCCGACGCCTGCCGGCAGGCCGGGCTGACCCTGACCGGACCGGGCACGATCGACATCGGCCCGGCTGGCTCGGTCGCCGCCTTCGCCGCCGCGCTGCGGTCGGCCGTCGAGTTGGCGGACGCGGTCGTGGCTGTGTTCGTGCCACCGGTGGCCACCTCCGGAGACGACTACGCGCAGGCGCTGGCCGATGTCTCGGCCGGTGTCGGGGCCGATCGGGGCGTGCCGGTGGTGTCGACGTTCCTCGGCACCGAGGGGGTGCCGGCGCCGCTGCGCCGGTTCGGCCCAGATGGCGCGGTCGTCCGTGGCTCGGTGCCGTCATACCCGACGCCGGAGCGTGCGGTCCGGGCCCTGGCCCGGGTCAGCCGGTACGCGCAGTGGCGCCGGCGGTCGGTCGGCACCGTTCCCGATCTGCCAGACCTGGCCGTGGACACTGCCATCGCGACCATCGCCGCGGCGTTGGCCGATGCGCCGGCCGGCCGGGACCTGACCCGCGAGGAGTGCGCCGAGCTGCTCGGCGCGTATGGCATCCGGCTCTGGCCCGGCATCCCGGTCGGCTCGGCGGACGAGGCGGTCGCCGCCGCGGACCAGCTCGGCTATCCGGTGGCGATCAAGTCCCTTGCCGACCAGTTCCGGCACCGCCGGGACCTCGGCGCGGTACGGCTTGAGGTGCCGGACCCGGCCGCGCTTCGGGCTGCCTGGCGTGCGCTGCCGGTCGATGCGGAGTTGGTGTTGGTACAGCCAATGGCGCCGGCCGGGGTGCCGACCGTGCTCGGCATCGTCGATGATCCGTCGTTCGGGGCCCTGGTGTCGTTCGGCGTGGGTGGGGTAGCCACCGAGTTGCTCGGCGACCGGGCGTACGCGGCCATTCCCCTGTCCGATGTGGACGCTGCGGCGCTGGTTCGGGTGCCCAAGGCGGCGCCGCTGCTGTCCGGCTACCGCGGCGCCGAACCGGTCGACATGGTGGCGCTGGAAGACCTGGTAATGCGGCTGTCCCGGCTGGCCGAGGACCATCCGGGGGTACTCGCGCTGGAACTCAACCCGGTACTGGTCAGCCGGCGCGGCCTGGCCGTACTGGCGGCCCATGTCCGTGTCGGGCCGCCCACCGCCCGTGTGGAGCCGGGCCCGCGCCGACTGCGCTGACCTCGTCCGGATAGGTCCCCCGGAGACAGAACGGGCGGGTCGCGTCCGAGGACACGACCCGCCCGGCTGGACGGATGTGCTTAGTCGACGTAGTCGCGCAGCGACTGGGATCGCGACGGGTGGCGCAGCTTGGACATCGTGTCGCGCTCGATCTGGCGAATCCGCTCCCGGCTCAGACCGAAGGCCTTGCCGATCTCGTCCAGCGTGCGCGGCCGGCCGTCGTCCAGGCCGTACCGCATCCGCAGCACCTGGCGTTCGCGCGCCTCCAGCGTGTCCAGCACTGCGTCGAGCTGGTCGCGCATGAAGCGGAAGTTCACCGCTTCCTCGGCCATCGGGGCGTCGGAGTCCTCGATGAAGTCGCCGAGCTGCGCGTCCTCGTCGTCGCCGACAGTTTGGTCGAGGCTGACCAGGTCGCGGGCATAGCCGAGTAGCTCGACCACTCGGGTGGGCTCGAGGTCGAGCTCGGCGCCCAATTCCACCTCTGTCGCATCCCGACCGAGCTGCTGGTGCAGCAGCCGTCGGGTGCGCTCCAGCTTGTTCACCTGCTCGACCAGGTGGACAGGCAGGCGGATGGTGCGGCCCTGATCGGCCATCGCCCGGGTGATCGCCTGCCGGATCCACCACGTCGCGTACGTGGAGAACTTGAAGCCCTTGGTGTAGTCGAACTTCTCGACAGCGCGGATCAGGCCCAGGTTGCCCTCCTGGATGAGGTCCAGGAAAGGCAGCCCGTGGCCGGTGTAGCGCTTGGCGAGTGAGACGACCAGCCGCAGGTTCGCCTGGAGCAGGTGTTCCTTCGCCCGCTGGCCGTCGATGACCAGCGCGCGCAGGTCGCGCCGCCGAGCGGCGGACACCGGCACCTCGGCGTCGGTCAGCAACCGGTCGGCGTACAGCCCGGCCTCGATCCGTTTGGCCAGATCGACCTCCTGCGCGGCGTTGAGCAGCGCGACCTTGCCGATCTCGTTCAGGTAGACGCGGACCAGGTCGGCCGAGATGACGGCCTGCTCGTCCAGGTCGGGTAGGTCTACCCGCTCCTCGACGTCGTCGGCGACGGCGTCAGGCTCGACCGCGTCCGCGGGTCCGGTCGACCGCTGCGTACGGTGTGGCCGCGACATGATGCGCGGTTCGACGGACGCGCGGCGGCGCGGTGTGGCAGAGTTGGTTCGAGAAGAAGTCACTGAATATCGCCCCAAGCTTCGGGTCCGGCGTACGAAGGTTTCAACGTTCTTCACGACGCGATGTTCCCGGGTTGAGTTCAGCTATGCCTCGACCGTTGATCTCACATCGCTCGAACCGGTCGGTGTGCTAACTGAACCGTCAGTAGGCGCAGCCCGACGGACGACCCGGAGCAGCAGCACCAGCGCTGGTGTGACCAGAATCATTCCGGTGGTCAGCACGATGAGGACAGCTGCGCTGGTTGCCGGTGGCGCGGCGCTGTTGGCCACGTCCGCCACACCCACCACCAGCCACGGATACTGTGCGAGCCCCCAGCCCCAGAGCAGTCCTGCCGGTGCGGCGGCCGCTGCGATCCGCGCCGCGCCGAACCGGTGATGCCAGAGCAACACCAGTGCGACTGCACCGGCGAGCACCGACGCGACCGCCGGCCCGAGCGCCCGGCCGAAGCGGCCGGCCAGCGTTGGCGCATCCGCCCACATCACCGGCAGCGCGGCGAGCGCCAGCACCCCGGCCACCGTCGCCGCGGCGAGCGCCCGGCGGCGGAAGTCGGCGACCAGTGCCGGGCCTGCGCCGGCCACTTCCGCATCCCGGCAGAGGAAGACCGCCGCCAGGAACGCACAGGTGGCCAGCGCCAGCGCGCCGGCGATCAGGGCCAGCGGGGAGCGGAAAGGCGCCAGTGCGCCGGTTGATCCATCCGCCGGTAGCCGCCCGGTCGCGACCGCCGCGCCGGCCACGCCGAGGACAAACGGTGTGACCGTGGATGCGACGGCGAACACCCGGCCCCAGACCACCGTGCCGCGGACCGCTTGACCGGAGGGGTCGGGGCGGCCGTACTGGCGATAGGCGAACGCGGCGCCGCGGAGCACGATGCCGAGCAGTGCCAGCGCCAGCGGTAGCACCAGCACCCGGGACAACACCCCGAACGCCCGCGGGAACCCGCTGAACAGGCCGATCACAACGAACACCAGCCAGACGTGGTTGGCCTCCCAAACCGGCCCCATCGAGCGGGCGATCAGCGCCCGCTGCGCGCCCCGTCGCGGTCCGGTGGCCAGCAGGTCCCAGACGCCGCCGCCGAAGTCGGCGCCGCCGAGCACGGCGTAGGCGGTCAGCCCGAGCATGATCGCCGCTAGCACCCAGTCCGCCGCCGTCACGCCCGCACCTCGACCTCGTCGCGCGTCTGCGGCATGGGAGCGCCGGTGGCGAGGCGGCGCAGGATCGCGACCAGCGAGATGGTCAGGACCGCATAGACGGCAGCGGTCACATACAGGAACAGTTCGAGGCCAGGCTGCGTGGCGACCGCATCGGAGGTGCGCAGCAGTCGGTAGACGATCCAGGGTTGCCGGCCCACCTCGGTGGCCACCCAGCCAGCCAGCAGTGCGGCCACCGAGGCCGGTGCAGCGAGCACGACAGCGCGCAAGAACCACCGGGTCGATGTCGCGCGGCGCCGTCGCCAGAGCCAGAGGCCGGCTACCGCCAGCGCGATCATGCCCGTACCCAGGCCGACCATCAGGTCGAACGCAAGATGGGTCACGGTGACCGGAGGGCGGTCGCCCGGCGGGACGACGTCGAGCCCGCTGACCACGGCGGTCGGATCCGCATGCAACAGGAGCGACAGCCCACGTGGGATCTCGATCGCTCCACGCATACGGTCGGTCGCCGGGTCGTATACCCCACCGAGCGAGAGCGGCGCACCGGCGGACGTACGGGGTAGACCCTCCAGGGCGGCGAACTTCACTGGTTGATACCGCGCGACGGCCCGGCTGGCCCAATCGCCGACGATGCCCTGTATCGGAGCGAGGGCCAGCGCGAGCGTGCTGCCCGTGGCGAAGCCGCGCCGGTGATATGCGTCCCGCCGGCCACGCAGTAGGCCGGTTGCGTAGACGGCGGCGACACCGAAGCCGGTCACCATCAGCGCGGCCACCAGCAGGTGCACGACCTGCGGGCCGGCGGTCGGAGCGAGGAACGGGGCCAGCGGCTCGGCCACCACGGTCCGCCCGGCCGATTCGACCAGGCCGACCGGCGCGTTCATCCAGGCGTTCGCGGTGGTGACGAAGATCGCGGACGCCATACCCGAGATGGCCACCGGTACGCCGGTCCACCAGTGCGCACGCGGGGAGAGGCGATCCCACCCGTACAGATAGAGGCCGAGGAAGATCGCTTCGAGGAAGAACGCGAACGCCTCCATCGTGAACGGCAGCCCTAGCACGCCGCCGTACCGCTCCATGAACGTCGGCCAGAGCAACCCGAACTCGAACGAGAGCACGGTGCCGGAGACCGCCCCGATCGCGAACAGCACCGCGACGGCCTTGGCCCACTTGCGGGCCAGCGCGTACCAGACCAGGTCGCCCCGGCGCAGCGCCTGACCCTCCGCGAACAGGAGGAGCCAGGGCAGGCCGACGCCGAGCACGGCGAAGACGATGTGGAACGACAGCGAGAGCGCCATCTGCTCCCGCGCCGCGGTCAGGTTGTCGAGCACCCGTTCAGTGTCTTCTACGTTCGGTAGAACTTCTACGGGTCGTAGAAAAATGTGATGTTCTACGCCTTGTAGAATCTGCTCAGTGGCGGCAGTGTGATGGGGGTGCAGGTGACGCGGCTAGGTGAACTGGAGCGGGCGGTGATGGATGTGCTGTGGGACGCGGCTGGGCCGCTCACCGCGCGCACCATCGTGGACGCACTGCCCGGCCGGGAGTTGGCCGCGACCACGGTGCTCACCGTGCTGTCCCGGCTCGAGCGTAAAGGTGTTGTGCAGCGGGTCCGGGATGGTCGGGCGCACAGCTACGCCGCGGTCGCGACTCGGGAGGAACACGTCGCCGACCTGATGCGGGAGGCGCTCGGCACCGCCCCTGACCCCGGCGCAGTGCTGGCCCGCTTCGTTGGGACGGTCAGTGACGAGGAGGCCGACGCGCTACGTCGTGCCCTCCGCCGCAATCGTGGCGGTTCGGCATGAGCCGCGCCGACCTCTCAAGACGGCGCGGCGGCGAGTGAGTGGCGGTATCGAGTAACGGCATGAGGTGTCTGGCCGCCGGTTGTGCCGGCGGCGGGCGGGTGATCCCGGTACGAGTGGGCGGTGCGTTGCGATGACTCTTGTGGCTGGTGGACTGTTGATCCTTGCGGTGCTGCTGGTCGGGCCGGTGCCGGCGATGTTGGCGCGGGCTGGCTGGCCGGTGCGGGCGCCGCGGGCCGGGTTGGTGCTGTGGCAGGCGGTGGGCCTGGCTGGTGGCCTGTCGGCAGTGGGCGCTGGCGTGGCATACGGTTTGGCGCCGCTGGGGTCGACACTGCCAGCTGCGGTGGCCGGCGCCGGGCGGCTTCTCACCAGCGGGTCGCTGGTGTTGCCGGTACACCGATGGCTCGCGCTGGTCGCGGCCGGTGCACTGGCCGGGCGGCTGCTCGTCACGCTGGTGGGGAGCGCACTACGGACCTGGCGGATGCGCCGTCGGCATCGCCACCTCGTTGACCTGCTCAGCCAGCCGATGCCCGATCTCGCCGGCATCAGGCTGCTGGACTCGCCGGCTGCGGTCGCCTACTGCCTGCCGGGGCGGCGTAGCCGGGTGGTGTTCTCGGCTGGTGCGGTCGCTGCGCTGGATCGGGCTGAGTTGTCGGCGGTGCTGGCGCATGAGCGTGCCCATCTGGCAGAGCGGCATGACCTGGTGCTGTTGCCGTTCGCTGCCTCGGCTGCAGCGCTGCCCTGGTTCCCGGGGGTACGCAGGGCACGGATCGCGGTGGCCGGCCTGGTTGAGATGGTCGCCGACGACCGGGCTCGGCTCGGCCGCGATCCACGGCCGCTTGCCAGCGCGATCGCACGGCTTGCCGGCGGGGGAGTGCCGGGCGGTGCGCTGGCGGTCGCGGCGTCGGTGACCGTGCAGCGGGTGGATCGGCTGCTCGGCGCGACGCCACCAGCCTCGGTCGTCGTCCGGCTGGCTGCGTATGTCGCGGCAGCCCTCCTTGTTGCGGGCCCGACTGCCGTCTTGCTCACCCCGGCCCTCGGGTGAACTCGCCGACACCGGCCGGTGGGTCAGGTTTCCAGGATCAGCGTGACGGGGCCGTCGTTGATCAGGGCGACAGCCATGTGGGCGCCGAAGACGCCGGTCTGTACGGTGGCGCCTCGGTCGCGCAGGGCGGTGACCATGGCGTTCACCAGCGGCTCGGCAACCGGGCCAGGTGCGGCGGCGCTCCAGGAGGGGCGGCGACCCTTGCGGGTATCGGCGTACAGCGTGAACTGGCTGACCACCAGCAGTGGAGCGCCAGTCTCGGCGGCCGACCGTTCACCCGGCAGGATGCGCAGTTCGTGCACCTTGCGGGCCAGCCTGGCGGCATGTTCCGGGGTGTCGTTGTGGGTCACCCCGACCAGCACCAACAGGCCCGCGTCGATAGCTCCAACCGCCGCGCCGTCAACGGTCACACTTGCCGACGACACCCGCTGCACCACCGCCCGCACGGCCCGTCATCCTGCCGCATCGACCTACTCGCCGTCGGGACACCCCGCACCGGACGCTGCCCCGCTTCTGCGATCGCGTCCGGGGCGGCCACCGTGCCGGGGGTGTCATGGCATCTGGCGTCAGGGCACCGCTGGCGTGCCCCCTGGACCAGTGGGGAGGCCGGCAGCGCGCCAGGCGCGGTAGCCGCCCGTGAGGTCGGTGGCTCGATCGACCCCGAGCCGGCGCAGGGCATGGGCGGCCAGGCTGGACGTGTAGCCCTCCGAACAGACCACCACGATCTGGGCATCGAACCCGGCGACCGGGAGCCGGTCGGGGCTACGCGGATCGAACCGCCATTCCAGCACGTTTCGCTCGACGACCAGTGCGCCGGGGATCTCGCCCTCGCCGGCGCGCAGCGCGTGCGGCCGGATATCGACCAGCACGGCGCCGTTCCGCTGGGCTGCCAGTGTCTCGACCGGGCTGAGTCGCTGCAGGTCGGCACGTGCCTCGGCGAGCAGGTCGTCCACGGTGAGCGCGGCTGCCTCAGTCATCCCAGCCCCGCCCGGCGTCGATGCTGGCCAGCTCGCCGGCCGGCAGCAGCGGCGGCGAGTACGCGTGCACGCTGGTCGCCTCCACGACGCCGCGGTTGGTCACCTGGTGCACCCGCTGTGGTCCGAATGCGGACGTGGTCAGCGGGTCGAGCACCGCCCGGCGCAAGACGCCCGGGCCTTCCTGGTGCGTCTCCGCCAGCTGGCCAGCCAGCACGGTGAACGCGCCAGAAGCGCCGCCGTGGCCGTGCGGCGGGGTGCCCTGCCCAGGCGCCCAGCCGATTAGCCAGACCTCGACGTCCTCGGTCAGCGCCAGGCGGCCGTACCAGCGACGTTCCGGGTCGTGCCGAACCAGCCTGCGCAGCGACTCGGGCACCGAATGCGCCAGCAGGCCGGTCAGCCGGGCCAGCTCGGCGGGCGCCCACAACGGACGGTCAGGAGTGAGCGCAGCGACCTGCGGCGCCAGATTCACCAGAGTGGCGTGCAGGTAAGGGGCGGCCGGTGGGCGGCCGTCCGGGCTGAGGTAGTCGAGATCGTCGGCGTACTGCAGGGAGGTGGTCATTGTGAACTCCAGAGATTCCAGGCATGGCGGCACTGGCCACCCGGGGCGGTCGACTGAGGACTGTCCGAATCGGACACGCGGATACACGGCGTCCACCGTGGACAGCGAGGAGCGGAGAATGCGGCGCAGGGAACCCTGGCGTCAGCGCAGGGCTCGGCCGGTCAGCTCAGGACCGGCTCAGACAGCGCGCCGCATCCGCGTACACGCGCAGGCGACGACCCGGAGCAGGTCGACGGCGCGGTCGCGAACCAGGCGAGGGCGCTGCATACAGCAGATGATGCCAGACCCTGCCGGCCAGCCGCACGCGACCTGCTGCTCACCAGCAGCCGGGCGGCTGACCCTCGTGCTCGCTGTGCCCGGCCGGTTCGAGTTGGAAGGTGGAGTGCGCGACATCGAAGTGGCCGGTCAGACAGCCGCCAAGCCGGTCAAGAACGGCGCCGCAGTCGGCATATGCGCTGTCGTCGACCACGACGTGCGCGGAAAGCACCGGCATCCCGGAAGTGATCGTCCACGCGTGCAGGTCGTGCACGCTGAGCACGCCCGGCGTACCGAGGATGTGGCTGCGCACCTCGGCCAGATCGACGTCCTTCGGGGTGGCCTCGAGCAGCACCTCGCCGGCCTCGCGCAGCAACCGCCAGGTGCGCGGCAGGATCAGCACGCCGACCGCGATCGCGGCCACCGCGTCGGCGCCCCGCTGGCCGGTGACGACAATCACCAGCGCGGCCACCAGGACTGCGAGTGCGCCCAGTGCATCCGACGCGACCTCGAGGAACGCCGCGCGTGCGTTCAAGCTGTCGCGCTGACTGGAACGCAGCAGCAGCAAGCCGATGCCGTTGCCGACCAGCGCGACCGCGGCGGTTGCCGCCATCAGGCCGGTGCTGACGTCGGGCGGCTCGGTAAGGCGCTGAACTCCCTCGTACAGGACGTAGCCGGCGATCGCGAACAACAGCAGCGCGTTACCGGCGGCGGCCAGGATCTCCGCGCGTTGCCAACCGAAGGTGCGCCGCGGGGTCGCCGGCCGGGCGGCGAACCAGGCGGCCAGCAGCGACAGCCCGATGCCGGCCGCGTCGGTGCCCAGATGCCCCGCGTCGGCCAGCAGTGCGAGGCTGCCGGACAACAGCCCGCCGGTGACCTCCACCGCCACCAGGGTCAGCGTGATCGCGAACACCCAGGCCAGCCGGCCCTGTTGGCCAAGCGTGGCCGGGCCGTGGGAGTGCTGATGTTCGTGCATGCGGCTCGCCTTCGGGATCGGTCGCCGCCAACCTATAAGTGCATCGCCATACGTGCAAACTTGGAAAGCGTTGCCGATTCGGTTGTTGGTTCTGCCCGGTTGCCGTTTCGGCCAGTGGTCGCCTGTGGGCCGGAGTGGTACCCGTACCCTGCGCGCATGGGACTGGTGCTGAGTCAGCAACCGGCGGCCGACGCGCTGCTGGACCGCGATCCGCTGGCGCTGCTGATCGGGATGGTGCTCGACCAGCAGATCTCGCTGGAACGGGCCTTCTTGTCGCCGTACGACCTTGTGCAGCGTCTTGGTCACGACTTGGACGCGGCCGAGTTGGCGGACTACGACCCCGACGCACTGGGCGCCATCTTCGCCACCCCGCCGGCGCTGCACCGCTTCCCGAAGGCGATGGCCAAGCGGGTGCAGGAGGTGTGTCGGCTGGTCGTCGACCAGTACGACAACGACACCGCGGCCATCTGGCGGACCGCCGACGACGGCACCGAACTTCTCCGCCGGGTCGCAGCCCTGCCCGGCTTCGGCAAGCACAAGGCGCAGATCTTCGTCGCGCTGCTCGGAAAGCAGTACGGCGTGCAGCCGCCAGGTTGGTCCGACGCCGCGGGGCCCTTCGGCCGGCCGGGCACATACCTATCGGTCGCCGACATCGTGGACGGCCCGTCGCTGCTGCGCGTTCGCGAGTACAAGCAGCAGATGAAGGCCGCTGCCAAGGCCAGCGCCGCCACCCCGGTCGCCACCCCTTCCCGCCGCTCCGCCCCGGCACCGGCCGGGACGTCCGCGAGGCCGGCGAAGGCTGTCAAGCCGGCCAAGGCCGTCAAGCCGGCGAAGGCCGTCAAGGTCGCGAAGGCAGATCCGGTGAAGCGGGCCACCGCCGCGAAGTCGGCTCAGCCTGCCAGGTCGGCTCAGGCCGCGAAGGCTGCCAGGTCGGCTCAGCCTGCCAAGTCGGCTCAGCCTGCCAAGGTGGGCAAGTCGGCTCAGGCCGCGACGGCTGCCAAGTCGGCTCAGGCCGCGAAGGTGGGCAAGTCGGCTCAGGCGGCGAAGGTCGCCAAGGCAGGGACGAAGACGCCCGCCAAAGCGGTCGACAAGGCAGCGACGAAGACGGCCGCCCGTGCTGGATCGAAGACGACGAGGGCTCCCGTCAAGACCCGCTGAGCTCGGATCGGTCGGATCCGCACCACCGGCGGCGGGCCACCAGCGGCCGGTCTGGTCTGCGCCGACGACCGGTGCGGTTGGGTTGGCCGGTGCTGGGCCGGAGGGGCCGTGCCGGGGCGCCACGCGGGCTCGGACGGAACTGCACGCCGGCAGGGGTTCCGGGCGTGGGCCGCCACATCGTCCATGGCGGCCGGCTGAGCCGGGTCGCCACCGAGCGCGTGGCAGAGGCTCCGGATAGGACGGAAAGGGCGTACCGAAAGGCCACTCGGCGGGGGAGGTGCGACCTGTCGGGGTGAGTGGGACGATGACCCGGTCCGGTGGATGCCGACCAACAGGGAGGCGTCGTGAGGTCCACCAGTGGCGATCGTGAGCAGCCCGTACTGATCACCGAGGCGCAGCTCAGTCTGGAGGACCAGCACAACGCGCGCCGCCGGAAGTACGCGGTGATGATGGCGGTCCGGGTGGTCTGCCTGGTATCGGCCGCCGTGTTCTACAAGATTCCGTGGCTGATGGCGATCTTTGCGATCGGCGCGGTCGTGCTGCCCTGGATGGCAGTGCTGATCGCCAACGATCGTCCGCCGAAGAAGGCGACGAAGGTCAACCGG